>Ga0316607_1000038_pt1 | contig 48888 bp, 34 predicted proteins | sample MIS2016062E_MG_FD_207674 | JGI IMG/M metagenome (GOLD analysis project Ga0316607, IMG submission 207674) | Microbial mat bacterial communities from Middle Island sinkhole, Lake Huron, Michigan, United States - MIS.2016.062E | ecosystem: Environmental > Aquatic > Freshwater > Lake > Sediment...
TCTAATATAATCAACTAATATAAAGCAATATAAAAAAATCCCATATATTTCATTCCTTAAACAAAGATACAATTTTCCTTTTCACCATCAAAATTCTTGATAAGTATTTCGAGTAAAGCTTAAGATATTAAAGAATCCTGTTTCCTAATTCCAAATCTACGTAGCTACTGCCTTACCTGCACAATACTTTTTAAGCTTTTCAAATATGAATAGGGACACTGCGCAGCGATGCGGTAACGAAATAAGCTTGACAAGTTGTGTATGCTCAGAAAATTTGTCCTTTGACAAGCTTGACAAAGCACATATTCTTGGAGAAAATGCCATCAGTTAAGCTATTTTTGATGCTATGCGCTGCGTAGGAGCGTTCGATACAGGATGAAAAAGCATCTCGCCATAAGCAAAACATCATAAATATAGCTATACTTGGTGCATTTTCATAAAAAATTGTGTTCAATTAAGCTTGCATTGGCACTTATTCAAGGAGAATATGTCGTGTGTATAGCATGAACAGACCACTTTTCTCTAAAATTATGTGGTTTGTCAAGCTTAACAAACCCCATTTTCATTTTGGATAAGTGCTTTGTCAAGCTATATTCGTACACAAAACCTATTGCGATGCACACTGTTTTCGTTACAAGTGATTTGCAAAAACGTGCGATAGTGCCTTGCTTTGTGTGTTTTATTGTCAGTATTTTGTTCAAAGGACTGTGCTTTTATGTCAAAATGGCATTTTTGTTGGAAATTACACTGTTTATATCCATAGTTTCAGACCTTCTATAGTTTTATTTTGATATCAGGCGTTTATCAAGGTTTATTTGCAAACATAATTGTTGCATATTTTTTTTGAGTTGAATATTAAAAAAACACACAGACACAATATGACAATATGAGGCACATATTTAATATGTATGTGCCTCGTATGTGTTTAAATGTTCATTTGTGAATTATCATTTCAATATTCTATGCATATATGTTTAAAAATCGTTTTGCTCTCTACGATTAAAAAGTCAGCATATAAACAGAAGCCGATAAGCACATTCTTTTTAGTTCTTATTCAAAACATAACCAGGAAATTGGCAATAACTGGAAAGGAATCAATTTATGCCTTACATAGACTTTCAGTTCATCGCCCATATTTCCATCGAAAAACTCTATTCGGATTTTGTGTTTGCCTTGTGTAAGTTCAACGATTCCATCTCTTTGGGCAATTCCATGAATTCCATCATTGATTACAACACTTTTATCGTCAATGAAAATTTGCGAACCATCGTCTGAGCTTGTACTAAAAGTGAAAGAACCTGAAATGGGTAAATTTATATACCCTTCGAATACCACACCCCAGAAATCCTCTTTTATTTTCACATTTTTCAACAGTAAATCTGGAGTTTTGCCAGTTTTGACAGCATTTAATTTAGAGAAATCCGGTAAATTTTTCCATTCTCCTTCATATAGGCTGTAATTTAGGCCATTCACTTTTTCATCTATAAAATCTATCAAACAGATTGCAATACCGCTGGGCTTGTATCCATCTTTAAATGCTTGAGCCTTCAATGAGGAATATTTTTCTATCATGATTTCATTTTGATAGACAGGTGAATTTTCTGTTACCTGACTTCCATCGGTGGAAAACCTTATAATTGCATCGGGCTCGTCTGTGCTTAACGATATTTTAATCTTCTCCCCTTTTTTGGCAACCTTATTTTCTATATTGAATTTGGGAGTCCGGGTATAGGGCTTTCCTTTTTTATTGGTTTGGTATTCACTGATTTCAAAAGAATAATCACCTGAAGCTGCTTCAAAAATGTTATATCCATTTTCAAATCGGAGGAACTTCAAACCATTCACTTTTTTTGCATCCTTTTTACTTTCCGATACAATCGATTTTTCAGTGGAAGGAACATAAACCATTGCATTGGTATTGAAGGGAACAGCAATGTTCCAAGATAGGGTTTTTGTATCTTTATTCAATGTCCAATGGGATTTTATTTGTCCATATTCCGACATAAAGTATGTTTTGCATTCAAATAAACCTTGGGGTATGACAGGTTTTAAAATGAACTTTTTGTAGGCAGGGTTTTCCCAATCAGGACGAATGCCTCCAAGGTACTGATAAAACCAAGGAATAAGGTCTCCCAGCAGCATGACATGATTTCCACTATTCATTGCCGGATCTGCGGTATTTCCATTCCATAGCTCCCAAATGGTAGTTGCATTATTTTTTACCATATAACCCCAACTGGGATAAGTGGTGTTGGATGCCAACTTCAAAGCCTCTTCTTCATAACCAAACTCTGTGAGGGTCTTCATAAGCCATTGCGCTCCAACCAGTCCCACATTGATATGTCCTCTGTCTGTACCCTCCAATTTAGACAAAAAGGATTCGAAAACTTTTTCTTTTTCAGTTTCAGGAACCATGTTCAATGCCAATGCCAAAAGATTCGATGTAGATGAATTATTGCCATAATAATTCAAATCTGCGCTATATAAGTATTGGTTGAAAGCAGATTTTAGCTTTATAGCAGATTGTTCAAAGAAATTTTCATCGGTGCTATTCTTTGTAATTTTTGCAAAACTCTTCATTATGTTGGAGAGATAGTAAAAATATGAAGTGCCAATAAGATCAGAAGGTGTTATTCTGCTTGGGTCTTTAGAATGTATCAGATCAAGTGATTCTGGGGGCATACACCAGTCGCCATAAGTATCTTTTGTCATCAAGCCTCGATTATCTATATATTTTTGCATGTAGATATACCACTTTTTCATTTTGGGGTATAGGTTTTGGATTAATCTTTCATCACCATATTGAAAATAAAGCCATTGGGCTGCAATGATAAATGCACCTGCCCAAGTAGTATTATCGTTATAAATTTCCCAAAAGGTGGGTGCAACATCGGGAATTGAACCTGCTTCGTTTTGAGCATCACCGATATCCAGAAGCCATTTTGCATACAGATTGTGAATATCAAAAATATAACTTTCACCCAATGAACCCATGGCGCGATCGCCTAACCATCCTTGCCTTTCGTCTCTTTGGGGACAATCGGTAGGCATGCTTCGGTAGTTTCCTCGAATACCCCAAATCGCATTCTGATAAATCTTATTGATAATTTCATTAGAGCAGGAAAATTCACCTGTTGTCATTATGTCGTCATGAACAACTTGACCTATGATCGTATTTAAATCGGGGATTCCCGGGTATCCTGTTAATTCTACATACCGAAATCCATGATATGTAAAACGCGGTGACCACCAAGTGTTTTCAGTTCCATTTGCTGTATAAAAGTCTGTAACTTTTGCCGATCGAAGATTTTCCATATAAAGTGAACTGTCAGCTTTGAGGGTTTCGGCAAAACGCATTTTTATTATGGTATTTCTCTCAGCTCCTTGAATTTTTATGCTACACCATCCTACCATGTTTTGCCCCATATCATAGATGTATTCACCTGTTTTTCTTCTGAAAACTTTGATCGGTTTGATGGTTCCTGTAATCTTTATAGGTTCTTGCGAAAGTGCTGTTAGAACAGGGGATGGCTTTTGGACCAACTCCGCCGGGTTCCAGTTTTTATCAATAAATCCCGGATTGTTCCAACCCGTCATTTCTTTATTTGCATCATATTCTTCTCCATCGAATTCATTATTGGCCATGATCGGGCCTTTATCAGTAACTTTCCATGTTTCGTCAGAAGTAATGGTTTCAATTGAACCATCTTCAAATTCACAAGTCATTTGAAAAATCATTTTGGGAAATCCATAGCTGGCGGTTGTCATCGGCACGCTCAAACGGGGAGCATAATAACGACCATTTCCAAGTATCACCCCCACTGCGTTTTTATCTTTTTTAATAAATTTCGAAACATCAAAGGTCATGTAGTAAGTACGGACAGAATACTGTGAAAGCGGTGGTGCTAAAACTTGATCACCAATTTTTGATCCGTTGATGTATAACTCAAAAAGTCCTAAACCTGAAATATAAGCAGTGGCTTTCTTGATCTTTTTGTTGATCTGAAATTCTTTTCTCAGCATGCGGGCAGCCAACCCTCTTTCTTCACTTTTGAATCTGTCTGCTGCAATTTTTTGTTCGTATCCAATCCATTGGGCTTTCCATTCCTCAGGCTTCAGGAGCCCCATACTCCAATAAGCTACCTTGCTCCATTCGGATTCCTTTTGATTTGCATCCCAAATTTTGACTTTCCAATAGCAATAGCTACCCGATTTTAAAGCAGAACCTGCATAAGGAATGTTGATTGACTGGTCTGAAGAAATTTTTTTACTATCCCACAAATCACCCTGATTTGAAGCAAGTATTTTTTCTGATGAAGCCACCAATATCTGATAAGCACTTTGCTTTTGATCCCGTATTTTTGATTCAGATATCCAGCTTAATCTAGGTTGAGAAATATCTATTCCCAATGGGTTAATTCGGTTCTCACACCGGAGCAAATTCACATTTATATTTCCAGACTCATTGTTTCGGCCTGAAAATGAAAATAGAATGCACAGCAAAGGAATTGCTATCCAAAATGATAATTTTTTCATAAATCGTGTTAGTTTATTAAGATTAGTATAGTCTAAGGATTAAGACATCTGAAAATTTAAAAATCCTTAGAATTTAAGTAAAAGTAGAAATGAAAAATGAAAAAATGAAATCACTAACTTAAAATCTGAATACCCTAACTATGGTAAGCCGTAATTAAATCCCTGGAAACTAATGATATGATAAATTTCCATTTTTCCCAGCCTTGCTTTTATTGCATATTTTGAATCTCAGACCAACGCGAGTACCAAAAACAGTGGGATAAACACTTATGGGGTAGTCTGGTGCATAGATGGAACTTAGAAAGGTACGATAGTAGAAATCAAAATAAAAAAGCACTTTGGATGACATCTTATAAAAAATAGACATGCTTATATCCAAAGATATTGAATTTTTGGCATAGTGACTTTTTTTTAAATCATTTAAATATCCTTTTGCAGTTATGGGTATGCTATTGCCTCTTGCTCTAATAACCAAACGATTACAAAAACCCGCCTTCAGGGAATACAATACTTTGGGATTATTGGCAAAATTGTAACTGATGCTCAGTGGAATATCAATAGAAAGAACATTGTTTTTGTATTCGTTATTAAAAGGTCGGATTGTCGTATCAATTTTCATTTTCCATATTGTATCTATTGGATTATCATAGAATTCTACAGAATGATTTTTTTGGGGAAATTGCCCCAATTCATCTGAAAATAAATGCGGGAATGAATTATGGATAACGCCATTTTTATAAACAAATTCAGGATAGTATGAAGTGTCAATTTCTAAAAGTTTATGAGAAAATCGAATATTCTCTTTAAAACTATTAAACCCTAGACCCAATCCAATATTCCACTGGTTATAATTTGCAATAAAGTTTGAACCAAAAGCAAAACCCGAACCGGGTAAAGATTCGTAAGTGTTTTGAATGTAATCACCCTGAGCTGTTTGTGTTCCAGGAGAAAAAGTATAGATGGATGGTGAAAAATAAATTTCATTGTAAAAATTGTAGGGTGAGTCTTGTTCCTTCTTTTTCAGAATGAATTCAGGGTTTTTCCTGTTCCCATTGCCATTTTGAATCCAAATGGTGTCATACACGATGGTTGTGTCATGCACTTTAATCGTATCTGCTCTGTTGTGGATTATGGGTATTGTATCCTTTGATTGCGCAAGTGTATTACCAATGAAAAGGTATGGTATTGAAACAATGCAATACTTTACAATTAGGATAAGAATATTTCGGATAACAAAACGCATCTTTACTTTTTTATGCAGCTATCACAAAGATACAAATTGTTTGTCGAAAATAAAATAATCTATCGAATAATGCAACAATAGGGTTGATTCAGAGTACAGAAAAGTGTAGAATTTGTTTTTCAAAGCTGTATTTCACAGTTCAGCTTTCCTTACTTTTTCATTTTAAAAATTTTTTTCTTTTGAATATGTTTTACAGTATCGTAAACAACAGCATTTGTGATTATGGAATTTTCCATGTTTGCAGAATCTGTCTGAACAGAATTATCCTGTTTTTGTTCTTCCTTCAGTATATTAGGCTGAACAAGCATATTTTTGCTTGTGTTTTGAACCAGCGTAATGTTTTGACTCTGCTCTTTGATCACAAAATTGTAATTTTGTTTAACCGTTTTATTATCCAATGACTGCGACTTATCTGTTTCCAGGATCGGCTGAATGCTTGAAATCGAAACTTTTGCCTTCGAATCATTGGTTTTCATTTGGCTGGCTACTATGCTGCCGATGGTAATAATTCCGCCTGCTACAAGCAAATAATAGATTTTTGTACTCATCCAGCTTATGGCATTCGATGAGATTTTTGTCAAGAAGAAAGTGCCCGAACTCACAGATGATAAATTCCCCATTTTGCTTTCCAGTATTTCCCAAGAGCCGGGAGCATTTGGAACGCTATAGCTTGTCAACTTTGATCGAACAATTTGATCGATATATTCTAAATTGTTTGGCATAATAAATATAATATTAAGTGCAACCCATACTTTTTTCTTTTCCTCTTTTTTTTCATGTTGCTTTTCGGAGGCAATTTGTCGTAATTTCTGCTGCATGAGCTTTCTTGCTCTCGAAAGTTGCGATTTTGAAGTGCTTACATCTATCCCAAGCATAGTCGAAATATCCTTATGCTTATAATTTTCGACAGCGTAAAGATTGAAAACCAATCTATATCCTTCAGGTAGCGAATTGATTACCTCAATAATTTCTTCACTCGAAAAGTCTGTTTTTTCTATGTCATTCTTGCTGTTGATTTCATCTTCCTGATTTGTTTGTTCATCGCTTATATTTTTTTCATGGATTTTCGATAATTTTTCAAACCCAAATATTTTTTTATTTTTTCTATAAGCATCGATGGAAGTCGAAATAATGATTCTTTTTGCCCATCCTTCCAAGCTCCCTTTTCTATCAAATTTCTTTATGTTCTGAAAGATTTTTATAAATCCTTCATGCATTAAATCTTCAACATCGTCGGGCGTTTTGGCATATCTTAAACAAATACCCCGAAACACAGGAGAATAATTTTCATAGAATTCCTTTTGTGCCTGGCGGGTGTTTAAAATTAAATCATTCAATATTTCAACTTCATTCCTCATACAATTCTTTTACAATAATAAGACGCTAAATGTGTGAAATGGTTGCATGCTTTTTCGAACTATTTTTGAAAAAAAATATGCTATACCAAAACAATTACTTTCAGAAAACAAAAAGCATGCTAATTATGAACCCTGTTGATAAATGGATTTATTCGTAAGCACTCAGTTAAAATAAAATATTTTCAGGTATATGCTAAAATCTTTTTACTGCTGTTATCAGAACTCTTGATTTTGGACATAATAAAGATGCTTGAATAAACAAAACTTCCAAATTAAGAATCAATTTTTCCTAAATTAAATCTATTTTGCATCATTATGTTTAGAACTCTTGAGAGCTTTATTTAAATAACAAGAGTTTACCAAAATCTATTCGCAAAACATTCCGGTTGTTTTTCGTAATAATCTTATTGTAAATTGAAAAGTATTTTTCTTTTAACTTTTTTCTTGATAAAAAAGTTACAAAAAATCAAGAATATAATAACGGTCAAGATTTTTCAGAATTGTCCAAAATAACTGACAGATTGCTTTGCATCTTTCTGAAAACCATCGTTTTTTAATAATATACTGTGGAATTGTATGCATCCTTGTCACAGATCTGTCAATTATTTCGGCCAACAAGGAACTACGCGATCCATTATCTTCGCTAGCCCGCTCATGCGGCATATCTTCGATTGAGTGCCTTGATCTTAGGTCTATAAGCATAATTACAAAAATGAATTTAATAGTTTGCGTTGATTCACGAGTTCTGTTCTTTGCCAAAATCAACAAAAACATAAATAAAGGTAAAAAAATCGAAAAGTATTCAAATTTTCATTGGTAAAATATCTATTTTTACTCTATAAATTGTCGTATTCTTTAAATTATCCTGATGATGAAAAAAAGAACAATTATGGGTATTGGCCCGGTTTGGACACTACTATCAATATGTTTTGCATTTTTAATAATTTTACTAAACACAAGGGTTTTTCCTGAGTTGGTATTTCCTTTTCCGCCTATTTTTCGATATCTGTTTGGCATTACAACATTATCGGCAGGATTTATTATGATGATTGTTTCCATTATTACGTTTCGCAAAGCATTTGTTGCTAAAAAGTTGATTACCAAAGGCGTATATTCCATCTGCCGCAATCCCCTGTATGGTTCTTTGATTTTCTTTACCGTACCAGGAATGGTGGTATTATGCAATTATGCCTTGGGTTTGTTTGTACCAGTTTTTATGTATGTTCTGTTTCAATTCCAAATTCCCAATGAAGAAAAACTATTGGAAAAAGAATTTGGCGCAGAATACTTAAAGTACAAAAAAAGCGTACACGCATTATTTCCGCGATTCAGATAGTTTTCGTATTTATTAACATTATCAATTTATAACTTTTCTAAAATGAAAAAAAGAGACTACATCCTGATTCTTATGGCTTTTGCCATTTTCACACTTTATTCGTGTAAAAATGAAAAAAATGAAAGCTTTAGACTTCTTTCCCCTGACAAAAAAAACCAAGTTCATTTTTTGTTGAAAAACGGTAAAGCTTATTATTACTTACAACACAAAAACACCAGAATAATAGATACCTCTGGCATGGGATTCGAACTGGAAGGCAATGAAAATTTTGGGGCACTTGAATTGATTAAATCTTCTGTATTTTCTCAGACCGCTAAGTGGAATCCTGTGTATGGGCAGCAAAAAACCATTGAGGACAACTATAATCAGATTTTATTTGAACTAAAGGAAAAAAGCGGAAAACAAAGGAAAATATCGATCGAATTTAGAGCCTATAATGAGGGAATCGGGTTTAGGTACATTTTCCCGGAACAGAAAGATTTCTTGGAATTCAAAATAAAGAATGAATTATCGGAATTTAATTTTGCTGCCGATGCTACCGCTTGGTGGTTTCAAACCCATTACGACAGTTATGAAATTCTTTACAATAAAAGTAAAATCAGTGAAATCCGTTCAACAATTCTGAATAAAAAAACACTTTCGGAAAATGAATTGTACATGAAAAATGATGCAGCTCATTTGCCTGCAATAAATACACCCGCAAGCTTCGTTTTTTCTGATAGTCTGCTTGTTGCAATTCATGAAGCTGCCTTGATTGATTATGCAGAAATGAGTTTGCTTTGCGATTCTATACACAAAACAAAATTTACAAGTACGTTGACTCCCTATAAAAATGGCGTGAAGGTATTATGCAAAACGCCTATACAGAGTCCCTGGCGGGTAATCATGATTGCCCAAAGCGCAGCCAAACTTGCTGAAAGCAATCTTATTCTAAATTTCAATGAACCCTGCAAGATTGAAGAAACATCATGGATAAAGCCTTTTAAATATATTGGAATTTGGTGGGGCTATCACGTTGGCAAATATAGCTGGGATTACCCAGGCACACCCAAAAATCCTCATGGTGCAAATACAGAAAATGCCATGAAACATATTGATTTTGCCGCCAAATATAAAATTCCTTATCTACTCGTTGAAGGATGGAATGCCAAATTAGATTCAGTAAACAATGCAGATGCTTCCGTATCACAAATTTCGGCTGATTTGAGATCTTATACCACTTCTCATCCCGATTATGATTTAGAAAAAGTGGTTGCTTATGCAAAATCCAAGGGTGTAAAAATCATAATCCATAATGAAACAATGGGACAGGTTGGCAATTACGAAAATCAGATGGAAAAAGCCTATCAATATTACAATCAATTGGGAATTGATGCCATAAAAACCGGATATGCCTGGTATATAGAAAATGGAAAGTTTTATCATTCAGGTCAATGGATGGTTAATCACTTTAATAAAACAGTTTCTACTGCAGCCAAATATAAGATCATGCTGGATGTGCATGAATGTATAAAACCTACGGGTTTAATGAGAACCTGGCCAAATCTGATGACTCAGGAAGGTCAAAGAGGAAATGAGTACAATGCTTGGGATAAAGCGCATGGCAACCCTCCCGCTCATACAACCATTTTACCATTCACTTGGATGTTGGCGGGATATATGGATTTCACACCCGGTATTTTCGATATTACATTTGATAAATACAAAAAAGAACAAAGAGTAAACACAACAATTGCCCACCAGCTTGCGCTCTATGTTGTTCTTTATAGTCCCTGGCAAATGGCTGCCGATTTAATTGAGAATTATGAAAATCATCCTTGTTTTCAATTTATTATGGATGTACCGGTGAATTGGGATGAAAGCCATATACTGGATGGAAAAATAGGAGAATACATCATAACGGCAAGAAAATCGGGAGAAGACTGGTATTTGGGTTCGATCACGAATGAAAATAGTCGTAAATTACAAATCGGTTTTAATTTTCTGGATTCAAACTTGAAGTACAAAGCCCAAATTTATGCTGATAGCAAGGAAACAGATTTGAAGTCAGCGCCTGAAAAATACCAAATTACAAATATAGAGGTTACTCAAAATACCATTTATGAAGCAAACCTCAGTGCAGGTGGCGGGCTTGCGATTCGAATAACACCTGAAAAGTAGATACACCTTGCATCGTTTATCTTCTATTTGACTGCCTTGAATTTAGAAAAACAAGATAATCGAATGCGCTGTTTCTGATGTTCTGAATTTATTAATTTTCTATATTTTAACACAAACTCATCATAATCAATCATAAGGCAATTTTATCAAAATAAAATCTAAATAAGATTTTTTTTTTTCAAGCAAAAATATATTTCTTTGCAGCCGAAATTTTTAATCTATGTTTATTTAAAACTTAAAATTATGTCTGATATAGCAACAAGAGTAAAAGCTATTATAGTTGATAAACTTGGCGTTGACGAAAGTGAAGTAGCGCCAGAGGCATCATTCACTAATGATTTGGGAGCTGATTCATTAGATACAGTAGAATTGATCATGGAATTCGAGAAAGAATTCAATATTTCAATACCTGATGACCAAGCAGAAAAAATCGGCACAGTTGGAGAAGCTATTGCCTACATTGAGAATAATCAAAATTAACGATTAAAAATTTGAGAGGAATGGAATTAAAACGAGTAGTTGTAACTGGTCTGGGTACCATTAATCCTTTAGGGAACGCCATTCAGGAATACTGGGAAAACCTTAAAAACGGAGTAAGCGGAGCAGTTCCTATTACTCGTTTTGATACAGCAAAATTTAAAACAAAATTTGCTTGCGAACTTAAGGATTATGACCCACTAAAGTATTTCCCTAAAGCGGATGTAAAGAGATATGACCTTTTTACCCAATACGCTTTGATTTCTGCAGAAGAAGCAATTAAAGATTCTGGTTTGGATTTAAGTACAATAAATTTGAACAGAGCAGGAGTTATTTGGGGATCTGGTATCGGTGGAATAGATACTTTCCGCGAAGCTGTTAAGGAATATGTAAAAGGCGATGAAATCCCAAGATTTAGTCCTTTTTTCATCCCCAAAATGATTATTGATATTGCAGCAGGTTATATCTCTATGAAATATGGTTTTAGAGGACCAAATTTCGCAACAGTTTCAGCCTGTGCATCTTCAACAAATGCAATTATCGAAGCCTATAATTATATTCGTTTAGGTAAAACGCATGTATTTATTACAGGTGGAAGTGAAGCATCTATCAATGAAGCAGGAGTTGGAGGTTTTAACGCAATGAGAGCGATTTCAGAAAGAAATGATGATCCCAAAACTGCATCCAGACCCTTTGACGTTGATCGTGATGGTTTTGTTATGGGTGATGGTGCAGGAGCTTTGATTATAGAAGAATATGAGCATGCAAAAAAACGAGGAGCAAAAATCTATTGTGAAGTTGTGGGTTCAGGTTTAACTGCTGACGCTCACCATCTTACAGCACCCCATCCAGAAGGGGCAGGAGCCAGATTGGTAATGACCGATGCTTTGGAAGATGCAGGTATTTTACCTGAAGAAATAGATTATATCAATGTGCATGGTACATCTACTCCTTTAGGCGATATTGCAGAAACGCTTGCTATTCATCATGTATTTGGCGAACATGCTTTTAAACTAAGCATCAGTTCTACAAAATCCATGACAGGTCACTTATTGGGTGCTGCCGGAGCTGTTGAAGCGATTGCAAGTATTCTTGCCATTCAAAACAACATTGTTCCACCTACGATTAACATCTTTAACCCAGATCCAAAAATCGATAGCAGATTCGATTTCACACCATGGAAAGCAAAAGAAAAAGTTGTTAAATATGCATTGAGCAATAACTTCGGTTTTGGAGGGCACAATGCATCTGTAATTTTTAAAAAATTCTAAGTATTCTGAACCAGAATCACAAGGGTAAACGATAAAAGTTCTTTAGAGTGAGAAAAATCAGTAAATATTTTTCTCACTTTTCTTTTTCATCCAAGGTCTATGTTTTTGAAACTCCTTTTTTACCCAAACCCTCTGAGAACTATTTTATATCTCATTCGATTCCTTGTCTCTAAGAAGAAACGATTGTATTTTAACCTGATTCGGATTTTAGGTTTTCTTCCTCACAAATTGAATTACTATGAGCTGGCCGCCATTCACAAATCGGCTACAACCCTTGATGCAAAAGGGACACCTTTAAATAATGAGAGGCTCGAATATCTTGGCGATGCTATTTTAGGTGCCATTGTAGCAGAATATCTTTTTAAGGTCTTTCCAGATAGCGATGAAGGTTTTCTTACGCAAATGAGATCCAAAATGGTCAATGGTGCTAAACTTAGCGAGCTGGCTCGAAAGTCAAAAATATCTAAACTGGTTAAATCTCATACCCAACATTCCAAAATTGTTAAAAATCTTTATGGCGATGCATTTGAAGCATTTGTAGGTGCAATTTATTTAGACCGGGGTTACTACTTTGCAAAATACTTTGTTTTACATAAAGTTTTCAGACGCTACGTAGATTTGACTGCATTACAGCTTATTGAAACAAATTATAAAAGTAAATTGATAGAATGGGGACAAAAATTTAAAAAAGAAATTAGCTTTTATACTGACCTCGAAGCTTTAAATTCAAAATATTTTATTTCATTTGCCCGTATAGACGAGCAAACCTTTGGTTCTGGTATAGGCAGATCAAAAAAAGAAGCTGAACAAAAGGCTGCCAAAGAAACTCTTCTAAAAGTTGAAACAAATATCTAAGTTTTTTATCTTGCAATTGAAATCTATTTTATTTTTGTGTAAAAAGAATTTCTTATCTTTGCTTCATGAAGAAGATTAAATTATACATACTCGGTCTCTCCTATAGCCAGACACAAACGGGCGCGTATGCGTTAATTCTGGCCGAAGAAAATGGCGACAGAAGAATCCCAATTATCATTGGGGCACCTGAAGCTCAATCAATTGCAATTCAGTTAGAAGGTCTGAAACCTACCCGACCTCTGACCCATGATCTTTTTTTAAATTTTGCAATCGCTTTCAATATTGCGCTGGCAGAAGTGAATATTTTCAAACTGGACGAAGGTATCTTTTTTTCTGAATTGGTATGCGATGATGGCTCTAATAGGGTGCGAATTGATGCCCGAACATCGGATGCAGTTGCCTTGGCATTGCGTTTTCGATGTCCTATTTACACTACCGAAGATATTTTATCCAAAGCTGGAATTGTCTTGGATTTTGATGATACAAAAAAGAAAAAAGAATCAGTTGTTCAACCTTCTACTCCTGCGCATGGTAAGTATTCCCTAATGTCATTGGCAGAGCTTAATGAATTACTAAATGAGGCCATCACTGATGAAAATTATGAAGAAGCATCGGAAATCAGAGATGAAATAAGAAGAAGATCAAAATCCGATGAACAGTCTGATTCTTAAATTTTAAATAACTCAGAGGCATTTTTCGTACTTATATTTGCTACAGTTGGTATATCGACTTCTTTGATTTCTGCAATTTTCTGCGCTATATAAGTGATGTATGCACTTTCATTGCGCTTACTTCTATAAGGAACCGGCGCCAAATAGGGTGAATCGGTTTCAAGAACAATATGATCAAGGCTTACTTCTTTTACTATTTCGGTCAGTTTAGCCTTGGGGAAAGTAACTACGCCTCCAATTCCTAATTTGAATCCCAAGCCTATTGCTTTTTTTGCATCCTCTATACTACTTCCAAAACAGTGAAAAACTCCTTTCAAATTTTTCTTCTCAAAATGTTTTAATTCTTCAAATACTTCATAGTATGAATTTCGGGCGTGTATAATAATGGGTATATCTAAGTCCAAAGCCCAGTGAATTTGCCTTTTGAATACAATTTTTTGCTGTTCAATAAATTTCTTTTCCCAATAGAGATCTATACCGATTTCACCTATAGCGAAAAACCTTTCATGACTTAAAATATCCTCCATCTGGGTTAGGATTTTTTCATAATCCAAGTCCACAGAAGTGGGATGCAAACCCATACAGGCAAAACAATTTTCTGGCGTTTTTTTTTGCATTTCGAGCATGGCTGGAATCGATTCCATATCAATATTGGGAAGAACAATTTTTGTAACGCCAGCCTGAATGGCATTTGAAAGAATTAATTCCCGGTCATTCGAAAATTGATCGACATAAAGGTGGGCATGAGTATCAATAAAGTTCATCGAATTTTCTATTAATAAAAATAAAAAGGATATTTTTGTGTATTCAAATTTTGTATAAAGGATTCTATGTCAAAAATAATAAATTTCTCAGAAGCAGCATCAATTGCGATTCACGGCATGATTCTAATTGCCAAAGCCGAAGGAAAAATCAGTGTCATTCAAATTGCAGAACGAACGGGTTCATCAAAACACCATGTTGCAAAAATTATGCAAAGACTTGTCAAAGAAAACTACTTAACATCAAACCGAGGTCCCTTGGGCGGTTTTGTCTTGAAAAAACTCCCGGAAGAAATCAGCTTATTAGAAATTTTTGAAGCTATTGAAGGTAAAATTGAAATTCAAAAATGCCTTGCGGACAATTTAATTTGTACCTTCGATTCCTGCATCATGAACAACATTGCGACAGAAACCAGCCAAAAATTTATCGATTTTTTTCAGAGCAAAACTTTAAAGAACTATCTATAAAGCGTTCTGTTTTTTTTATCCATGAAAAAATAGATATGCCAGAATGATCGCAGCAATAATGCCTGCCAAATCTGTGACTAAGCCTAAAGGTAAAGCGTAACGCGTATTTTTAATTCCTACAGATCCAAAATAAACGGCAAGAATATAGAATGTTGTATCTGCAGATCCTTGAATCGTACAGGCCACTTTTGCAACAAAGGAATCGGCACCAAAAGTTTTCATAACATCAATCATCATTCCGCGAGCGCCACTTCCACTGAGCGGCTTCATAATGGCTGTGGGCAAGGCAGGAATGAAATCAGTACTTAAACCAATGATTGTGAAAAGCTCAGTAACTCCGAGTATAAAATAATTCATGGCACCAGAAGCTCTAAACAAACCAATAGCAAAAAGAATGGCAACCAGATAAGGTATAATTTTAATAGCAACGCCAAAGCCTTCTTTTGCGCCTTCGATGAAAGATTCGTAAACATTAACTCTTTTCAAAAGCGCCAATACAACAAAAGAACAGACAATAAAGATGATGATGAAACTACTGGAATAACTAGAAATTTTTTCGATTTGCTCTTTGGGTAAATTTGCAAAAAGTTGTAATAGTCCGCCAATAAGCAATAAAAATGCTCCAAAATAGACAAATAAAACTTTATCGAGCAAATTGATTTTCTGAATAATGGCAACACAGATCAATCCTGTGAAAAGAGCACAAAATGTTGCCAAAATGATGGGTATGAAAACATCCGAAGGATTTGCCGCCCCAAGTTGGGAACGATAGACGATTACACTCATCGGTATGAGCGTGAGCCCCGCAGTATTCATGATCAGAAACATGATTTGCGCATTGGAAGCCCTCTCTTTATCTGGATTTATGTCTTGCATTTCTTTCATGGCTTTTAGACCTATAGGAGTGGCTGCGTTTTCCAAACCAAGCATATTGGCAGCAAAACTCATCATGATGGAACCTATTGCAGGATGGTCTTTGGGTATTTCCGGGAAAATTTTTCGGAATAAGGGACCAATAAAAAATGAAACGATTTTGATAACACCGCCGTTTTCGCCAATTTTCATAATCCCGAGCCAAAGCGTCAATATGCCAGTCAATCCGATAGAAATTTCGAAGCCGGTTTTTGCGCTCGAAAACAAAGAGCCAGACATAGCAGTAAACCCGCTAAAATCACCTGAAATGAGTAGTTTTAAGAGTGCTACAAAAAATGATAATAAGATAAATCCTATCCAAATATAATTTAAAATCATTGAAGTTCTACTTTTTTGGTTGCTGCAAATTTTCTTAAAAAAAATTGATTTACCTTAAATTTTATTATATTTTCGTAAATCATTTCAGTATTAAGGATAAAACATTTAATTTTGTATAGGTATTTTTTTGATTGGGCAAAGATGACAGTTTTGGTAATAGGATAACTTAAATATGCAAAATATTATTTCAGAATATATCGATCAGCAGGAATCGCTGGATTTAATCAGTCATCTTTTTGATACCTTTTGCATTGTTGATTCAAATCTGGAGATTGTCTTTAAATCTGGCTCTTTCAATGGATATTTAGGATTCACAAGTGAAATATTAAATGCTGAAAAAATTTTTCAGGAATCATTTATACAGAAATTAAATTTTTTGCAAAAAGAGAATGATTCGAACCAATTTTTTGTTGAAAAAAACATAGAATTGTCAGGGACAAATACAACACTTTTTCCTCCCACATCACGCTTCGATATTTACATTTATAAGCTTAAAAATCTACATTGTCTGTTTGGCTTTAGGAAGAATCTTCAGGGACTGGAGCGTATTTTTCATCCCAATGACTTTAATTTTCATTACAGAGATTTTTTAAATTTCATCCCAGAGAAAGTTTTTATTATCAAAACAGATGGAACATTTATTTATATCAATCAATTATTTCTTAAGGATTTTATGATAACAAAACCTGAATTGCTTGAAGGTAAGAATATCACAAGATACCTTCATCCCAATTCACTAAAATCCTTTCATTTAGCAGTTGAAAGGGTGATTTCGGAAGGAACCATTCAAAAAGAACAATTCAGATTGAAACCGATTCGAAAAAAAGAGTATATTTTCGAAATTGCGGCAAAATTAATAACATTTGAAAACATTGATCATCAATATATTATTTGTACAGTCAAAGATATAACAAAAGAAAAAAATGAATCTGAATTTATTGCTCATTCATATAATTTTATGCGCAATACGATCGATACTTTTGAAGATAGTTTTTTTATAAAAGATCAGAATTTAAAAGTAATCGAAGTAAATGAAATTGCATGCAAAATGGTGGGCTTAACGCGGGAGCAAATTCTGGGCAAAACAGATCATGATACATATCCGAAAATTCAGGCCGATATATTCAAAGAAATAGATATGAGGGTGCTTGAGACAGGCAACACCATTGTGAATGAAGAAAAAATTACCTGGAAAGGAAAAGTACACCATATTTCAACAAAAAAATCCCTGTATATAGACCCGCTTACCAAAAAGAAATACATCGTGGGTATAAGCCGCGATATTACACGACTAAAGTTAAAAGAAGCGGAATTGGTTGCCGCAAAAGAACGAGCCGTAGAATCAGATATTCTTAAAACAACTTTTCTTGCAAATATGTCGCATGAAATCAGAACACCGATGAATTCTATTCTTGGATTTTCTAATATTCTCAAGGATAGTGTTCAAAATGAAGACCATAAAAAGTTTTTAGATATCATCTGCAAAAATGGCGAAACTTTATTGAATCTGATCAATGAAATTGTTGATATTTCTAAGATAGAATCGGGTCAAATGAAAATCAATTACCGAGATTTCAATCTGAATTGGCTGATCAATGACCTTTATGATGTCTTCATCAATGAAATTCATGCAAAAGCAAAAGATCATTTAGAATTGATTGTTGAGAAAGGTCTTCCGGATTCCGAAAGCTTCATCGAGATGGATGAAATTCGTTTGCGTCAGATGCTGACTAATCTGATTTCCAATGCCATAAAATTTACAGATAAGGGATATATAAAATTTGGCTACAAACTTCAAGATCCTAATACTTTAGAGTTTTATGTTTTGGATACAGGAATTGGATTATCTGAAAGTAAATTGGCTTTTATTTTTGATCGGTTTTATCAGGCAGATAGTTCTTTGGCAAGGAAATACGGAGGCACTGGACTGGGCTTATCCATTACAAAAAATCTTATCGAATTATTTGGTGGCCAAATTTGGGTCGAATCTAAGGAAGGCACGGGCTCAAACTTTTTTTTCAACCTGCCCTACAGAAAACATTCTTCTGAGCCAAATTTCACCAACAAAATACAAATAGAACATACAAAGTACGATTGGAGCAATAAAACCATTTTGGTTGTGGAGGATAATCACGACACTCAATTATTGATACACCGTTTTTTATCGCGGACCCAAGTCAATATTGTTTTAGCCGATACAGCCGATAAAGCCATTGAAAGTATTCGATGCATGCCCGAAATCGATTTGGTTTTAATGGATATTCAACTTCCCGGCATGAATGGATTGGAAGCCACAAAAATAATCAAAAGAATGAGGAGCAATTTGCCGGTTATAGCACAAACAGCCAATGCACTTGTAGAAGATAAAAATAAGTGCATAGAAGCCGGTTGCGATGATTATTTACCAAAACCGATTAATTATAAACTTCTGCTAACAAAAATTATAAAGTTTTTCTAAGAATCAATAGTTTTTATCTGTGGCTATACATACTTCATTTTAAACATATTTGGACACAAGCGTGCTTATAACTTCATATAGTGTCAATGTGTTTTTCTGTAACAAAAACGAATAGCTTCATTTTCAAATAATTTTAACATTAACAAGTAAAATTATACTAAGAACTTTATTTTACAAATTATAAAACCTTATTTTTATGGAAGCGCAAATTCCTGAATTATTTATGAAAGCGATTACTTTTGCAGCGGCAAAGCATAAAAATCAATTTCGGAAAGGATCCGATCAGTGCCCTTATATAAATCATCCTTTGTACGTTACATCCATTTTAGTAAAGGTGGGTGTTCTGGATCTAAATTTGTTAATTGCTGCTTTGCTTCATGACACTGTAGAAGATACCAAAACAAGTCCTGAGGAAATTGAAAATGAATTTAATACAGAAATAAAAAATTTGGTGCTTGAAGTAACAGATGATAAATCTTTATCTAAAGAAAAAAGGAAATTGTTGCAGGTTGAAAACACACCCCATAAAAGCGATGGTGCTAAATTACTTAAAATTGCCGATAAAATATCCAATCTTGAGGACATCGCTTCACACCCTCCCGTTTTTTGGACAAAATTACGCAAGATGGAATACATTAAGTGGGCGACAGATGTTGTTGCTGGATGTAGAGGGATAAATCCAAAATTAGAGCATTTGTTCGATGAAACTGTATTGAAAACAAAAGCGAAAATATCAGGACAAATATGATAAATTCAAATCATTCGCCAATATAATTTATCACAGCGGATTCTGAAGAGAATTTCCATAAAGAAAATCTGTTTTTACAAATTGAAGTACAAATTATAATATTTTATATTTTTGGACTGTAATTCAAAAATTTCAACAAGCGTATGTCTGGACATAATAAATGGTCAACGATCAAAAGAAAGAAAGGTGCATTAGATGCAAAGAGATCGAAAATTTTTTCCCGCATTGTAAAAGAAATCATGGTTGCTGTAAAAGAAGGCGGACCTGATCCTAACGGAAACCCTCGCCTGAGAGTTGCCATCGGCAATGCAAAAGGAGTGAACATGCCGAAAGATAATATACTTCGAGCAATAAACAAAGCGCAGGGAGAAGGTGCCAATTTTGAAGAGATAACTTTTGAAGGATATGGACCCGGAGGAGTAGCCATTTTTGTTGAATGTCTTACAGATAATCATAAAAGAACAGTGAGCGATGTACGTTCTTATTTTACAAAACGAAATGGTACTTTGGGAACAAATGGTTCTCTGAATTTTATTTTCGATCGCAAAGGAATTTTCGAAATTGTTGTTTCAAAAATCAATCTGGAAGAATTAGAACTCGACCTCATTGATGCAGGAGCTCAAGACATTGACGTAGAATCTGATTCCGAAATGATCACCATTACAACTTCGATGGAGGATTTTAAAAAAATGAGTGATAAACTGGAATCCCTGAAAGTAGAGGTTGAAAATGCTCAATTGAAAAGAATTCCAAATTCAACAAAAGAAGTAGATATTGGAACTGCTCGATCTATATTGAAATTGGTAGATTTGTTCGAAGAGCATGACGATGTACAGGATGTTTATCACAATCTCGAAATCACAGACGATTTAGCAAAAGCATTGGAAGAGGAGTAGAATTTGATGGAACTTCCGCAAAGTCTTTGTACTTTTGCAGCGAAATTCGATTATAAACTTACGAAAATGTCTAATCCTATAATAAACTTCGACAATCTTAAAATTGTTGATACCCCCGAAAAACATCAGAAGTTCTATATAGAAACCTACGGTTGCCAAATGAATGTAGCCGATAGTGAGCTCGTTGTATCAATACTCCAAAATAGTGGTTTCGCCTATTCTGCAAAAATGGAGGATGCGGATTTGCTATTAATCAATACTTGTTCTATCCGCGATAATGCTGAACAAAGAGTATTTGGAAGATTGGATATATTTCGTTTGATGAAGAAAAAAAAGCCTTCGGTTTTGATTGCTGTAATTGGTTGTATGGCGGAGCGTCTCAAAACTCAATTATTGGAGGTAGAATATAAAGTTGATATTGTTATTGGGCCAGATGCTTACCGGAACTTACCCCTATTGATTCACCAGGCAGAAGGAGGGCAAAAATCCATCAACGTTTTGCTCTCAAGGGAAGAAACTTATGCCGACATTAGCCCTGTCAGAATTGGCAGCAATCATGTGTCTGCTTTTATTTCTATCATGCGGGGCTGCGACAATATGTGCAGTTATTGTGTTGTTCCTTTTACCCGAGGTAGAGAGCGCACACGCGATCCTCAAACAATTTTGAATGAAATTAAAAATCTGAGTATCGAGGGTTACAAAGAAATAACATTGCTGGGGCAGAATGTGGACAAATATTTTTGGGAGAAAGATCAGTATGGTTTTGCCGACTTACTGAAACATGCTGCCGAAATAGACTCATCCATGCGAATTCGATTTTCGACATCTTTTCCGAAAGATTTAACGGATCGGGTTATTGAAACGATGGCTGCTTATCCTAATATTTGCAAAAGTATTCATCTTCCCGTGCAATCGGGCAGTAATCGTATTTTGGAATTGATGAAAAGAGGTTACACCCGTGAATATTTTATGCAAAGAGTTGAATCTATCAGAAAGCATATACCTGATTGTGCGATTTCTACAGATATAATAGCTGGTTTTTGTTCCGAAACCGAAGAGGATCATCAAGAAACCATGGATTTATTGCGCAGCGTAAAAACTGATTTTGCATATATGTTCAAATACTCCGAAAGACCCAACACGTATGCTCAGCGAAACTTCCCTGACGATGTTCCCGAAGAAATCAAAACGCGAAGGTTAAGCGAAATCATTGATCTTCAAAATCAGCTTGCTTTGGTGAGCAATCAAAATGATATAGGTAAAACTTTTGAAGTTCTTGTAGAAGGCTTTTCGAAAAAATCCAAATTAAATCTTTTTGGTAGAAATAGTCAGAATAAAGTGATTGTTTTTCCTGCACTAAACTATAAAACAGGTGATTATGTTCAAGTCATGGTAGAAAGTTGTTCTTCGGCCACTTTGAAAGGAAAATCGGTATAATATTATGTTACTGCGAAGTGACCTAATCGCTCAGCAAATTGAAAAGAGTATGCTTAAACTACCATATAAAAATCGTATTCTCACTTGACATTTTTCTCCTTTTATTTATAGGGCAAAGTCAAAGTTTTTTCCACCCTGACATACTGTCCTAGTTTTGAGGAGTATTATCGTTTCCAGTGCAAACCTTTTAGCAAAACATATTGAATCACACAAAATTTTATGCAGATAATAAATTTTCCTGTTCAAGCTCAAGAACTTTAGCCTGAATAAGATCCCAAGCCATATCCACATCTGATTGCTCAATATTTGTTTGTGCCAGTACCATGCGTAAAACATAGTTACCATTTAGTTTGGTGTGCGATAAAAACACTTTTCCACTCGCATTAAGCACAGAAAGCAGTTTCTCATTCCATGTGTTTATTTTACTTTGTTCGATAAGTGATTTGGGTTTGTATCGAAAGCAAATCAAATTGAAATTCACAGGTGCCAATATTTCGAAGCCTTGTGCTACACGGATCTTTTGTTCCAGCGTTTTAGCCATTGCAATATGGTTACGAATCATGGCTTGCAATTCTGATACGCCAAAACTGCGAATCACAAACCAAAGTTTCAGTGCTCTGAATCGTCTGCCTAATCCAGGTCCCCAGTTGCTGTAATCATTAATTTTAACGTCCGTTTTTGTTTTCAGGTATTCCGGAATCAGCTCAAAGGTTTTTATCAGAGTATCTTTGTCTTGTACAAAAAATGCAGAACAATCGAAGTTTGTGAACAGCCATTTATGAGGATTGAAAACAAAACTTTGCGCAAGCTTGATACCTTTCAATAAATCTTTGAATTCTGGCAAAATCAAAGCGGATCCAGCAAAAGCTGCGTCCACATGTAGCCAAAGATTATAGTCCGCACAAATATTGGCAATCTCATATAAGGGATCAACTGCAGTACTTCCGGTAGTTCCCAATGCCGCAATGACACAAATCGGTAGTTTGCCGCTTTTCTTGTCATTTTCTATGCACTTTCGGAGATAGGCAGGATTCATGGCAAAGTTTTCATCTACAGGTATCTTTGTGAGGTTGTAGCTCCCAATGCCAGCAATCTTTACTGCTTTTTCTACAGAAGAATGAGCTTCGGAAGAACAATATATTTTGAAATTATTGAAAGAATTGAATCCCTTGTCATTGATCTCAAAATAGGAATACTTTTCTCTGGCAGCCAAAATAGCACACAAGGTTGAAGTAGATGCAGAATCATTGATCACACCTTGAAAACTTTCTGGTAAACCGATCATTTCCCGCAACCAATTCATAACAACAATCTCGAGTTCTGTGCCCGCTGGTGAGGTTTCCCACTTCATGCATTGCGTTCCAATGGCTGCTGTGAGGAATTCTGCCAGAATAGAAGGAAAACTGTTATTGGATGGAAAATATCCATGGAAATTAGGGTGCTGCCAGTGTGTGATTCCCGGCAGCACAATATTCTTGAAGTCTGTGAATATTTCATCCATTGAACATCCTGATAAGGGTGGATGCGCAGGAAGCTCTGAAACAATCTGATTCGGCTCTATTTTTGGTTTAACTGGATACTGCCGTATTTGCACAAAATAATCAGCAATCCAATCCACCATTTTATGAGCCTGTTCTCTGAATTCTGTAATGTTTTTCACTTGTAACTATTTAGTTTATTCTGTTGTATTGTCTTCTTCTAAAAAATGTGTTTTTTTGCCTTCCGAATACCAATCGACTTTTCTGGACAAATACATGATAACAGCCAAAACAATAAATAATCCGATGCTTCCGAAAAGCAAAGAATAATCTTCCAATTGTAAGATGGTAAATAAGAATGCATAAAGCACCAGTAGAATTGCAGTCATCAGCATTGTCAATCGAATATTTTTAAAAATACTATTGGCATAAAGGCTTATCAGTCCAATAATGGCTACGCTGGAAATTAAATAGGAGGCATTGAATCCGATATGCTCAGAGAATGAAAGCAATAAAGTGTAAAAAATGCTTAATCCCAAACCCACTAAAAGATACTGAACGGGATGTATTCTGTATTTGTTCAAAATTTCAGTAAATAAAAATACCAAAAAGGTCAAAGCTATGAACATGATAGCATACTTGGCAGCCCGCATAACTTTTTGATATTGATCTACGCCCATAAGCAACTTCACACCAAATGAAGAAGAATTGAACTCATAGTTGGCGCCAATCCATTGCTGAGGATAATTTCTATTCAGATGCAGCACTTCCCAATGCGCTTTGAAACCACTTTTGTCAATTGTTTTTGTATCGGGTAAAAATGCTCCATCAAATTTGGGTGTTTCCCAAGTCGAAACCAAATCGACTTTTGTTTCCTTCCCTAATGGTGCGAAAAACAAAGTTTCGCTTCCATTGATATCCAAATTCAATGTAAAACGATAAGCAGTATCCTGCCATTTTCCTATTTTGGCCGTAACACCCGAAGCAATCATATCTTTGGTAATGGTTCCAGGCGAAACTTCTAAATTTCGGTTGTTCCATTGTATTGCAATTTGCTTGTTGATGCCACGCATATCGGGAATTCCGACTGTTATAAATGCATCATTCCAGAGAATATCATCCGGATTAATCTTGAATTCATCCAGATTGGGCTTTTTAAATTCTCCATCAATCTTCAATTCCGCTTTATAAACAATCACATTATACATACTTCGATAACGAATCTCTGGAGTAAGATTCCCATTGATATTAAGATCTTCAGGTAATACATTGATGTAAGAAATCATTGTAGTTCTGTAGTTTGAATCTTTGACATGAATTTTATAGGGTATAGAAACCATGGGACCTGTAATCGTTTGAGAATTTCCCCATTTTGAACTAATTTCGTTCACAACGTTCATGCTAGTTGATTCCCGTTCCGAAATCAAAGATCGTATCATAAGGGAAGGTATCAGAAAGAGAAGTACCAAAACACCTACAATGAGCAATTTAAGCGTTATAGAAGTTTTTACCCATGAGTTTTGCTCTTGATTTTCCATAATTACAATTGATTAGATTATCCGCATATTTAAAGAAAAAATGTTACATCATATCTTTGAAAGCAATTTCAATAAACCCCAAAAGTACTTAATTCTTTAGCTTAAGCTTGCAGCCTTAATTAAAAAAGATTCCAATACAAATATCGACTATTTTCTTGAAAGTTTTAATTATTTAAAAAGAATTTAAATCAAGAATACGTCAAATAATGTTAAACAGGTTTGTAATAAATCTTCTTAAAAATAGAATTAAATAAATGATAATAATATAATTATAGCTAAAAATCGTTTTGGCAAAAAAATACTCTTGGACATCCCCCTGATACAGTTCTGAAGTATCAGTATTCATCAAATTTGGCTGGAATCACACTCAAACACTAATTCCTAAGCAAAACGATATTGAAATATGATTTGAAAAAATCAGAATAAAAACTTTACCTTTGTGGCTTGTAAAAAATAAAGAAAAATCCATGATTAATAATAATTTACGCTTAGAACTTGAGAAAAGGGTCTTAGTGCTCGACGGTGCAATGGGCACCATGATCCAGAAACATGACTTGAATGAAGAAGATTTCAGAGGCGAGCGATTTAAAAATCACCCTTGCAGTTTAAAAGGCAACAATGATTTATTGTCGCTCACCCGTCCCGATATTATTTCTGAAATTCATGAGAAATATCTCGAAGCTGGAGCAGACATCATAGAAACCAATACATTTAGTGGAACCGTTATTGCGCAAGCAGATTATCAATGTGAGGAAGCGGTTTATGATATAAATTATGAATCTGCCGTTTTGGCAAAAAAAGCTTGCGAAAAATATACTTTAATGAATCCGGCCAAACCCCGCTTTGTTGCAGGATCCTTAGGCCCTACAAATAAAACAGCCTCGATGTCGCCCGATGTTGCCGATCCCGGATATAGAAACATATTTTTTGATGATCTTGTCGAAGCATATATTTTACAAGCAAAAGGTCTTTTAGATGGTGGTGCAGATCTTCTCATTGTAGAAACTGTATTCGACACCCTGAATGCTAAAGCTGCTTTGTTTGCTATTGAAACAGAATTAGAGAGAAGAAACATAAAAATGCCTGTAATCGTTTCGGGCACAATTACTGATGCGAGCGGTAGAACATTGAGCGGACAAACCTTAGAAGCATTTCTAAACTCGGTTTCGCATATCGACCTGCTTTGCATCGGACTAAATTGCGCATTGGGTGCAAAGGAAATGCGCCAGCACGTGGAGGAATTGTCTATCAAAAGCAATTTCATGATCAGCGCACACCCCAATGCGGGTTTGCCCAATCAGTTTGGCGAATACAGTCAATCGCCACAAGAAATGGCTTTGCTCATCAAAGATTATTTGGACAATCAGTTTGTCAATATTATCGGAGGATGCTGTGGCACAACGCCGGAGCATATTCATGAATTTGCCAAATATGCAGAAAAAGCTCAAGTTCATAAACCGGAGAAACATGAGCCTCAAACTCGTTTGAGTGGCTTAGAAGCTTTAAACTTAACTCCACTAACCAATTTTGTCAACATTGGAGAAAGAACCAATGTTTCTGGTTCTAAAAAATTTGCCCGTCTGATTAGGGAAGAAAACTATGAAGAAGCACTTGCAATTGCCCGTCAGCAAGTTGAGAACGGTGCTCAGGTTATCGATGTAAACATGGATGATGCCATGTTGGATGCAGAAAAGGAAATGGTTCGTTTCCTGCTGTTGATGGTTTCGGAACCTGAAATTGCCAAAGTGCCTATCATGATAGATTCATCCAAATGGAATGTGATAGAAGCAGGATTGAAATGCTTACAAGGCAAGGCCATTGTCAATTCGATCAGTTTGAAAGAAGGGGAAGAAAAATTCAGACAACAGGCATCTTTGCTCAGGAAATATGGCGCTGCGGTGGTTGTGATGGCTTTTGATGAAGAAGGACAAGCCACAACTTACAACCGAAGAATAGAAATTTGCCAAAGAGCATATAATATTCTTGTGAATCAACTTAAATTCCCTGCTCAGGATATAATTTTTGACCCGAATATCCTCACCATTGCCACGGGTATGGAGGAACACAATAATTTTGCCATTGATTTCATTGAAACGGTTCGTTGGATCAAGAAGCATTTACCTTATGCAAAAGTAAGCGGTGGAATCAGCAATTTATCTTTTTCATTCAGGGGGAATGATTTTGTTCGTGAAACCATGCATTCAGTATTTCTCTACCATGCTATTCAGGCTGGCTTGGATATGGGTATTGTAAATGCAGGTGCTTTACCTGTTTATGATGAAATTGATAAAGAATTGCTTATTCTGATTGAAGATGTGATTTTCAATAAACATCCTGAATCTACAGAAAAACTAATAGACTATGCATCTAAGGTAAAAACTTCAGATAAAAAAGAGGATAAGGTTGAAGAATGGCGAAATGAAAATATTCAAACCAGATTGGCACATTCACTTGTGAAAGGGATCACCGAGTTTTTAGAAGCAGATGTTTCCGAAGCACTGCAAAGCTATCCTGCACCCATAGACATAATTGAAGGCCCCCTGATGGATGGAATGAACATTGTAGGCGATTTGTTTGGTCAAGGAAAAATGTTCCTTCCGCAGGTTGTAAAAAGTGCAAGAGTGATGAAAAAAGCTGTTGCCCAAATCATGCCCGAAATTGAAAAAAATCAGCGAGCTGCCGGAGATATGGAAAAAACCATAAAGAAGAAGATTCTCTTGGCAACAGTAAAAGGCGATGTACACGATATAGGAAAAAACATTGTTGGTGTAGTCTTAGCTTGCAACAATTATGATATTATAGATTTGGGCGTTATGGTATCTTGCGACCGTATCTTAGAAGCCGCCATTAAAGAAAAAGCGGATGTCATCGGTTTAAGTGGTCTGATTACTCCCTCTTTGGATGAAATGGTTCATGTTGCCAAAGAAATGAAACGATTGAACATCAATTTGCCTCTATTAATTGGTGGGGCAACCACTTCCAAAGTTCATACAGCGGTAAAAATTGAACCTCATCGCGAAGAACCTGTGATTCATGTTTTGGATGCTTCAAAAAGTGTTGGTGTAGTTTCCAAATTGGTTTCAGGAGATTTAGAATATATTCAATCTGTAAAAGATGAATATATTTCATTACGCAAAACTCACTCTAACCGGAAGCAAAAAAACTACTTAACGTTGGATGAAGCCAGAAAAAATAAATTCCAATTTATTCAAGAAGAAGCAGGAATCGTTCGCCCCAATTTTATTGGCGTAAAGTACCTGCATGATTTTCCTTTGGAAGAAATAAGAAAATATATTGATTGGAGCTTTTTCTTTATTGTTTGGGAAATGAAAGGAAAATACCCGGAAATATTGAATCACCCTGAAAGAGGCGAAGAAGCTCGCAAACTCTATGAAGAAGCCAATCAAATGTTGGATGAAATTGTAAGCAAAAAAATGTTGCAGGCTCAGGCTTCAATTGCGATCTATCCTGCTAATTCTGTGGGTGATGACATTGAAGTTTACGATGATGAAAATCGCTCAAATATCATTGCAAAGTTCCATCATTTGCGCCAACAGGTTGTGAAAGATAATAAGGAACCCAACTATTGCTTATCGGATTTTATAGCTCCAAAAGAAAGCGATGTTATCGATTACTTTGGCGCCTTCTCTGTTACCGCAGGAATCGGTATTGAGAAATGGATAGAACAATTTGAAAAAGTAGAGCATGATGATTATAAATCAATTATGATCAAAGCACTTGCCGACAGACTCGCAGAAGCCTTTGCCGAACTTTTACATTTAAAAGTCAGAAAAGAATATTGGGGTTATGCCACCAACGAAAACCTTTCGAAAGAAGAAATCATTCATGAAAAGTATCGAGGAATAAGACCCGCATTGGGTTATCCTGCTTGCCCAGAGCATTCCGAAAAAACGAAACTTTTTGAATTGTTAGGCGGTGAAGAAAAAACGGGGATTCATCTTACCGAACATTTTGCTATGTATCCAACAGCTGCGGTGAGCGGGCAATATTTTGCTCATCCTGAATCACAGTATTTTGGAATAGGTAAAATTTCTCCAGAGCAATTGGAAGAATACAGCAAAAGAAAAGATACTGACAAGGATTTTATTGCCAAACTGATTGCAAGCTACATCGACTAAGCTATGTTGCAAGAAAGGAAATACATTTCAGGCATTTTCTTTCTTGTTAATATTCTGTAATTCATCTTCTTACATGAATTCTCTTTAGAACTGAATCATTAATTTAATAATTTATTAACAAAATAGATACGCCTGGTCTCATTGATTTAATTTGTTTTGCAACTTCAAATTAGAAACAGTTTTAAATCAAAACGAAGATACCATGTTTGGACTTGACACAGGTTTTACTATATTATTGCTTGTTTGCCTCTTAGCTGTTTGTGCATTCGAGTTTATCAATGGATTTCACGATACAGCAAATGCAGTTGCAACCGTTATTTATACCAACTCATTGAAGCCCCAAGTTGCGGTAGTTTGGTCGGGTCTTTTCAATTTTATAGGTGTAAATGTAGGAGGTATTGCGGTTGCCATGGGAATTGTAAATTTGCTGCCAACCGAAGCACTTGTAGATGCCAACATGAGTCATGCAATAGCCATGATCATGGCCTTGATACTTACTGCCATAATTTGGAATCTGGGTACTTGGTATTTTGGTATTCCATGTTCGAGTTCTCATACATTGATTGGTTCTATTGTAGGAGTAGGAATTGCATTTTCCCTTTTACCTGGTTCAACAGGAATAGCATTGAACTATAGTAAGGTAGCAGAAGTAGGATTATCGCTCTTTGTTTCGCCTGTATTTGGTTTCGGACTAGCTTTGTTGCTTATGTGGGTTTTAAGAAAAATCATCAAAAGCAAGGTTTTTTTCGAAGAGCAACCCCGCGATAAAAAGCCCCCCTTGGCAGTAAGAATCGTTCTGATTTCTACTTGCATACTTGTAAGTTTTTCACATGGTTCTAACGACGGTCAAAAAGGTGTTGGCTTGGTCATGATGATTTTAATCGGGATTGTTCCTGCTTACTTTTCCATCAACCAACAAACAGATCCTGTGATGATCAGAAATAATGTAAGCGCAATTTCAGAATATATTTCCCAAGTCGATAGCTCCGCAATTTCTGCGGAAGAATTGGTCAAGTTAAATGCCATCAGGAATAGTTCTGCCAAAATCATTGCTAAAACTGATTCAATAAAAAATATGGCTGATATATCGAGAACTGAGCTTTTTGACTTGAGAAAAGAAATCATTCTGGTAACAAAACCCGTTTCAAAATTACTGGGAAGTGGTAATGCAAATTTTCTGACGAAATTAGAGAAGTCCAAACAAGTGAACATAGAAAAACGCGTAGATGAATTGAAGACCGTTATTGAGTTCGCTCCTACCTGGGTTATCCTAATGATTTCCATATCTTTGGGTCTCGGCACCATGATAGGTTGGAAAAGAATCGTAGTAACCATTGGTGAAAGAATTGGAAAGTCGCATTTAACTTATGCGCAAGGTGCAACAGCCGAAGTAATAGCAGCTTCTACCATTGGCGCATCCACCATATTAGGACTACCCGTAAGTACAACCCACGTGCTTTCCTCGGGTATTGCCGGCACCATGGTAGCCAACGGTGGAACGAAGAACTTACAATATAAAACAGTCAAAAATATTCTTATGGCATGGGTGTTAACACTTCCTGTAACCATCATCTTATCGGGATTGTTGTTTCTCTTATTAAGATATATTTTAGGAGGATAGTCGAACAAATTTCATTTTCTTACGTTCCAATGAATATAAAAAATCCGGCCAGTAAGTGCCGGATTTTTATTTGATTATTCACATACCCTTTCCTATATGGATTTCTCTAATGACCTAATCTATTGCATTAATGCGCTTCAACGTGGTGGTACTATTTTGTATCCCACCGACACAATTTGGGGCTTGGGTTGCGATGCCACCGATGATCAAGCAGTGGATAAAATATTTGCCATAAAAAATCGACCAGATTCCAAAAGTTTGATAACTCTGGTCGATAGTCTTCAAATGCTTGAAAAATATGCAGGGACAATTCCCAAATCAATAGAGGATATTCTACAAGATTCTTCTCGTCCCACAACGATTATTTACACCGGAATACAAGGTTTTTCTAAGCGGGTTATTGCTCAGGATCGCACTGCTGCCATTCGTCTGGTAAACGATTCTTTTTGCAAATCGCTTATCAGGGAGTTCGGAAAACCGATTGTGTCCACCTCTGCAAATTTATCGGGTTTCCCATCGGCAGGGAGCTATGCTGAAATTTCTTCCGAGATAATTTCTCAAGTAGATTACTGCGTAAAATACAGACAAACAGAATACATACAAGCAATTCCATCGCGAATCATCAAAATTTTGGGTTCAGAAGAAATTCAGGTAATAAGGGAGTGATGAATAAAGTTACGGGCATTCCGCTATCTACTTTGTTTTGGCTTGAAGTTGTTCTATAAAGTTTTGAGCCACTTGTAATTCTCTTTTCAGATTTTCTTCAGAAATTTGTGCTTCTTTTAAATTTTCCATTAACATTTCGATACTTTGTCGCATTTCTTCTTCTTGCATCGACATTTGCTCTGATTTATAGTCCGAATCCTCCAACAGTTTGCGCATTAATTCTGCATTTCTCATGTTGGCAAGGGAAGAAGCTATGGTATCGGCAATTTTCATGATCAGATCGAGATGATGGTGCTCAAAAATATGAAAAGAAGCTATTTCTATTACACCGAATTTTCCATCACGGTTTTTCAAAGGAATCAAGAGAAGATATGTCGGATTTGAGCCGCCTAAACCTGAAGTTATCTGAATATAATCATTGGGAATATTGCTTAAGAGAATCATTTGTTCTTCCATAAAACATTGACCTACCAAAGATTCTGTAATACCGATTTTTTTCTTGAGAAATTTGCGTCTATTGTATGCATAAGCACCCTTGAGTTCTAAAAAAGATTTGCCAGAATGATCATCCACCAAAACGAACATGCCTCCTTGGTTGGCGTTCAGATATTTTATGAGATTAGATACTACCTGATATGCAAATTCATCTCGGTCATTTTGATTAATTTGCACAATTTCTGCAAATTTAGCAGAACCTTCAGCGATCCAGTTTCTGATTTGGGATTCTTTTCTGTATTTTTCATCAGCATCTTTAGCACTTCTGAGTTTCATGCGCATTTCTGTAAGAGCGTGTCCCAGGTCATCATCATCGCTGAATAAACAGTATTGAGCATCCAGATTTCCATTTCCAATTTCTCTTGCAAACACCGCTGTGGTATTTAGCCAGTTTATTAATATCGCTGCCGAATATGCAATTTCGCCAACTTCATCTTTTCTATGTTTGGCTATATACCTGATTTGTGTTAAATCAGCTTTGTTCAACATTTTAAGTAAACCTGCTATGGTTACCAACGGTTTTGAAATACTCCCGGAAAGGATGTAAATAACAATAGTCAGCAGAATTAACCCAAGGAATGAAATGATCAGGGAGACAACAAATTCACGGTTCGATTTTTCGTAAATCACATCCAAAGGAATGGCAATTGCCAACGACCAGGGACTACTTGAATTTCCAATTTTTACCGGTTTGAAAGAAAACAGGAATTCGCTCTTTAAGGAAGAATCCTTATAGTTTGCTGTAAAACTTTCACCATAATTAATTTTATGAACAATGGAATCACTTTCTTTGAAATTGGAATATTGTTCAGTAATAGAGTGATTTATTGCATTAAAATCATGGTGTGCAACGATATAGCCATTATTACTCATCAGAAAAGCAAAACTTCCCTTGAATGGAACAATATTTTCTACTAATTCCTGAAATATATCCACTTTCGCATCCACTCCGGTTACGCCAATAAATTTATTTGCATACAGTATCGGAACGATTAGGCTTGTTTGCAGAATCTCATCTTCTTTTCTTCCGGTATAGGAATAGAAATACACATCCATGACAGTTTCCTTCAAGGTTCTTTTAGGAACGGTATAATAGTCACCTGCAAAAAGTTCACCTTCTGCACTTGTCAGCTCTAATGCAATATCATCCTGATCTTTGTAATAAGTATAAGCAAAATTTCCAAGACGGGTGCTTCCCGGGGTATTGATAAAGTTTTTATCGAGACTGTCAATGGTGTTTGGTTCACAAATAGCCCAAGTTGCCAGAAAATTCTGATTGGAAGATAACTGGTTATAAAGAATTTTGCTTAAAACAAGGCGGCGATAGCTTTCTGGAAATTCATTATACCCGGCAAAAGTTTGAGAAAGAAATCTTGCACCATTCATGTATATATCCATGGTGTTTTTTACCTCGTTGGCATATCTGGCGGTTTCTGATTGTGTAACCGCTATGGCATTTTGCAATGCAGCCCTTCTGAAATTGAAACTGATTTGCAAAACCGTTATGATATAAATAAAAGCCGCAGTGGGTAAAATAAAAAGTAAAAGCCTTCGACGAATTTTAAAATTGGACGCCTTTATCATATTACATTGAAAATGCTTAAATGTGCCTCATTAGAATACAAAGAAAAAGCAAATATAATTTTTTTTTTCATTGATATACAAACAGCTACTTTGCGTCCTTTGACACTTACAAAAACGAATCCAATCAAATCGTTTAAGGAAAATAAATTAAATAAGGATTGTGATTTTTCGTTAATGTCTGCTATTTTAATACTTTATTCTATCCTTCAGCTTTTGCAATAGCAGGATTCTCTGCTTTTTTTGCCAATTGTTTTAATCTTTTACTTACTCTGCCATTTTTTTTCATTAGCAAAAAAGGTAAAACCATTCTCATTTTCCAGTGTACTCTAGACCATTTTATGGAGCTTTGCGCTATCTTTTCTCTAAACTCTATTTCAGAGTTATAATAAGCGCTCACCAATAATTCTGTGTTTATAATCTTGTTATAAACCTTTTTCATTTCGTCTTTAATTTCAGAACTGGCATTGATATTATCCTTGAAGGAATAAAGCAAGGGAATATTCAACTTTAATCTTTCTTTAAAATCAATACCGGAGGTGGATCCTGTATCCTGCCATCGATTATAAATGCAAAAGGTTCCTGGGACATAGAAAAATCTACCGCCTTCTATTGCGCAAAAAGTGAAATATTCCCGATCCTGATCCACGATCGTTTTAGAATTCCATCCGCCTTTGCGATGGATTTTCTCTGCTATATTTCTCCGCATCAGGTAGCTATGACATGGTTGCCAGTTATCTTTTAGTAATTCCAATAGATAATCCTCATAGACTTTTGATAACATAACTTCCTCACGTTCATAAATTCCGTCTTTATAGTAATTGTTTTGCCAGTCGGAATAAACGAATTCATAAAGAAAATGAGTACTTAAAAAATCCACTTGCGTTCTAAGCTTTCCGGATTTTAATACATCATCGGAATCGAGCCATTGAATGTACTCTCCCGAAGAAAATGAAAAGCCTAAATTTCGGGCATTGTTCGCTCCCTTTTGGGTGTTTTTGATAATTTTAATTAAATTAGGATATTTCTTATCCAATTTGCCCAAAACTGCCAAGCTGTCGTCTGTTGAAAAATCATCGACAACAATAATTTCTTTTAGATATTCTTTGCCTTGCCAGATGCAACTATCGATGCATTTGGGAAGATGCTTGGCATTGTTATAATTGGGAATAATGATGGAAACAAATGACATACTACTTTTTTGAAATGAAAACTATACCAATAATGATAACGAGCACACCGATCCAATTCCAATAATTAACATTTTCATGGAAAAACCATTTTCCTGCAATTAAGGAAAAAATGAATGATATACTACTCAATGGGATGACCAAACTTATTTCAAATTCTTGCAAAAGATACATGAAAAAACCTGTAGCTATAATATAAAGCGCAAATCCACTTATAATTTGCCAATTGCTTAATAAACGGAACATATTCTCGAAAAGACCCTGTTCCTTCAAATACAGTCCACCTGTTTTTATTAGACCAAATTTCCAGCAGATCTGCCCCAATGTTATGAGGATCGATGTCAGAAACGTTAATAATACAGGCTTTAACATAGGTTTATTTTGTATTTTTAAATATCTCGTCGAAACTCAGAATGGGTAATTCTGCTTTTTCGAGTGAAATTGTAAATTCTTTCAAAAATATAAATTTAAAACGATTTTCTATGTAAAACTGAATAATTTTTTCGAAAACCTTAAAGGCATAGTTGTTTCGGGATGATCGGAAATAAGCAAGTTTGGATGAAAATGACATTTTCTTCAAACGATAGGCTTCTTTGGGAAAAATATCATGCAAATGTGAATTGAAATTGATGTTGACAGTTGGGTTAAGTCCGAAAAGGTACTTGTAGGAATGCCATCCCAGCAATTGAATATAGCTCAACGATAAAGGAATTCGAAATTTAGAAGATACCGAAAAAGGAATTTCGGTGAAGGTGGTGTTTTGAATACGAAAAGCCGTTTTAGGTAAATGTAAATGATTGAAGCGAAATGGAAAATAAGAGGGGAAAAAATTTGAACCAAAGTTTACTCCTGCGTGGTTCAGGAATTCAATTTCTTTTTGACTTATGATACCAAAAGGCGCTCTATATAAACGAGGCACTGAACCGAAAAACTTTTCAAATACCTCCATCCCTTTTTTTAAATTATTCAATTTCAATGAATCAGAATCAAAAACATTGTCGTGATTATAGGAATGCAATTGAATATCAAAAAAATTAGGCTCTTCCAAAAAGGGTTCGAGGAGCGAAAGATTTTTTTCAATGATTTCGCCTGTAACGAATAAGGTTGTTTGAACATCATGATCCTTCAGAAAAGCAATAAGATCCTTTGATTTCTTGTGACAGTAATAGGTTCTTTCTTCCTTGGGTGATCCAAAATCTTCTTCGAAATCAATGGTATAATACAGGTTCATGAATTTTCTACTTTTGGGGTTCTAACTTGTACCAATAAATTTTTGTTTTAAATGCTTCAACCAGAGGACTGAGTTTGTGGTAATCTACAAATTTTACCAATTTATTTTTCCCTGGAAAATATTCTGCTTCGCCGATCAGAATTATTATATTTATGCTCTTACTGGTTTTTAAATTTTCTAAATTTTCATCCATCAAACTTCCTCCGTACTCTGCTCCCATCATTTCGGCAAGGTTCACGCTTCTGTCTGCACTAAGAAAAACGGGACGAATTCCAGAAATAAAACTTCTTTGAATCAAATTGTTTAAACTCTGTGCTACATTTTGGTTTTCCAATCCGTTCAGCCATATACGATCATTTCCTGTCAGGAAATAGTTGGGTTCATTTTTGATAGAAGAATATTTATTCAAAGGATAGTAAATTGCAGCAACCCCAATGGACAGGAAAACCAAAAAACCTGATGCTTTTTTAAGCCATTTTTGGCTTAGGAAGCTCTTGTGAAATGCGGCAATGAATACGATGAGCGTAAAAACAAAAAATACAGGAGCAAAATAGCGCTCTTCCCGAACATGCGTCCAATTAGAAATTGTGTCATTGGTTTCCAATGTACGGGTTAATGAGGAGTATAGCAAAAGTAAAATAGTTAATAAAGCTGAAAAAATGGCAAACATGGAAATATAAAAGTTGCCTGTTAGATTTTTGTTTTTCCAGGATATTTTCAACGAATTGAAAAGTATAAAAATGAACAGGCCCCCTATTGACAATGAGATTGTCCATTTAAAAAAAGGCAACAGACTTGCAATAGAAAGTGAATGACAAAGGGTATAGAAAAACTTTTCATCAAAAAAAGCCTGAAGAGCCAAATTAAAATTAAATTGTTTCAGATGCTCCCAAAAAAAAGATTTTTTTTGAACTGAAGAATGAGCGAATTGAAGAAAATAATCGGATTGATCAGGTTTTAGGGTACTAAAAACAAAAATAAGCAAGCCGGCAATAGCAAATATTGAGAGGGAATGTTTCATCAAAACCCGGTCTTTAAAAAAAAGACCAATTGCTAAAAACAGAGATGGAATCAAAGGAACAAGCGGATAATAAGCATATCTGCTCAAATACACAATTGCAATAGTCGTTCCAGTTAAAATTGTGAAAATCCATTTTCTATTCGCATAAAAAATTCCCAAACTCAACGCAAATGACAAAACATACCAATTCAAAGTCCATAAGTCAGGAGAACCATAATAATGATAGGGTGAGTATCCGAAACAAATAAATACCAGAAAATAAAATACAATCTCCTGTTCGAGAAATGGTTTTAAAAATTTGAAGATAATAAAAAAGGCTAAAAATAAAATGAGCCATGAGGTATAATTCATTAAAGTGGATGCCCAATAGAAATCATGAGTGATAAGCAAATAGGCAGCAAAAAGTAAATTATATGCTTCGGGATCCACAGAGGGTCTATTGATCGATTTAGATATATCATTTGGATCGCAATAACTTGAGTTCAGGCCGTTTCCTTGAATCAGCGAAAGAGTTGTAATTGAAATATATTGTTCGTCTGAATGAAATTTAGGGTTAAAGGTTTCATATTCAAACCTTGCCAGAATTGCTAAAAATAATATTAGAACTACAACAAGTTTTTTTTTCGAAATATTAGAAATAAAATCTTTCATGTTTTTCGTAAGAATTTTGGCTGCCAAATTAAACATGAAAAAGATGATTTGAAAGTTTTTTTATTGGCTTTATGAATTATGGCAAATGAATAAAGCAAAATTTCGGGAAGAAATTCTGCTTTTGGAAAATTTCATCAGCGTAAAAAAACATTTCTTGGCTTTGATCAAAGTCGTTTCAAAAGCAAGAGCGTAAGATTGATTCCAACATTATAAAAAAACCACGGGAACTCTCCCGTGGTTATGTATCATTCAATTCAATAGATTCAATGCTTTATAAGGAATCATCAACCTATTTTTTAATTACTATTTTGTGAACTTTTTCATTTTCATTTGATAATTCGAGCAATAAAATTCCGCTTTCTATATTTTGCAAGCTTATTGGATTACCTTTTTGAATATTATTTTGAATATAAACAACTCTTCCTGTAATATCTTTGATTTGCAAATACCAATTTTGATTCCCTTCGCAATCTATGTAGAGCAAATCATTTGCTGGATTGGGATAAACCCTTACAGATACTTGTTTTACATCTTCAATTCCATTACAATTGTCTAATTGATAGAAATCACTCATGTGTAGTGTCAACGTATTTGTAATGTTAGGATCTTCCAAAGAAGTTGCTTTAAAAATCATTTCATCATTGGATCCACAATAACTAGCCTTTGAAAAAATGATGTTTGTTGAACCTCTATATAAAGTAGAATTTGGCTCATTCATCAATATTTCCCATTTCACATCTTTACAAAATGCATCTTCGGGTAAAACTTTTGCATTGTAACGGGTTTTTGAGGAATTAATATATGTCAGATCTTTTTCAAATTCAATTGAAGTAGGATAAACGTGGGTAAAATGCCCAAGTGGTAAAAGATTATAATTCTTATCGTCACCTGTAAATTTGATCAGAACCATGCCGTATTTAGGTATTTTAACGATATCTTCATCGTGGAATGTGATGTCTGTCGAGTCTACAATCGCATCGAATGAAGAATAATCCGTTGAAGTTACGCTATACAATTTTGCACTGGATGAGAAATTTATACCCAGCGGTAATTTGACCCTTACATTGTAATCGTTTTCAAAATCACGACTGATCAAAAGTATGCTGTAGGAACCTTCATTTTCATAAAAATGGGCACTTACAGGTTCAGTATTTATTAGTGAACCATTTGCGTCAAAAACCTGCTCTTGCGAATTGACTTCTGTTTTCAATATATTACCTTTGCAATGATGATTGAATAATCGAGAGGTATGATATAAAGGAAGCTTCTTCCATCCTTCGGCAGGCATTGTTATTTTCCATTCTCCACCTTCGAGGCAAAATATTTGGGGAAGTGTATTTCCATGTTCGTAAGAAGAAGCTAAATAATCCGTTTCTACTATGGCTTGTCCCATTCGTCCAAAATACTCAGATTTGGTCATATTGGTTTCGTAAAAATAGGAAGGCTTTATGGCACCCGTAACGGCAATGTCTTCAAGCATTTGAAGATCGTGCTCTTTTAAATTGTATGCCATCATTCTGATTCCTTCTTTGTAATAATCCAGTTCACTTTTTCCCGGAGCTATTTCAGGAATATAATTTAAATTGCCGCCTAAATAACCACCAACGGCAAGCCAATCAACATATCCACTATCATTAGATAAAAGTAGTTTATTCAAACCCCAGGATCCACCTGGACCCGGTTCTCTGGCACTCGAAGCGACAAAAATTTTACTTTCATCATAATAAGGAGAAGATTCGATGATTTTCTTTGTTTCTTTGCACCAAGTGCTATAGTTAGAGTAATTAGCACCAATTTCAGCATTATGCAAGCCTCCACCGCCCCATACTTCGCAGCCTAATTCCCATACCAATCCTTTGCTGTTGGTTAACAACGGTTCGGTAATCCCTTCCGCAATTCTTTTCGCTCCCCAAGTTGTGCTACCATCGCCCTGCAAATATTCCAGAAAATTAAGAAAAGTTTGAGGGTTTGTCATCCAATCTGTTGCAGCTTGAACACCCGTAACTATGCATGAATACATTCCCAGATCATTGCATAATTTCATAAATCGTCCATAAGTATATTGATGTCCTGTCCCCGAATGTGAACTAAGGGACATAGGATTAGCTCCTAAAGCTCCCCAGCGAAGACTTGCACCTTTGGTATCCGCTAATAATGTCCTGGCTGTTCCATTATAGATTTCTTCTGTTGTATACGAAGCATTGTATCCTATTCCTACTGAACGACTTATTTGTTGGTCAGTTAAAATGACATCGGCTTTGTAAACCCCCAAAGCAGGAGCAAATGGATCGAAAGCAAGGGTTTGCAAACTATGCGTATAGCGGGTAGCCGATAAATTATTCCCAGCATCTACGGTTTCAATCTGAATCGTATAGTTTGTTTCCGGGTTAAGGTTTTTAATGATAATATGGTTATCATAAATAACATAAGTGTCGTTATATAAATTCCCATTGACATACACATTATATCCCCAAATATCATTATTATCGGTAGCACCGCTCCATTGAATTTCGGCAGCCATATCTGACAAAACCAGATTGCTCGCAGTAGTCGGCGGAGTTGGAGCAGTAGCATCAATTGTAAATGTTTTTACAGTAAGAGTGTTTGAAAAAGAAGATTCATTTCCCATATCATCATAAGCTGAAATATTGATGGAATAATCTGTATTTGCTGTTAAGCCTTCAACTTGGAAAAATGTATCCACGCTAGTACTTAATTTTTCACCGTTCAGATAAATATTATAGGCAGTAATCTTTTCAGACGAAGTATTTGGTGCCCAACGAAGAATAAGAAAATCATCACCCTTTCTGAAAGTAGAAAGATTTGAAGGTTTGCTGGGTTTATCGGTATCATAAGTTGGGTATATATTTGAGGCGGGTATATATTGTTTGCTAATTCCTGGACCTTCCCAATAAATTCCATTTGCAAAATTATGGATGTTCCAAAATGCAGCATAAAAAGCATATACATTGCCCGCTGTAAGATTCACCGATGCAGATTTCATCTGATTATTGCCCACATTTGTTCCTACCGTAGGAGAAGCAATCACCGTAGCTGATGCATGATTACTATTCGTACTTAGCTTTAACATCCGGTTGTCGGTTCCTTCAATATAAAAAGTATAACTCCCGCTTGTTGGCGGTACAAGGTATCCTTTGTACATAGAAGTAAAAAAATCATGACCTGTGCATGGAGGACTTGTTTGGCAATCCTGATTTACTGTAATAGGAATGCTTGCCCAAGGATATTCCGGCTCAGTGATATGGGTTGCGGTAAGAGTATCTCTCCAAACAGCTACAACATCCAAAGGATCTTTAGCTTGCCAAAAAACTACATCATGTACGCTATATACAACTCCTTCCAAATCGTAAGCACCCACATTTACATTAACAATTCTGCTGAAATCTGAATTAGGATCGGTGGCTTTAATGGTAAGTTGAACAGAACCAATGACATTGTGCTCCTGCACCCTTACAATTGCCGATCGGTCTCCAGCATTATAGGTTGCGCTAACAAATGAAAGAACTGAGTTATTGGTAGAGGTTGCGGTAAATGTGATATTCTGATTTTGCCCCAGGTCTCCATCATCCACAAAAGGGATTAGTATTTCATTCGTTCCAGTTCCCTGAATAATTAATCTGTCCGATATTGAACCAAAATTAGGGGGATTTTGACCAAAGGAAAGGGCAATAACAAAGCATAAAATAGTAGTTAAAATCAAAGTATTTCTCATAGTCTCTCTGAATATTTATTGAATTCTGAATAAAAATAATTTATAATCGCTGGTGACTAAATTATAGCTTTCTATCGATAATTCAAAGTTTATTTTTAAATTAGCTTTTAAAAAATTACATATAAAATTAATACAGGCTGCAAGTTGATTCCTTTTATTTTTGCTTTACATAAAAGATTCATACAACAAATCATTAAATTTACAGGTTTTTAGTCTATACTTAAAAATTACGCAAAACATTAAATCATGAAAATATTCATTCTTCTTCTAATTATTTTTATAGGTATTTCCAAGGTTGAAGCTCAAAAAGAACTCAAATATAAAGATGTATTTCAAACTGTTTCTAAAAACAAGAACAAGGAGAGCTTTGCTTTGCTCATGCAGTATCAAAGGCAGGATCCTACTTTTGCCAATGCTTACTATCAAATGGGATTAATTTCTTACCTTCTAATGTTAGAAACTGATCCTATGATTTTCCCAGCCGATCAGGAGTACTTTGGCAGACACGCAAAAATCTATTTTGGTCTGGCTACTAAATTTATGAATGAGAAAGAATCAAAAATGTATCGGGAATATTATCCTGAAATTAAAGGAACAAGCGAAGATGGTAAAATTCAAAATGCAGACATCATCAATGAAATTCAGATGAAATTAAAAGCTGTAGAAGAGCATTCGATTAACATCAATAAAACGGTTCACCTTTATGCAAAAAGCATAGATTTCTACCAAAAAAGCATTGGCATTTTCAAAAGTATCAACGAATCGGAAAGTAGAATCAAAGATCTCTATTTGAGAGCAGACACAAGCATTTTAAAAAGAATGCAAACGCTTAAGACTTCTTTTGATTCTACTATTTACTATCTGAATGGACTTATCGGCCAGTTAAAATCTTATCCCGTAAAGAGCTATAAACCTTCTTATAAATTGCAGGAAATATCTACTTATCGCCTTGAAGGATTAACCAATACAAATATCCTCAATGAGCAATTTGAATTATGGAATTTTGGCGCTTGGGTAGATCAATTTACTGGAATCATCAACTCGGATGTAGAACCGATAAAAAAAGCCATTCTGGATCAGTTTGAACTAAATACCAAAGTGATTACTGAAATGATTCAAAAAACTGATCAAACTGAGCCATTTAATGAATTTAAAATCGATGCCAAACTGATGAACAAGATAAACAAATATGATTTTTCATCCATTATGAATCAGTTATTTATCTATCAACAAGCAAAGATTAATACATATTGTTTTGCGCAAAGTATTAATTCAATATCAAAAAAAACTTATAAAAACTCTTTTTCAAAACAAGTCAAAGCTTATTTTCAATTGTACCAAAAGAAATTGTTGAGTGATAGTCTTATCAAAAATTTTGAGAATAACATTCAAAAAGAAAAATGTGAAAAATATCCTGAAGTTTTTGTAAACAAATTGGGCGGATATGATAACTTGCCTCAATACATAAACCAACAAAAAAAAGAGGATCAATTGCAAAGCGATAAAACTTATGACAAGTTAAAGAAATCTCTGATTCTTGAGTTAAAGAGCAACGTTCTTGCGAATTACTATTATAAAAATATAAAAATTCAGGCAAAGATTGAAATTCAGGATATAAATTCACTTCCTATCAACACATACCAATTGAATGACATCGATGTAGATGCTTCCAAATCTAACTACATCACAGGTTATTTTGTTAATGCTCAGAAAAAGGTTGAAGCTTTTGTTGCCAAAAGTGATTCTGTGGGTAAAATTTTGTGGTTGAAAAACTTTTTACCAGATGCTAATTATCAAAATATGGGATCATCCCTCTGCTTTTTACCCAATGGAACTTGTGTTTTTGTAATGCATTCGAAAGCATCAACAGGGCAGGCAGATTTAAATTTTCTGATCCAATTAGACAATACCGGTAATGAAACTTTCAGGGTACCGATAAAATCTGAGTACCTATGCAGATATATTCATTATGACGAAATCAATGATCAAATTCTGTTAGCTTGTAAAGGAAAGTATGCGAAAGATGCAGCATTAGACAAATCCGATTTGATCATTCAGAATTTAGATTCAAAAGGAAATATACTTTGGCAATCGGAAATAAAAATTCACGGCAATTTGGTCGAAATTGTAAAAATGAATGAAGAGTTTTTTATATTTTGCAATGTGCTCCGATATTGGGATCAGAGTGGACAAGAAATTATTATTGACCACGAAAACGTAGGTAGCGCCAATGGTGTATGCTTTGTGCAAAGTCTTGAAGGAAAATTCCAGCAATCGTATTTGATTGAATCAAAGAATCCAAACACCCTCTATAAAATAGTTAAAATCAATAGCAATACTTTAAGCCTTTTTGGCCTTTATGATAAGCACGAAGAAACAGTAAATATTGTTGAAGATAAAAGATTGTTTTATTGTATTTTAACAAACAAGGGAAAGGTTCAATTCATGTATTGAGAAGAGGCTTGTAAAATTATAGAAAAGCCTGAATAGCAAATACCGTTTATCCATGAAGTGCTATACTTTATAATTTTTACAAATAGCTCTTTAGTTTTCTTCAAATATTTCTGTGACTTTTTTAGGTTTATTGCTAAAAGTAAGAAACAAAAGACCAAAGGTCGCAGAAAGAATAGAAGCGATTATAATAGAAAGCTTTGAAATTTTAATAATTTCTTCTTGTTCAAATGCAAGCAATGTAATAAACATTGACATAGTAAAACCAATTCCGGCAACCATCCCAGCGCCAAAAATATGTTTCATCTTTAAATTCTCAAATAAAACACATATTTTTAGCTTTAATGCCGCCCAGCAAAAAAAGGTAATACCTAATGGTTTTCCAACGACCAAACCTAAAATAATTCCCATACTGTTGACAGATAATAAATGGACGAAATCAGCAGAACTTATGAGAATTCCTGTATTTGCAATTGCAAAAAGTGGTAAGATAAAATAGGCTACAGGTTTATGCAATCTTAGTTGAATTTTATATGAAGGTGATTTTTCGTCTCCGTTTCCAAAGGGAATAACAAAAGCGAGTAAAACACCTGTTACTGTAGGATGAATTCCTGATTTGTACAAAAAAATCCACATAAAAATACCAGGAATAAAATAAAACAATAAATTATGAATACCTTTCCTGTTGAACAAAAATAGTAATCCAAAAATTGCGAATGCAATTGAAAGATAAAGTATTGAAAAATCTTTGGTGTAAAAAATTGCTATGATCACAATCGCTCCAATATCATCGATTATCGCAAGTGCAGTTAAAAATATTTTTAATGAGGAAGGAATTCTACTTGCTACAATGGTTAACACCGTTAATGAAAATGCAATATCTGTTGCTGTCGGAATTCCGAATCCGCTAATTGAACCAGATTCCAAATTAACTGAAATGTAAATCAAGGAGGGCACTACCATTCCTCCAATTGCTGCAATAATCGGTAAAAGAGCTTGTTTCATATTTGCAAGCTCTCCAATATATACTTCGCGTTCTATTTCAAAACCTACGAGTAAAAAGAAAAAGGTCATTAGAACATCATTGATCCAAAAATCAAATGGTTTACCGAATAAATCAGTTTTCCAAAATCCCAAATAATGTTCGTGCAAGAAAAAGTTTACAGTTACAATTGTGAGTAGTGTGATGACAATCAATATAATACCGCTGGAACTCTCGCTATTGAAAAAAGCTCTGAAGTGTTTTGTAATTCTCATTTGTTTTTCAGTTTATATTAGTTTCTTGAGCTATGTACTAAAAGGTTCTTTAGCATGTTTGTCTTATGATTGCGAAATTATAAAAACTCCTGTTGCAATCAGAATAAAAATAGTCGTTTTCATAATTCTTTGGCTCTCCGTTTGTTCAAAATATTAATGGAAATCTATCGATACATTAACTTTTGTTTAGCTGAATTTGCGAAACGGTACATGAGTGTCGAAACTACAGCTTAGAAACATTCATCATCTTGGTAATCATGAAAAGATGTTTGAGCTAGATTTTCTAATCGAATACAAAATTATCAAAATTTTAGCAATTTGCAAAATTAGACTTTTTTTAGCAATAAAGTTCCTTCACAATAGTAATGCCTTTCGTTATTTGCTGACTGTTCGATTGGCTATTGTTTTTCTATTTGTTCTTTTACTAAAATAATTGAATCTTTAATGCAATTTTCACACACTTTTTCGATTAAATTGTCAATTTGAAATTGTTTTTGTCCTTCATCTGTTTTTAAATCACAGTTTAATAATGATTTACAGTCAGTGGACTTATATTTTTCTACAAATTTATTGTTAAAATTTTGAATCATTAAATAGGAATTTAATTTTCGGTCTGAATTATCTTTATATTTATTACCACAATACACACTAAAAACCATATAGGCACCTGTAACCGCTCCACAAGTGCCTTGTAATTTTCCCATTCCTGCGCCAAATCCACACGAAACACTTAAAGCTAATTCGGCATTTAACTCTAACATATCGGAATATGCCGTTAAAACCGCTTGTGAACAATTATACCCTGAATTAAAGAGTTTTAATGCTTTCTCTTCTATTAGTTTAATATTTAAAATCTTTTCCATAAATTAAAGTGTTTTTTTACATGTTATTAAAATAAAATTTAATGGTAATTCGTTGTCCAAATATTTTATGGGTTCTTCAATTTCTTGTATATCGATTAATCCAAAATCTCGAAATTCCAATGAGGCAGAATCGAAATCATAAAAATACACATTTAATCCTTTTGAAATCTTAAATCTATCTTTACTTAATTGAAGGCCGTTACCATACATTCTAGCTTTTTTAGAAATTGCAACAAAAATCATATAACCTTCAGGGCGTAACTGATTATAGCAATTTTGGATTAGGTTTTTGCGTTCAAATTTGTTTAATAGATGAATCAAGGCATAACAATAAATCCCATCATAAATTTTGCTATCAAATGGCATTTGTGTAACTGAGCCTGAAAATATCGGAAAATATAGAAAAAACGACTCTCTTGCTAACCTAATTGCTGAATCTGAAATCTCAATTCCTGTTACATTTATTCCGTTATCTATAAATACTTTAGCATTGCGACCATATCCAACGCCAGGTATTAAAATGTCATTTATATGATTGTTTTTGAAAAATAAACAGGTTTGAATTGCAGAATCAGATGATTCCAATCCCCACATTGTTTGAACTTCTTGAAATTTTGCTTCCCAAAAATCTTTCATAAACATTTTATGTATTACAGATACTTAGCTTGTTACTGCTCTCGTGTGGGAAAATTATTCCCTCGAAGAAACAGGACACGCTGGCTTTCCAACTAAAGCTTCGGGCATCTGAAAGGCTTGTCTGTGCCCAGAAAACCCGGTTGTAATCTTTTTTTGCATTAACTCGCTTTTGTTTCTTTCAAAGGCAAAAATATGCATATCTGCCGGGATTTCAATGCAGCATTTTTCTTTTCTTTAAGTCGATTTGCAAAATATTTTTCATCTGCCAGTTCATAAGGATTGGCGGCTGATTGTATCTTGACAAAGCGAACTATCGGAATCATTCCAATTTGGAATGATTGAAACAAAGAATTGCATTGATTTTTTCGACATTGGTTAACCATGTAACATTGTCGATAACCGGTGTTTTGCTTCGTTGTTCGTTGTTACTACAGAAAGAACATCCCCTCACAGATTTGTTCTAGGTCGCAGGTTACAAAAACCTTAGCCTCAGATACATTATCCCGAAGTCTTAGACCTGCAATGGCTGCACCATACACAAACCCTAAACAGAATTACAGGTTACTCATTATTTGTAACATGCAAATAATTAGCATCTTGCCGAAACAACGAAAAATTATGTGCAGCGGACAAGGCAGGGTATTTCGCTCGTTTGAAAGAAAAAAGTTTGTTCCAAACGCACAAAAGTATCTTTTTACCAATGACTTGACTGAATATTATATAGCATCATGTAAGTTAAATTTTGTCATCAATGTTATTAGTTTTAAATTTAACTAAATATTACAAATTAATCGCCATTTATTTTTGGATGCCTCGCTTAGTCGTAAATTTGTTCGTCAAATTGGCAATCACATAATCATCTTCTTTGCAACCCATTTTTCAATGCTGATAATTATAAATATCGCTGAGCCGGTAGCAAAAGAAAGCAACAATCCTCTACTATCAAGCGAAGCTGTACCAAACACTTTTTGCATAAATGGTGTGTAAATAAACAAGGCTTGTAAAATTAAAATAGCCCCTACACCCCAAAATATAAATCTATTGCTGAAAAATCCAATTTTCAGCAATGAGTCTTTCAACGATCTACAGTTTATCAGATAAAATATCTGGAAAAATATGATAAATGTAACTACTATGGATTGTGATCGAGCCAATGCATCGGCTTGTGGCATGCCTTTAGCCAATGAATCAGAGTATTCCCAACTAAAAAGTACTATCGATCCCAATGTCATCAGTATCGAAACGAAAAATACCCTGAAAGTTACAAATCTGTTAAAAAGTGCCTCATTGGGTTTGCGGGGGGGACGGTGCATCACATTAGGCTCTTTTACTTCAAAAGCTAAGGGTAAAGCCAAGGCAATAGCAGCAACTAAGTTTATCCACAACAATTGTACAGGCAACATTGGAAGTAATAATTCTTTCGTTATCGGATTGAATGGAAAGAACATAATGCCATAAATCAATATAAATGCAAGTCCTAGGTTAGTTGGCAGCAAAAAGGCGAGGGACTTTAGCAAATTGTCGTAAACCCTTCGTCCTTCTTCAACGGCAGCTGCAATACTCGAAAAATTATCATCGGCCAGTACAATATCCGACGATTCTTTTGAAACAGATGTACCCGTAATTCCCATAGCTATCCCCACATTCGATTGTTTAAGTGAAGGCGCATCGTTAACTCCGTCGCCGGTCATAGCAACAATCTCGTTGTTTTTTTGCAATGCTTTTACTAAACGTAGTTTGTGCTCAGGAGCAACGCGTGCATATATATTTGTATTTTGAATGGTTGTATCCAATTCACTGTCGTCCATTTTCGACAAAGCAACACCTGTTATAACATTTCCATTTTTCGACAGCCCCAATTCCATACCAATGGCACGAGCCGTTGCCTGATGGTCGCCTGTAATCATTTTTACTGTTATTCCGGCATTATGGCAAGCTTTTATGGCTTCAATAGCTTCGGTGCGAGGCGGGTCTATCATTCCAATCAAACCAATAAACTCAAATCCGTTTTCAACATCATCATTAGATATGTCGGTGCTATTTCCTGGTAATTTTTGAGCAATAGCAAGTACACGCATTCCTTTTGAGCCAAGTAGTTCAATTTGAGCAATAATCATTTTAACATCTAAACTAATGCCTCCAATATGCCCCGAGCATCGCTTTAGTACCACTTCAGGAGCTCCTTTAAGAATAATATAGTCGTTGAGGGTAGCCATGTATTGTTTTTCGGAATCGAATGGTATCACGTCTTTTCTTGGAATAGCCTGACGTAAACCATCAATGGAAATACCTGCTTTTGCTGCTGCTACAACCAATGCTACTTCGGTAGGGTCTCCCGAAATGCTGTAATCGTTTGCCTGGTAAGTAACATTGGCATCGCTGCAAAGTACCGCTTTTTTCAACAAAAGCTG
>Ga0316607_1000039_pt1 | contig 46847 bp, 40 predicted proteins | sample MIS2016062E_MG_FD_207674 | JGI IMG/M metagenome (GOLD analysis project Ga0316607, IMG submission 207674) | Microbial mat bacterial communities from Middle Island sinkhole, Lake Huron, Michigan, United States - MIS.2016.062E | ecosystem: Environmental > Aquatic > Freshwater > Lake > Sediment...
GTTTCAGGAAGCCATTCAAAATCCTGCCAGAAAAGGACTTATGCTCTCCCTCTAGCTTCATTCCTAGTTTATCTGCAGCCAAAAAGGCAATTTCTATGCCTGAGAAAAAGGCAGAGAAAATAAGTGCGCCAACAATAACAATGATCTGGTATGGCTCTACCATATTTTCACCCTACTGGGAGAGTTTAAGGGCTATATTTTTGCTGGATATCTTGCTAGAAGGCTCCAGGTATAAAAGAGCTACCAACGGTCGCGAAGCTCCTCTTTTACCGTTTGTATTGCAGCAAAAACTCATGATGAAGCGCAAGTGGTCTAGCAGGTTACTTGATCGATTTTACATTTAACAGGCCTTGAGGCTTTGAGATATTATAATAGCTAAGGTCTTGCTTAGCTATTAAGCCTGCACCCGTGAGCAGCTCTTCTTCAGTTTCTATTCTGATGAACTTATCCGTGTAAAATGTCTCAGTCTCAGGACTCCAATGTAACTCCTCTGTATTCAGTTGTCTTGTATCACGCAAGCTCTTGAGTTCTACATCACCTCTGAATGCATAAACATTTTTTTCGGCAAAAAAATAACCGCTATTAGCTCTTCCTGTCGCTGACACCTCTTTGTTGGATTCATAAAACTCTATATGAATTCCTTCAGGATAGGTCCTATCACCATTTTCATAGTGCAACGCCTTGTCAGTAAATAATCTATACTTGACAACCCCGTGTTCGCTGCAGAGGAGCTCAATATGAGAGGACTCTAGGGTGGGAATGCCATAGGCTCGATCTTTCTCAGGGGTAAACCCGAAGGCTATCCCGAAAAAAAAGTATGCCCAAAAGCAATGTTTATTTTTCATTAGTCGAACAGCTGAAACACTTAGGTTAACATGTTAATCGTATATGTGCAGATTTTAGAAAGCAGCGGTGTGGACGTAATCAGAGCGACCTTCTTACGTTGCTTGCCGCCTTACCTTACCAATATTATACCCAATGACAGCTTTTCTCTCAAAGTTATACTCTCTCTCCCTGTGGCGATCCCTTGCTAAAGGCTTTCACAAAATAAAACTATTAGAAAATTCTCTAATAACATACTTTCCCTCCTCAACTGAGTTCTTAATAACTTCCGCTAGGTAACACCTTCACCTATTTTTTTATCTCATCTTTTGTACTCACTTATCCATTCTTTCAGCTTTGCTATAGTTTTTCGTAGCTTCCGGAGCTTGGCCCCATCCGGATTTTCCTTTTTCAGTTCCTCATGCAGTTCAGCATGAACACGCTCTAGCCTATTTTCCAGAGATACTCGTCGCTCGTGTAAATATAGCTTTTGCTTGTGAGCACGATCCTGCATCAACAACCAGCTTGCTTGCTCGGACCTAGCATTATTGGGCTTATCAGCGGGTATAGCAAGGCACCCGACTAACATAGCTGGTAAAAGAAAGGATCCAATCACCCGATTAACTCCTAGCTTAGCGTACACGCCTTTCATACTACTTATGCAAACATGGCCCAGAGCACAATGTATAAAATCATCCGTGTGACAACAAGGAAAAGATTATTCATCAACGCTATAGTATAGATGCTGGTGATTAAATTTGGAAAAAAGCATGATAAGGGCAGGGGACCATCCTAATTTCATGCTGTCATGATAGACTTTCAACATGCTTGAGAAAATCAAAACACTACATGCCGAGATTGAGCACTTCCAAGCCAACAACCAAGCAACGCTAGAAGCATTTCGCCAGAAGTTTATTGCCAAAAAGGGCATTATTGCAATGCTTTTCTTTGAATTGAAAAAGGTTGGACCAGGCGAAAAAAAAGAATTGGGCCTAGTGCTTAACAAGCTTAAAAGAACTGCCCAAGAGAAATTTGAGCTGCTCATTGAACAGGTAAATAGAGCAAGTCAGACAACAGAACAGCCAGCAGAAGACCTAACGCTACCACCGCCTGCCGGTACGTTAGGTAGCTTACACCCCCTAACAAGCATTGGCAACGACATTATAGTACTATTCGAAAAAATAGGCTTTAATATTTCTGAAGGACCAGAGATTGAAGATGACTGGCATAACTTCACAGCCCTCAATTTTCCTGATAACCACCCAGCGCGGGACATGCAGGATACTTTTTTTGTTGCTGCTCACCGCTCTTTGAGAACGCATACTTCTTCAGTACAGGTTCGGGTGATGGAGGGTCAGCCATTGCCTATACGGACCATTGCGCCAGGAAGAGTTTACAGGAATGAAGCTATTTCGGCGCGTGCTCACTGTATTTTCCATCAGATAGAAGGACTTTACATCAACCGAGGTGTGAGCTTTTCCGAGCTCAAAGAAACCCTCCTTTACTTTGTAAAAGAGCTGTTTGGCAACCATACCAAGCTACGTTTTAGGCCATCCTATTTTCCTTTCACAGAGCCTAGTGCAGAACTGGATATCGACTGTAGGCTTTGTAAGGGAAAGGGCTGCAATATTTGTAAGTATACAGGCTGGGTAGAGATCATGGGCGCAGGCATGGTAGATCCTCAAGTATTGACCAACTGCAACATTGATCCAGAAGTGTATACAGGCTTCGCTTTTGGCATGGGCATTGAGCGCATTGCCATGCTGCAGTACCAGATCAATGACTTGCGCTTGTTTACAGAAAATGACCTTAGCTTTCTGAAGCAGTTTTGAGCCTGTGATTGGCCAATTTTTATCTTACTTTTAAATCTATACTCAACTAACAAGCAATGACAGGAACAGTAACTTTTTCCATGATCAAACCCGATGCAGTAAAAGACAACCACATTGGGGCCATTATTAACATGATAGAACAAGCCGGGTTTAGCGTCCGAGCTATGAAGCTTGTCCACCTCACCCCAAAGATTGCAGGGCTATTCTACCAAGTACACAAAGACCGTCCTTTTTATGAGCAGATGTGCCAAGCCATGTCTACAGGGCCTGTAGTAGCTATGGTATTGGAAAAAGAAAATGCTGTCGCTGACTTTAGAGAACTCATTGGCGCCACAGACCCGGCCCAAGCCGTAGCAGGCACCCTCCGAGAAAGATTCGGCAAATCTATCGAAGCCAATGCAGTACATGGTTCTGATACAGACGAAACGGCTGCCATAGAAGCCAAGTTCTTCTTCCCTGAAATCAATGTATGAGCAAGCTTAATCTACCCTTATAAAAACAAGAAGTATTGATTACTCACTTACTCCTCTGGCAGGAAACACCCGCTTGATCCAACGGGGCAGGTAAACAACACCAAGAGCAAGGTAGAAGTAATAAGTAAGCACTCGCCAAAGCACACCGGTAATCAGGGTATACTCCCCTAAAACAGCTTTATGGAGCTGCTTATAAAAGAATTCTGCGGTAACACTACTGCCCGGTGTAGGAGAAACCAACATGATGGTCCACAGGATGACTTGTTTACCTAAGATAACGAGGTGGTCTACAAAGTTCAGATGCACATAAGCAGCAATGATCAGATTGACAATCAAATAGCGTGCCGCCCAAGTCACTAAAGTGGTTCCCCACACCTTTAGCCAGTAAGAAAATGCCTCACCTTGTAAGGTCTCTGATGCTAGGACAAGGTCGTCGCCATGTCTACGGGCAGCCTGTTGCCATCGTTTCAGAAAGCCAATACTAGTGATTTTTAATAAGGCCCACCTGAAGAACTTGGGCCGCACAAATATGGCCAAAAGCATAATGAGTGTGTAAGCGGATACCGCAGCATGACTGGACCAGAATATAAATTTGAGACTTCCGCTGAGCTTGCTTTTCAAGACAGATATATCTGCAAATATGGAATCATAGACCCCAAAAAGACCTAGCGAAGTCACCCCAATAAAAAACAGGTTGTCAAAAATAGAGGTGATGATCACATAGGCTAGTGACCTACCTAAATTGATGCCTTCCTTGAGTAGTAAGAAAATAGCCACCACGCCTCCTCCCACCGCAAAAGGGGTAACGGCCGAGGAGAACTCCCAAAGTACAATGATGTAAAAACTACTCAGCCAGCTCAGATCGGCCTTTGTCAATACTCTGATTCGATATATGTAGCCTAAATCCCGCACCACGACCGCCAACAACGTCAAAAGCATGTAACGCCAGTCGGCTTGGCCAATAAGGCTGAGATCGGCTAAACTGAAATTATCATCACTGGCAAATAGATAAACGACAACACCGATGCCTAGTAGCACAGGGAGCCATATTCTGTTGATATTCAGCTTTCTAAATGCTGTTTCCGAACGTGGCTTCATACGGTCATGGTTGCTCGTGGTGGAGGTTATTCTTTGACTTGGGGCACTCTGAAATAGTTAGAGTCTTTGCTAGGCGCATTAGCCAGTCCTTTTTCGTGCGCCAAGGATGCCTGGGGGATGTCCTCTTGGAAGATATTGTGCTCCAACGTCATGGTGACAAGTGGATTGACGCCAGTTGTGTCTAATTCCTTCAACTTTTCAATCCAGGTAACAATTTTGTTCAAGTCTTCGAGTAGAGTTTCTTCATTGTGCACATCTACCTCAAGCTGGGCCAAGTGGGCCATCTTTTGCAGCAAAGGCTTGTTGATCTTCACGGCGAAATATTTTTTACGGCTGCAATACACCGTTATTAGTTACTAGATTAATAAAAGTAAAACCTTGCGCCGCAGCAGCGTAAAGCTTCCAAGGGCATAAAGCCCCAAATATGCCACCTATCCTTCACAATTCATAACCTATTCCCTCTGCTAGGTGCCTGCCTTGATCCATTTTGATCAGGGCTCGGTCGGCCTTGACCTGCTGCATGATGGCAGCACTACTTTTTCCCTTGGCATCTGTAATGAATACCTGGCCAAAGTGCTGCTGGACTATAAGTTGGACCAACCGATCAATGCGTTGCTCATCTATCTTGTCAAAGATATCGTCCAAGAGCAGTAGCGGTTTTAGCTGCAGGGCTTTGTGCATGCACTCAAATTGCGCCAGTCGCAACGCAATGATAAACGATTTTTGCTGTCCTTGGGAGCCTATCTTTTTCAGGGGATGGCCATTCAGGAGAAAATGTACTTCATCTCGATGGACGCCCTGGGTAGTACGTTGCAGGGACAGGTCTTGCTGTAAGCTATTGCGGAACTTTTGTTCAAAGTCAGGAGACGCTACTTCTGAAACATAGATCAATTGTACCTCTTCGGAGGCAGCCACAAAGTACTGGTAGTACTTTTGAAAATTCGGTGCAAATTCTTGGATAAAAGCTCTGCGGGCCATAAACAGGTGCTTGCCCAATGGCAGCAGCCGATGCTCATAAGAAGCCAGCAAATCCTGGTCCAGTTGTCCTGTTCCTTGGCACAGTCGCAACAGGCTATTGCGTTGTTTCAATAGGTGTTGGTATTGTAGGAGGGTGTTCAAGTAGGTCCTGTCTAACTGACAAAGGAGCATATCAAAAAACTTTCTTCTGCCCTCTCTCCCCCCACAGACCAGGTCCATATCATACGGTGTTGTCAACACAACCGGAAAAAGCCCAATGTGGTCACGCAGCTTTTCGTAAGGCTTGTCATTGCTTTTGAAATACTTGCCGCCATTCTTCCGAAAGATGCATTGTACAGTACAAGGCCTGTTATGCTTGACAAAATTCCCCTCCACAGCAAAAGCCTCATGGCCATGCTGGATGTTCTGGGTGTCTATGGGATTAAAGGCACTTTTGGTCAAAGAAAGGTAGTGGATACTATCCAAAAGCGTGGTCTTCCCTGCTCCATTAGGGCCTACGATAAAGTTGAGTTGGTCTGCAAAAGTCAGCTCAACGGCGGTGTGGTTTTTGAAGTGTGCGCACCGCAGTTTTGTAAGCAGCATCAGTTCCTTTTTGGATGTTTTTGGTTAGCTTCGCACCTGTCTATTGCCATTATATAGATCGTATGGAGATCGTAACAGACCCTACTGCTGTGAGGCCGCTCGCTAAGCCGAAAGTAAAGTTGTTAGAAGACTTTTCAAAAGAGACTTATCTGTTCTGGTACGAACGGATGCTGCTCATGCGGAAATTCGAGGAAAAAGCCAGCCAGCTTTATGGGCAACAGAAAATCAAAGGTTTTTGTCACTTGTACAATGGACAAGAGGCCTGCATTGCCGGCGCGGTCACTGCCCTGGAAAAAGAAGATAAGTACATTACTGCCTACCGCGATCATGCTCACCCTATTGCGCTGGGCACGCCTCCGCAGTACATCATGGCAGAGCTATTTGCCAAAGCTACCGGCATCTCCAAAGGAAAAGGCGGTTCTATGCACATGTTTGATAAGGAGCGCCATCTATTTGGCGGCCATGGTATTGTAGGTGGACAAATTCCCCTGGGCGTGGGCATTGCTTTTGCAGAGAAATACAAGAAGACAACCAACCTGTGCATCACCTTTATGGGTGATGGCGCCGTGCGCCAAGGAGCTTTTCACGAAGCGTTGAACTTGGCCATGCTCTATCAACTGCCGGTTATTTTTGCTATTGAAAACAATGGCTATTCCATGGGTACTTCTTTACAACGGAGTTCCAACGTCACAGAACTTTACAAACTGGGTACTGCCTATGATATGCCTTCTGAATCTGTAGACGGGATGGATGTAACCGCAGTGCACCGTGCCGTGGCTAAAGCTGCTCAAAAGGCCAGAAAAGGCTTACCCAGTTTATTAGAACTCAAGACCTACCGTTACAAAGGGCACTCTATCTCTGACCCAGCCAAGTACCGTACCAAAGAAGAAGTGGAGGCCTACAAGCAACAAGGTCCTATTGAAAGGGTACGCACTGCTATCTTAGCAAAGCAGATGGCCGACGAAAAGGACTTGGGGTTGATTGATCAACGAGTAAAACAACAGGTTGCCGATGCTGTGGCCTTTGCCGATGCCGCCGCGTTTCCCCAGCCATCAGCAACTTACGAAGATGTATATGCCCAAAAAGACTATCCATTCCTGAAAAGTTGACCACTGCGCTAGTCCTTCAACTATTATGACTCAAAAACCCTTCAAACCACTTTCAACAGCTACTGATGGTATCCAGCAAATGGCAACGCGCATAAAAAGACACCAACGGCGATTATACATAGTAGGCCTACTGATGCTCATGGGCACCGGTGGAGTTTTCTTTTTTAAGTATTACCAACGCCAACAAAACGACATAGCTCAAAGCGAGATGTTTCAGGCTGTCTACTACTTCGAACAAGAAGCGTTTGACAAGGCGCTGCATGGCGACGGAACGTGCGCAGGCTTGCTAGATATTACCAAAGAGTATCGCTTTACACAAGCTGCTAACCTCGCTCATTTTTATGTTGGTGTAAGTTATATGCACCAGAAAGACTATGCTAAGGCTATACAACATCTTACTAAGTTCAAGGCTAAAGACTTGCTTCTCCAAGCTCGAGCCTGGGCACTTATAGGCGATGCACTCACAACACAAAAAGTATACGAAAAAGCTGTTCAATACTATACAAAAGCTGCGAACTACCGACCTAACAAGGTATTTACGCCCATCTATCTGGCCAAAGCCGCACTGGCCTATGAGGCCAACACAGATTGCAAAGCAGCATTAGGTTGCTATCAACGCATTGTTCAGGAATTTCCAGATGCCATACAGTATGGAGAAGCCCTCAAACACACAGCACGCCTCAAGGCGATCAACGCGAGGCATCAGCAATAATCTAAGCAGCCCATTACTCTATCAACATGTGTGGCATCATTGCGTACGTAGGGCACCAAAAAAGCTATCCTATCCTCTTAAAAGGGCTTAAAAGACTAGAATACAGAGGCTATGATAGTGCAGGGATTGCGCTGCTGGATGGGGGCCTTCAAGTGTACAAGAAGGCAGGCAGGGTCAGTGCGCTGGAAAGTTTTGTAGCCAACAAAAACCTAAAAGGCCATATTGGCATTGGGCATACACGCTGGGCTACACATGGCGTACCCAGCGACGCTAATGCCCACCCTCAGGTGTCAGCTTCAGGCAGGCTTGCCATTGTGCATAACGGTATCATTGAAAACTACAGCGTGCTCAGACAAGACCTGCTACACAAAAGCTATGTCTTTAGAAGTGAGACGGACACCGAAGTCTTGCTGTACTTTATCGAAGATGTGCAACAACAAAATCAATGCACACTAGAAGAGGCAGTGAGGTTGGCACTGCCTAGAGTCATAGGCGCTTATGCACTGGTTATCTTATCCGCAGACCTGCCCAATACACTCATTGCTGCTCGCAAAGGAAGTCCTATGGTAATTGGTATAGGACAAGATGAGTTTTTTATTGCTTCGGATACAACGCCTATTGTAGAATACACAGATCAGGCAGTCTTCATCAATGACCATGAAATTGCCGTCATCCAGGACAACCAGCTGTTGATGAAAAGTATCAAGGATATTCCCCTAACACTTGCTATCCAAAAGCTAGACATCACCTTGGAGACGATAGAGAGAGGACGCTTTGAGCACTTTATGCTCAAGGAAATCTTCGAACAGCCTAAAGCAATTAAGGACTGTATGCGGGGGCGTCTTGACGCAGACAACCGAAAGTTAGTGCTCGGAGGCATCAGTAACCACATAGATCAGCTAGCCAAGGCCAATAAGATTACCATCGTAGCATGCGGCACCTCATGGCATGCTGGTTTGGCAGCAGAGTATTTTTTAGAGGAATTCTGTAGGATTCCTGTGGAAGTGGAGTATGCCTCAGAATTCCGTTATAGAAACCCGATCATTGGTTCAGGAGACTTTGTGCTGGCTATTTCGCAGTCTGGAGAAACAGCAGATACACGAGCAGCTGTTGAGTTAGCCAAAGCACAAGGGGCCACTGTTTTGGGTATTTGTAACGTGGTCGAATCTTCTATTGCTAGGGCGGCACATGCAGGCATATACACGCACGCAGGTCCTGAGATGGGCGTGGCCAGCACCAAAGCTTTTACCGCCCAGCTGACTGCGCTCATCATGATTGCGCTAGAACTAGCCCGGCAACGACGAACCATTACTACAACTGTATTTAGATCACTACTACAGCACCTAGCTGCCGTTCCTGACACGGTGAGACTTGTTTTGCAACAAAATGATCGGATTAAGCACATTGCTCAGGTGTTCAAAGGCGCGCTGAACTTCCTTTACCTGGGCAGGGGTTATAACTTCCCAGTGGCACTAGAAGGAGCTCTCAAACTCAAAGAACTCTCTTACATCCATGCAGAAGGCTATCCTGCTGCGGAGATGAAGCACGGCCCCATTGCCTTGATCGATGAAGCCATGCCTGTGGTGTTTATTGCTACGCAAGACAGGTCTTATAGCAAGATCATCTCGAACATAGAAGAGGTAAAAGCGAGGGGAGGAAAAGTGATTGTTATCGTGACACAAGACGACAAAGCAGCTGCCCAGCTTGCTGATTATGTCATTGAAGTGCCATCTATCCATGAGGCATGCATGCCCATGGTCGCGATAGTACCACTGCAATTACTTGCCTATCATATGGCGGTGATGCGTGGCTGTGATGTGGACTGCCCTAGAAACTTGGCTAAGTCGGTCACTGTAGAGTGATCAAAAATCTAAGCCAGGCTTATGGGCGGTTAGGCTATGTGGTGTGGGATAGCGGGTCTTTGTACTGGCTGCTCTGTATTGTTTTTATGTACTTCCACCTGCCTATCTCTACATGCTCCCCAGCACCCCAAAACTCCTGTGCTTAAGTTCCTCAGCAGCCTCACTGAGGCCTAAGTACTTGGCCAAGGGCACAAAGAAGAGCAACGTCTCCTCAGCAGTTCTGTGTTGGCTCTCATAAGATCTGGCCTGAATGGTACGTAGGTTGTGCATGCGGTCGGCTAGCTTCACATACAACACTCGTGGGTCTTCGGCTCCTAAGAGCCTATGGATGTTTTCAGGATGGGAGAGCAGCACTTGATAGAGCGTCTCTTTGTTGCTCTCCATGTGGGTTACCCCGCTTACAATGTTGCTTACTTCCTTATTAAACAACAATTCTATCTGCTCTAGCGTCAGGGGAGTATCCTCTACTATATCGTGCAAGAGGGCTCCCAATACAGTGGCTTCGTCGGTGTTATAGTCCAGTACAATCTGTGCTACTGCAATCGGATGTAAGTAAAACGGCTCGCCACTCTGACGCATGACAGGACCGTGGTAGTCCTTGATCAGATTGATGGCTTTTTCTACTAGGGAGAGACCTGCTTGTGACCGCTCTTTGACTGCTTGGAGGAATGTTTGCTCTTGCTCTTGTGCGCCTGGGTAGGTATCATCGGCCCGAAGCCACTCCTCACCTAGCTTCATATGTGGCATATCCATGTCTTTGGAACGCACCTCTCGGACGTTGACAGGAATGACATAGACTAGCGTGAGCTCATTGCCCTCACTGATCGTGCTGCTGTAACCATAGTGAGCCTTCACAATCCGCTCGTTCGCCAATAGAGGCATATTAGTGGGTGCTTCGGGTTTCATAATGCTTTCCTCACCTATTTGTGCCGTGTACAGCGCAGCTAGCGTAGGTAGTGTGGGGGCAGTAGTAATGGCAAATCGCAGGGCCCTTATTTTCTTGATGTGATCAGGGCTTACAGAGTCCACCGCATAGCCTAGCCGCGTATCTTCTATACCTAGTAACACCGGTTCTTGTTCTCTTTCTCTAGCCACTGACTTCACGAAAGAAAAACCGTTCAGAATCACCTTCTTCATCTTTTCTATATCACACTGTAACGTTTTGTGTTGTGTACGTACTTCTATCTTAAGTCTTTGGCCCTTTTTATAGAACGCCTGTTGTAGGGCTTGCAAGAAGTTGTCAAGTGGTAGTGTCTCCACGCCATCCAGGAGTAAAAAGCCTGTGGTACGGTGTATAAATTTATCCATACTTAGGGCCATGGGGGTGAGCTGGTCAGTGAGTTGCTGGGCTAGTTTTTCGAATTCCTTGATGTCACCTTTCTGTTGGCTGATGGCTAGGAGTTTTTTGCTCAGGTGGGCTACACTCCCTAGTTGTTCTATGCCGGCCTTTTTGAGGAGGCTCACAAACCGAAACTCTTTTTCTGTGGCTTCTATGAGTTCTTCTTTGCTTGCCTGGTTATCGATAGCCAACTGTTTTTGCTGGGTGGCCAAGGTGTCAAAGTGTAGTTGCTTCCTACGCGCAAAAAGCAGGCCGATGAGCGTGGCAAAGATGCCTTGGTATAACAACAAATACCCGGTACTAAAGTCCAGTTGCAGGCTGATCGGGCCAATGGCTAGTGTGTAGAAGAGAAAACCCAGGGCTATACCTAGTATTGTAAGGATCATAAAGCTCATCCAGTCTACGAGGACAATGAGGAACATGATGGTGAGGGCCACATTGATGAGCCACTCTACACTTCCTTGGGTGAGCAAGAACATGACGGTGCTGGTAAAGGGCAGGCAGTAGAGCAGTGTCAAGTGCCAGAAGGTGGGTAGGTATGGCAGCAAAGATTGGGTCCATTTGTCTCTCACGAGCAACAAACCACAGGCAAGGACACCTAGGGTACGCAAATAAAGCATCAAGTTATAAGAAGCAGGGGCGTCATGCTCCCACATGAAGTATGGAAAGAGATAGTTGACACAGCAGAATATGCCGAATAAAGCATAGGGTGCACCATAATGTGCTACTTGCCTTTGCGAATACTGTACTATACGCTGGGGTGTGGGTAGCAACTGCTTAAGCTGCGTCCATATGCTTGCACGGTGTGGTCTCCACAAATATTCTTTGCTATGAGTACGATTGACAATAGCAAAGCCATGGTTGCGTATAGCATGGATGCCCAAAAAGACTATCCCATTAGTGACCACTCCCACCACTGAAACCCAACGATCTTGAGATGCTGGCAACAACCACTCACTCAGCAAAATCACTGCGATGGTCACGCCCGAAGCAGCATAAAAAGCTTTTTGATCAGGTTTAAGCCCCAAGACACCTGCAAAAAGTGGGAAGGCTAATAGGGGGCCCGTAAATTTATAAGAGAGCAATACATAGTTATAGAGATCATTTGCACGCATTGAGCCAATCACAATAACGGCAATACCTATACAAACCGTAGCATAGCGCACCCATTTTAGTTCGTCGATGGTGTTGCCCAGCCTTTTACATACTGGATAAATAACATCATGAATTAAGGTGAGCCCTGCCGCATGCAGAAATGAATCGAACGTTGCCATGGTAATGGCTATAAGGCCTGCCAAGGCCAACCCTTTCAGCCCTATGGGGAGAATATGCTCAATGATGCGTAGCACTATAGGCACATCTGTGTTTTCGTCGGGCAGTAAAACGATGCTCGCAAGTCCCAGCAAGGATAAAGCAACCATCAAGGCCAATAAACATGCCGCTACGATAAAAAATTGATTGCGCAACTGCTGTTTGGTTCTTCCCATCAGTATGCGCTGCATCAGGGCAGGGTCAATGACAGAAAACTGGAAAATACTGAGCGATAGGAACAGTGCTGTATAGTAGGATGACTTAGGGTGGTTCAACAATTGCAGTTGTGTAGTGGGCACCTGGATCAACACTTGCTTGATGCCCCCTGCTTGTTTCAAAGCCGCTACTGTGATGATCGGCAAAACAGCAAACAGTACGAGTCCTTGAAACACATCTGTGAAAGCCACTGACTTAATGCCACCATGGGTGGTATACAACACCAGCAACATACCCCCCACCCAGACCCCGACGTGAAAGCCAATACCCAGGCTCTCACTGAGTATGCCTATGACCGTTAGCTCCATCCCTGCAATACAGAGCGCCGTGAAGAAGCCCAATATCCCTGTCATGACCTGACTAGGACCTTTATAAAGCACTCCCATGACGTCTCCCATGGTAATACAGTTGCTAAACTGAATAAACCTAGGGGCAAACACCAGCGCCTGTAGCAATATGGCAATGGCCCAACCGCCAAAAACCGTAAGTGGCTGTATGATGCCTGCGGTTCTCACAGAACCCGTCATATCCAACACAGTTTCTCCTGCAACATCTGTAGCTAGCCAAGTTAGCACCAATGCCCCGGTCCCAAATATCTTGTTAGCATTGGCATACTCCCGAATGTCTGTGATACCCCTACCCGCACAGAGGCCTATAACAAGGGTGATGAGCAAGAACGCATAAATAATCAAGTAATCTATACTAAGATAATGCATGTACTAAGTTCTCCAGTATGCTACAACACATGTAACTAAGATAAATATGATTCCGTTGTCAGGCAAATAACTAAGTGTTTGGGGGAGGGTGCTGGGAAAGGGTTTTGATGACGACGTAAACCGCATACGCAGTACTGACAGGTGCCAGTATGCTCATAAAGACTGGGAATGCTAGCTGCAAGTAAGTATCCAGTTGTATACCTAGCCACACTCCTGCGCCTATGATAGCCATCATTTGAAAGCTCAAGTGGGTGTATTGGAGGTAGCTGCTAGGCGCCCTGTCCTCCTGTTTGGGAGAGCGTGACTTGTTGGAGATGGGGCTCAATAGGACTTTCATTTTTTTTGTGGGAGGTAGTTGGAGGTTGTGTAGCTTTGGTCTCTTTGAAGGAGTTACCCATGTTGCATTTTCCGTTGAACTTGGCTCCCTCTTCAAACACCAGCTTGCTAGTAGTAATATCTCCATTGACAACAGCGGTTGGCTTTAAAGTCAAAAGGCCCGACACTGTGATCGTGCCCTGCACCTCGCCGCTGATTTCTGCAGTTTGGGCGATGATATTTCCTTCTAGCACTGCGGTTTCTCCTAATACTACCTTGGCTTTAGTTTGGATATTCCCCTTTACCTTGCCTTCCACACGCAAGTTCCCTGCTGTATTTAAGTTGCCTTCTAAGCTCGTCCCTTTGCCAATGATGTTGCTGGAGTTGCTCAACTCCTCCTGGGAAATTTCTTTCTTAGCACTGCCAAACATAATAGATAGTTATACTGGTTGTAGCCTAAAATTTAATGAAATGCTCGGGATTTACTGCCTTCCCCTCATGCCAGATCTCAAAACGCAGATGATGCCCTGTAGAAAGCTCTCCTGAGCTAGAACTGCCCATGACGGCGATGGCCTCTCCTGCCTCCACGAAATTACCAACTTTCTTTAACAATGCTGCATTATGTTTATAGACGGAAACTAAACCTTTGTTGTGTTGAATAACCATGACCCAACCTGTTTCTACAGTCCAGGCAGAAAAAATAACTGCCCCGTTGGCCACACACGTAACAGGTTTGTGTTCTTTAGCAACGATGCCCACGTCATACTGCCCCCTACTGTGTTTGGAAGGGGGAGTAACAGTGCCACGGACAGAAGAAAAGAAGAAAAGAGCTTGCAAGGCATTCATAGGCTTGTTGCAGGTAGTCGCAGGAGATGATTCGCTATGCTCAAACTCACTCTGCAGCAGCGCGTCGGCAGCAGCTAGTTGCTCGGATGAGTAAGGAGCGGGAATTTCCTCAGTCTGCTCCTCGTTAGCTGTGGGCAGTTCGTTGGAAGGTGGCTCTTTGCCGGCAATAATGCTCTGCAAGAGTGCAATAAACTTTTTCTGTTGGGTGGTTTGTTCCTCGAGCGTATCTACTGCCGTGGCCAGCTGAATGAGTTTTTTTTTGTTTTCCAGCTCCATGTAAACAGGATTTAACCACCTGGCCAGGATGGTGGTGGATAGTGCTAGACTACACAGTAGGAGAATGCTCAACAGGACAGCACCCAAGGAGATGAGCTTCGCATAGCTGAAACTAAAAGTGGACTTTTCTGCTAAATTTTCTTCGTTGCGAATAACGAGCTGATAGCGCTTGGTTAGCCAACCAGAAAACGTCTTTTTGAAATTCAAAATCTGCAACTATTTAGTGGATGTCAAAAGTAAGTATTTCTTGGTTTGTGCATTTGGGCATTGATCATTGGGTGATGAAAGGGGTGACCTATAGCACTTGTTGCGCGACAATTTTTTTACATACCATCGAACCGGCTCATCATGGCCTCGTATACCAAACGGCTGTCCCTGTAAATCCACTATGGTCATAGCTGTCTTCAGAGGCATGTACTGAAGCGGTAGATGGGGCATTGTGCTTGTCCGATTTGTCCCCCCCAAACCTCTGCGATTGTCCTTGAAACTCTTTTTAGCAAATGATTGGACCACCCCTTTTTGGAGATACCGTTGGTCTCCATAATAGCCATCCTGCAGGTTCATCTGTAGCACGATAGCCAGGTCATTCGCATTACTAAAAAGCCCTGAATTGCCGGCTACACCGCCATAGAGTGCGGCCATAAGGTCGTGCACCACGCCCTGAAGCAGGTCTTGTCTAAAAAAATTATCCTTTTCAGTAGGTGCCATACGATCTTGTGCCAACTTATGCAAAGGATGGTACGTTAGGGTAGCCAGTCCTAAAGGACGATAAAACGTTGCTTCTAAAAAATTGTCTAAGGGTTGTTCGAGCAGCTTTTCTGCCAGGTGATGGAGGAAATAAAAACCTACGCAGCTGTATTGATAACTGTAGCTCTTGAACCAGCTTTTGTCTCTTAATGCAGTGTTGACGCAGCAGTCCCATACGAGTTCTTTGAGCCACGTGGCTCCATATAAGTCACTAGCCAACTGGTGCTGATAGGTAGGAGAAGGATGGGTGCTGAATAATGCCTTTCTCAATCTGCCGTTTGCATCGAATAAGGTCTGCCTGATCTCGCCCCATACATAAGCCGGCAGGCCTGCTTGGTGGGCTAGAATGCGCCGAATCTTTAAAGCTCCTTTGTTGGTGCCTTTGAGTGAGGGAAGGTAAAAAGAAAGCTTTTTATTGATATTGAGTTGCTCGGTTCCAGCCAAATACATCAGTGCTTGTAGGGTCCCCACGACCTTAGTAACAGAAGCAATATCATACATTGTATCGGGCGTTACGGGCTTTCTTTTTGCATCAGTGTGGTACCCGTAACTTTTGTCAAAAACCACTTTCCCTTTTCGGGCCACCAACACCTGGCAACTGGGCATTGATTCTTCAGCAATGGCTTTTTCCACAATGTCGTCGATGGTTTGAAGTATTTGGCTGTCCATATCTGCTGCCTCAGGAGGCGCATAGCCAAGCCGCGATATTTTTTCTGTTCGGATGCCTTGGCCTGCTGCCCAACCCCCTGGAATGCTGACAGGCAGCGTGCCCTTGGATGATAAGGCGCCAAAGATGATTTGTGGCACTATCTTGGCAGCTACAGGGTCATCTTCGTAGGGCATAATAACATGCTTGAATGTTTGGAAGTGCGCTAGGCTATATACATTTCCGAAAGGAACGATGATGAGTGCTGTATCCTTTTCCAGGGACTTTAGTAACTGCAACTCCTCTGTTTGGAGACCAAAGTTGCTGCTGCGTTTTTCGCTCATGCCGTGAATGCCTACAATGACTACTTGGTACTGCTTGAGCTTGTTAGCCAGTGTGTTGACTGCTTCTGGCGTGATTGTCCCGCGGATCAGGGTATGTTGAGCCATGGGTGCGTATTTTTTGAGCATGCTAGGGAACAGTTCGGCTGCACTAAGCCCACAGCTCTGCGTAGTACTCATTGCTGTTGCAGCAGCTTCCTTGGGCTTTTTAGTGTCATCGTCATTGACGATAGACAAGCAAGCGATGTTGTGGTATGCTAGATTTTTGAGTGGAATCAACCGACCCTCGTTAGCCACAACTGTGACCGCCTGCTCAAACAACAACTGTTTGAGCAGATGTGCTTGGGGGGTGTGTAGTTGTGCTTCTAGGTTTTGCGTTTCAATAGGTTGCCAGGTAGACAACTGCATCTGATATTTCAGTCGTAAGAGGCGCTTTACTTTTGCGTTCATGGCCTGGCCATCCAGCTTTTTTTGCTGAATAGCTTGCCTAATAAGGGCAATAGCTTTGGAAACATCTTCTGGAAATACCAGTACATCGTTGCCTGCCTGAAGGGCCAGTAAATCAACTTCTCCAGGCTGATGATGGGCACTGACTCCCTTCATGTTTAAGGCATCGGTAAAGACCAACCCCTGAAACCCTAGTTGAGTCTTGAGTAGGTCTGTAACCACTTTTTTACAAAGCGTCGTGGCGCGTTGTGGTGTAGCATCATAAGCAGGCACATGCAGGTGTGCGACCATCATTCCTTGGATGCCTGCCGCAATGGCCTTCTTGAAAGGAAATAGCTCCAGCGCATCCAATCTGTTCCGATCATGCGCAATCGTGGGCAACGCGTAGTGGGAGTCTTGGCTCGTATCCCCATGGCCAGGAAAATGCTTGGCTACAGCCAAAATACCGTGGTCTTGTAATCCCTTGATGTAAGCAATTCCCTTGACTGCTACTTTTTCTTTGCACTCCCCGAAGGACCTTTCTCCAATCACCGAGTTGCTAGGATTGCTATTGACATCCATGACAGGAGCAAAGTTGATGTGCACTCCTATTCGCTTGAGCTGCCGCGCAATTTCAGTACCCATGTCGTAGATCAACGTATCATCCTGCAGGGCCCCTAGCGTCATTGGCTTAGGGTAGCTGATCGTACCGTCAAGGCGCATTCCTAAGCCCCATTCTGCATCCGTGGCAATGAGTAGCGGGGTTGGAGCCGTTTGTTGATAGCGGTTGGTGAGCGCGACTTGGTTGATAGGGGTTCCTTGAAAAAAGATAAGTCCACCAATGTTATAACGTTGAATAAGCTCCTCAATAGCACTATAATGTGCTTCATCCTTGTTAGCATAGGCCGCTACCAAAAAAAGCTGTGCAATACGTTGCTCTTCAGAAAGGCTCTGAAATACATTGTCTACCCATGCTTCTTGTTGCTGCTCACTGCGATCATTTTGGGCATAAGCAGAAAATAGCATGCTGATCAGTAGGAAAACGCAAGGCAGGCCATAAGCTTTATGCCGTGTGTTCATATTGTCAGTATTTTTGAAGCCAGCGACTACTCCCTCATATCAGACCGAAGATAAAACTATTAAGCCGTAGATTGGCCCCATGCAGCCCCTGAACCTTCCTGCTTTTTCGTATAAGATCCAGTCTTCCAAGACAGGCTACCAAATTTTTGACGTGGTGCGCAAGAAGTATGTACAGCTGACATCTGAGGAATGGGTAAGACAGCATTTTTTGCACTATTTGATAGGTCATCTTGCTTACCCCCAAGCGTTGATTAGGCTGGAGCAGGGAGTACAGTACAATCGTCTTCTGCACCGCCCCGACATCGTGGTGTATGACCGGTTGGCCAAGCCCTTGATGCTTGTGGAGTGTAAGGCACCCCATATTAACATTAATAACGAGACTTGGGGGCAGATAGCACGCTACAATGCCCATTTTAATGCCCAGGTACTGGTCATCACCAATGGGATTGAGCATTTTTGCTGGCAGCTGGACTATGAGAAGGGAAGCCATGTATTGTTACAAGATATGCCTTGTTTCAATACGCTCGTTTAGGGCTTATGCTGTAATGAGGAATAGTGCGTACCAAGCTGCAGGCACTGGCTTGCTAGAAGAATTGGTAACTTTGGCAAGTCTATTATGTACGCGTACGACAAGCAGGAAAAACACCGTATGATGTTGAATACAAAACAATACATAGCAGCACACCAAAATCGGTTTCTAGGTGAGTTGATGGATTTTTTGCGCATCCCTTCAGTGAGTACCTCAAGGGAATATGCCGAAGACGTACAAAATGCAGCTGAGTTTGTTAAGCAAAAGCTTCTGGAGGCCGGTACTGACCAGGCTAGGTTGATCGAAACTAAGGGCTGTCCCTTGGTATATGGTGAAAAGATGGTAGATAAAAGCCTGCCTACAGTGCTTGTATATGGACACTACGACGTTCAGCCAGCAGATCCTTATGAACTCTGGGAGACACGGCCTTTTGATCCCGTTGTAAAAGAAGATAAAATTTATGCTAGGGGTGCTTCTGATGACAAAGGCCAGGTGTATATGCATATCAAAGCCTTGGAAACCTTGATAGCTACCAAGCAGCTACCTTGCAATGTCAAATTTCTGATTGAGGGGGAAGAGGAAAGTGGATCTGATAGCCTCACTTACTTTCTTAAAGACCAACAAAACCATGCTTTGCTCCAGGCAGATGCTGTGCTTGTATCAGACACTGCCCTGTCGTCTTTAGAACAGCCTTCGCTTACAACAGGGCTGAGGGGGATTGTTTATTTAGAGGTAGAGGTTACGGGGCCTAACAGAGACCTACACTCTGGTACTTATGGAGGTGCGGTCGGTAACCCCATTAACATACTCTGTCAAATGCTTTCCTCGCTGAAAGATGCACACAATCGCATCACTATTCCTGGCTTTTATGACCGCGTTGAAGTACTCTCAGAGATAGATCGGACTGCACTCAATCACACTCCTTTTGTACTATCCAAGTACAAAGAAGCACTTGGCATAGCGGCAGTGATAGGAGAGCAAGGCTATAGTACGATAGAGCGCATTGGCATTAGGCCCTCTTTGGATATCAATGGTATTTGGGGAGGCTATACAGGTGAAGGAGGAAAAACAGTCTTGCCCTCAAAAGCACACGCCAAGCTCTCCATGCGCCTTGTTCCCCATCAAGAGGCCCAAGAGATCATTGCCCAATTCACTAATTACTTTACCGCACTCGTTCCAAAAGGCGCCAAGGTACAAGTGAAAGTGGTCCATGCGGGTAGCAATGCTGTAGTGGTTAATAGAAATTCGGTCGCTTTGCAAGCAGCTAAAAAGGCCTTTGAAGACGTTTGGAAAAAAAGTCCTGTGCTAACGAGAGATGGAGGAAGTATTCCTATTGTTGCACAGTTCAAGGAAGTCCTAGACTGCGACATTGTGCTCATGGGTTTTGGCCTAGATTCAGATGCCATCCACTCACCCAATGAACACTTTGGGTTGGCTAACTTTTTTAAGGGCATTGATACTGTTATTACCTTTTACAAGCACTTGGCTGCGCTGTATACATAAATCGCTCCTACCTGGAATTATGTTTGGGGTTGGAATTGCGTTTTTTAGAACGGCAGACGTATATTTGCTGCGCTGTGATGTAACGGGTTTTCCCGTCTATGCGTAAATCAATTTGGGGAATTAGCTCAGCTGGCTAGAGCGTCTGCCTTGCACGCAGAAGGTCATCGGTTCGACTCCGATATTCTCCACATCCCTTGCCCAGCGACTCCGGGCTACTAAAGTCTCCTAACCTACTACACATCATCGCCAAAGTAGTGCTCCCACGCAACCTTGCCGAAGGCAGCTACGTTGTTGGGGAAGTGCTTGGGGTATTATGCAAATGCTTTTATCCGGGTTGCTATTGCAACTTGGCAGCATTTCGCCCAGTACAAGCACCGCAGCTAGAAAGAACCCACATCTGTATTGTGTGGTTACTCAGATCTGACATTGATCCATGTAGCTACCAACCAAAGTAATGCGATACACGCCTGCCAGAAAAGGTACTATAATGATAGGAACCCAAAAGCAAGTCGTACGTATCGACAAGAAAGTCTACTTGCTCGAGCAGCTAAGATTCATGCTAAAAATTTACTTTTTGTCCTAAAATATAAATTTTATGATAATTTTAGTCAAAAAAGCTTAGTAAATAAATCTTTATGCTTACTTGCACATACTCGATCAGATTAATTGAAAAACTTAAATCCCTAGATTTAGAGGAAGGGGGCGTACTAAACTTTGATTTAATCAATAATGCTATTCACTGGGCCAAAAAATACCATGGTGTCCAGGTGAGAAAAAGCGGAGAGCCTTTTTATACCCATGTGTTGGAGGTAGCCTATATGGTGGCTGATGATAGCCTAAAAACCGATGTAATTGTTGCCAGTATACTACACGATATCGTTGAAGATACAGAGGTTACCATAGGCATGGTCCTAGACAGTTTTGGGTGGCGAGTAGCTGAAATGGTAGACAGGCTTACTCGTGATAGACCTGATAAAAGTAAGTTAAGCGTGGAGGCAATGCTGCGTTATGCCCATCAAAATAATGATAGAGAAGTGATTCTAATAAAAACCATTGATAGGCTCCATAACATACGTACAATTCGTTGCTTACCCGAAAAAAAGAAAAAAGAAAAAATAGCTGAAACCATAAGAAACTTCTTGATTCTTGCTGAAGAATTTTCTTTAAGCCAGCACGGCACACACCTGTACACAGAATGCCTAAAGTTGAATATCGAATTGGGGGTAGTTGCAGCAAGTGACATCAAGAAGAGGGAGAGTGTATTTGATGAAAGGCCTGTTTTGCCCCTTCTAGTCTGTCAAAATACCTGACTGCTAAATAGTATAGCCCCCCTACTGGAACTAATATGACAAATATCCCATAGTATCCGAAATACTTGGTAGCGTATACGAGACCAAATGAAGTGATCACGTAAGTCATTAACTTGGCTAGTGCACTTAGTAGGCTAGTGTAGGTAAATCTTTTCATGATTGGGAAGTGTCTATAAAATATCGGGCTGGCAGGTATGTCGTCGAATACAAACAGGGCAGCTAGGCACTGAAAGAAAAAAACGACACTTTCGCTGGGATAGCTATGCATCACTATGGGGAAAAAAACAATGCACGCAAAGAACAAAATGAATTTTGCTTTTAGTATGCGTATAGGATATACCTTGCTGCTAAGATAGGCTAGAAAAAGCAACCCGAGCATATCCACAATGGATACCCAGAAATTGTGATAAATGATGGCACTTGCCGAGAGGGCCAGATCGTTCTTCAGTACATCTGCGCAGTAGATATAAATAAAATAGAAGCAAGGCGACCTTGCACAGCATATGAAGAAGTATGCCAAAGAGGTCAAAGAGACTTTTTGTTGATCAAATTTATTCTTCACAAGGTCCTCATCCCAAGCTATTTTGTTGTCAGAAAATCTCGCTTTCAACATCTTCTTTTTATGGGAAAATTCTGACGCCTCCTTTAAACTGGTTCTGGCAGCTCCGCCAACCAGTCCTATGATAGCACCCAATAAAAAGGCTACTCTCCAATACTCATGTTCTGTACCAAAAATACGCTCATTCGTAAAAAAAGATCCTATCCCCAGCGCCATACTGGTACCCACTGCAGAAAAAACTGTAATGATGGCCACCAGAGGATATTGCAGGGGTGGGTTGAAACTCTCGGTAATGTAAATTTCTGCGCCCCTAGATTCGGCACTGGCCGCCATGCCTTGCAGCATACGACACATTGTAATAACTATAGAAGCCGTAATGCCTATCTGGGCATAGGATGGTAAAAAAGTGATGGTAGTACAAGTGATCGCCATGATGATGGTGGTGATCACTATGACCAGCTTCCTACCAATAAAATCTCCGATATAGCCGAATATAAGTGCTCCAAAAGGTTTCAGTAAATAGGTAGAGCAGAATGCAAATGCCGATAATAATGCGGCATTGAAGGGGTCGGTCTTGGCAAAGAAGACATTGTTCAGGAGCAATGCCATGTGGATATACAGCTGAAGGTCAAAATACTCTAGGAATGTTCCTATCGACAACAATCCTATAGCTCTTTTCTGTTCTCTGGTAAGGGCGGTTTGCATAGCCAATTGTGTATTATTTGTATTTCTTCTTATTAATTAATCCAGAGTCCTTTTTAATAAAAAAGTATGGCATTCGCAAATTTTTCTATTTGATGCATCTGCAGATACGAAAAAAATTTATGTGAAAGGCACAAGGGATCGGTAGTGTGCACAGCTCATACTTTTTGGAAATTTATAGGGTCTGGCCCTATGACAATAGCAAGGCTTATTGTCTGAAGCCTGATAATGTGCCAACATTTTAAGCAAGCTTTTCGATGACGATGTTATGGTTGGTGTAGATGCAGATGTCTGCTGCCACGGTGAGGCTTTCTTGAACGATCTCTTTTGCGCTTAGGTGAGGAGCATGCTTCTTGAGGGCAACAGCTGCTGACTGAGCATACATACTACCAGACCCTATCGCAGCAATTTGGTTGTCAGGTTCTATAACATCTCCTGTTCCAGAGACAATAAGCAATTCTTCTTTGTTCGCCACGATCAGCATGGCTTCTAGTCTCCTCAGGTAACGGTCCATGCGCCAATCCTTGGCTAGCTCAATAGCAGCGCGTTTCATGTTGCCTGCATAGCTCTGTAGTTTTTCATCAAAACGGTCTAGCAGCGTAAATGCATCTGCTGTAGACCCGGCAAAGCCTGTTATAATCTTGCCGTTTAGCAGTTTTCTTAGCTTTCTGACGTTGCTTTTGGCTATAGTGTTGCCCAGGGTAGCCTGCCCATCTGCACCAATGGCTACCTCATTATTGTGCATGACAGCAAGCACTGTTGTTGATTTTACTTGAGACATTTTTCTGGATTGGTTGGCTATATAAGTGATTAAATAACATACCTGGTGCATCAATTAATGAACCAGCATTCTCCTGGGGTCTTCTAATAGTTCCTTGAAGGTCTTCAAGAAGGCAGCCCCCGCAGCCCCGTCCACTACTCTATGGTCACAAGATAGCGTCGCCTTCATGGCATGTCCGGGGACTATAGCTCCGGTTTTCACTACAGGCACTTGCTTGATTTCTCCTATGGCCAAGATGCAGGCTGCTGGAGGATTTATAATGGCCGTGAAAGATTCGATCCCTAGCATGCCCAAGTTAGAAATGGTAAAAGTATTTCCTTCTACATCTTTGGGCCTTAGTTGTTTACTATGAGCTTTTTGACTGAGGTTTTTTATTTCTGCCGCAATGTGGGCTAGTGATTTACTGTCAGCAAAATGCAACACGGGCACTACTAACCCCTCTTCTACAGCTACGGCTACGCCTATATGGATATGCTTGTTGTAGCGGATTTTGTCTTGTAGCCAGGCCACATTGATAGCTGGATGTTGCCTGATAGCCATGGCTGTTGCTTTAATAACAATGTCGTTGAAAGATATTTTGATGGGGGCATATGCATTGATGCTGGGGCGTGCAGCTACGACCTCGTCCATGGCTACGTTGATAGTCAAGTAAAAGTGAGGAGCATTTAACTTACTCTCTACCAAGCGCTTAGCTATGATGGTGCGTACCTTCGGAATAGGCACGTCTTCATAGGCCTCTGCACCCACAACAAGGGGCAGGGAGATGTTGTTAGAAAATAACTCTTTGGGTTGGGCAGTAGCTGCAACACTTTCTATATCACGTTTGATAATGCGTCCACCCCCTCCAGTACCTTGTATGTCAGCCAGGTCGTAACCTTTTTCTTGCGCCATTTTTTTGGCCAGCGGTGAGGCAAGTAGGTGGGGGGTAGGGAGTGGCTGTGTAGGCCCTGAAGTAAGTACACTAGCAAGCGTCGGTATTGCTGGAGGAGTTTCTATTAGGCTTTCTTCCTGCCGTTGAGGGGGTTGATTGGCTTCTTCTAATAGCGTAGCAATGTCTTCTCCTGGTGCTCCAATGATCGCCATCACAGCATTGATAGGTACTGCTTCTTTTTCTTTGACCCCTATGTAGAGCAGAGTGCCGTCCTCATAGGCCTCTAGCTCCATCGTAGCCTTGTCTGTTTCTACCTCTGCCAGTATATCTCCTGCTTTTACGGTATCTCCTTCTTGTTTCAACCAAGCAGCAACCACCCCCTCCTCCATGGTGTCACTCATCTTCGGCATTCTGATTACTTCAGCCATATGGTATGCTCGTTGGGAATCAAAAATAGAGGATAATGTATAGAATGAAAATCATCAATCACTTTTGTGCCTTTTTACTCCCCTTGATGACAGTTGGGTGTAAAACTGAAAACAAACAAAAAAGAACCTCTCCTCTGCTCCAAAGAGTACAGGTACTCTACGCCTACTGATACCTGAGGAATATTGAATAAAATGAGGGGGTGCACGTCTGCTAGTAAAGCCAGACTTATGGAGTTTTCGTATTGGGTGGTTATGCGTTCTAAACACTTTAATGTCTTATACACGCCATTGCTAGCAACGGGTGTTGGGCCGTAAACCCTTTCGGAAGCTTTAGCTACTTTGGTATGCTTAAAGCAGTAGCCCATGTCCACTCTCAGCCGTTTTATATACAGGAAGTAACCCAGGCTCCAGTCGGGGTAGCAAAGCGGCAAGGCGTACTTTATGCTTGCGGATGGAATTTCACTATACTCTTGCCTACATGCCTCATAAATTCTTGGGGCAAGTGTCTTTAGTTGATTCCTGAGGTGTGTTTCATCATATATTTTTTTGGGATGCTTATATCCTATACACAAGCGCAATGCATGGTGCTTAAACAAACCAGGAAAATAAAATCCCGCTTGGGCATCCAAAAGCTGTTTCTGCACATCACCTCCATAAGGCGTATGCTGGTATTCTATAGTCAGTACTTGTGCCCAGGGGTGGTAGATATCCCTATCACTTTTTTTAGAGGTCCTACTAAAAGACCCCTTGTACTGCTGTGTATACCAAGTTGTATGGGTTTCGCTGTGCAACGTACTTTCGGTGGCTAGTGAGGGCGTGTAGGTGTACTGGCCGTGGTTAAACTGCAAGGGTAAGCTTAGCTCTAAGCCTAATTCCCGCTCGTAGGCAATCTGCTCTTCGTACTTTCTTCTCAATGCGCCTTCTAGGCTGACGATAGGGTACCAGCCCTTGTAGCTGATTTTTGCAGCAGCTTCCCCAAACTTTTCTTTGAAATCGTGTAGATAATCTATTGCTAGCTCTGTGGTACCCAATACGTCTTTTGAACACAAGACACCAAGCTTCATTTGTTGCAGAAGTTCTGAGGGATTTTGAGGATCATCGGTGTTCCACGCGACATCTTTTAACGTTAGCCAACTATGTACGTTGAGCCAGTGCTGCCATGGGTGGTAGCGTTTAACAGGGTATGTGCGGTGAGGAATATTTGCTAACATGTCGCCATTGTCTTCTTGCGCTGCGAGTGGTGCGTAGTAGTGCACAGACCTATCTTCGACCTGCTCTAAGGGTGTCCACTGCTTCGGGTCAAAAGGTATCTTGGCAACATCCATTCCATCTTTGGTAAAATCATTAAAGATGAGCCAGCAGCCATCGGCTGAAATGATGGGGTTATAAGCACCATACTTTCTGGACGTGACTTGATACCGTCGGTGCGTGGCTAGGTCGATTGCATAAATGTTGTCGATGCCACTGTAGGCACTGTTGTAGAGTACGTACTGCCCTTGCATGAATGGACAACCCAGCTGCTCTGTTGAGTAGGGCAATAGGTCTTGGGTCCCTCCTGTGGCGACATTGATGAGTGTGATGGTCACTCTTTGCCGCACATTTTTCACCACTACAATCTGTTTTCCGTCTGCCGACCACTTGGGTGTCAGATAGAAGTGGTTGTCGGGATTAGGAAGGCGCTGTAGCACCTGGCCGTTTTTAGCGTCTAGCATCACCAGCTGGTGGTTGTAACCCTCGTCACTTTCTAAGGCAATAATCTTGGTGGCGTCAGGCGATAATGCTGCTGCCCCATACCTACTTTTATGGGTGAGTGTCTTGAGTCGCTTGGCTTGGGTATCGTAGTGTTGTATGACCCCGTAAGAACGGTCTTTCCACCTGGGGTCTGGAATTGTCTCCACCCATACCATTTTATTTTGTGCTGCTGAGAAGCCAACGTCCTGATTTATACAGCCAGGAGTAAAGATCTTTCGCACACGCTGTTTTCCATTCAGTCCTACAAACTGTGCTACCGTTCCTAGACCCGACTTAAGCACAATAATGTTACCTTCCTTGTCTGGCTGTGGATAGGCGTAGTCTGTGTAGTCTGTGTTATGTCTTACGGTGAGCCTTTGCGCCGGTGTGAGCTTAAGGCCTTCCAACTGCTTTTGCCAACAGATTTTCAACTCTTGGTTAGTGTCTTCATAAATTTGAGACAAATTGCTACCAGTCGCGTTCTTAATAGCTGTGGGAAACAACTTGGGTAAAGTAGTTTTTTGGAAAATATCTGCCAGCACGGCCGGTCCGTACTTTCTTCGAAGATGGGTCGTTAGGTGGTAGCCTACGCTATAATGGCCCGGCACAGGATCCTTGAAAGAGCCTAAGACCTGCTTGGCGTAGCTGAACCTTCTATGCGCCAGTAGATTGGTTCTATAGAGGCGGTCAAAGGATGGAATACGCCCCCGGCCGCTTGAGGTAAGCGCTGTCTCTATACTTACGGCATCCCCTTCGAAGAACCACAAGGGAATATTCAGGGCCATCATTGTTCCTAAAAAAAAATCTCCTCCTAGCCAATAGGCTAGTTGATTAAAATTTTGCTTCAGCTGCGCAAGTTGCGCAACATGCCTCCACTCATGCACTGACAGCAGGCTGAGCCAGTCATTGGTACCAGTAAGGTTGTAATCCTGCGAAGGGAAAGTAAAAAACTCTCCCCTGCGAGGCCCTAGTGCTATAAAGCCATTGAGGTGCGTTTCTTGGTTTCTGAGTACCAGCGCAATTTTGGCGGGTTGAACACCCAGCGATCGGCTTACTGGCTCGTACAGGTGTTCTAGCGTGTTGGCCACCCTTTGTGCTTCTCGACTGATGTTTCCCTTGAAGATGATATCAACATGGGGTGTGCGCAGGCGGTGCCATTGCGTAGGGGGGAGTGGTTGGCTCAACAATTGTGTGCTGGTAGCTAGCACCAACATGACGCCAATAAGATGCACCGAGGCTATTTTTTTCATTGTGTTGGCGATGCGTAGTACTGTTCTTGCAAGTTTATTTGGGCGTGAGCCTGTACAGAATAATTCCCAACACAGAAAAGACAATATTAGGCATCCATACAGTGAGGAGGAGGTGTGTGCCTTTGGCCTCGGCAATTCCTTTTGAGAACAGGAAAAAGGCAATGTATACAAAGGCAAGAATAAATCCCGCTGTAAGTTGCAAACCGATGCCTCTTCTTGTCTTGTGTGCTGAGACTACAACACCCATGAAAGTCAGAACAATCGCAGCAAAAGGTGACATATAGCGCATATACTTCTCTGTCAAGAAGATATGGACATTGTCTGCTCCCTGGCTTTTCAGCACCTCGATCTGGGTATACAATTCGGGCAAGGTTAAAGTTTCATGCAGTTTGGGGTTCATGCTGAAGTCGTTAGGATGAATACTCAAAACTATATCCAGGGTGCTGCCCAGTTGGATATGCTCTTCTAGGTCCTCTATTTTTCTAATCATCCAATCCTGGAGTTGCCATTTTTCTTCTGCCTGGAGCCATTTTATTTTTTTTGCCGATAGCTTTTCTAGAAGCCGATTATCCTTCACTGTCTCTATGGTTACATTGGCACCTGAATTGTTGTAGGTCCGATAACGTTCCACATAAAAGTAGCGATCTGGGGCAATTCTAATGTGGAGATGTTGAGAACGATTGTGAAAAAATCTGTCAATATACTCTGTTTCAAAGGCTACCCGCCTCATGTTGGCGTTGGCAAGGACCCAGCCTGTCAGTGCAAAGCTGCAGACTGTAATAGCCATAGCACCTGCCAAGTAGGGAGCTAGAAAACGCAAGAAATTAACCCCACTGCTCATCATGGCAATAATCTCTGTACGCTGCGCAAGCCTAGAGGTCACGAATACAGTAGTGATAAATACACTAATTGGCGTAATAAAATTGATGATGAAGGGCATGTAGCCATAGTAGTAGTAGTCGATGATCTCCTTGTTTCCCAGCTTGTGCTTAATGAATTGTCCATTCTTTTCCGTGAAATCGATCAGTATAATGATCGCTGTAAGCATCAGCAGAACGAGCAGAAAGGAGTAGAAAAATTTTTTAAGTATGTACCGGTCTAATAGTTTCATGGGAACGCCTAGATTTTCTGCATGAGCACTTTGAGCACTTTGTCTTTCCAAGCTCTAAAAGTGCCTGCTACGATATGTAGCCTTGCCTGCTTGGTAAGCCACAGGTACAAGGTTAGATTATGAATACTCGCAAGTTGGATGCCTAATAGCTCCTTGGCACGAAACAGATGACTCAGATAAGCCTTGGTGTAGTAGGTGCTTACGTGCCCACCCAAGGGCTCGTCAATAGGGCTGAAGTCTGTTTGCCACTTCTTATTCCTAATGTTGAGCATGCCTTGGGTAGTAAACAACATGCCATTCCTGCCATTGCGGGTGGGCATTACACAATCAAACATATCTACGCCGATGGCAATGCATTCTAACAAATCTTGGGGGGTACCCACGCCCATCAAATAACGAGGCTTGTTGGTAGGTAAGATGGCGCACACCCATGCTGTTACTTCATAGAGCATGCCATCGGGATGACAAACACCACCAATAGCATTGCCTGCCCGGTCTGCGGCTGCAATGGTCTCAGCAGATTGCTCCCTAAGGTCTTTGTAAACACTTCCTTGCACGATAGGAAAAAGCGTTTGATAGTGATTATGCTCTGCAATAGTGGCATCGAAATGGTCAACTCCTCGCTTGAGCCACCGGTGTGTTAAGCCCATAGAGCTTTTGGCATAAGCATAAGAACAAGGATGCGGGGTGCATTCGTCCAGCGCCATGATGACATCGGCGCCGATGCTGCGTTGTATGTCCACAGCACGCTCTGGTGTAAAGGTATGTTGGGAACCATCTATGTGTGACCTGAAAGTAACACCTTCTTCAGTAAGCTTTCTTCGCTGCGCCAGCGAATACACTTGATAGCCACCACTGTCTGTCAGAATGGGCTTATCCCAGCCCATGAACTGATGCAGCCCACCAGCTGCTTCTAGTATCTCTAGCCCTGGCCGTAGGTAAAGGTGATAGGCATTACCTAAAATGATCTCTGCTTGGATGTCTTCATACAAAGCTTTTTGGGGTACGGCCTTGACCGTACCGGCTGTGCCTACGGGCATAAAGATAGGGGTGTGAATTTGGCCCCGACTGGTGGTGATGAGCCCCGCTCTGGCTTGGGAATAAGGGTCTACGCGCTGTACTTCAAAATTCATATTGCAAATGATCCACTGATTTTTTCTGATACAAAGGTAGGCTTGATGGGCGCTATTTGGAATAGAGGCTTAAGAATAGGCTTCAAGATGAGTCTTGAGTAAAGCTGCTTTTTTATTGCCTATTTGTTGTGCCAAGGTTGTTGTGCTTGCTGATTTGATGTGCTTGATAGACTTGAAGTGCAAAAGTAGCTTTTCAATCGTTTTGGGCCCTATGCCAGGAATGGCTTCTAACTCGCTTTGGAGGCTGGCCTTGCTCCGTTTGTTTATATGCAAGGAAATAGCAAAACGATGGGCTTCATTGCGTATCTGTTGAATGAGCTTTAAGGACGCAGCCTGTTTGCTGATGTGAATAGGGTAAGGATCCTCTGGATAATAGATTTCTTCTAGCCTTTTTGCAATTCCGATGACAGGTACCTGGCCATAGATGCCTATTGCCTTCATGGCCGCCACGACAGCACTAAGCTGTCCTTTGCCACCATCAATCACAATCAGGTCCGGCAAGTCTTTTTTTTCGCTTATCAACCTTGTATACCGCCTATGCACCACTTCACTCATCGAGGCAAAGTCATCGGGGCCTGTGACCGTCTTGATGTTGAAATGGCGGTATTCACTTCTAGCAGGCTTCCCGTTCTTAAAGCATACCATGGCTGCCACAGGGTGGCTTCCTTGTAGGTTAGAGTTGTCAAAGCATTCGATGTGTAAGGGCAGGTGCTGGAGCTGAAGGTCCTGTTGTAGCAATAAGAGTATTTTGTTGGCCTTTTCTTGGTAGCGCTCATTTTTAATGAACCGCTCTTTCTTAAAAAAGAGTGCATTCTTTACAGCCATCATTACTAGCTTTTTCTTATCTCCTATTTTGGGTACGGTCACGGCCAGTGTATTCAGGTCGATTGATAGCGGCAGATTCGTCAGTACCTCTGTGGCCGTGCTACTGTACTTTTCCCTAAAGTTCAGAATCACGCGTGGCAGTAGGTCGCCATCTTCTTCGTCCAACTTTTTCTTAAGCTCTACAGTCTGCGTAAAGCTGATGGCTCCATTCTTGATTTGTAGGTAACTCACAAAAGCCGCTTGCTCGTCTGAGACCATCCCAAACACATCTAAATCACCCACCTTAGGGTTGATGATCAACGATTTGACTTGATACGTTGTTAAGGCGTCTAATTTTTCCTTACATGTTTGCGCTTCTTCGTAGGCCAGTGCCTGAGCAGCCTGGCACATCTTCTCTCTGAGGTCCTTTTTAACAGCATTCAGGTGCCCCTTGAGCAGGTACTCGATTTGGGCTATATCTTGGTTATAGGATGCTTCCTCCTGTAGCCCCTCACAAGGCCCTTTACAATTGCCTAGGTGGTATTCTAGACAGACTTTAAACTTGCCTTTGAAAACGTTTTCTGCTGTCAGGCTATAAGCACATGTGCGCAGGGGATATAATTGTTTAATCAGTGCTAGGATTCGGTACATGGCCCGCAAGTCAGTGAAGGGGCCATAGTATTGGCCTAGCTGGGGCGATACCTTGCGGGTGGGGATCACTCTGGGAAAGCGTTCCTTGGTAATACAGAGGTAAGGATAGGTCCTGTCGTCTTTAAGGAGGATGTTGTAGCGGGGCTGGCTCTTCTTAATCAGGTTGTTCTCTAGCAGCAAGGCTTCATATTCAGAGTTCACAAGGGTGCACTCAATAGTTGTGATCTCAGCCACCATCCTGCGGGTTTTGAGACTGTGCTGTTTGGAGCTACTAAAATAGCTACTTACTCTTTTTTTAATGTTTTTGGCTTTTCCTACATAAATAAGCGTGTCTTGCTTATTGTAAAAGCGGTACACACCAGGCTGGGGAGCAAGCAAGTGAATGTCTTTGGGGGTGTATTTTTTTACCTCCATGTCTATGTAATGATGGCCTGATATAGCCTGTATCAGGTATTCGGTCCAATACCAAAAATAGTTTTACGCAAGCTCTTCGCAGCATAAAAATTCTGAATAAACAAAAGCAGTAACAGGCCATCAGCCCCCTGATGAACTCCCCAATAAGGCCTTGGGGCCGATGCTCAGAAGATCTCATTGACATCCAGTTCTACATCTATTGCATCTTCCTCCATCATTGGCTCCTCTTCCTGGTCTTCCTCCTGCGCTGACAATGCTGTTTTGGCACCTTCCAGTTGAATAGGTATGTCTAGGCCGATTGGCTTAGTGTAATTAAGGAGCGGCCCTTTTTCGTAGGGCAGTTCAGGGTCTGCATAGATGCTCAGCATAAATTTTTCCCATATTGGCCTGGCTGTGCGCGCTCCGCCTCCTAGGGCCAAAGTCCTGAAGTGGATACACCGATCTTCTCCACCTACCCAAACACCAGTACACAAGCCTCTGGCCATGCCAACAAACCATCCATCTGAGTGATTAGAAGTAGTACCAGTTTTACCACAAATCTCATTATCCTCTTTGAGAGTCCGCTCAATTCCTCTAGAGGTGCCGCCTGGCTCTTCTAGAGTACCCTTGAGCATATGTACCATTACATAGGCTGTTTTTTCACTAATGGCCTCTCGTTTTTGGGGCATAAATGTCTCAAGCACCCGGCCATTTTTATCTTCGATGTGGGTGATGAACAAAGGTGCTGTCCAAACACCTTTGTTCATAAAAGTACTGTAAGCTCCCACCAGTTCGTAGACAGACACATCGCTAGCCCCTAGGCATAGGGAAGGTACTGGGTCTAAGGGGCTATTGATTCCTAGCCTCTTGGCATAATCTACCACCAGCGTTGGCCCTAACTGCTTCATTAGATAAGCCGTGATCGAATTTACCGACCTGGCCATGGCCTGACGCAGGGTCATTTTTTCACCTGTGTACTTTTTGCTCCAGTTTTGGGGCACCCACGTAGGTGGATGACCTGGCATCCTAAAAGTCACTGGTGCGTCTACTATTTTTTGCCAAGGCATGTACCCATTGTCGATGGCAGCCGCATATACGATGGGTTTAAATGCAGAACCAGGCTGTCGTTTGCCTTGCATTACATGGTCGTATTGAAAGTGTTTGTAGTTGATGCCTCCTACCCAGGCCTTGACGTGTCCTGTATGTGGTTCCATGGCCATAAAACCTGTATGGAGCAGTCTTTTGTTGTATCGAAGCACATCTATGGGGCTCATGACCGCATCGATTTCCCCTTTCCAGGAGAATAGCTGGGTAGCCATGGGCGTGTTCATGAGGACATCAATTGTGTCCTTATCTTCACCATATTCTTCCACCAGCTGTTGGTAGTAGGCTGTACGTTTGGCTGCTGTTGCAATAAAATTCTGGATCTCATTGCCCTTTTCGTCAACCCATGGATTGCGTCCGTCCCAGTGCTGCTCAAAACTTAGCTGCAGCACTTGCATGTGCGCTACGACAGCCTCTTCGGCATATTTTTGCAAGCGACTGTCAATGGTCGTGTAGATTTTTAAACCATCTTCAAACAGATCGTAGCCATGTTGGTGCGTCCATTGTAAGAGAAAGTCGCGAATGGCAGATCGAAAATAAGTAGCTAAGCCCATGTTGTGGTCTTCTGCCCTGTACTCCAGCGTTATGGGCTGCTGTTGAAGCTGCTCATAATTTTCTTGAGCCAGTAGCTGGTATTTGCAAAGTTGTGCCAGCACTACATCTCTTCTTCGGCGCGCTCTTTCTGGATGTTTAATAGGACTGTAGTGAGAAGGGGCTTTTAAAAGCCCCACTAATAAGGCAGCTTGTTCTACGTTGAGCAAGTCAGGTGTAGTATTGAAGAAGGTCTTAGCAGCTACCTTGAGGCCAAAAGTGTTGTTCCCAAAGCTGACCGTATTGAGGTACATGGTAATGATTTCCTTCTTGGTATAAGACCGCTCGAGCTGTACCGCCACAATCCACTCTTTGGTTTTTACAATCACTGTTTTGAGAAGCGGGATGTTGCTGAGTAGTCCCTTGTACCTTTCGTTCCTGGTTTCAAAAATATTTTTGGCTAGTTGCTGTGTAAGGGTGCTTCCACCTCCTTTGTTCTTTTTCAAGAGAATAGAAAGCAAAAAGACCCTGTAGAGTCCCTTGAGGTCGATACCAGCATGGGTTTCAAACCGGTAATCTTCCGTAGCCAGCAAGGCATTGATTACATTCTGAGAAATTTCTTCGTACGCCACGAGACTCCTGTTGTTCCTAAAGTACTTGCCGAGCAAGACACCATCTGCTGAGTACAACTCTGAAGCCAAATCGCTTTCAGGGTTTTCTAGCACAGTCAGAGAGGGGAGTGTGCCATAAAGATTCCACCAGTTGATCTTCACCGTGAAGATGTACAGGGGAACTGTGCCCAGGAACAGTAAAAAAACAATCCAAATGGCCCAGATAAACTGTTTCATAGATTTATTTTGCTTGCCTATGGTCATCATATTGAGGGTGGCCCACGCTAATAATTTTCATTGAATACCTTGGCAAAAGCAGGTACGCGTGCGTTGCAACCGTGCTATCTACGCACTAGGTTAGCAACTTTCGGTGAGCAGACAGCCTGCCCGTACTTTTGCTCAGCATCTTAAAATTAGCACTTATTCTAGTGCTAGTGAACTTCGAAGATATTTTTTGTAGGCAGTATCGTAAGTGGGCGTTATGCATTGATGTATGTGCTTGTACCACTTCGGATGGTTTTATAAGTGTTACTAACCTGCTGAGTACGGATCAAGGATCATAGAGAACAGGGCTTCGTTTAATAGATCCGTTTGCTTGGTACACTATTGGTCTTTTTAAACAATAGTGCGTTATGCTGATGGTTATTTAACCACATGTGAATAAAATAAGTCTGATGGTTTCCATCCATTATCTGCATTTTTGGCCCTATGAAAAAACACAGAGGAGAAATAGTAGAGGATGTTATCAGAAAGAGTGGCTTTTCCCTAAAGAAGCTATCAGAACGTTTGGGAATCAGCAGAAATACCCTTTACAACAGGTTCAGGGAGGCGGAGCTAAGCTATAGGTTTATCAGAGCAGTCGGCAACATCATTCACTACAATTTTGAGATTGACTTTGCTGAGTTGCATGAAGAAGACCATGAAATTAGCGAAGGTCCTCTCAGTTACATAGACCGAGACGCTGTCGAATTATTGAGTCTAGAAAAGAAATATACGGACTTGCTAGAACGTTACAACAAGCTCCTTGGCATCTTGGTCAGATTGGCCAATACCAACGAACTGCAAACACTCAGAAAGGAAATCTTGCGCTTCTTAGAGAAGAACACTATCTGAAACAACCCCTATACTAGTGCATCACCTATTTGTAACGGGTCCCAAAAAAGCTGCGCAAACCCTTGTATTTGATCATTACAAACACGTACGCTCTCTGACGCAAGGCGTTGCTCCATGGTAGCTTTGCCTGCAAAGTGGTGCTTTCCTGTCAGTAAGCCACGGCAATTTACAACCCGATGTGCTGGAATTTCTGGATGTTGTGCCACCTGGTGCAACGCCCACCCCACCATCCGGGCGCTGCCTTTAACCCCCAAGCAGTGGGCAATGGCCCCATATGTGGTGACCCGCCCTGGAGGGATACGTTTGACTATCTCGTAGACATCTTCAAAAAAATGCGCTTTTGTATGCATAGGAAGACTGGCAAGCCTCATGAGGCAGTGGTCATTTGCTGGATATGCTGGAGGATGGAGGGCCCATCGTCAGGGTGAAACCAATGCATGGCTGGGTCTCGTCCAAACCAAGTAAGCTGCCTTTTGGCATACCGCCTTGTATTTCTTTTGAGTAACCTAATGGCCTCTGCTTGGCTATAGTGGCCGTCCAGATAGCCAAAAAGTTCGCGATAACCCACAGTCTGTAAAGCATTGCAATGGCGATAAGGATACAAAGCCATGACCTCTTGTATCAAACCCTGGTCCAGCATCTGTTCTACCCGTTGGTTGATGCGCTGGTAAAGCGCCTGGCGGTCTCTTGTAAGTCCTATTTTAATGATTGTAAATGGACGTGCTGCTGGCTGGTGTTTTCGAAACGTACTGTAAGGCTGCCCCGTGGCCAAACATACTTCTAAGGCCCTGATGACCCGCTGGGGGTTAGCCCGGTCTACTACTTGGTAATAAGCAGGGTCTTGGGTAGCCAGCATTGTCGCCAGGGCTGGTAAGCCCCTTGTTTGGAGCTTTTTGTTCAGCATAGCCCGGATGGTGGGGGAAACTGGTGGCATCGTATCCAGCCCCTGGCATACTGCCTGGATATACAACCCAGAGCCTCCCGTCATCAGCACATAACAATACCTCTCCAACAAATTTTCCAAGATTTTTAAGGCATCCCGCGCAAACATCCCTGCATTGTAAGGTGCCTGCACGGGCAAGAAGTTGATAAGATGGTGCGGTACCCCCTGCATGGCTGCAGAGGGAGGTTGCGCAGTACCGATGGCCATGCCTTGATAGCACTGCCGGGCATCGGCCGAGATAATCTCAGTGCGTAGATGCTGGGCCAACTCAATACAGCACTTCGTTTTACCTACTGCGGTAGGGCCTGCCACCACAATCAGGTACTTTGGAGTGTCAGATGATGGGGGCATGGTGGGGCGATTTCAATGAAGAGAAAAGTCTACAAGACTCTACAAGTACGCGAACAAGCCCTTAGGCTCGGCCTGCCCCAGGGCGGGCGGCTTGTAAAACTAGTCGGAAATGTATAGCATTGCGACCCTAATTCCAAGCCCATATTGTCTGCTGTCTGCATGAGGGCCCATAGCTCAATCGGTTAGAGCACCTGACTCATAATCAGGGGGTTCCAGGTTCAATTCCTGGTGGGCCCACTACTTTGCTATTGCTTTGTTGCTCCTTCGCCGTGCCCAATCCTTGGCGTAGTATGACAAAAAAGAGAGGGGCAGCAAGATCAAGGACAGTGCGACCCATCAACGGAGTGCATAAGGTCCCTCACGTCTGTTGAGAATGACAACTGTGGTTAACCATCACAGAACACACCATGAATCGTCCGATTGGCATTTTTGACAGTGGCATTGGGGGGCTCACCGTAGCCCGTGCCGTGAAGAACCTGCTTCCTAAGGAAGCGATTGTTTACTTTGGAGACACCGTTCACCTGCCCTATGGAGACAAGGCCACAGCCACAATTCAAGCCTATTCTATCCGGGCGTGCGACCTACTCTTGCAAAAGCACTGTAAGGTCATCCTCATAGCGTGCAACTCTGCTTCGGCGGCTGCCTACGACTTGATTCGCGCGCATGTGAGTAAGCGGGCTGCTGTGTTGAACGTTATTGACCCCATGGTCGATCATATTGGTAGCCAGTTCAAGGGCCAGGCCATTGGCTTGATTGGCACCCAGCAGACCGTGCAATCGGGCGTTTACGAAAAAAAGCTCCAAGGCCTGCGCCTAGGCATTCAGCTCAAGGCACTGGCCACACCGCTCTTGGTGCCCATGATCGAAGCTGGGTTTACCCAAAACATCGACCAGGCAATCATCTACAACTACCTCCAGAGTCCTGTCTTGCAGCAGATCAAAGCACTCATTTTGGGGTGCACGCACTATCCCGTCATCAAAACGCAAATCCAAGCCTTTTACCAGCATCAGCTGGCGGTTATAGATGCTAGTACCATGACGGCAACGTATGTGCAGCACTTTCTGGCCCGCCATCAGCTCCTGAGTACCAGCCGTCAGGCCAAAGACCATTTTATGGTATCAGCCCTGACAGCAGATTTTGAGAAAGCCACCCGCATTTTTTTTGGCCAGGAAGTGCACCTCGAGCAGCTTTCGGCTTGACACCAAGCCAAGTCGTTGGCCATCTTGCAATTACCTAACCTACAGCCTATGTTTACCCTCCTGTTTTATCTGCCCTTTTTGCTCCTCTTTACCCTGGGAGCGGGGTATATCGAGCGGAAAATAGCTGCTTTGATCCAAGACCGCCTAGGCCCCACTGAGGTAGGCTACCGGGGCTTGGGTCAACCCCTGGCCGACCTTCTCAAGCTGCTTCAAAAAGAAAGCATGGTACCCACTGCTGCCGACAAGGTACTGTTTGTAGTGGCTCCGGCCTGGATCTTTGTCGTTGTCTTTGCAGCATTTGCCGTGCTGCCCGTCACCCATACCTGGTGTGGCGCCCCCACTGCTACAGGGGTCTTGTACCTTCTGGCCATGGCTTCTCTAGAGAGCATGGGCATTTTCGTAGCTGGCTGGGCCTCGCACAACAAGTATGCCCGCCTGGGTGCCATGCGGGCCTTGCTGCAATTCATGGCTTACGAGGTCCCCTTAGGCCTCAGTGTCCTGAGCGTGCTGATCGTAAGCCAGACCCTAGACCTACAGGCCATTGCTGCACAGCAAGGCCCCAGTGCTTCCGTGCCTATCTATTTGTTGGGTCTCAAAGGCATCAACGTTGCCCAGTGGGGGGGGGTACTGGCATGGAACATCTTTAGGATGCCGCCGCTCTGCCTGGCGTATGCCGTCTTTTTTGTGGCTTCTTTGGTAGCTTGCCACCGTGCGCCTTTTGACTTGCCTGAAGCTGAGTCTGAGCTGATAGGAGGTTACCACACCGAATACAGTGGCTTGCGCTTTGCCTGGCTCATGCTAGCCGAGTACAGCATGCTGCTCTTGATGAGCTTACTAGGCGTCATCTTGTTCTTGGGGGGTGGGCATACGCCGTTGCCCAACTTGCCCGGGCTGCCCCTAGCCATCTGGACCAGTGGCTCGCCCGGCACCTGGGTAGGCCATTTTTGGGCGGGGGGGTGGCTTTTTTCTAAAGCGCTGTGCGTCATCTTGGTGCAAATGGGCATCCGATGGACTTTTCCTCGCTTGCGCGTTGACCAGGTCATTCGTTTGTGCTGGCAATACTTGACGCCTGCTGCTTTGCTGCTTTGTTTGGTGACGCTATGGTGGCAACTCCTTATATTGGGATAAAAAACTGCTACGCGATGCCCTCCCCGCAACACCCCTTCCAAGTCTTTTTATACAACCTCGGTACGCTCTGGGGGAGCCTGCGCTTGACCTGGCAGCACCTGCGCAAGTCCTTAGGGCCTCGTTCCCGCAACTTGCCCATGACCGCTGCTGCCTACTTCGAGGTGGGGCCTGCTACCCTCCAGTATCCGCACGAACGCTTGCCGGTGCCTGCGCGCGGGCGCTACCAACTGCACAATGCTATTGACGACTGCATCGTGTGCGACAAGTGTGCGCAAGTATGCCCAGTAGATTGTATCGAGATCGAAGCCATCAAAGCACCTGCGCCCATTAGAAAAACCAGTAATGGCATGACCAAGCGCCTTGCTGCTGCCCGGTTTGACATTGACTTGGCTAAGTGCTGCTTTTGCGGCTTGTGTACCACCGTGTGTCCTACCCAGTGTTTGACCATGACACCTGAATATGATTACAGTGTATTTGACTGGGCAGACCACAAAATTCCCTTTGCAATCATGACCCCTGAGGAGGTTACAAAGCGAAAATGAGCTTGGCCCGTTCGTACTCGTGCCAAGGCATGGGGCTTGCAATCAAGCCTTGGTATTGCTAATTTCTCATAGTTTCCAATTTATTAAGCAGTAGATTTAGTGAGTACGCTATCATAGTTATGGATTTAGAGTAGCATTGGCTAAAGCGAGCAAGGTAGTGTGTCTGAGTAAGCTGTTCATATGCTCCACGGTATAGGTCTCTGCTTTGCTCTTAACATGCTGCTCTTTGTAAAGCACGCTTTCATAGGGACTCCAGTAGTTTGTATACTAACTCTCTACCTCCAATTGCCTGTCTGCGCACTACGATCTCCTAGGATCAAACCCAGTACCCGCTCGCCCACGCTATCCACGGCTAGCCAGACCCAGCCTTTTTATTAGCTACGTAGCTACAAAGCGTAAATGCCTTACGGCAACAATACGTTTTATAGCCCTAAAGCCCATGCCCTCTAGGTTTAGGTGTAAGTATAATTGTCATACCTTTGATCAATACTACGCTGAGATTTAGCTATGGTAAAATTATAAGCGCACTGTTTACACTGATAACGTTGTTTGTTATTATTCTTCCCGTTCCTGGTAAACGTTTTATGTTGACAACGTGGACATGCTTGTATAGTAGTAGGTGTAGGTGAAAATATGACTCAGATAGATATGGCTGGTGGTGATGCATGTGGCCTATCTATTGCTTTTTGGCAATGCCCAGGAATTTCCTAATTTTTTTCTGCGGGATTTGCTTTTTTTGTCATAGCTCCTTATTATTGTGGCATATGATGGGCACGGCGGCGTGTCCCCCATTTATTTTCAGATAAGTATAAATTTTAAAACAGACAATCATGTACAAAAAAATACTCAGACTAACTTCAATACTATTTGTTAGCCTTTTTTTAGTGACTGCTTGCAATAAAAAAGAGAAAAGAGAAACAGGAACAGAAACAGGAACAGAAACAGGAACACTAAAATCAGCATTAGCGCTAGCAGAAGATTTGAAAACACAAATTAGAAATTTCGATGCAACAATGTATCCCGACGAAGATTCAGTATTTTTGGGGGCGCGAGCGTTATTAGGAACAATAAACTCTAAAGTTAAAGCAGCAAAATTGGAAGAGAAATACGCAGGCGTTAAAACTGATCTAGACGCCGCAGAAAAGGCGCTACAAGGCTACATAACAGGAACACGAAGAGCAGCAGATGCGGAAGGGGAAAAAACTGCAGTAGTAAAAGTATTAGATACAGTGACTGCCGCACTAGAAAAAGCGGACAAAGCAATCAAAAGCTAGTACCGTGTATTGATCTGTGCTAAAAACCTATTAACTAAACGCCAAGAGCCGCTCGTAGAGCGGCTCTTGGCGTTTTTGGGCCCCTTAGTTGTTGTGATCTTTGGGCTCCTGGGTTAGTTACGAATACTCCTGAACAGCACGTCGTGTTCCTCCAAGATTAGGGACGGCTTTTGTGGTGAATGAATGCAAAGAGGGTGTAGCCTGCTTCTTGAAGTGCTTGTGTACCAGAAGCACAACTTGCACGAAAGACAAAGCATAACAAATGCCCACCTCTCCCTTAGACCGGCCTACACAAACCCATTTAATTCTTGCTAAGCCATCCAGTAGGGTTCAGTTTTTGGGTGCCCTGCCAAAGTTGTAGCTGTAGCTCAGTAGTACCTTGGGCATCTGTATAAATCGTGCCAATAGGAGTGTGTACCTGTACGTATTGCCCTACCGTTACGGTCGTGTGCTTGAGCTTGGCATACACGCTGTGGTAAACCCCATGCTGGATGATCACAACCCGGTTCATGCCGGGTACAAAAGCAATGGCTTTGACCACCCCCTCAAAGATGGCGTAAGCTTGTGTTCCCTTTTGAGTCTGAATGTCGATGCCTAGATTTTCTACTTGCACGTCGCAGAGCACAGGGTGTGGACTGATGCCAAACTTTTTGCTGATAAAGCCTGTCCTCACTGGCCACGGTAGTTGGCCTCGGTTTTTTAGAAAGAGCGCGGTTAGTTGCTTAGTACGTACTGCTTTGGGTGCACTAGCAGGTAGTTTTTGTGTAGTGGGGGGTGTGCTTGGAGTCGGGGCGGCTTGAGCGCGTAGTGTCTGCTGGATGACGTTGGTAATCAACTTGTCCAGGCGCTGCACAGCTTTGTTGCGCTGCTGCAGTTCTTTGGTGAGCTGCGTGTGCTCCTGTGCTAGCTTCTCTATCAGTTGAGATTGCTGTATTTTTAGGATAGTCAGCTTGCTCCTCTCTGCTTGCCTGCTGTGTAGCAGCTGGTTCTTGGCTTGCCTGCGTTGTGTGGCAGCGGCTTGTTGTGCTTGGAGTGCGGACTTTATTTTCTCAATCTCTAGGCAATGCTTTTGCCTGATGCGGGCGTACTGTTTGACATACCGTAGCCTTTGTACCAAGTTGTGGAAGGAGGGTGCGGAAAAAATAAACATCAGCGGATGGATGTCGTGCAGGGTTTTGGCGCCTACATAGACCATGGCGGCGTACTCTTTTTGTAGCTGTGCCAGGTCTTGCGTTAGGAGGGCCGCCGCCCTTTGTTTTTGTTGGATCTCTTGGTTGATAGCCTCCAGCGCTTGGTTGATTGACTGAATAAGCAGGGCGTTGGATTCAATCTGTGTATTCAGGGCATTGAGCTGGCCCATGCCTTCCTTTTTTTTTGTTTCTGTTTGTAGTAAGATCTGCTGGATATTTTGAATGCGTTGCAATAGTACTGCCCGTTCGGCCTCAAACTGGGTTTTACTAGGTGGGACGGCGGCGGTTATCCAGCCCAGTACCAAAGCACTACCAATCCAGTATGGCTTGTTTCTTTTCATAGTGTGCTGGAATGGAAAAAGGAAAGCACAAAGATTTTTTAGGCCATTGCGCCTGCATGCCTTTCAGGACCAGGGTCATGGCTGGTTGTGTGGGGGCAGTGCGGTAGTACCAGGTCAGTGTTGCGCGCCTGAACAAGAGTCCCCCTTGACAAGGCTTAAATTGGTCATAGACAGCTACACAACTACCCTGCCCAGTTACAGCGACTAGCTTTTCTACTTTCTTAAGGGTTGGATGGATGATGTGTGTCAGGGTCCATGTTTTTTTTTGTTGTTGTATCACTGCTTGCTGTGAATTTTGTTGTATCACCTCGTGTGGGCCATAGGCATAGGCTAGCTCTCCCAGCAGCACGGCTTGCAGCAGTGCATAATCCCAAGGGCCAGGAAATAGGGAACGAAGGGTTGCGTAGTCATACACATAATAGGCTTTCTGCATGTGGTTGAGTAGGGTAATGCTTGTGGGCGTCATGATTCCCCGAAGGACTTCTATGCCCCAAGGCCCCAACACAGAAAACCAAATCAGGTGATCTTTCTTGATTCGAAACTTTACATAGCCACTGCCGTAGTGGTGTGTAGGATCTTGATAGCCTACAGTAGTACTCATTTTCAGGTACTCAAAGTCTAAAGATTGCACCCGGCACTCGTCTTTGCTGGCTCCCTTTTTTGGCACAGGGCAGCAGTCCTGGAAGCAACAGGCCCACGCCAGCAGCCAAAAACTATGTCGTAAGCACCACCTATTCATCTTGTTGCTCATCTCTGCGTGTGCGGCTTTATTCAGGGGGTTTTCCTGGGACTTTGTTGGGCGTTGGAGTCCGCACAGCCTAACTTATCGTTACGTGTAGTACTGTTCCCCATCTAAATTGTTAAGCATCCACACGGCGTCATGCATCACGCATGATGGTGGTGTAATCTCCTATGCTCACTTCTGCACTTTTGCCTGTGAGGGAGACGTGGTTGCCCAGCATAGAGTTTTTCAGCGTTACGTTCTCAACAGTGCTGTGTGTTTGTATAATGCTGTTCTGTATCCGCGCGTCTTTAATGTAAGCATGGCTGCCCACAGAAACATAAGGGCCCAGCACCGTATTTTTTACAACGACTTGCTCGCCTAGGTAAACAGGAGGAATGAGCACACTATTGTGTAGCTGTGCTGTAGCAGCGATCAAGTCCTGCTCTCCTTGCAGAAATGTCAAAAAACGTTGGTTGGCATGGAGCGTGGCTGTCTTGTTGCCACAGTCGAGCCATTCTTCTACTGCCTGTGTTGCAAATTGCACGCCGGCTTTGTTCATGGCTTCCAGTGCGGCAGTCAGTTGGTACTCACCGTCCCTGCGTATACCCTGGTCTATCAGTCTTTGAAGGGCCTGGCCCAGTTGTGCGCCTTCTCTAAAGTAATAGATACCAATGATAGCCAGGTCAGAGACAAAGCTGGTGGGCTTTTCTACAAAGTCCGTCACCATGTTTTGGGCATCTAGTTTGACTACGCCGAAAGCACTAGGGTCTTGTACTTTTTTGACCCATATCACACTTTCTTGGTCCACATCTAAAGTAAAGCCGCACTTAAAAAGTGTATCGCCAAAGGCTACAATGACCGGCCCCTGCAAGAGCGCTGCAGCGCACAGTACTGCATGGGCGGTACCCTGTGCTTCGCTTTGTTCATAAAATATAGCTTCTGCTTCCATGCTTTCTGCTAGCTGGGTGAGCTGTAGCTGGGTGGCTGGCTCCAATTCGCTGACCACAAAACCAATAGTACGAATAGGCGTGGCGCAGGCAGCATGTACTTCCTCTACCAGCCGTACTACGATGGGTTTGCCTGCAATCGGAATCAAGGGTTTGGGTGTAGTCAGTGTGTGGGGGCGCATGCGTTTGCCCTTGCCGGCCATGGGTATAATCAGGTGCATGGGATGTATACTAGATGACGGTGCGCCTGTTGTTGTGCTGTTGCTTCTCCTGCTGGAATCATTGCCTCCCTGTGCTCCCAAATCCTCCCTGCCCCCTAGGGGTATTGTCTAGCGTGTCCACAGGTACCCATCTCGCTTGGGCATGTGTTGCTATGACAAGCTGAGCAATCCGCTCGCCGTCTTCAATGACAAAATCTTCTTCAGAAAGGTTGATCAGCATCACCCTGATTTCTCCTCGGTAGTCAGCATCAATGGTGCCAGGACTGTTGAGCACCGTGAGGCCATGTTGCAAAGCCAACCCACTCCTGGGCCTTATCTGGGCTTCATAACCTTTGGGAAGTGCCATGGACAAGCCTGTTCCCACCAGGACTCTTTGCAGGGGCTGCAGCGTAATGCTTGCGTGAATGTTGGCCCGCAAGTCCATGCCACTTGCATCAGCGGTAGCATAAGCTGGCAGGGCATGTTTGGAACGGTTGATGATGCAAATTTTTATCATGAAATCTTTTCCAACAAAGCTACGAAAATGAACTTCAAGTCACCGGTGAAGCCCTCATTTTTTCCTAGGATGAAAAAAGTAGGCAAAAAATCAGCCGCTGTTGTAAAATTTCTAAAATCCTTGTCGTAGGGCTATCCCGCCTCAACTCGGCCCTTTGGACCTCGAACAGTAGATGGGCTTTAACGCCCTGCTCCTGCGGATTTCTTAACGCGATTGTACAAAGGCAGCTTTTGCACATTGCGGAGTGCAGCTTTTCTCAAAACGAAATACCCGCCTTGGGAAAAGGGGCGTCATCCTGGCCAGTGGAAGGGCTACCAGGTGGTCCGCCCTTTGAGTGCGGTACTAGTCTCATCATGGTCACTTTTTTCCCTTGCTGCGTCCTAGCCTGTACAACAGCGTGCCAAAGAGCAGCGTCAGCACCAGGTTGCTTACCACAGCACTAGTCCAGTTGGTATAGGCAATGCTCCTGACCCAATACACGCACACCATAGTACCCATGACATAAGCCAGCTTGCGACCTAGCTGGTAGGGGATAGGATAGTATTTTTGTCCCCAATAGTAGCACAGCAAACTCATGGTGATATAGCTGACCAAAGTGGCCCACACGCTGCCCCAGTAGCCCCCAATAGGTATCAGTAGGATGTTGAGCACAATGGTCACTAGTGCACCTATGCTGGCCAGCCAAGTGCCGTAATGGGTTTTGTTGGTCAGCTTGAACCACACCGAAAAGTTGTAATACATGCCTAGGAATAAGTAACCGAGCATCAAGTAGGGCACTACTTCTAGGGCTGTCCGGTATTCCGCTTTTCTGAGGAATAGCTGCCCGAGCAGGTCCAGGTTGGCACTGACTGCAAACAAGATGAAGCATGCGCCTAGAACAAACCGGTGCATGACGGTACTGAAAAGTGTATGAGCATTGCGCGCCTGCGCATGGGCAAAGAAAAAAGGCTCTGCTGCATAGCGAAACGCCTGGATGCCTAGGAGCATCAAGACAGCAAGCTTATAACAAGCCCCAAAGATGCCCAAAATAGCCTCATTGCTTTGACCTGGATACAAGCCCGGAGGAAGCCAATGACGGAGCATCGCCCGGCTCAGCATTTCATTGACAGCGCCTGCCAAGCCCATGAGCAGCAGTGGCCATGCATACACCAGCATGGGCCGTAGTTGCTGCCAGGGCAGCTGAAACTTGATTTTAAGAAGCGACTTACTGAGCAAAGGTAAGGCTGCAGCATTGGCTACTAGGTTGGCGATCAACACATACTCAACGCTCTTTGCAGGATCATAGAAAGAGATCACCCAGGGCTGCAGGTTTGCCAGACAGTGGCCTGCATAGATGTTGGCACAGCCACCAAGCAGCACCAAGTTGAGCACAATATTTAGACCGATTTGTAAGAGCTTGGTACTGGCAAAAAAGATGGCCCGACTTTGAAGTCGAAGCCGAGCCAAGGGAATGGCCAACACAGCATCAATGGCCAGGATAGCGGCAAAATAATAGACACAATGCTCACCCCCTGGATGGGCTATACCCACTGTGATGGGCGTGGCAAAAAGTACCAGTAGGCCAGAGAAGAACAGGCTAGAAAGGAGGAGCGCGCTGACCGCCAGATCGAAGGTTGCTGGCTCTTGCTTAGCAAAGCGGAAGTAAGCGGTCTCCATTCCATAGGTGTAAAGGACTTGTAGCAAGGCTGCGTAGGCATACCACTCTGTGAGAAGGCCATAGTCAGCAGGCAAAAGAATACTCGTGTAAAAAGGCACGAGTAGGTAGTTGAGTATTCTGCCCACCACACTGCTGAATCCGTAAAGCACTGTGTCGCTGGCAAGCTGCTTAAGAGGGTGCATAGAGAGGCTTATTGAGCGGGTTACGTAGCGCTATGCACAGCGGTGTCCCCACTCCTGCAAGATTGCACGAAATGCCGTGTTAGACAAAAATATAGCCCAGACACGCTGTACGTGTCTGGGCTATGGGTCACGAATTTATTGCTAGCGTGGCGCTGCCTTGCATTGAAACATGTCTACTCCTTACTTGAGCTCACGTATTTGCTTCATTACCTTCATAAGGTCTTGCATTTTATTATAGATTAGCTCAAATTTTTCTCCTATTTCAGGCTCTGACTGTCTTAACTCTTCTATCATTGCCCTTACTGTACCAGTGCCATCTGTACCAGTGGTAAACAATAGTAGGACAGCACGGAAGATCTGCCTCTGCTGCGCCGAGTTTCCTGCTCCTAGGACCAGTCTTTCTAAATCTATATCCGTTACTTCTTGCGTTTCTAAGGCACTACACAGGGCTGTAAGAACTAACTTTATGAATTTAACTTTCTCTTCGAGGGGGGGGGCGGCTTGAGCTGGATATACTAGCACAGGACCTCCCAGATCACTTATTTCAGTAATCAGGCGCTCTTTTTGGGCCTTTAATTTTTCTTTTTGACTTTCTTCCGGCTCCGGCTTGGAACAACTGCTAGCAAAACCTGCCACCAATAACAAACTGATGAATACTTTTTGTGCTTTGTGCATAGATTACAAGATTACAAGATTACAAGATTACAAGATTACAAGATTACAAGATTACAAGATTACAAGATTACAAGATTACAAGATTACAAGATTACAAGATTACAAGATTACAAGATTACAAGATTACAAGATTAC
>Ga0316607_1000040_pt1 | contig 46632 bp, 31 predicted proteins | sample MIS2016062E_MG_FD_207674 | JGI IMG/M metagenome (GOLD analysis project Ga0316607, IMG submission 207674) | Microbial mat bacterial communities from Middle Island sinkhole, Lake Huron, Michigan, United States - MIS.2016.062E | ecosystem: Environmental > Aquatic > Freshwater > Lake > Sediment...
CGACTGGGCATAGGGCATGGGGCATGGGGCATAGGGCATAGGGTTCCGTGGGCATACCTCACTTTTTTGAGAACCGCTATATATAGCATTTCTCAGTTGAGTGAAGTGCAGATTTCCGGTAGGGACAGGGCAGTGCCGTGTCCCTACAGTCCCTACAGTAGGGACACTCAAGCGTGCCCTTCTTAGTGTCAACTTAAGCCTGAAACCCTTGGTATATCTCGCTTTTACCTAAGTCTAGATCCCCCTAAATCCCCCTTAAGAAGGGGGACTTTGAAAAGACTCCTGTCCCCCCCTTCTTAAGGGGGGCTAGGGGGGATCTAGACTTAATAGTCAAACAACAGTCTATGACTGGGTTTGACCTTAAGTTGACACCAATGGGCAGTGCCGTGTCCCTACTGCACGTTGACTGAGCGAAGTCGAAGTCAACGCCGCCATAATTTGTCCTGCGGCAATACCACCATCGTTAGGTGGAATTTGATGATGACAATAGGGTTTAAATCCTGCTTGCTGCAATTTGTACATCGCTCTCTCGGTTAAATATTGATTTTGGAAACAGCCTCCTGTCAACAGGATTTGCTCGATCCCGACTTGCTTTGCTACGATCGCGATCGCTTCCACCAAGGTATTATGAAATTTGGCGGCGATTGTTTCAAGTGCAATCTCGGTTTTCCTATCTTCTAATATAGCTTGAATAAGCGGCGACCAGTCAATTTCTCCTTGATTCTTAACATCAAATTTAATGTTAAGTTTGTAAGATTCAGCAGTATTAGCAGCATAGCAAAGGTTTTCTAAGGCGATCGCCGCTTGTCCTTCAAAACTAGCGATTTGGCAAATACCCAGCAGAGAGGCGATCGCATCGAATAACCTGCCCATACTAGAAGTTTGTGGTATGTCGCTCTGCTTGGTTAATAAAGTTTTGAAGATTGCTAATTCGGCCACTGTGAAGGCCTGTAAGGGGGCTAAATCGCGATTCCAGAGGCGATCGCCCAACATCTCCCATAAGATCCCTAATGCGACGCGACGCGGTTCTTTCGCCGATTTATCGCCACCTAAGAGTTTAAACTTTCGCAGATGTGCGACACGCTCAAAGCCAGAATTTGTCACCTTGAGAAACTCCCCACCCCACATCGTACCATCAGTGCCGTAACCCGTGCCATCCCAAGCAATACCTAATACAGGCGGTTTGAGTTGATTGTCTGCCATACCAGCGAGAACATGAGCATAATGATGTTGTACAGGAATTAGGGGAATTTGTAAAGATTGCGATAGCTGCTGCGCGTATTGACTAGAGAGATAATCGGGATGAGCATCACAGGCGATCGCTTCAGGATGAAATTCATAAGCCTCGCTCAATTGGTTAATGATGCGTTGAAAATGCTCAAAAGCTTTTGTCGTCTCCAAATCGCCAATGTGTTGACTAATGACAATTGAATTAGCGATTGAATTACTAATAGAAAAGGCGATCGTATTTTTGAGATGTCCACCCAAAGCGAGAATATTCTTACTCTTCCGTCCTTTGGGGGCTAGAGATGAGATGATAATCGGTGATGGTGCATAGCCTCTAGCGCGTCGAAACAGCACAGGGCGATCGCTAATTACGCGCACCACTGAATCATCGACAGGTTGAGAAATTCCCCGATTATGCAACAGAAATAAATCGGCAATATTTCCTAAATTGGCGATCGCTTCTTGATGATCAATACAAATCGGTTCATCAGAAAGATTGCCGCTAGTTGCAACGATCGGAAATTGCAATTCTGCCATTAATAAGTGATGGAGTGGTGTATAGGGCAACATTGCGCCAATACAGGAATTATTAGGCGATATTAGGTTAAGTCTATTGTTGTGAGGTAGCTTTTGGAGAAGCACAATCGGTGCTTCAGGCGATCGTAATAACTGCGCTTCTACTTCCGATACTTGACAATCTGTTTGAATGCTCTCTAGATTGGGATACATCAGCGCCAAAGGTTTATGGGGGCGGTGTTTACGTTTTCTTAGCTGAGTTACTGCCTCTAAATTAGCCGCATCTACAACTAGATGAAAACCCCCTAATCCTTTGATTGCCAAAATTTTGCCTAATCGAATCGCCTGAGCTGTTTCTAATAGAGCGCGATCGCCTGTTGCTAATACTTTCCCATCGCGATTCCAGAGCTCTAAGTGTGGGCCACAGCGAGGGCAAGCGTTTGGTTGAGCGTGAAACCGCCTATTTAAGGGATTGTGGTATTCGGCTTCGCAATCCGCGCACATTTGGAAGTCGTGCATTGTGGTATTGTGGCGATCGTAAGGTAGTGCGCTGATAATGCTATAGCGCGGGCCACAGTTAGTGCAGTTAGTGAAAGGATAGCGATCGCGCCGGTTAGCAGCATCAAAGATCTCACGCAAGCAATCGTCACAGGTGGCAATATCTGGCAAGATTACAGCCGTTTTTTTGTGAGAATTATTAGATGATTCTCGAATCTCAAATGTCTGATAATTTAGCGGTTCTTTCCATTCGCTAATTATACTGTGAATTTGCGATCGCGCTGGCTTCTCTTGTTGAAAACGTTCTTGAAATAGATGGAGTTGGCTCGCATTACCTTCTACTTCAATCGCCACACCCTGAGCGTTATTATTCACCCATCCTTTCAGATCCAATTCTGTCGCAAGGCGATAGACAAAGGGACGAAAACCTACTCCCTGCACTGCTCCCTGAATTGTTAAACTCAACAGCTTTAGCTTTTGACTTCCCATTAAGATCACCTATAACTGTTAACTGTTAATCGTTAACTGTTAACTGTTAACTGTTAACGGTTAACTGTTAACTGTTAACTGTTAACTGTTACCTTTGTTTGCAGAAGTTCGCACCAATTTTCCATCCCTTCGCCTGTTTTAGCCGAGACTTCTAAAATTTTGGCTTGGGGCGCAATTTGTCGGATATTCTGCAAAGCCAGCTCTCGATTAAATTCTACTGCTTCCGCCAGATCTATTTTGCTAATCAGCACGATATCGGCGGTTTTGAACATGACAGGATATTTCAACGGTTTATCTTCGCCTTCTGTTACCGAAAATAGCACGACGCGCAGATGTTCACCGAGGTCATAAGCAGCAGGACAGACGAGATTTCCGACATTCTCGATCGCCAACAACTTCACGCCATCAAGGTGCATTTGCTGCAAAGCTCGCGAGATCATTTCTGCTTCCAAATGACAGACTGTTCCCGTGGTAATTTGAATTACTTCTGCACCCGATCGCTGCAACCTTTTAGCATCATTATCTGTCGCCAAATCCCCGACAATTATTGCGGACTTCAGGCGATCGCGCAATTCAGTCATTGTCCGTTCCAGCAAGGCCGTTTTCCCTGCGCCCGGTGAAGAAAGTACATTCAAAACGCTTAAACCTTTGGCCAGGAAATAACCGCGATTGCGCTCGGCCCATCGGTCATTTTGCGAAAGAATTGATTGGGTGATCGAAATTGTGCGCCGATCGCTTTCTAGGGCAATATGTTCGTGATCATGTTCGTGAGGGTGTTCGTGATCATGGGGATGAATATGATCGTGAGAATGCTCATGATTACCGTGAGAATGAATCTTGACCATTCCTTCAGGAATAACACTACAACCGCAGTCTTGGCACATATTATGAAACCTCTATAGAAATTAGCTGCAATTCTCTACCTTGGCGAATCTCGCGGCTAATGCGATCGCACCGAGGACAGACATAAACCCAATCGAGGGGCGTAAATTCTGCTTGGCATTCGGGACAATAGCATACAGCCTTCACCCATTCAATCTCTAGCTTAGCATCAGCAGCGATCGTACCTTGCGTACAAGAGACAAAAGCAAACTGCAAAGCTTCAGGTACAACTCCCGAAATCTCCCCCACGCGCAAATTTAACTGGTGGATTTTTGTGTGCTCCTGTGGTGTTTCCGAAGAATGCGCTTGGCTAAAAGCAATGTCTAGCATTGATTGGATGATACTAATTTCGTGCATAGTGTTCTGATGAAATCGACGGCTTGCTCAATACTTTTGCTGGTTATGTCGGATAATTGTTCGCCAAATTCCCAGTTCACCCCTGGCAATAACAACAAGTATATCACAGGAGTGTTGCCATAAACTTGTTGAGCTAATAAAAGTAGCGATCGCGGATCGGATAGATGCCCGATCCCCGCATTTAGATCATTAGCTGACAAGCCATTTGCTAGGTTTTCCGTAACCAAAATTTTCTGTACTTGCATTGTCGGCTTTGATTTCGTCTGCTGACTACCAAAATCACTGCCATTATTACTAACACAAGCATCGACAAAAATTGTCAGATCAGATTGGGCGATCGGCTCAGCCAATTCCGGCGTGAGTTGATGCACTGTTAGCGATCGCACATAGGGCAAATCCCAGCTAGCCACAATATCTGCCACCCGACACCCAGCACCGTCATCGCTTCTAAGAGAGTTGCCATAGCCAATGACAAGAATCGATCCGAAATTAGAATTAGCCAATTTTTTGAGCTCTTTAAGTAATGTTGAATGGATCGGTTTACCAAGAATGCAATGCTCGCAACTGGGGTGTTTTTTTCCACTGGTGGGCTTCCATACGAATCAGGACATCATCCAGAATGGTGATGGCTTCAGCAATAAACGGGCCTTTATTTAACATGACGCACTCGGCGCGTTCAGCCATTGCTGCATCCGTCATCTCTCCCCGTGAAGGTGCTCCATCTTTGACCAAGCTTTCTAACACTTGCGTTGCCCAGATTACAGGAACATGAGCTGCTTCGCAAAGCCAGAGAATTTCTTCTTGAATCTCGATCAATCGTTGGTATCCGATTTCAACGGCTAAGTCGCCTCTGGCAATCATCACGCCAAATGATTGTTTACCCGCCGCATGAATGATTAATTCTGGCAGATTACAAACCGCGATCGAAGTTTCAATCTTTGCCACGATCGCCGGAATGGTTAAACGTCCTCCTAAACGGCGATTCAACTCTTGTTGAAGTAACTCAATATCGGCCGCTCGCTGCACAAAAGAGTAACCAATAATATCTGCGTGAATGGCGACAAAATCCAGGTCACATAAATCTTTCGCAGTGAGGGGACTAAGCGGCAAGATTGTGTTCGGAAAATTTAACCCCTTTTCGGGTCGAAGTTTGACCCCTTTTGGGCTAGCATGAGTAACTTGCAATAACAGTCCTAGTTGCCCATCTGGTAATGGGAATTGAGTGTCAATCACGCGAGTCCGTATCTTGCCATCATCAATATACAGGGGTGCGTCAACTACTAATAAATCGAGAATTTCGGGAACCGTACAGCAAAATTGGAAATTGTCTACAGGTGATGGGATTGCCTCACCTGACTCTACTTCACTTCCGAGTTCAGGTACGCACCGCGACAGCAAGATCCGATCGCCTCGAAACACCCGTTTTTGATCCAGAGGCGCAAGTACCAATCCCGTGCGGATTTTGGGGCCTCCTAAGTCCATCATCACTTTACAACAGGTTCCGAGTTCCTGTTCCGCTCGACGAACATGATCAATCATCTGCTTCCATTCCTCGGTGGTATCGTGGGCGCAGTTAATTCGCAAGCAGTTAGCACCCCGTCGGACAAGTTCTCGCACTAATCCATAGTCAGTGGCAGCTTCGGTAGGTAATGTTACCATAATTCTGACCTGGCGATGAGTCAAGGTTGGTCCGAATAATTCCTCGGTGTGCTTTCGCAGTAAACGATTCCCCTCAAAAAAGGACTCGATCGCAGGGCGGTGGAGCACCCCGTCAGAGTCTTTGCCGCAAATGACTTCCAGAGTGGCAATAACGGCATCGAGATTGGGCATTACCCGCGCTTCAATCCGTCCTAACGACGATAAGCCCCAAGGCATTAGAGCGGCTTGGAGGTCCCGTAGATCATGCTGCCGTAATGCTAGATACTGAGCTAAATTCAAAGCACTAGAAAGAAACTCGGAGCGATGAATGTGCGATCGCCATTGGCTAAAGGTGGCTTGTCCTTCGCTTTCAACAGTCTGTCGAAGTTCTTGCAGAGTCGATAGCAAGACTTGTGGACTAGATAGATGCAACGGTTTAACACTAAGTTCTAAAGTTGGGCTAATCATAGATCAAAGACTCCTGAGTAGATGCGCGTGACCTTTGAACTCAATTATAGCAATCCTAAATGAGTCGTAAATATTTTTACCCCACCCCAACCCTCCCCTTACTAAGGAGAGGGAGTAAGAAATTTACAAATGATTTAGGATTGCTATATATATTTTTGACAGTCCCCGGTCTCGCATACGCGGGGATGCTTGAGGACAAATTTTGGGGAATGAATCCGCCCAAAGTTTGATTCTTAAAGGGTTTGTATATTACCCACTCCCCAATCGCTCAATTATTTAGACTGATGATTTTGGCCGCAACCTTAGCATCTGCATTGATTAATAATCCAGTGTTAGATCGGTACAAACTCGTTTGATTCGTTTACCCGAAGGTTGCCAGTTGTCGGGTTTTTCACCGACATTTACTGGCAGAAAGTCTCAGTCTAAAAAACTACTTTTAGAGGTATCAAGCGATCGGATAAAATCTACTAGCGATCGCTGTTTACCTACTGATCGTCAATGCTTGCTTCTCCCACATAGATTCCGATGTCGCGCGCGGTTCGCACCAAAAAACTTTGAGGATCAACGCGCGAAGGTGCTTTCTTCTCTCTGCGACCTTTTTTAATTTGCTCGATCACCAGGCTGATCGGAACGCTGCTAACCCTGCCATTTTGCCAAATTACCATCTGGTTGTAGTTGCCGTTTGCTATTAAATTTACGGCTTCCCGTCCAAAAGCAGTAGCCAGGAGTCGATCGGTCGAAGTTGGATTTCCGCCTCTCTGTAAGTGTCCGAGTAAGGTGACGCGAGTATCTAGGGTGGGAAGGCTCAAGGAATCTGGCAAATCGGTATTGTTAGACTGGCTACTGCAATCTTTAATGCGCTGCGCCAAATAGTCACCGATGTAATGTTCCTTTTGACCGAGATGATTTTTGACTCCTTCCGCCACCACCACAAGAGCAAACCTGCGTCCATGCTTGTGCAATTTAGCTATGTGATGGCAGATTCCTTGCACTACAAATTCATCCAAAATGGGAGTTAGTTCGGGAATGAGAATGGCATCTGCGCCACCCGCAATTCCTGCTTCCAAGGCTAAATAACCAGCATCTCTTCCCATCACCTGCACTAACATGACGCGATCGTGACTAGCAGCAGTGAACGTTAGATCGTAAAGTGCTTGGGTAACGCGATTTACTGCGGTATCAAATCCGACGGATGCTTCGGTAAAAGGGATGTCATTATCTATGGTTTTGGGGACGGCGACCCAATTCCAAGCTTTGCCTTGTTTGGCTGCTTTTTGAGCTAAATTTTCTAAAATTTCGATACTACCATCCCCGCCCATTCCAATTAGGGCAGTTAATCCCAACTTCTCATAACCTCGAATGATCTCGTCGGCATGGAGTTCTGGATCACCTTTACTAATGGAACCTAATACACTGCCACTCAGAAAATGGAGAATATCTAATCCCTGTACCAATCCTGGAATATCATAGCCGTGATCTCTAATCCTTAAGTCTTCTGGCTGGCGTTTGCCTAAAAGTACCTCTATGAAGCCATCGGTTCCATAGGGTATGCCGTAGACTTCCCACTGATATTTATAGGTGGCGACTTTGACGACAGCTCGTATAACTGCGTTGAGTCCGGGACAATCTCCGCCACTGGTGAGGATGCCGATTCGTTTGGGGTGGTAGGTGTTTTCGATTTGATCTTTTGAGGTGGTGTTCATCTAATCAATCGGGTTGGGCGATCGGGTTTTGGTTCTCTGGTAAGATTATGGCATTTAGTACGATCAGTTTCTGTTTTTTCAACAAATCTTAAGATCTTCTTGGAAATTTTGCAATATAAGTTCACAATCACGGGTAATTAGTTAAATTTTATGTTTTTTACGCGAGTTTTAAGTAGAATTTGGAGAATGGAATGGTGCTGGTGCAATTTAGGTGGGTTTAAGTATAATGGTGTTGTTTATGCTGTGGATGTCACGAGAGGTTGTAATTATAGATGTTGGCGCGATCGAACCGCGATTCTATGCGTTAGATTTGGCGATTCGACAATTTCAATTTCGACAAGATGCTCTGATTGAACTACTACACAAGGCTCAGGAATTGTTTGGGATCTGGAAAAAAATGTGCTGATCTACATTACTAAGGAGTTAAAATTGCCTCTCAGTCGCATCTATGGCGGAGCGACTTTCTATCATCTTTTTTCGGTGCAACCTAAGTGTGTACATACTTGTTCGATTTGCTTGGGTACTGCTTGTTATACGAATGGGGGTAATGCTTTGCTGGATAAGGGATTCAAGATTTGAATCTGGAAGCTGGGGGGCGATCGCCCAAGGGCAAAGTATTTTTGCGGGTTGAGCGCTGTATTGGTAATTGTGAGGTTACTCCTGCTACTATCTATGACGGGCGCTTGTCAAAGCAACAGACATCTGAGCAGGTTTTAGCGACGGTCGTCGGCTGGATAGAGGAACCGTAATTATGGAGATCGAAGGATTACTGGAAATAGCCAAAGAAGAGCGCGCTCGGCGGTATGTGATCAAAGAGTGCATTCGGATTCGCTGCTGCACTTCGGGGGGATGTCAAACCTCTGGCTCTCTAGAGGTGCGCGATCGCCTTGATGCCGCCATTCATGCTGAGGGGCTTGCGGAAACTGCGGAAGTGGTGAGCGTTGGTTGTATGGGCTTTTGCGGGCGTGCTCCTTTGGTTACCGTTGCTCCCTCTCAGATGCTCTATGAGCCTGTTGCTCCCGATCGAGCGGCGAGCATTGTTAGTGGGCTCAAAGGTGGTAATGTTACTGCGTCTGTTGGCGATTTAGAGCATCCATTCTTGACGCAGCAACTGCCGATCGTGCTGGAGCATATCGGCAAAATCGCTCCCACGGGGATGGAGTCTTATATCCCTGTCGGTGGCGATCGCCAACTCGATCGTACCTTGCACGAAATGAGTCCGCAGCAAGTGATTGATGAAGTGACTCGCAGTGGATTGCGTGGTAGAGGCGGTGTGGGCTATCCTACAGGGCTGAAGTGGGCGACGGTTGCTAAGATGTGAGACAGGTAATACTAGGCACAACAACTTCATCAATTATTGACCAAGTTGATCGATCGCCCAGCAACAGAAGCCGATCTCACAGCCTTAGAGGAACTCTGTAGTATGGTGAAAGCGATGAGTCTCTGCGGTTTAGGACAATCTGCGCCCAATCCGATCTTGAGTACACTCCGCCACTTCCGCGATGAATATTTAGCACTGATCCAAACCAAGTAACGGTGGAACTTTAGTGCTTACAAAATAATCCCAAACATGGTGAAATAAAATGGCTGTAGTAACCCTAAAAATTGACGATATCGAAGTTGCCGCCGAGCAAGGTCAAAGCATTCTTGCTACTGCAAAAGAAGCAGGAATCCAGATTCCGACGCTCTGTCACCTTGAGGGTGTCACCGACATCGGCGCCTGTCGCTTGTGCATGGTCGAAGTCAAAGGCAGTTCTAAATTGTTAGCCGCTTGCGTAACTCAAGTTGCCGAAGGAATGGAAGTGCAAACCCATACCGAGCAGTTAAAGAATTATCGCAAAATGGTAGTGGAAATGCTGTTTGCTGAGGGCAATCATATTTGTGCTGTGTGCGTTGCGAATGGTAACTGCGAACTGCAAAATATGGCGATCGCCACAGGGATGGAGCATTCTCGCTTTCCCTATCAATTCCCTCAACGCGATGTGGATTTATCTCACAAACTCTTTGGCATCGATCGCAACCGTTGCATATTCTGTACGCGCTGTGTGCGAGTCTGCGACGAGATCGAAGGAGCGCACGTTTGGGATGTGGCCAATCGTGGCGCAGAGTCACGCTTGATTACAGGACTCGATCAGCCTTGGGGTGAAGTCGATGCTTGTACCTCTTGCGGTAAATGTGTCGATGCTTGTCCGACGGGCGCAATCTTTGATAAAGGATCGGCTGTTGGGGAAATGGAACGCGATCGCACCAAACTAGAATTCATCGTCACCGCAAGGGAGCAGAAGCAATGGACAAGATAAGGGAATAAACACCACGAAAACTCTGAGACGCTACTGGGAAACTCATAACGGTAAGGCTTCGCCGCTCTTACATATTCGTGATTACCTCCGCTCCAAGAGCATTCCCTTAGACGCTTCTGATGTCAAAAATCTCGCTGAGGAAGTAGGACTTTCTAAAGCAACGGTCAGAAGCGTCATTTCTGATTATGATGACTTGCATGGTGAAAAAGCGGAAATACGGATTTGCCAGGGCAGATCCTGTATGCTGGCTGGTGCTAGTCAGTTGCGAACAAATTTAGAAAAGCAATAAGTAACCGGTCGAAGAAGCCCGACAATACCTAATCTACGACCTCGACTCTTAGTTTGTTCTCAACGTTTTGCTCACCTTTTTGGTAATAGGTATAACCAGCCTCACTCCCTGCACAAAACCCCGATTCATCCAAATACTTTAAGTCGATTTATCCCGCCGCCGCTAATTCCAACATATCTAGGTCTGTTTGCTTTATTTCTCGTACTACAGCTTCTTGTTTTCCTCTATGACTTTTTCTCGCTCGTTTCCAATAAACCCCTTTTTTTTAGTATCCGTCTTAATCGGTCGGGACTTAGTTTAATAGAACGCTCTTTTTCTAATTTCTGAGCTAATTGAACACTGTTGTATGTACGTGGTTCTTTTTTGAGGCCTTCTTCCAAAAACTCTATGTCCTCTTCTTTCCACTTGGGTTTTCACAGCTAAGACCGGGTGCTTCCCAAAGCCCTTCCATACCTAGCTTTTCCCATTTATGTAAAACCTCTCTCACTGTTTGTGGAGTCCATTTAAAGTGATCTGCTATTTTCTCCACATACCAGCCCTCTGCATTTAACCTGATGACCTCTGCTCGGTCTTTGACTTTTTGTGGCACATCCGCAGTTCTCAGGTTTAATCGGGTTTTGTCTTGGTCTTGAGTCAGGAATACCCTGAATCGAGCGCCCATATATTAGTTACCTCCCTAGAGCTATTTTCTGTATTTACTTATCTTAACATAGTTGGGTTTTTCCTCGCCGACTTACTTAGATTTTTATCTAAGTGTTAAAAAAAGCTAAATTTTTGGTTTAATGTGCCTCTATTTGTTGGATAATATAAACAGGAAAGTTTGGGAGAATAGTTTAAATACGAACTTCCTAAAACCTTGATAAATAAGGCTTTCACTCATACTGTCCTGATTGATCAAGCACAGAAAAACAACCCTACTGTTGTTTAAATTAAGTGCAAGTTCGTCAACTTTTGTGAATGCTGCTTGAAAATTTTAGATCTTCATTACATCAGCCCAAAGGCAGGTTTTACGAAAATTAGACGGAGGAATAATAGCAAAAAATTCTGTTAAAAACTGAACCATACCAGCAATAACTAAAGGTTTGAACTTATGACTGGAAGAACTTACGCAACCATAGATGGCAACGAAGCGGTCGCTTATGTCGCCTACCGCCTGAATGAAGTGATCGCAATTTATCCGATCACACCTTCATCGCCGATGGCCGAGTGGTCCGATGCCTGGACAGCAGAAGCGAAGCCCAATATTTGGGGTACAATTCCCTTGGTGGTGGAAATGCAGAGCGAAGGCGGCGTAGCTGGGGCGGTTCACGGCGCACTGCAAACGGGAGCATTAACAACCACGTTTACCGCGTCCCAAGGCCTGTTATTGATGATCCCCAATATGTACAAGATTGCTGGGGAACTTACGCCGACGGTGTTTCACATTGCAGCGCGATCGCTGGCGGCCCAAGGGCTCTCAATTTTTGGGGATCACAGTGATGTCACTTCTGCCCGCGCTACCGGTTTCGCCATGTTGTGCTCCGCTTCAGTGCAGGAAGCCCACGATTTTGCGTTGATTTCCACCGCCGCTACCTTGCGATCGCGCATTCCTTTCCTGCATTTCTTCGACGGTTTCCGCACCTCCCACGAAGTGCAGAAAGTGGAAATGCTCACAGAAGATGATATGCGATCGCTGGTTCCCGATGAACTCGTATTCGCCCATAGAGCGCGATCGCTCACCCCCGATCGCCCAGTATTGCGCGGTACGGCTCAAAATCCTGACGTTTATTTCCAAGGCAGAGAAAGCGTTAATTCTTATTATACTGCCTGCCTAGATATCACTGAACAAGTGATGAATGATTTTGCTCAACTGACTGGACGGCAATACAAACTCTACGAATATTACGGCGATTCCGCAGCAGAAAAAATTGTCATTCTCATGGGTTCCGGTTGCGAATCAGTCCATGAAACCGTCGATTATCTAAATGCCAAAGGTGAAAAATTAGGCGTTGTTAAAGTACGGATGTATCGCCCATTCGACGGTAAACGACTGATGGAAGCCATACCAGAAACAGTAAAATCCATCGCCGTTTTAGACCGCACCAAAGAACCGGGCGCTGGTGGGGAACCACTTTATTTAGACGTAATTACCGCCCTAGTAGAACAAGAACGTACCGCCATTAAAGTAGTAGGTGGACGTTACGGCTTATCGTCTAAAGAATTCACCCCATCAATGATTAAAGCCGTCTTTGATCACCTCAGCGCGGCCAAACCCAAGAATCATTTTACAGTAGGAATTAACGACGACGTTACCCATACTAGCCTAGACTACGACCATGAATTTAGCATCGAATCTGACAGCGTAGTACGAGCCATTTTCTACGGCTTAGGCGCTGATGGCACTGTAGGAGCTAACAAAAATTCCATCAAAATTATCGGTGAAGAAACTGATAATTATGCTCAAGGTTACTTCGTCTATGATTCTAAAAAATCTGGTTCCGTCACCGTTTCTCACCTCCGCTTTGGCCCCCAGCCAATTCGTTCTATTTATCTCATAGAAAAAGCGAATTTTATCGCTTGTCATCAATGGGGATTTCTGGAACAATTCGATATGCTGAAAGAGATTGTTCCCGGGGGCACATTCCTAGTAAATAGCATCTATGGCCCCGATGATGTTTGGATTCGTCTACCGCTGTCAGTGCAAGAGACAATTATTCAGAAAAAACTGAAATTTTATGTCACTGATGCTAACAAAGTTGCCCGTGAAGCAGGCATGGCAGGACGCATAAATACAGTCATGCAAGCGTGCTTTTTTGCCCTCTCTGGAGTATTGCCGCGAGCAGAAGCGATCGCCCAAATTAAACAGGCAATTCAAAAGAGTTACGGCAAAAAAGGCCCAGAGATTGTCAAGATGAACATGGACGCTGTAGATCGTTCATTGCAATATCTTTTTGAAGTAAAAGTTCCCGATACTGCCAACAGTGAAATTACCTTGCGATTGCCCGTTCCTGATACCGCTCCCGCCTTTGTGCGCGAAGTTTTAGGGGCAATGCTCGGCAAGTGCGGCGACAATTTGCCCGTCAGTGCAATGCCAGTAGATGGTACTTATCCCACAGGCACTTCTAAATGGGAAAAACGCAATATTGCCACAGAAATTCCCGTTTGGGATACCGATGTTTGTGTGCAGTGCGGTAAGTGCGTAATGGTTTGTCCTCACAGCGTCATTCGCTCCAAAGTTTACGAACCAGAACAGTTAGCAAATGCACCAGAAACCTTCAAGAGCAAAGATGCTAAAGACCACGATTGGCAAGGCTTAAAATTCACCATTCAAGTTGCTCCTGAAGACTGTACTGGTTGCGGACTCTGTGTAGATGTTTGCCCCGCCAAGAACAAAAGCCAGCCTAAATTAAAGGCAATTAATATGGCAGAACAATTGCCATTACGGGAACCTGAACGGGAAAACTGGGATTTCTTTCTAGGTTTGCCAAATCCAGATCGGCGCGAATTGAAACTGAATAAAATCAATCAGCAGCAAATGGAAGAACCGCTGTTTGAATTCTCTGGAGCTTGTGGAGCTTGCGGCGAAACGCCTTATCTCAAATTAGTTAGTCAACTATTTGGCGATCGCATGGTAGTTGCTAATGCTACCGGTTGTTCTTCCATTTATGGCGGCAATTTACCAACAACACCTTGGACAACCAACAGCGAAGGACGCGGCCCCGCTTGGTCAAATTCTCTCTTTGAAGATAACGCCGAATTTGGGTTAGGTTTCCGAGTTTCCATTGACAAGCAAACTCAATTTGCCACTGAATTATTGCAACGAATTGGCGGCGAAATAGGCGACAATTTAGTGCATGATATCCTTGCCTCTGAACAAAAAAATGAGGCGGATATTTGGGAACAGCGGGAACGAGTAGTTCAACTCAAGCAAAAACTGCAAGAGATTGATTCTGCTACCGCCAAACAGTTGCTAAGTTTAGCTGATTTTCTAGTGAAAAAGAGCGTCTGGATTATCGGCGGCGACGGTTGGGCTTATGACATTGGTTACGGCGGTTTGGATCACGTAATTGCTAGTGGTCGTAATGTGAATATCCTAGTTTTGGATACCGAAGTTTACTCAAATACTGGCGGTCAAATGTCAAAAGCAACGCCGCGAGGAGCCGTTGCCAAATTTGCTGCTGGTGGCAAACCTGCTGCTAAGAAAGACTTGGGTTTAATTGCTATGACTTACGGCAATGTTTACGTTGCCAGTGTAGCAATGGGAGCGCGGGATGAACATACTTTGCGGGTATTTTTAGAGGCAGAAGCTTACGAAGGCCCGTCTTTAATTATTGCTTATTCCCATTGTATTGCTCACGGGATTAATATGGCAGCCGGGATGCAGCAACAGAAAGCAGCGGTGGAATCAGGCGCAAAATTGCTTTACCGTTACAATCCCGATCGCACTCACCAGGGCGAAAATCCTCTGCAATTGGATTCGCGATCGCCTAAAATTCCGCTCGAACAATATATGTATGCGGAAAACCGTTTCAAGATGCTAAAAGCCAGCAAACCAGAAGATGCAAGGCGGTTATTAGCAGAAGCTCAAGAAGATGTGAATTCCCGCTGGGCAATGTATCAATATCTCGCACAACGTCCCTTATCTAATGGACATCAAGACAATAGTAATGCGACCAATCAAAGCCAGGTAATTCAACATTCGGACAAAAAGGATAGCAATTAGATGTAAATTGGCAGATAATTTTGATAATTATCTGCCGATCTACATTAAAATTTTAGCGCATTTTAGTGAAGTAGGACTTATACCAAATCCGGTGAAATCGGAATGATTAAACCGCGAAGACACCAAGAGCGCGAAGGAAGAAATGCATCTTCTTCTTTCTCTTCTTTCTCTTTCTTCGCGTCCGCGTGCCTCGCGGTTCATTTAATCTTACGACCTATTAGTTATCATTCTGATACAACCGGATTTGATCCGCAAAGAAACCGGGTTTCTATGAAAAATCGTTGGTTTCTCAACTAGATATCTCCGAAGAAACCCGGTTTCTGGCCTCGTGTAAGTCCTGGGAAGACAAAGCTCACAAAAATCAAAGGAGAAATGAAATGAATTTGACTACTAATTATCTAGGTTTAGAGCTACGTTCACCCCTAATTCCCTCTGCCGCCGCACCTTTAACAGAAAATATTGACAATCTCAAACGCATGGAAGATGCGGGTGCGGGTGCAGTTGTTCTGCATTCATTATTTGAGGAACAAATTCGGCAAGAACGTTTTGAACTGGAACATCACCTTACTCATGGTACTGATAGCTTTGCCGAATCTCTTACCTATTTTCCTGAACCAGAAATATTTCATGTGGGAACTCAAGAGTATTTGAATCATATCTCTAATGCTAAAGATATGGTAGATATTCCAATTATTGCCAGTCTTAACGGTTCAACAGTTGGCGGCTGGGTTAAGTACGCCAAAGAAATAGAATTAGCTGGGGCTGATGCACTGGAATTAAATGTGTATTATGTGCCGACAAATATGGAAATGAGCGGCGCACAAGTCGAGCAGAATTATATTGATATTCTGCGAGCCGTTAAATCCGAGGTAAGAATTCCGGTTGCCATTAAGCTGAGTCCTTTCTTTAGCAATATGGCAAATATGGCGAAACAGTTAACTGAAGCGGGAGCTGATGCTCTCGTTTTGTTTAACCGATTTTACCAGCCTGATATTAATATCGAAGAGTTAGAAGTGCAGCCGAATGTGTTGTTAAGTACGCCCCAAGCCATGCGTTTACCTTTGCGCTGGATTGCGATTTTGTATGGTCGCCTTGAAGTTGATTTTGCCGCTACTAGCGGCATTCAAAAAGGTCAAGATGCGATTAAAATGCTGATGGTTGGTGCTAATGCTACGATGCTTTGTTCAGTGTTACTGCGGCATGGAATTGAGCATATTAGCGTCATTGAAAAAGAGATGATTCATTGGATGGAAGAACACGAATATGAGTCTGTAAAACAGATGCAGGGTTCGATGTCGCAGCTTAATTGTCCTGATGAATCAGCCTTTGAACGAGCACAGTATATGAGGGCTGTCAATTCGTATAAACCGGAGCGAATCTTAGTTTAATCAATTTTCAAAACTATTCGTAACGCCGCCATCTCAGCGGTTACTTTACCGAGCAAGGGTGGCGGCGTTACTGAACAAGCCTGCGTAAGTCCTCAAAAAATAATTACAATTGCATTTACTCAAATTACACTTATAGAGTATAATATTATTTTGTGTATCAACCATTACCAAGGATAAAAATATGTCAGAATTCCTAGATTTTCTCCGGCATCAATTTGCTTATGTCGCCTTCGGAGAATTCAAACCAGGTAAATTTGAAGAAGCCCAGCAACTTGATCGGAAGGCTGTTTCCACCTAGGCTCATGGTTTTAAAGGAGCGGATCTATTGCAATTACCGGAGACAGAGCAAGGAATTAGGTCATCGAAAAAAAACAATATCCAATCTTAAATTGTAGTGGCGGGTTGAGTTACGGTTTATAGTAGGAGCGAGTTTACTGCTGCAAAACCCACCTACCTATGTTATATTTATTTGTACCCACTTACTTTGAAGAGATTGTCAAGATCTATGACAAGGACTAATTTTTCCGATCGTATTGGCATATTCTGGTTATGGACGATCGTTTTTTAGCCTCGTAGCGAAGGAAAGTTGTGAAGGGCAAAATATGGCGATCGCCACAGTCGTGGAGTATTCGCGCTTTCCCTGTCAGTCAGCTATGGAACGTGATCGCAGCAAACTAGAATTCATCGTCACCGCAAGGGAGCAGAAGTAATGGACAAGATAAAATTAGCTACTGTTTGGTTAGCAGGCTGTTCGGGCTGTCATATGTCTTTTTTGGACTTAGACGAATGGCTATTTGAACTGGTGAAGTATGCCGAGATTGTGCATAGCCCGATCGCCGACATCAAAGAATATCCTGAGAATGTCGATGTTTGTCTGGTGGAAGGGGCGATCGCCAATGAAGAGAATCTGGAATTAATTCATAAAATCCGCGATCGGACTAAATTTCTAATTTCCTTTGGCGACTGTGCGGTGACAGCCAATGTGCCTGGGATGCGGAATATGATGGGCCACGATAATGCCGATCTGGTGCTACGGCGCAGCTATCTAGAATTAGGAGATATCACGCCTCAATTACCAAATGCCCCCGGTATTGTTCCCGAATTATTAGAGCGCGTTTTCCCTGTTCACGAAGTTGTCAAGGTCGATCTGTTTTTACCAGGTTGTCCACCTTCTGCCGATCGGATCAAAGCAGCGATCGCGCCATTGCTTGAAGGGAAAATGCCTCTAATGGAAGGTCGAGACATGATCAAATTTGGATAAAAAGCTAAAATTCCCTCTTTTTAAGGCTATACCTTGTACAGAACTCTTTGTAAATATGTTTCAACATCTAGAGCCCCCCCTAGCTTGCCTCCTACTCACACCCTACTCCCTTAAAAAGGGGGGAGAATTAATTAAATCCCCCTTTAAAAAGGGGATTTAGGGAGATCAAAAACTTCTCAAACACGCTAGGTAAAGATAGAATATCGTCGTCAGTAACTCAGGTCTAAAGACGCTGAGCTTGCAAGAGCAATCGAAGCAAGCTATACTGACCAGCCTAAGTCTTAACTGACTACGTTTTTTGAGTCACGACACCCTGGGATGCGTAGCTAGTCCCCTGCTCTGTCATCTGCAATTAAACAGTTTTAAAGTCACTGAAACAGTGTTGCAGGTCTAAAAAGCTCTTAAAACATTGGCGAAGCTAACATCACTCGAAAGAGTCTGGAGGGCAACCATACCCTCCTCCCCCGCAAGGGGGATTGTAGGCGGTTAAAACCGCCCGTGCGATGCCCTGAGCCCTTCGACACTTCGACGGAGTTTACCCTGAGCGTAGTCGAACACTTCGACTACGCTCAGGATAAACGTAGTCGTTGGGTCGTTTCCCACGAGCGGGCTAAAGCCACTGAGTTTCCCACTTACCGAGCTTTTTTATGACAAAAACAATTGTAATCGATCCAGTCACGCGCATTGAAGGTCATGCCAAAATCTCAATCTTTCTGGATGATCTTGGCGAAGTCTCAGACGCGCATTTTCATGTAGTGGAATATCGCGGCTTTGAGAAATTTTGCGAAAATCGTCCCATGTGGGAAATGGCGGGGATCACATCGCGGATTTGTGGCATCTGTCCCGTTAGTCATTTACTTGCATCAGCCAAAACAGGCGATAAACTGCTGGCTGTAAAGATTCCGCCTGCGGGTGAAAAACTGCGCCGCTTGATGAATCTTGCCCAAATCACTCAATCTCACGCGCTTTCTTTTTTCCATTTAAGTTCTCCTGATTTTCTCCTCGGCTGGGATACCAATCCTGCAATCCGCAATGTATTTGGATTGATGTCTGCTAATCCCGATTTAGCAAGAGGAGGAATTCGTCTGCGTCAGTTTGGACAGCAAATTATTGAAATATTGGGCGCGAGGAAAATCCATACCGCTTGGGCTGTCCCCGGTGGTGTGCGATCGCCCCTCAGCGAAGAAGGTAGAGCATGGATTCGCGATCGTCTCCCTGAATCTCTTGCCACGATTGAAAATGCCTTGACTCTGTTTAAGAATTTATTAACTGAATTAAAAACAGAAGTCGATGTATTTGGCAATTTTCCTTCGCTGTTTATGAGCTTAGTTGGCAAAAATGGCGAATGGGAACATTACGGTGGACATATTCGCTTTACTGATAGTCAGGGGCAGATTGTCGCTGATAATCTGAGCGAAGATGACTATCAACAATACATCGGTGAAGCGGTTGAGCCTTGGTCATATTTAAAGTTTCCCTATTACAAACCGCTTGGTTATCCCGATGGCATCTATCGCGTGGGCCCCTTAGCACGCTTGAATGTTTGTACGCATATCGGTACGCCCAAAGCCGATCGCGAACTCCAAGAATTTCGCGATCGCGCAGGTGGTGTGGCGCTTTCTTCTTTCTTCTATCATTACGCTCGTTTGATTGAGATTTTGGCAGCGATCGAGAAGATTGCCGAACTGATTGATGATCCTGATATCACATCACCTCATACTCGCGCCCGGGCCGGGATCAACTGTCTAGAAGGCATTGGCGTAAGCGAAGCGCCTCGCGGTACATTGTTTCATCATTACAATGTCGATGAGAATGGGATGATTAAAAAGGTGAATTTGATCATTGCAACGGGACACAATAACCTCGCGATGAACAAAACCGTTGCTCAAATTGCCAAACATTACATTCATAATGGTGATGTTTCAGAAGGCTTACTCAACCGAGTCGAGGCTGGTATTCGCAATTTCGATCCTTGTCTAAGTTGCTCCACCCATGCTTTCGGAAAAATGCCTTTGCTAATAGAGTTACTTGGTTCTGATGGTAAATTGCTGAAGCAATTAAACCGATGCTAATTATAGCGATCGCCTTCATGCTGAGGACAAATTAAAACCCAGAAAGCTAGGGGCAATTTATGAATTGCCTCTAGCTTTCTCTACTAGCAAATGCGTGGTAATTGCTCACCACTTAGCATACTCAAAATGCGGGTAAGACCGATTTGACCACGCAGGGATACTAGAGATTTAGTCCGATCGACAACTCGCCCGATCGCTTTCATCTGTCCACCAGCTTCAGGAAAATTACTGGCGATCGCGATCGCTTTCTCCACCTCAGATTCAGGGACAAATGCCACAAATCTCCCTTCGTTTGCTACATAGAGCGGATCGAGTCCCAAAATCTCACAGACAGCCCGCACATCTTCTCGTACAGCGATCGCCGTCTCTTGAATCGTGATGTGCAAATTTGCGGCACTAGCAAGTTCATTTAGCGCCGTGGCTAGCCCACCGCGAGTCAAATCACGCATAGCATGAATCTCCACACCGCCTTCTAGCAAAGCCATGACTAATTCTGCTAATGCTAAACAATCGCTCTGAATCTCTGACTCAAATTCTAAACCTTCCCGCGCCGCCATAATCGCGATCCCGTGACGACCAATATCGCCATTTAAAAGAATTACATCGCCCTCACAAATAGATTGTGGTATGATTTCCAAATTGGTGGCGATCGCGCCAATTCCTGCTGTATTAATAAAGATGCCATCGCCCTTACCGCGATCGACAACTTTGGTGTCACCTGTGACAATTTGCACCCCTGCAATCTCGGCGGCGAGGCGCATCGACAGGACAATTTGCCAGAGGGTATCCATCGCCAGTCCCTCCTCCAAAATAAAGCCAGCACTGAGATAAAGTGGTCGTGCTCCCATCATTGCCAGATCGTTAACGGTTCCATTAACTGCTAAACTGCCAATATCACCACCAGCAAAAAAGAGCGGTTTTACTACATAGGAATCTGTCGTAAATGCTAGTTTTGATTGCTGTGGAAGCAGAGAAAAGATGGCGGCATCTTGTTGAGCGCGATCGCCCATCGCAAAGGCGGGTACAAATATTTCCGCAATCAGTTGATGCGTCAATCTACCGCCGCCGCCATGTGCTAGCAGAATCTGCGGATATTGTTGGAGAGCGATCGGGCAGGAGCGGATCTTTTCTAGCGACATAATTTTTGCCAATGCGTCCAAATAATCATCATTGCCATCGGATCAAGGCGACAAACTTTCAACCTGATCTAGAATGGCATATTAATAAGTATGGTCTAAAAAATTATTTATTAAGTTTTGTAACGTTTTGATAAGATTTTGATTTTAAGTGATGGATTAAGTTTATAATGGATACATAAAGATGAACGATTGACATCTTTAAAAATCGCAAAATTTTGAAGGTTAAAGCTATGTATGCAGAATGGCAAGGCTTTACAGGCGGCAGTTGGACAAAGGAAGTCAATGTAAGGGACTTCATTCAAAAGAATTACACACCCTATGAAGGGAATGCTGAGTTTCTCGCTGAACCAACTACAAGAACTAAAAAGCTTTGGCATGAAGTCTTGGAACTGATGAAACTAGAACGCGAAAAGGGGATATTGGATGTGGACACTAAAGTGCCATCATCAATAGTAGCCCATGACGCTGGATATATCGATCGCGAACTAGAAAAAATTGTCGGTTTGCAGACAGATAAACCTCTGAAACGTGCCATCATGCCCAACGGCGGCATTCGCGTTGTCGCCGCTGGTTTGAAAGCCTATGGCTATCAACTCGATCCCCAAACCGAAGCAGTTTTCACAGCTTATCGCAAAACCCATAATGACGGGGTGTTTGATGTCTATACCCGTGAAATGCGAATGGCAAGACGCTCTGGCATTATCACAGGTTTACCCGATGCCTACGGGCGCGGACGGATTATTGGTGATTATCGCCGTGTCGCTCTCTATGGAGTCGATCGCCTGATCGATGACAAGAAGCATCAGCAAGAATTCCTCGAACTGGACATGATGGACGAGGCAACAATTCGTCTGCGTGAAGAGTTATCAGAACAGATTCGGGCTTTGTTTGAACTCAAGGAAATGGCAGCGAAGTACGGCTTTGATATTGGTCGTCCTGCGATCGATTCTCAGGAAGCGGTGCAGTGGCTCTATTTTGGCTATCTAGGCGCTGTCAAAGAGCAGAATGGGGCGGCAATGTCCCTCGGTCGGGTATCGACCTTTTTGGATGTATATTTTGAGCGGGATTTACGCAATGGGGCGATCGCCGAAGTCGATTTGCAAGAACTGATCGATCATTTCGTGATGAAGCTCCGCATGGTACGCTTTTTGCGAACCCCTGACTACAATAATCTGTTCTCAGGCGATCCGACATGGGTAACGGAATCGATCGGTGGTATGAGCGCCGATGGTAGAACTTTGGTAACAAAAACCAGTTACCGATTCTTGCACACACTCTCCAACCTCGGTGCAGCACCAGAACCAAACCTGACGGTATTATGGTCCGAACATTTACCAGAAAGCTTCAAACAATTCTGTGCCAAGATTTCCAATGACACCAGTTCGATTCAGTACGAAAATGATGATTTGATGCGCCAGACTTATGGCGATGATTATGCGATCGCCTGTTGCGTATCAGCCATGCGAATCGGCAAACAGATGCAGTTTTTTGGCGCAAGGGTGAATCTTGCGAAAACCCTGCTCTATGCGATTAATGGCGGCAAAGATGAAAAATCTGGCGACCAAATCGCGCCTCTATTCGCACCAATCACTGCTGAAGAATATCTGGATTACAACGAAGTAAATGAACGCTTGCAGCAAATGATGGCATGGCTAGCCAAAGCCTACATCAATACGCTCAACGTCATTCACTATATGCACGACAAGTATTGCTACGAGCGGATCGAAATGGCTCTGCACGATCGCGATGTCTATCGGACGATGGCTTGTGGGATTGCAGGCTTGTCAGTGGTTACTGACTCGCTTTCAGCGATTAAATATGCCAAAGTCAAGGTGATTCGCAATGAGCAAGGCTTGGCTGTGGATTATCTGGTCGAAGGTGATTATCCCAAGTACGGTAACAATGACGATCTCGTTGATAGTATTGCGATCGACTTAGTGCAACATTTCATGAATGAGATCCGTAAGCACAAAACCTATCGCGACGCAGTACCAACGCAATCGGTGCTCACGATTACTTCTAATGTAGTCTATGGCAAGAAAACAGGCAGCACTCCCGATGGACGCAAAGCGGGCGAACCCTTTGCTCCCGGTGCGAACCCAATGCACGGACGAGATGCTTGTGGGGCGATCGCTTCCCTGGCCTCTGTGGCAAAATTGCCCTATAGTGACTGTCAAGATGGCATCTCGAACACCTTCTCAATTCTGCCTACGGCTTTGGGAAGACTCGAAAGCGATCACACCAATAATCTAGTTGGTTTGCTCGATGGCTATTTCCACGATGGCGGTCATCATATCAATGTCAACGCCCTCGATCGCACCACTTTACTCGATGCGATGGAACATCCTGAAAACTATCCTCAATTGACAATTCGCGTGTCCGGCTATGCAGTAAATTTCATCAAGCTCACCCGCGAACAGCAATTGGATGTAATTAAACGGACTTTCCACGAACGTGTCTAGAATCGGGCTGACGCATAAATAGCAAAGAAACCGGGTTTTTCACACCAGTTAAATACTCAAAGCCAGTATTTACCTAAAAAACCCGGTTTCTCAAGGCTAAAAAGCAGCTATTAAGGAACTAAAAGCGAAATTAATGTCTGGAATTGGACGCATTCATTCGATCGAAACCTTTGGTACTGTTGACGGGCCAGGAATTCGCTTTATTGTCTTCACTCAGGGTTGTCCCTTACGTTGTCTCTATTGTCATAATCCTGATTGTCGCAATGCCCATGATGGCAAAGAAGTGACTGTTGACTATCTGATCGATCAGATTCAAAAATGTAAATCCTACCTTCGTAAAGGCGGCGTGACTGTCAGCGGTGGCGAACCCTTGATGCAACCGGAATTTACGAGAGAAATATTCGATCGCTGTCATCAACTAGGCTTACATACCGCCCTTGATACCTCTGGCTATTGTGCTTTAGAAGTTGCAAAACCAGTTCTAGACATGACCGATTTAGTGCTACTAGACATCAAATCTTACATTCCCGAACTCTATTACAAAGTGACCAATGTTTCCATTGAGCCAACTTTGGCAATGGCAAAATACCTCAGCGAAATTGGCAAGCCTGTATGGATTCGGTTGGTCTTAGTTCCCCATCTCACCGATCATATTGACAACATCCATCAACTAGCAGATTTTATCGCTACACTCAAAAATGTCGAGAGATTGGAAGTTCTACCATTTCATAAAATGGGGGAATATAAATGGGAACAATTAGGACTGCCCTATGCCCTCAAAGACACACCACCAGCCTCTCCTGAACTCGTGCAGCAAACTGTTGATATATTTCGCGATCGCGGGATCAAGTCGGTTGGTGCGATCGCCCTATAAAGCATGAGGACATTTCTCAAAACAGCCAAGTAAAGCAGCTAGTGTCCTAAATTTAATCAGGCTGTCAAAAAGTGATTCAATTTTAGCTAGGCAAACAGGAATCCCCACACTATACCTAAAGAAGGTTAGTGTAGGATGAAGGCACTGGCTCCGAGGATTCCACTCGTGGTCGGTGAGCCCTTCAGATCCAACGCATCCTGAGCCTTGCGAAGGATCTGGACTCAGGGTAAACTCCGTCGAACCGTTCATCATCTCATCAGCATAGCTTTGAGCAGTGAATCGGTGGATGACGATCCGAACCCAACGACTGCGTTGATCCGCTCGCGAAGCCTTACACTCTCGAAGTGTCGAAGTGTTCGAATACCCACGCACCATCCAAGGGCGATCGGGCATCGCAAATTCCTTGTTATCATACGATCAGTGGGGTCCGACCAGTTCCTCACTTGAAAACGCCATAGAGGGAAACGATGGTCGTACCAGCCCAGGAAGTTCAAGGGTATTCTTCACAGGCTGAGACACCCAAACCAGAACCCTTGCGATTGGTGTGGGAGCGTCACATATTGAACTTTAGATTGTTAAAAAATTATGGATTCCACTTCTGTCAAGGTAAAAGGTAAAGCCACCGGAGTTACCGCAACAGCGCATCCCAGCGGCGATAAGCGCTTCAAAGTTCTAGATGTAACTATGAAGCGCCATCGGTATCAGCAAGATGCGCTGATTGAAATTCTCCACAAGGCTCAAGAATTATTCGGCTATCTCGAAGACGATCTCTTACTTTACGTGGCCCACAGCTTAAAACTGCCACAAAGCAAAGTTTATGGGGTAGCAACTTTCTACCATTTATTCTCACTAAAACCCAAGGGAGTTCATACTTGCGTGGTATGTACGGGAACCGCTTGTTATGTAAAAGGTGCCCAAACTTTGTTAGCAACCGTAGAAAAGTTTGCTAATATTCACGCAGGTGAAACAACACCAGATAACCAACTTTCCTTAACCACAGCCCGTTGTATTGGGGCCTGTGGGATTGCACCGGCGGTCGTGTTTGATGGTAAAGTGGCGAGTCAGGTGACACCAGAGGCGGCGTGCGATCGCATTAAAGATTGGATTAGCTAATGGCTAAACCAGGGTTATTAACAGTTAACATTTAACAGTTAACTGTTAAATGTTAACATTTACCAAATTATGGAGAGCCAAATATGGAGTTAACTGAACTGCTAGAGATTGGAGAAAAAGAGCGCAAACAACAGAAAAATATTCGCGTTCATTGTTGCACCTCAACGGGTTGTCAAGCTGCTAACTCGCTCTTGGTAAAAAAAGAGATGGAACAGGCGGTAGTAGCCAATGGATTGAGCGATCGCGTGCAAGTTGTTGGAGTCGGTTGCATGGGATTTTGTGGTATGGGGCCAATCGTAGAAATCGAGCCTCAAGATACACTTTACGAAAAAGTTACCCCAGAACAAGCTCCCTCAATTATTGAAGCCTTAAATGGTGGCGAAACCACAGCTTTAAAAGGCGATCCCAATCATCCATTTTTTGCCAAACAATTGAAAATTGTCCGGGAAAATAGCGGCAAAATTGACCCGGAAAAAATCGAAGAATATATCGCAAATGGTGGCTATCAAGCGCTTTATCATGCTCTCCATGAAATGACCCCCGCTGAAGTAGTTCAAGAAATCACTAAATCGGGATTACGGGGACGAGGTGGTGCAGGTTTTCCCACAGGTTTAAAGTGGGCAACTGTGGCAAAAATGCCAACCGGACAAAAGTATGTAATTTGCAATGGTGATGAAGGCGATCCGGGGGCATTTATGGATCGTAGCGTATTAGAAAGCGATCCCCATAGAGTGTTAGAAGGAATGGCAATTGCCGGTTATGCTATCGGGGCAAATCAAGGCTATCTTTATGTTCGGGCTGAATATCCTTTAGCCATTCACCGCTTAGAAATTGCCATCAAACAAGGTAAGAAGCTAGGCCTTTTAGGTTCTCAAGTCTTTGGTTCCTCCTTCGATTTTCGCATTGATATCCGCGTCGGTGCCGGGGCCTTTGTCTGCGGTGAAGAAACGGCTTTAATTTCCTCCGTTGAAGGCGGGCGCGGCAATCCCCGTCCTCGTCCACCTTACCCCGCCCAATCTGGTTTGTGGGGGAATCCAACGCTAATTAATAACGTGGAAACCTTAGCAAATATCGCGCCAATTATTGATCGAGGCGCCGACTGGTTTGCGAGTATTGGGACAGAGAAAAGTAAAGGCACAAAAATATTTTCTTTGACCGGAAAAATCCGCAACAATGGTTTAATTGAAGTGCCGATGGGCATTAGTTTGCGGGAGATAGTTGAAAACATGGGTGGCGGTGTTCCCGGAGGTAGTGTAAAGGCTGTACAAACCGGTGGGCCTTCTGGGGGTTGTATTCCGGCGACGGCGTTAGATACTCCTGTGGATTATGAGTCTTTAGCGAAGCTGGGATCGATAATGGGTTCTGGGGGAATGGTAGTTTTAGATCAGGATAGTAGCATGGTCGAAATTGCCCAATTTTATATGGATTTTTGCCGGGGCGAAACCTGTGGAAAGTGCATTCCCTGTCGTGCGGGGACTGTGCAAATGTATCAAGCTTTAACTAAGATTTTAAATCGGCAAGCAACGATGGATGATTTAGAACAGTTAGATCAACTTTGTGAAATGGTAAAAGCTACAAGTTTATGCGGTTTGGGACAATCAGCACCCAATCCAGTATTAAGCACATTGCGCTATTTCCGGCATGAATATCTGGAATTAATTAGTCATTAGTCATAGATCATTGGTAATTAGTGGGTACTAATTACCAATGACTAATCACCATTTAATTTCTGAAATTCTTTGAATTCGTGTTAGGATCACTGCTCACAAAAAACTCTAGAGAATTGAAAATGAAAGTCACGAATGTTGATGAATTGGAATTGTTGATTCAAAGGGTTAAAGCGGCGCAAACTGAATTTGCCACCTATACTCAAGAACAAGTCGATCGCATCTTTAAACAAGCTGCTCTCGCTGCTAGTGCTGCCCGTATTCCCTTAGCCAAGGCGGCGGTGAAAGAATCTGGGATGGGCGTGATCGAAGATAAAGCAATCAAAAATCATTTTGCTTCAGAAATGATTTACAACAAATACAAGAATGACAAAACTTGTGGCGTAATTGAATCAGACAAACATTTTGGCTATGAGCGCATTGCCGAACCCGTCGGACTCCTAGCGGGTATCGTACCTGTCACCAATCCCACTTCGACCACCATTTTCAAGTCTTTGATTGCTTTAAAAACGAGAAATGGGATCATTTTCTCACCCCATCCACGCGCTAAAAACTGCACGATCGCCGCGGCAAAAATTGTGCTTGATGCCGCCGTGGCTGCGGGGGCGCCACCAAATATAATTGGCTGGATTGATGAACCAACCGTGCCACTTTCCCAAGCTTTGATGCAAAATCCAAATATCAAGCTGATTTTGGCAACAGGTGGGCCAGGGATGGTCAAAGCCGCCTACTCTTCAGGACATCCTTCCCTCGGTGTCGGCGCAGGTAACACTCCCGCGATCATTGATGAAACCGCGCATATTCAAATGGCGGTGAGTTCGATCATTTTGAGTAAAACCTTTGACAATGGCACGATTTGCGCTTCAGAACAATCAGTGATTGTGGTAGATGCAGTTTATGAAACTGTCAGAGAGGAATTTATCAAGCGCGGTGCTTATTTCCTCAATTCTGAAGAACGTGATCAAGTACGACAGGTGATTTTAACCGATGGACGCTTGAATGCTGAAATCGTTGGACAGTCGGTGATCAAAATCGCAGAAGTTGCTGGTTTTGAAGTTCCAGAAAATACCAGAGTTTTGATTGGAGAAGTAGAAACGATCGCCAAAGACGAACCATTTGCTTATGAGAAACTTTCGCCGATCCTGGCGATGTACCGCGCTCAGGATTTTAATGATGCCGTAGAAAAGGCTGAATCATTGATCTTATTCGGTGGACATGGACATACTTCGGTGCTGTACACGGCTCCCAACAATCAGAAGCATATTCGCTATTTTGAAAACAAAGTCGAAACTTCGCGGGTGCTGATTAATACACCATCTTCTCAAGGGGCGATCGGCGATCTTTACAATTTTCGACTCGATCCGTCACTAACACTTGGTTGTGGTAGCTGGGGCGATAATTCCATTTCGGCAAATGTGACACCACATCATCTGCTGAATATCAAAACCGTCGCCTCACGTCGCGAGAATATGCTATGGTTTCGCATCCCACCAAAGATTTACTTCAAATCGGGCTGTTTACCTGTGGCGCTGCGGGATCTTGCAGGCAAAAAACGCGCTCTGATTGTCACCGATCGCCCTTTATTTGAACTCGGTTTGATCAAAGAAGTCACTGATAGTTTGGAAGAAATCGGCATCGCCCACTATACCTTTTATGATGTCGAACCCGATCCTTCCTTAGCCACAGTTAACAAAGGTTTGGAAATCTGCAATAGCTTCCATCCCGATGTAATTATTGCCTTTGGTGGTGGATCGCCGATGGATGCCGCCAAGGTGATGTGGTTGATGTACGAACATCCTGAGATTGAGTTTGAAGGATTGGCGATGCGGTTTATGGATATTCGCAAGCGTGTCTATGAGCTTCCACCCTTGGGCGGAAAAGCAATCATGGTATCAATTCCCACCACATCGGGAACTGGTTCAGAAGTTACACCTTTTGCGGTGGTGAAAGATGAGAAATCTGGCATCAAATATCCCCTTGCCGATTATGCTTTGACTCCGAATATTGCGATCGTTGATCCAGAATTAACGATGCATATGCCCAAGCGACTCACAGCCTATGGCGGCATTGATGCGCTGACTCATGCGATCGAAGCTTACGTTTCGGTATTGGCTTCTGAATATACAAATGGATTAGCACTAGAAGCGATTCGTCTGTTGTTCAAATATCTGCCCAGTGCTTACAAAAAAGGTGCGAATGATCCGAAAGCACGGGAAAAAGTCCATTATGCTGCGACGATCGCCGGCATGGCATTTGCTAACGCTTTCTTAGGGATTTGTCATTCCATAGCGCACCAGTTAGGCGGAACTTGTCACATTCCGCATGGTTTAGCAAACGCGCTGATGATTTCCCATGTGATTCGTTACAATGCAACAGATGTTCCATTTAAGCAAGCGATTTTCTCGCAGAACAAATATCCCAATAGTAAGTGGCGCTATGCGCGGATTGCGGACTATCTAAATTTGGGTGGTGAGAATGAAGAGGAAAAAGTGGTGAAGTTGATTGAGGCTGTGGAAGATCTAAAACGTCAAGTTGATATTCCTGACACAATTCAAGAGGTACTCTCAGCCCAAGGTGTCAGCGATGACTTTTTCTTGGCGCGTGTCGAAGAAATGGCAGATCAGGCTTTTGACGATCAATGCACAGGCGCAAATCCTCGCTATCCTCTGATTGAAGATCTCAAGCAGTTGATGATGCAAGCCTATTCTCATACAGCACTTGACATTCTAACTAAAACTAAATAGTTTTTGTAAAAGGGTGTTCTAGAATTAGAGATAGTGCCGTAATATCAAGTCCGTTAGCAACAGACTTGATATTAGATCAAATCCTCTCTTCATCGGAATAGTAAATTCTCGTAGGGGCGGGTTTCACCAACCATAAAAGCCTCAAACCAACCATCTCAAAAACCCGCCCCCACCCACGAACCGTCAACCGTCAACAATCATCTCTGAGTGCAACCGGAATTGATATTATATCAAATCCGGTAGCATCGGAATTATTCATCTCTCTCTTCTCTCCCTCTGCGCCCTCTGCGCCCTCTGCGGTTAAATCATTCCGATGCAACCGGAAACGATATTACTGGAAATGTTACCGCTTTACGCAATCCTTTAGGTAGTGCTGAATCTGTATGGCAACGCGCCGATCGCTTGGATTTACTGGGATCACACCTAATCCAATATAGTAAGAGTTAAAAAATGTTAAGAAACCAGAGATTATGTAGATCAGCTAATTAATTGGTGTATAATGTAGTTAATCAATTTTTAAATCCTGGATAATTATCATGGTACAAAATACAAAATTTCAAGCATATGCCTCTTTAAAGGTAGGCGAAAAACTCCAACAATGGGAATACGAACCAGCCCCTTTGTCTCTCAATGATGTGGAGATTGAAGTAACTCACAATGGGTTGTGTCACACCGATATTCACATGAGGGATAACGACTGGAATGTGAGTAAATTTCCCCTCGTAGCAGGTCATGAAGTAGTCGGAAATGTTACCCAACTTGGGGAAGAAGTTACTGGTTTGCAAATCGGCGATCGCGTCGGTTTTGGGTGGATTCGTAATTCTTGTCGAGTCTGTGACGCTTGTTTACGGGGAGAAGAAAACGTTTGTCGCCAAGGCTATACAGGATTAATTGTGGGGAATCATGGCGGCTTTGCGAACAAATTACGAGTTTCCGCTGATTTTGCCTACAAAATACCTGATGGTTTAGATTCTGCCAGTGCAGCCCCCCTATTATGTGCTGGAATTACGGTTTATAGCCCCTTACGCACCTATATCAAATATCCGGGGGCAAAAGTGGGAGTGGTGGGGATTGGAGGATTAGGACATTTGGCAATTAAATTTGCCCGTGCAATGGGAGCAGAAGTTACTGCTTTTTCTACATCTCCTGATAAAGAAGCTGAAGCTAAAGAATTTGGGGCGCATCATTTCTGTAATTGGAAAAATGCCGAACAAATCAAAGAAGCAAGTGGTACTCAGGATCTACTTTTAAGTACAGTTTCCTCGGAAATTGATTGGGAGCAAGCCTTTGGTTTATTAGCAAATAACGGAGTTTTATGCTTGGCGGGGCTTCCTGTTTCTATCCTGAATATTCCCTTACTTTCTTTAGTATTTGGTCAAAAAGCGATCGCAGGTAGTGTAGTTGGTGGACGGCGTTTTATGAAAGAAATGCTGGAATTTGCCGCCCTTCACCAAATTAAACCGATGATTGAAACGATGCCGATTTCGCAGATTAATGAAGCAATGGATAAAGTAGTAGCAAATAAAGCTCGTTATCGAATTGTTTTAGTTTAATCATTAGGGTGCGTGATCTTTCAATAACACGCACCTTATTCCTTCAGAAACAGGAGTTAATTATTTTAACATTTGAAACGTCAAGTTGATATGACTGCCACAATTCAAGAGGCGCGATTTAGAAGCAAGAAGCAAGAAGTAAGAAGGAAGAATGCTCATATAGCAAGCTTTTGAGCCATCTGTATCTTACGTTTAATTAGGTGGATTTACCTAAAAGTTGTTGAATAGTGGTTGCCAATTGCTTCAGCTTAACTGGCTTAGTCATATAATCATTGGCTCCTGCTTCTAAACATCGATCGCGATCGCCCGTCATAGCTAAAGCAGTTAAGGCAACGATCGGCACATCAACCAAATTTGGATTGCGACGAATCTGCTGCATAGATTCTATTCCATCCATCCCAGGCATTTGGATATCCATCAAAATCAGATTGGGGTTTTCAGACTGGGCTAGGGCGATCGCCTCCCGTCCATTTTTTGCCAAAATAATGCGATAGCCCTTAGCTCTCAGGTAGCTCGAAACCGTACTGATATTGGCTTCGTTATCTTCTGCCAGCAAGATTAAAGGAGATGCTTCCTGTTTCGGCGGGCTGGGTTCGATGGAGGATAGACTCTGGGATTCCAGCTCAGGAGAAGAGGGCACAGTAGGGGCAGTGCCCCCGTGCCTGCCCTCAGTGCCTCCGTGGTTGGTGAGAGGATTCGAACCATGCCCGCCCTCAAATTCGATCGCAAAACAACTTCCCACCCCCACCTCGCTAGTCAGCAACACCCGCCCGCCGTGGAGTTCCACAATACGCTTCACCAGAGCAAGCCCCAAGCCAGTACCCGTATATTCACGATTCAGAGCACTATCAATTTGGATGAAAGGCTGAAATAGTTTATTGATATCTTCTGGAGCAATACCAATACCCGTATCAATCACAGCAATTCGCAGTATATCCTTCACCAAAAACTGCCGTGGGCAATCCGCAGAATCCAAGTCGCCCCAGCCCTGTTGACAGCTAACCACTAGAGAAATGCGTCCTCCGGCGGGAGTGAATTTGACGGCGTTGTTGAGCAAATTAATCAAAACTTGGCGGATGCGCCGTTCATCAATCAATAAGTCTGGCAGATTAAGCGGCTGTTCAACAACAAGCTGGATGCGTTTTTGCATAGCTTGTTGTTGAATAAATGCCAGACTAGATTGACAGAGATGATTCACAGAAACCAGAGTGCAATCTAGTTCCATTTGACCTGATTCAATCTTGGCAATATCCAAAATATCGTTGATTAATTCTAGTAAGTGAGAGCCACTGCGATCGATGGTTTGTAAAGCTTTGATTTGTGGTTCATTGACGATGCCAAAAACCCCCTCCTGTAGCCCCTCGCTCATGCCCAGAATGGCGTTGAGAGGTGTACGGAGTTCATGGCTCATATTCGCCAGAAATTCGTCCTTGAGGCGAGTAGCGCGGATCAATTCTTGGTTGGTTTGTTGCAGTTTGGCTTCGTATTGCTTGCGATCGCTAATATCGCGGCAGACACAAATCAATAATCCATCCTCTGTGAGAGTCAGGGATAGTTCTTCGGCAAAAGTAGAACCATCTTTGCGGATGGCGATCGCCTCACCCTGCCAAGCTCGATCGCGCCCCAGCACTGGAAAGACTTCCCGCTCAAGCCGTTCTAACTCCTCGGTCGAATACAAAAGTTTCCAAGTTTTGCCCAATAGTTCGATCGGGCGATCGTAGCCAAACAGTTCTAAATGGGCTTGATTCAAATAGAGGTAGCCGTCTTCTTGGATAATCGCAATACCATCGATCGCTGCTTCAATGGCTGCTAGTTGTCGTTTTAAAGCTGATTCGGCTCGTTTGAGATCACTAATATCTGCAAAATAGCCAACAATCTCCGTTGGGATACCTTGTTCATCTCGCACTAGGCGCAGTTCATCTCGCATCCAAATGTAGTGACCATCGTGATGCAAGAAACGATATTCATGCTGATGATTATCATGCTCAAAGAAAGCGGATAGATCTGCAAAAACTCTAGGGGCATCTTCTGGGTGAATATGATTAGCCCAAAATCCGGGGATCGATAAAAATTCTTCTGCTTTGTAGCCCAAAATGGCTTCGATATTTTTGCTCATAAAAGTGGCTCCATAGTCGCCATAGGGCTTACAGCTATAGATCATCGCGGGACTAGAGAAAAGCAAAAATTCGAGGCGTTCTTTCAACTGGCGATTTTCTCGCTCTGTCTGTTGGCGATCGGTAATGTCTTGAATCAGGGCGAGTATATAGATCAGTCCATCATCACTCGATAGCACCGAGGTGGAAATAGAGACAGTGCGTTTCAGTCCATCTTGACGCTGGATTTCCCTTTCCTGAGCACTCTGATTTTCCCCTCCTATTCCTCCCTGCTGGGCGATCGCCTGTTCTTGATCCAATACATCAGGTACTACTTTAGACCAACCCACGCGGTTGATTTCCTCTAAGGTGTAGCCCGTAATCGCTTGCATTTGCCGATTCCAAACTGTGAAGCCCAGAAAGGGAAACTCCTCAATTTGATGGAAAACGCACAGCCCTTCTGCCATGTTTTCTACAATTTGTTGACGGAAGGTATTTTCCTGCTGGAGCGTTGCTTCGGCCAATTTGCGATCGGTAATATCAAAGCGAATAGCTAAATACTGAAAAGGTATTCCTTGTTCATCCAGAAAGGGGACGATAGTGCTAGCAACCCAGTACAGGCTACCGTTCTTCTTCTGATTGCAAATTTCACCGCGCCAAATCTCGCCCATAGCAATCGTGCGCCACAGGTTTTGGAAAAAGCTGGGGGGATGGTAGCCAGAGTTGACAATGCGATGAGTTTGACCGATGAGTTCATTGCGGGAGTAGCCAGAGACTACACAAAAGCGATCGTTAGTGTAAGTAATCACCCCTTTCGGATCAGTAATAACCACAATGGCAGACTGATCCAAGGCCTGTTTAAAGGCTGATAATTCTTGTATTAACTGCTGTCGATCGAGTTCAGCCTGTTTGCGTCTGCTAATATCAAAATTGACCCCAATCATGCTCTGGGGATTACCTTGGGCATCTCGCACGACGACACCATAGGCTTTAATAAAATGGATGCTGCCATCGGGATGTATAACCCGAAACTCGGTATCATATTCTGCCTCTCCTAAGACGGCTTGCTGGAGCAATGTTTCGGTATAGGTGCGATCGTCAGGATGGAGCCCGTTTACCCAAATGTCGTATACCACACGGGAATCAGATTGTTTTGTGACACCATACAGTTGGTACATCCGCTCATCCCAAACGATGAGGTTCTGTACAAGATCCCATTCCCAACAGCCGATCGCCCCTGATTTGAGGGACAAGGCGAGGCGTTCCGATACTTTCTGTAGTTCCGCTTCTGCACGTTTGCGATCGCTGATATCTTTCGCGATGCCCAAAAAGCCGATAATTTGCTGATTGACATCTTTGAGGGCGGTGATGGATAGCGACACAGGAAATCGAGAACCATCTTTGCGGATATAAGTCCACTCTGTTTCGCTGATTAGTCCCAGGCGTGATTTAGCAACAAAAACTTCAAAGCCGGGGGGAATTTCTTGCTTTAGTTCGGCGGAGAGTATCGCAGCTTGTTCAATTACCTCGTTTGGATCGTGGATGAGTGCAGGGGTGACTTTACCGATGATTTCTTGAGCATCGTAACCCAGCATCCTTTCGGCTGCGACATTAAAGGTTTGAATGATGCCGGTTGGGTCAGCGGAGATGATGGAGTAGTCAGCACCATCGAGGATGGCGCGTTGCAGGCTATTGACTTGCCAAAGCTCTTGGGTGCGTTCTGCGACTTTTGCTTCTAGTTCTTGGTTGAGTTGCTGGAGTTTTTGTTCGGCCCTTTTGCGATCGCTAATGTCTGTAACTGTTCCTACATAGCCGACTACTTGCCCGTCTGCATCCAGTTCAGCAACAGACTGCCCATATACCCACGTCACCGTACCATCGGGACGTTGAAAGCGATATTCCAGCCGGAAGGGGCGATTTTCTTCGATTGATTGCTCCCATTCGGTGGCGATCGAGTCGCAATCGTCGGGATGTATCCCTTGTCGCCATCCTTGTCGGGTGGCAGCCAAAGAAGAAACATCAGGAGTGAACCCACTGATCTGACACCAGCGATCGTTGACATAGATACATTTCCCCGCGGCATCAGCGCGGAAAATCCCCACTGGGGAGGCTTCTACTAGAGTGGCGTAGCGTTCTTCGCTCTCTCGCAGTCGGTCTTCTGTTCGCTTGCGATCGCTAATGTCTGTAACTGTTCCTACATAGCCGACCACTTGCCCATCAGCATCCAGTTCGGCAACAGACTGCCCATAAACCCACGTCACTGTACCATCGGGACGTTGAAAGCGATATTCAAGCTGGAAGGGGCGATTTTCTTGGGCTGATTGATACCATTCGGCGGTGACCCAATCGCGATCTTCGGGGTGGATCTGCTCTGATTGCCATCTTAGTCCTATAGCGGTTTCTGGTGTGAGTCCGCTGAGCTGAAACCAGCGCTCGTTGACATAGGTGCATAGCCCTGCTGCATTGGTGCGAAATATCCCCACCGGAGCAGCAGCGGCAAGGGTAGCATAGCGTTGTTCGCTCTCGATCAGGGTGGCTTCGATCCGCTGTCGCTTTGCTAGTTCATTCTGCAACTTTTGGAGGATGGTGGCTTGCCCAAGGGCGATCGCCACCTGTAGAGAAACTTGCCGCAGGAGTTCGATCTCGTCAGACGTCCAAAGGTGCGGCCGCTCTCGATAACTGGTGAGCATTAACCCCCACAGTTGTTCCTCAATCACAATCGGCACCATCAGCTTGGCGCGAATATCAAACCCCACTAACATTTCCTGATGGCACAGCGTCATTGCTTCGCCGTAGATGTCGTTGACGATGCGAATTCTCCCCTGGCGATAGGGTTCAAGCCATTCTGGGATAATGCAAGGATCATGGGCTTCGCTATGGAGCACCGATCGCCCGATGTCAGTTATTGCTTCTGCGATGACAGTGCCGCTAAAGTCGGGCCGAAATTGGTAAATGATCACCCGATCGCACCCCAGAAGCGAGTGTATTGACCGCACCGTAGTATCCAGAATATCGGACAAATTTAGGGATGAGCGGATCTGCTCGGCTATGGTATTCAGCAGTTGCTCTCGATCGGCTTTTGCTTTGAGGATAACGGTACGCTCTGCTACTTGCTGTTCTAGTTCAACAGTGCGATTTTCCAGCAGCGCCACTTTTTCCGCTTCCAGGCGTACCACCTTCTGTTCCAAAACCTCCGCCAGTTTGTATAGTTCGAGGGGGTTGAGGGCTTGCAGCAAACTGGTCTGAGTGACGATGCCTAATAGTTCTCCGAGTTCTCCTGTCACGGCTAATCGACGGATCGATCGCTGTTCCATGATCTGCTGTACTGTCCAGAGCGATTCCTCTGGTTTGACCTGAAAAATCGGTGTACTCATCACCGCCTCAGCCAGACAGGTTTCCAGGTTCAAGCCCAAGGCTTGAAATTGCACAATATCCCGCTCAGTAACAATCCCCACCGGTATTTGCAGCGTAAGCGTAGAGATTCCGCCAGAGTGCACAATCATCACGGAACTGACGCGGTGTTCTGCCATAAGTTGGGCGATCGCCAGTAGGGAACTATCTGGCGCTGCACAAATCACTTCGCGGGTCATCACTTCAGACACCAGTCGCAGCCGCAACAAGTCGATCGGTCTGGAGGTTTGCCGCAGACTTTCGTGAGTCACTAGGCCCACTAGGCGATCGTGCTCGTCCAGGATGGGTAGATGGCGAATGTGGTGCTGTTGGAGCAGGTTAATGGCAAAAAACAAGTCGGTGAAGGCGGACTGGCGCAGGGTGATGACGGGATGTGCCATCACTTCCCGCATCGCCAAACGGTGAAGGGGTTGCTGCTGGGCGCTCAGCCGCACTATGTCTCGCTCGGTGAGTAGGCCGACCAATTGCTCGTTTTCTACTACTAACACGCAGCTCGATCGCGCTTCTAGGTGGAGGTCGTCTCGTTGACTATCTGCGGTTCTAGTGGTGTTGCAGAGCGATCGCACGCCACTCATTTGGGCGATCGCCTCCATCACTGTCGTATCGGGCGAAACCACCAAGGGTTCTCGGACGATCGCAGCCCTGAGTTGTTCTACTGGGGTGAGAGCCGTAGTACGAATGAACATGAGTTTATCAAAAATACAGAAAGTGAAAAGCCCCGTCCCTTTATGGCCCGGATGAAAGCGAATTAGGACTCAAGTCCCATTCAAATTTTCCCGATGATTTGTGAATATATTAACATCAGCCAACCCAAGTTATGCACGCAACAGAAAAAGATGTTTGGAAACCCGACAAAATCAGGCGAGTAATTGTTACCAAACTCCTGAATTTGTCAAATAAACTTGACCAATTCGGCACTTACGAAAGTCATCAAAAATTCTTGACTGACGGCGGCGGTTCGAGTTACCCCAAGCTAGAGCCATATACTATATTTACTTACGGTTCGCTCTTGCATGAAATGAGTTAGGGAAATTGGGCGACTGTCAGGTAACGCTCTTTCATCACTCTCATCAACTCATAAACAGAGAAAGTGCCGTCAACCCTTTACTGGAATATGTTTGAGGCCAGATCACCCGCCGCAAATATCGAATTTCCTGACGATTACTGTCACAATTAGTCACAGTAAGGTGCTTATGCACCCTAGGAATAGACTGTCACAATTAATATGATTTGCCGATATTTTTGCAACTTGTCGGCAGAATCTTATTGTAATTTTACACAGTTTATGCTTTGACACTCCCCGGTCTGAAGACACGGGGATTCTTAAGGACAAACTTTGGGGGATGAATCCGCCCAAAGTTTAATTCTCAAAGGATTAGTCAGCAACCCTCTACCCACTCGCTCAATAATTAAGTCTATGGCTACTTTTGATTTTCTAATGATATTAGCTGCACCGTTAACATCGGCATTCAGAGTTAATCCCTGAGCCGAACGGTACAATCCTCTTTTGATTCTTTTACCCGATGGTTGCCAATTGTCAGGTTTTTCACCGACTTTTACTGGCAAAATGTCTCGGTCTAAAAAACTTGCTTTTGATGTGTAAGATTCATCTTGTTCGACAAATCGCCACCCTTTTAACTCGCATTCTTGTTGGAGTCTATCTTTGACTTTAGCAGTGGGTATTTGGACAAAATTCTGATTAGTCACGACCCCCATATTAACTTCTTGCTTCTGTCCCTTGTTCCAGCCAAAGACTAAGACATTTATTTGGTGATTTTCGCAATAATCTACGATGGTTCTAACTGCTTTGTTGACAGCATCTCTCATCCTTCTAGTGCGAATTTCCGACAACTGTTGTAATCTTTTTGACGAGAAACCTTTGGGCAGTTTATGTATTGCGTGTTCTGATTGAACTCTCGCTTTTTCTTTATTAAACCATTGGTTCCAAGACTTGAGTCTAAGTCCATCAATGATGAAAGGTTTACCGCTAGAGACACAAGTTAACCAGTTATTGATGCCATGATCGATGCCCAGAATCCCTGTTATTTCTAAACTGCAACTAAGGGCTTGTTCAGTCAGAGATTCGTAAACATATTCAACCCATACCGTACCATTCCTAGGGATTAATCTGAGTTCTTTAATCTGGCAATTCTTAATACGTTCAGGTAGTGGAACCCAAAGCGCATCTTTCCCAAAGTATTCTTTTCCTTTTTTCCCCAGGGGTAATCTGATTTTATTTTCAATCACCTTTAAGGCTTGACCGGGATATGAAACAGGGTACATTCCTCCTTTAGTTCTATACTTTGGTAGTCTTGGTTTTTGATGGATTTCTCCTTGATTTGCCAAGTTCTCTAAGGCTCGGAAAGAAGTAAAAGATTCCGCGACAGATTTAAGAGATTGTTGAGCAACTTGAGAGTATAGCAACCCGTAATTTTCGTTGGTTTTGGCTATTTTATACAAATCAGGATATTTTATTGCGTTTTGGCCCTTAAAATATTGTTGCCGACTTTTGTAAGTTCCGACATTAAATAGATTATTTGACCATCTTAGTAGTTGTTCGACAATGGTTTTGTCGAGTCCCTTTAAACGCCAAACATCTTTTTGTACTGCGTACATTTAATTGACTGGCTATTGTGACACTATGTTTAGTATAGATCGTGAATTAACAAGTTAATTAATACTCAACAAATCTTTACCTTTGTCTCAATTGCTAGAAGTATTTGTACGGGGACGGTTAAACATTATGTTATATTGAAACTTACGAACAGGCAGGATAAATCCTGCAACACCCTTTCATCCCTGGGCTAAAGTCACAGGGTTTTCAGGGTATTTATTATAAAAACGATCGCGAATTAGTTAGACTTAACAAAATACAAAACTTCTCCCCCAACCCCTGTCTGACTCCGGGAGGGAGAAAGACTAGGAAATCCACCGGTAAATCTCATGCTTGGAATCACACTCAGTAGTCGCTACAGCATTATCCGTCACTTGGGAGGTGGCGGATTTGCTCAAACTTACCTAGCTGAAGATCAGCAGCTACCAGGAAATCACCTCTGCGTCGTCAAGCAACTCAAACCCCAAGCAACTGCTCCGGAAACTCTACAGGTAGCTAGACGTTTGTTTGATACCGAAGCGCAAGTTTTGTACAAGTTGGGAAATCACGATCGCATTCCTCAACTTTTTGCTTACTTTGAAGAAAATCAAGAGTTTTATCTCGTTCAAGAATTTATAGAAGGTCACGATTTAAGTCAAGAAATTATACCAGTTGCTGCCACTGCAACTGCGGCCGGTATGAAGGAAGATGAAGTCATTATTATCTTGCAGGAAATTCTCGAAATTTTAGACTTCGTACACCAGCAAAATGTCATCCATCGCGATGTCAATCCCCGCAATATAATTCGGAGAGATCGAGATGGAAAATTAGTTTTAATTGACTTCGGTGCAGTCAAAGAAATCACGACTCAAATTACCAATCCTCAGCCTAAAAATAGCTTGAGCGTGAGCATTGGTACTCCCGGTTATATGCCCAGCGAACAAGCTCACGGCAACCCGAAACTTAGTAGCGATATCTATGCCACAGGTACGATCGCAATTCAATGTCTCACCGGCATAACTCCCCACCAATTACCAAAAGATCCCGACACAGAAGAGATAATTTGGCAGAACAAAGTATCAGTCAGTCCTGAATTTGCTAAGGTTTTAGATAAAATGGTGCGCTACGATTTTCGGCAGCGTTATTCGAGTGCCGCCGAAGCGTTGCAAGCTATTAAAGAATGTAAAAGTCCGATCGCCGGTACTTTTCCTGTATCGCTGACTGTTGTTGCTCCGAATAAGCCGTCTAAGTCTCGAAGCAAACTGTATTTGAAAATTTCGGCGATCGCCAGTTTAGTTGGCCTCACTATTCTAGGATCCATTTATGCTGTTAATACCCTGAATTCAGCTAACGCCACTGAGCTACATAACCGAGGTAATACTCTTTACAATTTAACTCGATTTGAAGAAGCTCTGGCGGTTTACGATCGCGCCATTAATCTGAGGCCAGATTACGCGGAAGTTTGGCAAGAAAAAGCTAAAACTTTGTATGAACTCAAAAAATACCAAGAATCGCAATCAGCCTATGACAAAGCAATAGAATTAAAGCCGGAATACTTAGAAGCTTGGACTGGACGGGGTTATGCTTTGGATAAATTGCAGCAATCTCAAGGGGCGATCGCCTCTTTTGAACAGGCTTTAAAAATCCAGCCAGACTATCCCCCAGCGTGGCAAGGAAGAGGCGATGCACTGTTAAATTCGCAGCGGTACGAAGAAGCGATCGGAGCCTACGAAAAAGCCGTCAAATTTCAGCCAAACTTGTACCAAGCTTGGTACAATCAGGGACAAGCTTACCAGAATTTAAAACAGTATGAACAAGCCGTACAATCCTATCAGAAAACAGTCGAAATTAAATCAGATAACCCTGAAGCATGGTATAATTTAGGTAATGTTTTTTTAGAATTGAACAAAAATCAAGAAGCCTTAGAAGCTTACGAGAAAGCCGTGCGCTTCCAACCAAATTTTTACCAAGGATGGTACAGTAAAGGCATCGCTTTGCTGAGAATGCGGAGGCATGAAGAATCTGTAGCAGCTTACGAACAAGCTGTTAAATTAAAACCAGACTATTATCAAGCATGGTACAATTTAGGCTGGTCGTACCACGAATTACGCCGATACGAACAAGCTATTGAATGTTACAGCAAAGCCCTTGATTTAAACCCGAAAGAATCTCAAGCTTGGTACAATAGAGGCAATGCACAATATAATTTGAAGCGCTACGAAGATGCGATCGCCTCTTACAATGAAGCCGTTTATGTCAAGCCAGACCACTGGGAAGCCTGGTACAGTCGCGGTAATGCACTTGTGGCAGTAAAAAGATACCAAGATGCGATCGCATCCTATGACAAAGCAATTCGCTACAAACCGGATTACGGAGCGGCAATAGAGGCAAAAAATCGGGCGGAAAGTCAGCTAGGAACCAGTCAACCACAAATCAAACAACAATAATTGTTATCATCAAAAAACTCCCTACTTTTAGCGAACAGCAGGAGCAATTAGGGTGACGCGGCGGCTGTCTACTAACATTGGCCAAAAACCTCGATCGCTCAGTGTTTTTACCGCAGCAGTAGCAGCATTTTGATCCGTTGTATAAGCGATGAATAAAAACGGACGTTGGCCATAGGAAGCTAAGCCTACTTGCGTGCCTAATACTTGCTTGACTTGGGCTGCTAATTCGGGTTGATTAAAGTAATCTACCAACACTGCATAACCAGGGCCGAGGGGTTGGGGATTAAAGGCGAAACTGTCCTTGGGAGGAGCGGCGGCTGGTTGAGGATAGGTGGCTGGTTGAGGATCGTAGACTGGCAAATTTTGGGGTAGGTCAGCCAAGGGCGATCGCACTACGTAAGCCGTCAATCCGACAAGATCTTGGATGTATTTAACCCAATCGCTGGCGATTTGCGAATTGCGAAAGCCACCAACTCGCGTTACCGTGTCGTTGATATATCGGCAAACTGTATTGTTAGTATTTCCGGGAAAAGAGCGTTTTGCTCTTTCTTGCTGTTCCGGGGTTTTGGTGACAATTAACAGTAGATATTCGTCAGACTGTGGCGGTTCGCAGCTCCTTTGAGCATTGACAGAATTCGGTAAAATTGTCAAGCCCAAAACAGCGATCAAACTAGCAGAAAATAGAGGCTGATAGAGTATATATTTGTACAATATACTCCTCAGTCTTGTTAATTGTTTTGTTGATTTTTGGGCGAGGTTCATGCTGTCTGTAGAGATGCGAGGGCATCGGGGATAGTTTCTGAGGGTGCTTGAAATTCACCAGTGATTACATATTCTAATCGCAGTTTCAACCAGGTGATGAATTTAGGATCGGTGGAAATAATGGCGGCTGAGGGCTGAGGGCATTTTGCCTTGATCGACGCCATTGTTGGTGCTTCGATGAAGGCTGGCTGTTTGATTAACCAGAAGTCTATTTGTTTTTCTTGTTCTTTGTAGTTGCGAATTCTTTCTTTGAACACTTCATCGAGGGCTTCTTCTTCTAGCAAAAAGCGTTGGCTGGCCAAAATGTAGTAGTATGTAGACATTTTTGTTACTGGTTATGGGTTATTGGTTAGCTGTTAATGTCGCCTCTACTAGCCAGTTTTGCTGGCGCAGGGGCGGATTTGCGACCGTTGCGGGTTGGCGCGAGCGATCGCACCCACCAACCCGAACTCTGGACTCTTGTGTCATTTACTTTACCTTATTTGCTGTCATTTTGGGTGCAGAACTAGACAAAGGATAAATGTTACAAAATTTACTGAGTCTGGTATAATGGCGATTTCAATTGCAGGTCGAATAATTACCAGTTACCAAGGATAAGGCGGAGTCAGGAGTCAGGAGTCAGGAGTAGGATACTTAACTATTCAGGGTGGAAGCAATCATTAATATCATGTCCGCCTGGGCTTCTGCTATAATATAGGGCTGATTGTGCCGGACTCGGTATGACTTGTCTATGCAAAATTCTCCAAATTCGATCGAGATTTCGATTGCTTGGTGTCTGGCTTGGGGCTCAGGGCGCGAACCTCTGTTTGATTTAAGTGTGTTGCGCCAAATGCGATCGGCTTTAAATTCTGGCGAGGAAGTACCCCAAGATGTGAGAGAAATTGTCGATGGAGTCAGGGAACTACAAGAGCTTCCGTTTCCGCATAGGATAGAAGAGCGATCGACTGACTCCTAAAGAAACCAAATCATCTGAAACTATAACTCAAACACATTGAGGTAAATATGGCTTTTAGTAATTACAAAACCATCGGTGCAGTTGTCAAAGAATTTCAGACGATTTACACTGAAGCTAATTTTGTGATTGAAACAGCTTTCAGCGTCTCTGACTACTTCCGCGAAGACTTGCAAACCGTGATGACGGAAGGAGTCGTTGATAACTCAGAATTTGCAGTTTGCGAAAATTTGATTTATCCAGTGCTGAAAGAAGTTTGGAAGTGCTATCGCAGCAAATTTGTTTTGTGGAGTCATGAGGCTCTCAACTATGACACTAAATTGTCAGGTTTTCCTGAGTATATCTTGGCAAAACGTTCTCCTCTGGGCAAAGTTGTTTTTGACAAACCGTATTTGCTTTTAGTTGAAGCGAAGCAAGATAAATTTGAAGAAGGCTGGGCTCAGTGCCTAGCGGAAATGATTGCCGCGCAGCGACTTAACGAGGAAATTCAAGTTACTATTTTGGGGATTGTGTCTAATGGCAAAACCTGGCAATTTGGCCAGCTAGAAGGACAGGTTTTTACCAGAAACATTACTCCTTACACTATTTATGAACTTGACAAACTTTTTGGGGCTGTTAATTATGTCTTTCAACAGTGTGAATCGCAGCTAAATCAGTTGGTAGCTGTTTAATTTTTAGATATTATTAGGACTTACGCATTTCAACGTAATCCTGTCCTGAGAGAAGCGAAGAATCTTCGAGATGCTTCGCTCCAGGAGCGTTTCACTCAGCATGACATATAGGCTTTGCGTAAGTCCTGATGATCAAACTTCATCAACATTTACAGGACAACATCTTAGAATTAACCCGTTTTTTCTCTCGCCCATTCTCGCACAGCTTGACGCAGAGAACGCCGCCCAGCATAACGATTTTGCTCGATCAATTCTGGTATTTCTTGTATGGGAAGAGTTGGAAAAATTGAGCTAGTTTCCACCTCAATATATTCTTGACCCTCAAGTTTGTAAATTTTCAGTTCACCGGAATCATAACACCAAATTTCTGGAACACCCAACCGAGCATAAATGGGGAAACGACCGATAGATTTACTCGTTACGTCTATTTCTAAAGCCAAATCCGGCGGCGGATCTTGCTCCAAATTAAACTGGAGTTTTCCGCGAATTTTGGCCTCATTTTGGAAATAGAAACAATTGTCTGGTTCTACCCCAGCTTTTTGGATTTCTCGTTTCCAAGTGGTTGAGCCTAAGCTTTCGTAATCTTGCTCCAACACTTCAGCGATATCTTTAACAGCATCACCGATGGTTTCTTTGTAGTATTCATGTTCGGGTAAAGGCGTCATAATTTCTAAAGTTCCATGATCATAGGCGACTCTAGCAGCACGGCTTTCGCCGAGATCCACCAGCAAATTCTCAAATTGTTGCCAACTGATATTATACAAAACAACTCGATCGGCGCGAGGCTTAGTTAGTAACATAACTTTTTCTCAAAACTGTTTGACAGATAATCCTATTATATAGCGATCCTCAAAAAACAGAATACCCAGATTCCCGACTTATTTAAGAAGTCTGGTATCTCAAGTCCGATCGCACTTTACGTTTAATTCTTGACTTTTATCAATGAGAGGCTAAAATTATCTTAAGTTTAACCATAACATTTTCTCCCTGTTCATGAACATCGCTTATTTAGTTAACCAATATCCCAAAGTCAGCCACAGCTTCATCCGCAGAGAAGTGCTAGCAGTCGAAACTTGCGGCATGAAAGTCGCACGTTTTTCGATCCGCTCTTGCGAGTCCGAACTCGTTGACGGCACTGACAAACTAGAGCAAGAATTGACGAAAGTAATCTTAGGTATTGGAATACAGGGCTTAGGAGCGGGTTTACTCCGCGTTGCTCTCACCAAACCAGTTAGATTCCTCGAAGCTTTGTGGTTAACATTTAAAGTAGGCTGGTACTCAGAAAGAGGCATCATACTTCATCTAGCTTATTTAGCAGAAGCTTGCATTGTTTTAAATTGGTTTTCAGAACAGGGAATAGCGCACGTTCACGCTCACTTCGGCACAAATTCAACCACAGTAGCAATGTTGTGTCGCGTGCTGGGCGGCCCCACTTATAGTTTCACTGTTCACGGCCCTGAAGAATTTGATAAAGCGACACTTCTTTCCTTAGAAGAAAAAATTAAGCGATCGACCTTTGTAGCAGCCGTTAGTTCCTTCGGTAAAAGTCAGCTTTTTCGCTGGTGCGATCGCTCTTTTTGGTCAAAAATTCACGTAATTCACTGTGGTGTAGACGCTGCATTTTTAGTTCATCCCCACGTCCCCATCCCCGCAGCACCCCGCTTAGTTTGCATTGGCAGGCTCAGCGAACAAAAAGGTCATTTGTTATTGCTAGAAGCAGCTCATTTGCTAGCAGTTGAAGGCTTGGATTTTCAGTTGGTATTTGTCGGAGACGGGCCGCTGCGGGCAGATATTGAAAAGCAGATTGCACAGCTCAACCTGCAAAACCATATTGAAATTACCGGCTGGGCCAGCAGCGATGAAGTTCGACAACAACTTTTAGCTTCGCGGGCAATGGTATTGCCAAGTTTTGCTGAAGGTTTGCCAGTAGTAATTATGGAAGCTCTTGCTCTCAATCGACCCGTAATTAGCACCTATATTGCTGGTATCCCGGAGTTAGTAGAACCTGGTGTTTGCGGTTGGTTAGTTCCTCCCGGTTCAGTAGAAACATTAGCGATTGCAATGCGTGCGGCATTGGAAGCACCTTTAGAAAAGCTAGAAGAGATGGGGAAAGCGGGAGCCGAAAGAGTTGCTCAACAACACAATGTCGCCCTAGAAGCTAAAAAATTAGTCGCGCTGTTTGAGAGTGCTCTCTAGCCGCGATCAAAAAAGTTTGTAGTAAGGACTTTAACACATTCGTAAGGTGCGCACTGCGCACCCTACATTTCTACATTTCGTAAGGTGCGCACTGCGCACCCTACATTTCTACATTTCGTAAGGTGCGCACTGCGCACCCTACATTTCTACATTTCGTAAGGTGCG
>Ga0316607_1000041_pt1 | contig 46312 bp, 48 predicted proteins | sample MIS2016062E_MG_FD_207674 | JGI IMG/M metagenome (GOLD analysis project Ga0316607, IMG submission 207674) | Microbial mat bacterial communities from Middle Island sinkhole, Lake Huron, Michigan, United States - MIS.2016.062E | ecosystem: Environmental > Aquatic > Freshwater > Lake > Sediment...
AGGAGAAGTGAGGGGTTCATCATTCTCATACTAGCTGATTTGATATTATGTATCCCCCTTTTTCTTGGCTAGCATTTCTTTAGCTTGCTGCCAATTTTCTTCTAGTTCTTCTACTGGATAATCGGATAAAGGCCGATCGCACTTTTCTTCAACTAACCTAAACCGCTCCACAAACCGCTGATTTGTCCCCTGCAAAGCTGACGACGCATCTAAACCGTACCAGCGAGCTAGTTGAATTAACACAAACATAATATCTCCTAATTCTGACTGCTGTGCTGCTTGATCCTCGTGTTTTAGAGCCTGTTCAAATTCTGCCATTTCTTCGTGGAATTTATCCCAAACACCGTCTACGCTGTCCCAATCAAAACTCGCTTCTGCCGCTTTTTGAGAGATTTTCATCCCGGCGGCGATCGGAGGTAATGTGCTGGCATAACGGCTCATTTTCGATGCTACAGTCGGAGTTTTAGCAGTTTCGCCTTTTTCTGCTGCTTTGATTTTTTCCCAGTTTTCTTTGACTTCATTGATGCTGTTTATCTCGACATCGCCGAAGACGTGGGGATGTCGCCGAATTAGTTTTTCTTTAATCCCATTGGCGATTTCTGTGAGGGTAAATTGATTGGTTTCGCTGGCAATTTGAGCCTGGATCACTACTTGTAAGAGTAAGTCTCCTAATTCTTCGGCGATCGCATCTTTTTCCCCCCGGCGAATCGCATCGGCGACTTCATAAGCTTCTTCGATAATATGCGGAATTAGGGTTTCTGGCGTTTGGGCTAAATCCCAGGGACATCCGCCGTCTGGATCGCGCAATTTTGCTACAACTTCGATTAATTGTTCCAGTGCTATTAGCGATTGACTTTCAGAATTAGACATCATAATTTACCTTATTTACCTTTTATAGCAACCCGATCGGTGCTGAGGACATTTCTGATCATTGAGCGGAGTCGAAATGTCCGGTTTCTGATTGCATTTCGACGGAGTTTATCCTGATCCCTTTTTCCTTCTGACTTCTACTATGGATTTACTAGATGTGCGAATGGGAGCTTTGCGTTTGCGCCTCTTAATTGGGCTTGGAGGCTGCCACCCGCTCAATCCTTTCTTTTTGAATCTTTTGTAAGCAGAGCCACCCCAATCGCTTAGATAGTGGCTCATAGCGCCCAATTCTAAGCCGATGTAAACCGTCAAAAGTTCAATGTGGTATTGAGCGAGCGATCGCCAACAACTTAAAACTACTTCCTCCCAATTCCATCTAGGGTTTCCGACTGTTTGAGCAATTGCCAATCCCACTATCCCCACCAACCCGATCCAGGTAGTCAGGTACAATATTCGCAAAGCAGTGCCAATTAGAGGGCCGTGAGACAGGAAAGAGCGATGGCGCAGGCTTTTCTGGTACGGGAGCCAAATCGGCCGCAACCATCCCCAGCGCTGATACTGACAGGAGTAGATATCTAAGTCTGGCCCAAACATCAGCCCGCCAAATAAAAAGCTGCCGGAAACCAACAAAGTCAGATTGCTGCTTTGAGTCTGGCCAAATGTGAGTGCTGCTACAAAGGGCAAACTCCACAGGGTTATGCGATCGTGGGTGTAGCCAGAGGGCATTTAAAGTTTAGGATTTTTTTTACTTGATCTTTTTGAGTTACTGTGATATGATAAATCCTTGTGAGTGCAAATGGGCGATTAGCTCAGTGGTAGAGCGCCTGCTTTACACGCAGGATGCCGTAGGTTCAAATCCTACATCGCCCATCCGATAACTCAATATCTACAGTTTCAGCCGTTTTTCGCCCTCCAGCGGAGAACGGCTGTAACTTTTGCTGTTGATGGTTGTCGGTTTTGTCAGAACTAAGGCCAAAAATCAAAAATGCTTCTATCCGCTATTCGTAGAGGCTTTGTGCGCGGTGCGCACCCTACAAATAGAGTTTGTGTGTCCAGGATTATCAACATTCTGTGGCGATGTCGGCAAAGTTGGCACTCGATGTTGGAAAATTAATTAATTCATTGATTTTCCTTTTTACAATCATGATTTATGAAGCCGAAAATAACTAGCCCGATCGCGTGGCAGCAAGCTGAACTGCTGATGCAGCCCGCCCTGATTCGAGTGCTCGACAATATCCGCAAACAACTAGAAGAGTCTGTTTGGACAGGGATTTATCAAGAAGTACACACTCCCTTTCCTGGCTATCAACTAATTTTAGAGCGACAAGGCGAGCAAAGGTGCGTGGATATTTGGGAACTTTGCTATCGAGTCTGTTTTGTTAACTACCAACCAGCTCACTCTGATATGCAAAGTCAGGAAGTTGAAATTGACACTCTTTTGATTGAGGAGGATACTGGCGATGTAGATTGGATTCGTCTAGATGCTAAAACTAGCCAATTAATACAGGAAATATTCGCAAATTTGGCTAATTAGTCATTGGTTAGTGGTTATTAGTTAGTGGTTGTTAGTTAGTGGTTGTTAGTTAGTGGTTGTTAGTTAGTGGTTGTTAGTTATTAGTGACAAATAACAAATAACAAATAACAAATAACAAATAACAAATAACAAATAACAATCACCAGTCAACAGTCAACAGTCAACAGTCACCAGTCAACAAAATCTTATGCTGATTCAGGAATTGCACGACATTCAAGCATCCGCCGGTGCTATCTTTGGCGAGTTAACAACCGGAGAAACAGTCGCAGTTAGTTTTGGTAATGATCCAGCCGCCATCGCCGCAACTAAAGAAAGCGTAGCTTTGTGCGATCGCACTTATTGGGGACGCATTCAAATTTCTGATAGCGATCGCCTACGGTTTTTGCACAATCAAAGTACCAATAATATCAATAAACTCAAACCCGGTCAAGGTTGCGACACCGTTTTCGTGACTTTCACCGCGCGCACGATCGATCTCGCCACCGCCTATGCTACAGAAGATGCTGTACTGCTGTTAGTTTCTCCCAACCGCCACCGACAATTGCTCGAATTACTCGAACACTATATTTTCCCAATGGATCGCGTAGAATTAACAGATTTAACTGATACAACTGTTAGTTTCAGTCTCCTCGGCCCGGAAAGTATTAAGTTACTAGAAAAACTCGGAGTTAGCGAACTGGAAAATCAACCTTATGCTACTCACCAATTAATAAAATTTGCCGGAATAGAAGTCAGAGTTGCTGTTGGTAGCGGTTTAGCAACTCCTGGATACACCTTAATTGCGTCAGCCAGCGATGCAGCTAACTTGTGGTATGAATTAGTCAAAGCTGGGGCCATACCAATGGGCGATCGCATCTGGGAACAACTGCGAATAGAACAAGGCCGCCCCGCAGTAGATTTTGAACTCACAGATGATTACAACCCCCTAGAAGCAAGACTTTTACACACGATTACCTATGATAAAGGCTGCTACATTGGTCAAGAAACAATTGCTCGATTGAACACCTACAAAGGAGTCAAACAGCAACTTTGGGGCGTACAATTGAGCGGTGCTGTTGAACCGGGTACTGTAGTTACAATCGGAGAGGAAAAAGTCGGAAAAATTACCAGTTTTACTGAAACAGAATCTGGCTTTTTTGGTCTGGCTTACATCCGCACAAAGGCTGGAGGCGAAGGATTGAAAGTGCAGGTGGGAGAAATTTATGGGGAAGTAGTAAATGTGCCTTTTTTAAGTTTATAGCCGCAGGAAGGAGGAATCAGGAATAAAGTGTTCATCAGATTTTTTAACCGCAGATAAACGCAAATAAACGCCGATGGAATTGCATCGGCCTTCATCTGTGTTTATCCGCTGATATCTGCGGTTAAAAACAGTCCTTATTTTGCCGATTTATGTGCTTTGTTTTCAGGTTCGGGAGATTGCAAAGCTTCGTCAAGAATTGCACGGGCCCCCTCGGCTTTACTCCTAGCATCTCGATAGCGGACTTGAGCTTGAGCGAAGTTTTTGAGAACCTTGAAACCGTCTTTGAGACTGGTGATTTCTTCAGCATTTACAGGCTCATCTGTAAACAAAATGTCGATCGCAGCCCGGATTTTCAGTGCTTCCTCGCGGGATTCCATTACCTTCAATTTGAGACTTGCCAAATTGCTCAGAATCTGTACTGCTTCAGTAATCGCGTCTTCGCTTTCAGACGCAGCATCTTCCATCTCTTTAACTTCGACAAACTGTTTTGGCCCAAATCCTTCTTTGAGATCCGTAGGTAGTTGACCAGCATCCATGAGCTCCATCAGCTGATCCATCGCTTCTTCGCGGGCTTTAGCTGAATCTTTCCCTTTGACAGTTAAAATAATTTCGGGGCTTTGAGGAAGTGTATAACGAACCATATTTTGATAGCCTGTGTGCGACAACAATTAATGATATTTTATCTTTATTCGATCGCCCGTTGCAGCTATCAAACCCGCGAAGTGGCTAACCGCTTGCCAAAAGTTGACACATATACAATCCTGGACGCACACTTCTACCTAATTATGTCATTCTGAGCCTTAGCGAAGAATCTCAAACCCTTGCAACACCGCCCTTGAGTGTGCAAGTCCTGATCCACTCAAAAGGAACACTAAAATAATGAAAGATAAATTTCTTAACTGGCTGAATATATTTTTAGTCGCTGACGTATTTTTCGTCTTTGCTAGCTTTGCGTGGTTTGCGATCGCAGTATTAGGTCGATCGACCGGCGTGAATCTCGGTTTCGACCTGTGGTACAGTCTGTGGCAGCCCGTATTTAATCCCGCCCTCGGAATTCTGATGGGTGGCGCTATTCTGAGTGGCATTGTTAATCAGATTTCTAAGCGCCTTAACCCTAAATAATATTTTAGCAAAAAAACTTCCATCTGACTTACGTATAGACTTTACTTGTAGGGTGCGCACTGCGCACCTTACTACTCTTGTAGGGTGCGCACTGCGCACCTTACTACTCTTGTAGGGTGCGCACTGCGCACCTTACCACTTGTAGGGTGCGCACTGCGCACCTTACCACTTGTAGGGTGCGCACTGCGCACCTTACCACTTGTAGGGTGCGCACTGCGCACCTTACCACTTGTAGCACTGCGCACCTTACCACTTGTAGGGTGCGCACTGCGCACCTTACTACTATAGATAGTGTAAAAATTAAATACTTGCGGTCAGTTTTGATGCCGCAGAGGTACGATGGAACCTAGGGAGGATGCCAAGCCCGGTAAGGTTAAGCTTGGCGAGAATACCCACAGGAAAGGAAAATGACACTTAACTTGCGGCGACCGGTTTTAATTGGCGGAATAGGACTTTCAACAGCACTGTGGCTGTTGGAAAGTCTACAGCACTCTGGCTCAGAAATGGGCGAAACGGCACTCATCGGCTTGGTGGCAGCTAGTGCGGGATACTGGTGGTGGCAGCGGCAATCGCCCAAACTTGAACTCGCACTCCCGCAACCCCTGGCAAGTCGGGAAGCAGCCGAAAGGGCGATCGCGACTTCAGAAGCTGCAATTAATTTGCTAGCCTCAGAAGCTCAAAACTCCCCAGCTCCTGCTCATCTAAAAGCACAGCTCGATCGACTAACCGCCGAATTAGACCGACAAGATTTGCGGATTAGCATCACTGGCGGCAAAGCTGTAGGCAAAACTGCCTTAATTCAAGTTTTAAATTCTAATTGGGCATCCCAACACTCACAAAAACTGAGTTTTCAAGAAACAGCCCCGCTATTTATTAATACGACGAATGCCGATGCCAAAATCAGCGATGATTTAGTGCTGTTTGTAACAGCGGGCGACATCACGGATTCAGAATTTAAAACATTATCTCAGCTAGCCTCCGCAGGTCAGCGCTTGCTGTTAGTGTGGAACAAACAAGACCAATATTTACCGACTCAGCAGTCGCAAATTTTGCATTCTTTGCAGCAAAGAATGCAAGGAATATTGGGTACAGAAGATATAATTGCGATCGCAGCTTCCCCCAATTCGATTAAAGTGCGGCAGCACCAACCGGACGGCACTTTTCAAGAACGGATGGAAAATCAAGTCTCTCAAATTCAGCCACTGACGGCAAGATTGACTCAAATCTTAACTCAAGAAAGTCAACAATTGATCTGGGCTCACACAGTGCGATCGGCCGCAACAGTCAAATTAGAGGCGAAAACTCTATTAAATGGAGTTAGAGGCGATCGAGCTTTTCCCATTATCGAACAATATCAGTACATCGCAGCCGCCGCCGTCTTTGCTAATCCCGTTCCCGCCTTAGACTTGCTCGCAACAACGGCCATCAGCACCCAACTTGTAATCGACCTCGGCGCTATTTACCAGCAAAAGTTTTCCTTAGACCAAGCTAAGGCAGTAGCGGCAACTTTGGCAAGCCAAATGTTCAAATTGGGATTAGTAGAACTCTCAACTCAAACTATTACTGGACTTCTCAAAACCAATGCCGTAACCTTTGTCGCCGGAGGCGCAGTGCAGGGAATTAGTGCAGCCTATTTTACCAGAATCGCTGGACTAAGTTTAATTGAATATTTCCAAAGTCGAGAACTGGAAAACACTGTCAATGGCAGTTTAAATATTGACCAATTGACCAAAACTTTGCAAGCAGTATTTAAGCAAAACCAACAAATTTCCTTCTTGCAATCTTTCATCAACCAAATTGCGAGTAACCTCTCGCCTCAAACATCCATCCGTTAAATCCGTTACACAATCCGCTGCCGAACTTCTCCAATGGCTGACAATTCCATTCAAGAAAATCGCCTATCCCTCGCCCGCGCCAGTTTGCGCCTCGCCCTGGCGCGCTATTCTCACCTACGCCAAATCAAAAAAGACTCGAAGACAGACTCGAATACAGAATTAGAAGCCGCACTGCAAAATCAGTTAGATATCTTAACTTACACCTCCGAAAAACTCGACCACTGCGTCATTCGCATCGCTACTTTCGGCTTAGTTAGTCGCGGCAAATCAGCAGTATTAAATGCACTTTTAGGTCAAAAAATTCTGCAAACAGGCCCTCTCAATGGCGTTACCCAATGGCCGCGATCCGTGCGCTGGCCAGTGCCTTTATCCCTGAATAACGGCGAGTCATCCGCAGTGCAAGTCGAATTAATTGATACACCCGGAATTGATGAAGTTGGCGGCGAAGTGCGCGGGGAAATGGCGAAACAAGTAACTCGCCAAGCCGACTTAATTTTGTTTGTTGTTGCCGGCGATATCACCCGCACTGAATATCAAGCACTGTGCGAATTACAAACAGCTCAAAAACCGCTGATTTTAGTTTTTAATAAAATTGACCTCTATCCAGAATTAGACAGAAAAGCTATTTACAAAAGTTTGCAAGCCCTGGGAAATGCCGAAAAGTTAGCAGCCGATGCGGTGACAGATAAATCAGATAGCGAAAATTTGTCCCCAAACAATCCCTCACCTAAATCTGCTACAAAATCGCCTACAAAATCCGCTCCTAAAAATGCCAAATCTTTAGAAATAGTGATGATAGCTGCGGAACCAGCACCGATGCAGGTACGAATTGAATGGCCCGATGGCAGAATTACTCACGAATGGGAGTCGCCGCCACCGCAGGTAGACGAGCTCAAACAGAAAATTTTGACGATTCTTAACCGAGAAGGTCGATCGCTCCTAGCTCTCAATGCTTTAATGGAAGCTAGAGATGCTGAAGCAAATATAGCCCATCAAATTCTCAAATTGCGACAAACAGAAGCCGAAGATTTAATCTGGCAATTTGCGAAATATAAAGCTCTAGCTGTTGGCTTAAATCCCATTGCTTTCCTCGACGTCATGGGAGCAACTGTCGCCGATTTAGCCTTAATTCGCTCTTTATCCAGACTTTACGGTTTACCCATGACTGGTTACGAAGCGGGGAAACTTTGGAAAACTATTTTCTCTAGTGCTGGAGGCGTACTTTTGGGAGAATTGGGTAGCAGTTTTCTCTTAGGATTCGGCAAAAGTGCAGCCATTGCTGCTCCCCAAATGGGCTTTTCTACTTTTGCAGGAGTTGCAGTTACTCAGGCTAGTTTAGCAGCTTATGGAACCTATGCTGTCGGTCGCGCCGCCCAAGTTTATTTAGAAAAAGGCTGCACCTGGGGCCCCCTGGGACAAGATACGGTAATTCAAGAAATTCTCGGCACCATAGAACGTGATACAATTATCGATCGCCTACAGCAAGAATTCAAAAGTCATCAGTGATCTCAATTCCGACTGCGCCGGAATGATCTACTGAAAGAGCATCAAAAGTGCAACGAGGACAAGTTATATCAAATCCGTTAACATCGGAATTATTTCTCTCTCTTCTCTGACTCTGCGCCCTCTGCGTCCTCTGCGGTTCAATCATTCCGATACAACCGGAAACGAGATGATTCCCAATTCTTTAATCGCCAATCGCCAATCGCAGTATTACCTCCTAGCGATCGCAATACCCTGTCTAAAATGAACGATCGTCGCAATTACAGCAATAGAAAAGTAAAATATTCTAATCAGCCAAAAACAAATTAGCATCGACCAAGTAACAATAGTCGGAGCTAGCCCTGTTAACTGCACAAATCTGGAGTTAACTTTTTTTTCAAAGCGATCGAGATCTTTCATCTCAGATTGATTCGCAGGAATCACCGGAAACTGACCGGTATAGAAATAATAACCAATAAAACCCTGCATTCCTACCTGTTTTTTCAAAAAAGAGTTAGTTAATGTTGTAGTTTCAGCCGGCGATAATTTGTCCAATTCTTCTACTGTTTCCAGCCAATGATTATATCTAATAATCGGCGTACTCATAAAAACCAAGGGAACGATCGCTATTAACAAAAACGCACTAACTTGGCGACCGTATTGAGGCTTTAAAAGTCTGGTAGCCAAACCAAATCCCATGCCGATAAAAGCAAAGACTAAGATATTTAATAATTCAATAATTTCGATTCCTCTCAACAAATCGCCCAGAATTAAAATTGTATATAATATTTTGTCGGCCAACATCAGGGCGACAAATTTGATCAGGACTGAAATGCCCACAATCATCGCTGCACTAGCTACATAGCCGATGCCACCTAACAGGTACAATAAAAGCGAACGAACTTGTTTGAATGACTGCTGCATATTATTCACTAACTGAAAGGTGAGAAGCAGGATTGATCAGTTCCCGCCTAGCCGCCTGTGTGACTTGTGCGATCCGTTCTTTCATCACACTCTCTTCGACAGGATTTTGCTCCGACTGCTGTTGTCGATCGCTCCCCAACCATAAAAGATACTCGATATTGCCAGCCGGGCCAAGTAAAGGCGACCAAGTTAAGCCCCGTTCTTCCCATCCTAAAGCAATGGCTGCTTTCCACACTTGGAAAATCGCATCGGCTTGGGTGGCTGAGTCTCGCACTACGCCTTTTTTCCCGACGCGATCGCGCCCAACCTCAAACTGCGGCTTTACCAGCAACACCGCTTCTCGCGGTGGTGCCAACAACTCCCACAGCGCCGGTAAAATCTTATCCAGGGAAATAAACGACACATCTACTACCGCCAAATCTGCTCGCTGAGAGTCGCCATAGAGCTCTGTAGCCGTCATGTACCGCAAATTGGTGCGTTCTTTCAAAATTACCCTCGGATCGTTCCTCAAGCCCCAATCAGCTTGACCATAGCCAACATCTATCCCATAGACTTTCGCTGCGCCAGCTTGCAGCAAACAGTCGGTAAAACCGCCTGTGGAAATGCCGCCGTCGAGACAAATTCTATCTGTAATGGAAATGGCAAAAACTTCTAATGCTTTGGCTAATTTGTCGCCGCCTCTAGAAACGTAGCGCGATCGCTCTTTAATTTGAATTTGGGCTGCAATGTCAATCTCAGTGCCCGGTTTGTCAACTAGCTGCTGGTTGACTGTGACTTTCCCAGTCCGAATCAAAGCTTGAGCTTGTTGTCGGGAAGTACACAAATCTAGGTTTACCAATAAAGTGTCTAGTCGCTGTTTAGCCAAGGTTTTTAATCTGTACCGATCGAGTGACAGTACCAGATTAGCACTTACGCAATCACAAGCCCCCGCATCGCGCCCGTGGGAGCAATCAAAAATCTCAAATCTTAAATCTCAAATCCCATGATGGGCGATCGCCCTCACCCCGGTTGATGTGACTTTTATCACTTGATTTGTTGAGTTTTATCACAAATAGACCTTCCTCTCATCACAGCAAAACTTGCGGGACTAGCAGATAATGTAGAACAGGTCGAACCGTTACAAATAAAATGCCTTTTGTCAACCAATGTCCAGTTTTTAACCGATTAGAGGCGCAGCGCTCAACTATGAAAAACTTTAACTTCCCGATCAGAAACACAGACAATTGTCAAGAAAATCCCCTGGCATTCCTAAGTGGCAAAATTGTTCACATTCTCTACCCCAACGGCGAAGTAGAAGCAGCCACAGTCGAGCAAATCGATCGCCGCCAAACTAAAATTCCCCTTGACAAATGCCTCGTCTGGGGATGTATCGGCGATTTTTAGCGCATAAAAAAAGACCGCTTCTTTGCGCTCGATGCCCAAAAAAGCGATCTCTTAACTCAAATTGCTAGTTATCCAATCAAAATTGACAAAAATTAACAATCGACGATTCAGGGTGGCAAATAGGAAATAGCAATCACCAATTACCAGTTACCAATCACCAATAACTAGCAAATTGACTTAAATATCTTGTTCGCTCAATTCGCGAATCATGTAATCAAAAGGCTGTTCCAGAAAAGGCCCCACAGACAAGCCAGCAGCAGCCACTTGAGCCTTAACCATCTCCTTCATAATGCTAATCCCCATCACCGTCGGGCCAATGGGCACACTCAGTGAATTGTAAGTTTCCCGTAGCCCTTGCAGAACCCGCTCATCAAGCACGTCTGTACTGCCAGCCACCAGGGCGTAAGTAGCATAGCGCAAGTAGTAGTCCATATCCCGCAGACAAGCAGCGTAGCGGCGAGTCGTGTAGGCATTTCCACCAGGACGGATCAGTTCCGGCTGTTCAGCAAATAGCTGTATTCCAGCTTGCTTGACAATGGCCGCAGCATTGCTGTTAATTGCTGCTGCCGCAAGTACCCGTGCTGTGCCCGTTGCAAAATAAGATTTCAACCGATCGATACCATCTCGGTCTAAATACTTACCAGCAACATCATAATTTTCAATCAGACTCGTCACTGCATCCCGCATAAGTTTCTCTCCCAAAAATCTTTATCAATACTTTGCTATCTGAGACAGACAGCCTATTGTAGACTACTACAAATCGGCGTTTGATTAAGATTTGAGATAGGATTTTCTGACTACCGGTTAATCCCCGGCAGAAAATCCTAATTTCTGGCCCCAAATTCTGGCGAAGGCCTTCGATCTTTTACCGAAAAGTATCGACAGAGCAAGAGTCGCGAACTGTTGGGCCACCCTCTGACCCATTTGGCAAAAATTTGTATCGAGAGATACAATCATCTAGGTAGCGAATACCTATCATCGCCCAAATAGTCTGAAATCTGCCGTTAGCGAAGCCCTCGAAGAGGATCGCCCAGACAAAACCAATATCAGGAGTAAGTCATGTTCCAGACACCCCAAGAAGCCTTAAACTACATAACAGAACAGAAAATCCAGATCATTGACCTCAAATTCATTGATATGCCGGGGATCTGGCAGCACCTTTCCCTGTTCCATGACCAAATCGACGAAACCGCATTCACAGACGGCGTACCCTTCGACGGTTCCAGCATTCGGGGCTGGAAAGCCATCAACGAATCAGACATGACAATGGTCATCGATCCTACCACCGCTTGGATCGACCCCTTCATGGCAGAACCCACCCTCAGCTTCATTTGCAGCATCAAAGAACCCCGCACAGGCGAACCATACAGCCGCTGTCCCCGAACAATTGCCCAAAAAGCGATCGACTACTTAGTTACCACCGGTCTCGGCGATACCGCATTCTTTGGCCCGGAAGCAGAATTCTTCATTTTTGACGATGTTCGCTACGACCAAACCCAAAACAGTGGCTATTACTATGTAGACTCAGTAGAAGGTCGCTGGAATTCCGGCAAAGAAGAACCAGGCGGCAACCTCGGCTACAAACCGCGTTACAAAGAAGGTTATTTCCCCGTTGCACCAACCGATACCTCTCAAGACATGAGAACGGAAATGTTGCTGACAATGGCAAAATGCGGCGTACCCATTGAAAAGCACCACCACGAAGTCGCCACCGGCGGCCAGTGCGAACTCGGCTTCAAATTCGGAACCCTGATTGAAGCCGCCGATAACTTGATGACTTACAAATATGTGATCAAAAACGTCGGCAAAAAATACGGCAAAACCATAACTTTTATGCCCAAACCATTGTTTAACGACAACGGTTCCGGGATGCACGTTCACCAGTCAATTTGGAAAGACGGTCAACCGTTATTTGCTGGCGATCAATATGCCGGTTTCAGTCAAATGGGACTGCATTACATCGGCGGCATTCTCAAGCACGCACCGGCACTTTTGGCACTCACCAATCCCACAACTAATTCCTATAAACGGTTGGTTCCGGGTTTTGAAGCGCCTGTAAACTTAGCTTATTCTCAAGGAAATCGATCGGCATCAGTGCGGATTCCCTTGTCGGGAACTAACCCCAAGGCCAAACGCTTAGAATTCCGTTGTCCCGATGCCAGTTCTAACCCCTATTTAGCCTTTGCAGCCATGCTGTGCGCGGGCCTAGATGGCATCAAGAATCAAATCGATCCGGGTGAACCTTTGGATGTGGATATCTACGACCTTTCCCCTGAAGAATTGAGCAAGATTCCTTCGACTCCCGGTTCCTTGGAAGGCGCTTTGGAAGCTTTGGAACAAGACCATGCTTTCTTGACTGAAACTGGTGTATTTACCGAAGACTTCATCAAAACTTGGATTTCTTACAAACTCGATAATGAAGTCAACCCGATGCGGTTACGTCCTCATCCTTACGAGTTTGCTTTGTACTACGATTGTTAGATAAGTTAGGTCGCTCTAATTAAACTTAAGATGCGATCGCTTTTAGATACCCGACTTCTTCAAGAAGTCGGGTATCTGGTATAGATAGGGTTAAATAATTATAATTAAGTTGGCAATAACAAATAACAAAGAACCAAGAACAAATAACTAAATAATGTCCGATATTTTTGTTATGGTACGCAATCAAAATAACATTGCCATGACTTCAGTTGACGGCATTGCCTTCGTCACTTTACTGACTCAGCAGGGACGAGTGCTGGCAGAGGAAACGGTTGACCTGTTTGAGGCAGATGTGAATTTTGATAACCTGAAGAAGGGAAAATATATGGTAGCAGTCTGGCACGAAGGAGTTGAACCGCGATCGGCAACTTGTAGTGTTAAAATCACCGATGAAGATAAAGTAATCATGCTGACATTTGTTTACCTGGAGCTAGAACGGGTACTGCTGGGCATTCAAACTTCAACCGAAGAGAGACTTTGACAACCCCGCAAGCTTCGCAACGGAATGGGAGCGCGCGAGCTCTTTGATCACACTTAGCTCAAGTCGTGCGCGATCGCGAAATTCACCCGATCACCGTCAACCGCTACCGCTACAGCGAACAGCGCAGTTGCAAAGATTTTGTAATTTCTTCCCTAGCCGCAATTAACGTCACCGAAAAGCGGGGCTGCGAATACTTCTCAGATCACATCCACGCCCTCAAAAATGCTCCTAAAACTGACGAAAACGTCAAAATCCGCGAAACTATCGAAAAGAGCTTTCCCGAAGCAGCAGGCCAAGACTAAGCCCAGGGCTTGAAAACTAATCATATCTAATCCGTTGGTATCGGAATTATTCATCTCTCTCTCTCTTCTCTTCCTCTGCGCCCTCTGGCGCTGGAGCGGTTTAATCATTCAGAAACAATCGTAAACGACACTCGGCGGTTGAAACCGCGGCTAGACAAACGAAGTCTGCCTCCGCAGACTAAGAAATCAGGAGACGGCACTGCCGTTTCCCTACCTGATTATTTTGGGGTAGGGAAACGGCACTGCCGTCTCCTCCGTTCTACTTCCAGGCAGAGTCGGGGGAATCAGTTACCGGTTAAGATCAACTAATTATTGGAATAGTTTCCTTCTAATCAGAACCATGACTACCAGCGAGCCAAACCCACAAACAGTTTCCACTGAAAGCCTCTCAAGTGAAACCGCGATCGCCTCTGAGCAGGTCGAAACAGCCACAGCCGTCACCTATACAGAAGAAATTGAAACTGTCATCGCCAGCATGGCTGTAGACCAAAAAGTCATGGTCGGTCAAAATGAAGCTGGCGGACATCTTTGGAAGTTTAAGTACGGTAGCGTTGAAGTGTTCGTGCAACTCACGGGCGAAACTGAAAATGATACTTTGACTGTTTGGGCTTTTGTACTTCAGTTGCCGGCGAAGAATGAAGCTCAATTAATGCGGAAACTTCTGGAAATGAATTGGCTGTCTACTTTGGAATCTCATTTTGCGATCGTTGACAGTCAAGTTGCGGTAGTATCGACTCGGACGATCGCCGAAATCTCGACTGGGGAAATTTCTCGCGCTATTACTATTGTCGCTACGATCGCCGATGATCATGACGATCTTCTGCAAGCTGAATTTGGACTGTAGCCGTTAATAGTTAACAGTTAACAGTTAACAGTTAACAGTTAACAGTTAACTGTTAACTAATAAGCAGGCCCGGCCAGCCAAGAAATAGTTATTCCTAGCCCCAAACCGACAAACACTTGAAAAGGAGTGTGTCCTAGCAACTCCTTAAGACGAGCCTCATTTAAGTTGTGGTCTTCCTCAAAAAACTCATCAACAATTTGGTTAAGGATGCGAGCTTGCTTGCCGGCAGCTTGGCGGACACCAGCAGCATCGTACATGACAATAATCGCAAAAATCGTAGCGATCGCAAACTCTGGACTTTCCCATCCCAGCGTTTGTCCGACTCCAGAAGCCAAAGCACCCACAAAAGCCGAGTGAGAGCTAGGCATTCCGCCAGTGGTGACTAAATTCCGAAGATTAAACTTCCGATTTTTGATTAGTTCGATCGGCAATTTCAATACTTGAGCAGCCAGACAAGCGATTAAAGAAATCACCAGTACATGATTGTTTAAGATGCCGCTGCAAATTTCCTGCATAGTATTTGGCATTTCTAGTTACTGCGGCTGGTAATATAATCGGCGATCGCCAGCAGCGGTAGGGCTTTATTCCCAAACACTGCCAGTTGAGCCTTAGCGTCAGCAACAAGTTGTGAAGCTTGACGCCTTGACTCCTCAATTCCCCACAAACTCGGATATGTCACCTTTCCGGCTTGAACATCTTTCCCAGCCGTTTTGCCGAGTTCTTCAGTAGTAGCAGTAATATCCAGAATGTCATCAATAATCTGGAAAGCCAACCCAATATTTTGAGCGAAACGAGAAAGCCGCTGCAAATCCGCAGCAGAAGCCCCAGCCAAAATTGCGCCACAAACTACGCAAGCTTCTAACAGCGCCCCGGTTTTGTGAGCGTGAATGTAATTCAAAGTTTCTAGAGAAACATCTTTCAATCCTTCCGATGCCAAGTCAACCACCTGACCGCCTACGAGCCCACCAGCGCCCGATGCGCGCGCCAAATGGGCGATCGTCTGCAACACCTGATAGGGGGGTACGTTCTCAGTTTTAGAGGCGATAAATTCAAAGGCATAGGTCAACAAACCATCGCCAGCCAAAATTGCGATATCTTCGCCGTAGACTTTGTGGTTAGTTAGTTGGCCACGCCGATAGTCGTCATTGTCCATTGCCGGCAAATCGTCGTGGATCAGCGACATGGTGTGGATCATTTCCAAAGCGCAAGCTGTGGGCATTGCTATTTGGGCAGTGCCGCCAGCCACTTCGCAGCTAGCCAGACACAGGATCGGACGCAGCCGCTTGCCGCCTGCTAGCAGCGAGTAGCGCATGGCTTCGTAAATTTTCTCTGGGTAGATGACCGGTAGCGCACTGTCGAGAGCTATCTCGATCGCCCTTTTTTGCTCGACTAGGTAAGTAGATAAGTCGAAAGCGGATTCCGGTTGGGACTCATCCATTTCTGTTGCAAATACCATCCCTTGCTCTCTTGTACTTAATGTGACTTGGGATACTGTGAGTTGTTTTGGTCGATCGCGCCGACTTCCTCGGTGGCGATCGATCGCAATCTGAGACTCAATTTAATCATTTTACGGGTGTTGTTGCACAGAAACTTATTTGAGTTTGGAGAACTTGCTCAAACAGAACTTAGGCACGAGTTATAAAAACACCTGATTTAGTCAAGAAAAGTTAAGGTTTGCATCCAGAAGCTTGACTCAAAACCCGGTTTCTGCATAAGTCCTAATTTCCAATCCGCTGATTTGTCTAAACTTCCAAAAACCGCAGCACCGGGGGTGTGGGATGACTGAGCCAAATTAGAGCGATCGAGTCGATCGGGCCGGGGCCTGCTTGTTCAGTCTGGACGCACGCGGGACTAAAAACCCGGTTTCTGTGGCGAGCATCTCAAGGGAGCATCCACGATTTTTCAGAGAAACCGGGTTTTTTTGGCCGTCCTATTGTTGACAAAAACCGACACTCTGATCATCCCGCAGCGATCGAACATGAAAACAATTAGTATTTTCTCGTAGCTTCTACCTGCTTGAGACAATAACTAGAAATGGTATTTTCCAACAGCATAGCAACAGTCATCGGGCCGACACCGCCCGGCACCGGCGTGATAAATTCCGCCACGTTTTTAACAGCATCAAAGTCCACATCTCCAGCCAAACGGCTAGTACCATCTGGATTGACAACGCGGTTGATCCCGACATCAATTACTACTGCTCCCGGTTTGACCATATTAGCTGTAATCATTTCTGTGCGGCCGACGGCGGCGATTAAGATATCGGCTTGGCTGGTGATGGATTCTAGGTTTTGCGATCGAGAATGAGCTACTGTCACCGTACAATCGGCTTCTAACAGCATCAGCGCCATCGGTTTACCCACCAAAATACTGCGGCCCAAAACTACAGCGTTTTTTCCTTTTAAACCAATCTGGTATGCTTGCAAAAGCCGCATCACTCCGGCTGGGGTACAACTGCGTAAACCTCGATCGCCCCGCACCAGGTGGCCTAAATTTACAGGATGGAGTCCGTCTGCATCTTTGTCGGGAGCAATTTGGTACAGTAGGGAAGTTGCGTCTAAGTGCTCTGGTAGTGGCAGTTGTACTAAAATGCCGTCTACTCGATCGTCCTCGTTGAGTGCATGAATTGCAAGTTCTAGTTCGGCTTGAGATGCATTTGCGGGATAATGCTGACCAAAGGAAGCAATGCCAACTTTAGCGCAGGCTCGCTCTTTATTTCGCACGTAAGCTGCGCTGGCTGGGTTGTCCCCAACCATGAGCACCGCAAGGCCCGGAGGACGCCCAATCTGGGTTTGTAGGGAACGAACTCGATCGCTTAGCTCGCTTTGAATCTTTTGGGCTAAAGCTTTACCATCTAATATGCGAGCAGTTTTGGCTTCCATTGTAGACTCTGGGTTAGGGGCTGACGATTTTAGATTTTAGCTTAACCGCTGACAATGACTGTACAGTAGTCTCTTCTGAGTTGCGATCGATTTTTCTAATTCTGTTAGAGTAAGTCGTATCTCCAATCTCAAATCATTTGACTAAATGACTAATGCAATTAAGCAAGTTTGGGTTCAGTATGATATCAAAGAGGAGCTGCATCGGCTCTTTATCGCTAATATTCGCCAGCGCTTTGTTCAGTTGTGGCAATTTATCTATGCCTCAACTTAATCCTGGCTTGAATGTGGCTAGTATTGGCGAAGTTCAACAAAAGCGGCAAGTGGATGCTGAAGTTTATCTCCGGGGAAAGGTGGAAAATCGCGCACCGTTTGTCGGGAATGCGGCTTATCAACTTCAGGATAATACCGGCAGTATTTGGATTTTAACCAAGCAAGATTTGCCACAACTAGGCGATGAAGTGTTGCTGAAGGGCGCAGTCCGCTATAAAAGTATCACGTTGAAGGATTTGGCGGGTAAAGATTTAGGTGAGGTTTATGTTGAGGAAATTGAACAGATCAAGCGTACTCCCGGCGCAGACAAGGGGAAATAGGCAGAAGGTAATTGGGAATTAGGCATGGCTAATTAGTAATTGGTAATTGGAATTGGAGGCCGAGCCTGGGAACAAGGATGTAACAAATAACCAATAACAAATAACAAATAACAAATAACCAATGACTGAAATTCACGTTGCGATCGCGATTTTGTACCGAGACGGCAAGTTTCTCTGCCAGTTGCGGGATGATGTTCCTAATATTAGGTATCCGGGAAATTGGGCTTTGTTTGGCGGACACATGGAACCGGGGGAAACGCCGGAAGTTGCTGTAATACGGGAATTGAAAGAAGAAATTAATTATACTCCTGCAAGTGTTTCTCTTTTTTGTTGCGTTACAGAAGGAGATGTTGTTCGCCACGTTTTTCATGCACAACTTACTGTGGATGTCAAGGATTTAGTTTTGCTTGAGGGTTGGGATATGAAGTTGTTGACACCGGAGCAGATTCGGGCTGGAAAATGCTTTTCTGAGCAGTCAGGAGATGTGCGATCGCTCGGTCAGCTTCACCAACGTATTTTGTTAAATTTTATTGAGTCGATCGCCTAAAATTTCCCAATTCAAGTAGGCGGACATCAATACAAACAAAATCAAGAAACCCGGTTTTTGTAGGCAATCCCCCCGTGGTTGCCCTCGGGTTTCTTTGCAGTCTTTACCGCGCCGCAATCATTCCCGTTTGGCGCGCGTAGTCAAACAACCCTCCGGCATCAATGACGGGCTCTACTTCTCCTAAAGGTTTGAGGGAGCAAGTTCGATCGAGAGTGTGGTTGATGATTCGCCCTGCTGTAAAATCGATCGTCACTGCTTGGCCCGTAGCAAACAAGTCACAGAGTCGATCGACTGATTCGATCGGGTACAATTCACCAGTAGCTGAGCAATTCCGAAAGAAGATGCGAGCGTAAGACAGAGCCACCACAGCTTCGACGCCAGCGGCCCCTAGAGCGATCGGAGCGTGCTCTCGCGAAGAACCGCAGCCAAAATTTTCGCCAGCGATTATAATCGAATACTGGGTTTTCTGTTCACCAGGTTCGATAAACTTACCGTAGCGATCGGGCAACCCAATCATCGCATAACTGCCTAGTTTCTCGTACTCGTCCGGCTTTGAGGGAACCAGGGTCAGGTATTCGGCAGGGATAATTTGATCTGTATCGATGTTGTCGTCTACAACAAAAATTTTACCGCTAATTACTTTGCCCATAGTTTATTTCCTGTTGGTCTCTGAGATGCTGTTTTGATGCTTTTGAAGTTGGAGCAGTATGCAAGATTTACACTTGTCCATAATAACCTGGGAGTGTCAGCGATCGCCTGTATAAGTGAAAAATCAGATCCGAGAGTTTAGGTTAACAATTAACAGCTTGCTAAGCTTTAATATATTCCGATGACGAATCAAATAGATAATATTGTCAGACAGGCTCACAAGGGATCGGTGGCAGCGATCATTCAAGTTCTTAATGACGAACTCGCACAGGTAGGAGTCAGAACTAGAGCTGTGTTTGCAGATGGGGTGCTGCAACTGCTGTGCGAGGCTGCAAAAGTCGAGCTGCTCGAACAGTCTAACTTGGTCGATCGCATCCGGCAAATTTTGGAGGGAATTTCGCCCCGCAATATTCGCCGAGTCAACATCAATAGCCGCCTGGTTCGAGAACACCAATTGCTGTGGCTGGAAGAAATTAGTCGCGATCCGCAAAATCAACTGCTGTGGTCGCAAGAAATTAAACTGATCAAACCCAATTTTTGGCAGCGTTTCGCTCTAGCTCAAAAGGAACGCCAAGAGAGAGGCCCGAAACTGGCTTTACCTAGAATGGCGGCACCTCGTCGATTTATGCAGGAACCGCAGCAATTTCAGCGTGGTATCATCGGTGGCATCTGTATTAGCGTGGTGTTGCTCGCAGCGGTTGCTGCCATCTACAAAGGACTAAATTCCCAAGTTGCCAACAGCACCCCAGCCACAACCCAAGCAGTGGTGTCTCCCGCTGGCAAGGTAACACCTAGCTCTAATGTTGACTCTTTTGCACAAGCTGTGCGGCTGGCTGAGCAAGCAGCCAGAGAGGGCAAAACAGCCCAATCTCCCGAGGATTGGTTAGTAGTAGCTGCTAAGTGGCAGCAAGCTTCGGATTTGATGGCAGCAGTGCCCGAACAGCATCCCCGCTACACAACGGCGGCTAACCGGACGGCTCTTTACCGCCAAAATAGCGAAAAAGCCCAACAGGCAGCACAAAATAAGTAACTCAGGCAGCCACATAAATTGATATTTAGGGCGGTCTGAGTCCCTCAACAGCAGTTGTCAATGGCAATTTTTGATGCTCAAGTCGGAAGCTATCTGATTAAGGGTAAAATTTTATTTTTTTACAGGGAATTTGGTGCGATCGGCGTCACGAGCAAGGCACTGTTGTATCACAAAAGAAATTTGCTAAAATCACAAACTTAAATAGGAAACATCACAGGTTTGGGAGAAGGGTGTCACCAAGCAGTCTCTAGCAAAGCTCAATACTAATAACTGTCAACAAACCCCCGCTATACCTGTAGGGCCACGACGCCTTGTCCGGCGCGGGACTACAAAATCAGGACACAACAATGTTCTGTCCCTACAAAATCAGATTGTATGCGATACCTGTAGGGTTAGCGGGGGATTGAGAGGTTCTATGCTTTGCAGCACTCGCAGGCTCAAACACATTAAACTAAAGGTTTGGCTGCCATGACTAACAATCAGGGAAATCCAGATTTGGCTCCGCTCAACCGAGGGGCGTCAGAGTCTTACGCATTACATCTACCGCAAATCGCAGAATCATTATCAGTCCCAAAATTTCTGGCTCGAATAATGCAGTACCAGGTCGAACCAGCCCCAATCGAGTGGCAAATTTGCCAAATTGTCGCGACAATTCCCGATCGAGAAATGCTGCTGCAAATAGCCCATACTTTGGGCGTAGCATGGGGAGCAGATTGTTGTTTGGTTGCTGCTGTAACTGACAACAAAGTCGCAATTCCCAATGCTTACTGGCACATTGGGAGTGGCCCAAAGTCCTCCGATACCGCAGCAGATTTCACTCAAACACCGCAATTCTCCCAAACCACAATCTTAAACTCGCCCTTAATTTCACCAGTCTTAGCTCAGGTGCTGACAGATGGCGAGGTGGTGGTGATTTCCGATATTCAAGCTCAAAGGGCAGCAAACGCGCCGAATTCCGTTTCGACACCGATCGAGGTGCGGGCAATTTTGGCAGCGCCTGCGCGATTCGGGGGGGCGATCAATGGCATTATGATTATTGTCAAGTCGCAACCTTACGAGTGGTCGGCAGCCGATCGGCAGCGCATCGAAGCAGTATCAGACGCGATCGCCTCCGCGATTTCTCACATTCAAAAAAATCAAGAAATTGCCAGTTTAAACCAACAGTTGCAGCAACAAGCTAAATATCAACATCTCCTCCGCAGAGTTGCTTTATCGATCGACAGGAGTTCAGAAATCGATCTAATTTTGCAGCGAGTTATTGAAAATACCACAGATATCCTGGAAGTAGATCGAGGTCAAATCCTGCTGTTGAAATATACAGACCCACTCTTAAAAAGTCGCTCAAGCACTCAAACTCCCAAAGCAAAAGTCGTATTAGTTTGCGAATCCGATCGCAAAAAAAATCAAAGCAAACAGTCAATTGAACAAAGCGCAGCGGGGAAACAAAGCTCGAAAGCCAAAACCAAAAACCAGGATAAAACTGCTAATTCCAAATCCAAAATCCCCAACTCAAAATCAAATAATTCCCCGGCTTTTTGGATATCGGAATCTAGTTTGTGCCTGGAAGCATTCAAGAGCGCACCTAAATCCCTCGCCCTGGCTGACGCAGGTGAATCGATCGGCAATGAACAGCAAAAGCTCCCAGAAATCTTGAATCTCCAAGGCATTCGCGCCTGGGTGCTGGTTCCTCTAGTCAGCACCAGCGAACCAGATACCCTGTTGGGGTTCTTGGTTTTGCAGCACTCCTCGCCTCGTACTTGGAGGCCTGAAGAATTGGAAGTTATAGAATTAGTCGCAGCTCAAGTCAGCACAGCTATGATCCAAACTCAGATGCTCAAGGACTTGCAAGCTCTTGTCGAAGACAGAAACGCTCAGTTAAAGCAAAGTCTAGCTGTCCAAGGGCAGTTATACCAGCAATCTGCCAATCAACTAGAGCAACTGCGGAAGTGGAAGCAGATTAAAGACGATTTTCTCGACACAGTGAATCACGAGTTGCGTACCCCTTTAACAATCATGAAGCTGGCGATTCTGATGCTAAAACAAGCTGAACAGCCGGCGGCGAGTCGGGCTAAGTATCTCGACATTTTAGAGCAGAAGTGTTTTAAGGAAATCGCTCTGATTGAGGATTTGCTCGCGCTGAAGCAGTTTGAGACTCAGCAAGTCCCTATTTCTCTACTCCAGATTAATCTCAAGCATTTAATTCAAGATTTGGCCCTTGATTTTGAGCAAACCTGGGCAGACAAGGGATTGACTCTGAAGGTGGATTTGCCAAATCCATTATCTGCTTTGGAAACCGACGGCTCCAGCCTCAATCGGATTTTGCTGGAACTGTTGACGAATGCTGGCAAATACTCGGCTTCTGGAACTGCGGTAGTTTTGGATGTGTCTTTAGTGGCTGGCTACTTTGTCCTCACAGTATCTAATTTCGGGCGTGGTATTTCTGCTGCTGATTTGCCACACATCTTTGAAAAGTTCCGCCGTGGCATCGGTATCACTGGCCAAGCTATCCCCGGCACCGGTTTGGGTCTGACTCTGGTAAAGTATTTAGTACAGCACTTGAATGGTAGTATTGATGTTGATAGCCGTCCGTCCGAGAGTTCTGAAGGTGATCAGTTGTGGCTTACGTCTTTTACTCTGACTCTGCCACAAGTTCAAGGGTAACTCTCTAGTCTGGAAGCATAAATAGGCCCAGAAATAGGCAATTAGTTATTTTTCCCATTGCTGATGACCTAGTTAAACTTTTTGCGGTGCATTGAACTCGATCGTGAATATTATGCTCACAAAAACTGCACCCAAACTCCTGCGTTGGCAACGTTCTCAATATTCGCCGCTAGCACGACAAATAGATGTTTTTGCAGCGGCGGGAAAGTTTTTGTTTTATTTGTGGTGGGATGGACTGCTGCAAAATAAATCTGCCCATACTAGAAGAATTCGCGCTCATTGGTTGGTCAATACTTTGTTGGATTTGGGCCCGACTTTTATTAAAATCGGCCAGTCTCTTTCGACTCGCGCGGATTTGCTCCCCCTTGAGTATGTCAAGGAACTCGAACAGTTGCAGGATCGGGTTCCTGAGTTTAGTTCCGAAGAGGCGATCGCTCTGGTAGAATCTGAGTTGGGCAAAGATATTTATACTTTGTATCGCGATTTTGACTCGTTTCCGATCGCAGCAGCAAGTCTCGGACAGGTACATAGAGCTAGATTGCACACCGGGGAAGATGTGGTTGTGAAGGTGCAGCGTCCGGGATTGTCCAAGTTATTTGATTTGGATGTTAAGGCCGTTTACCAAGTGATCCGTTTTTGCGATCGCTATTTTCCTTGGACGCGCAAGTATAACTTGGAAGCTATATATCATGAGTTTTTTAAGATTTTATACCAAGAAATAGACTACGTGCAAGAAGGCAAAAATGCCGATCGCTTTGGCGATAATTTTCAAGGCTATCCTCGGATTATTGTCCCAAAAGTCTATTGGCAATACACTACTAAAAAAGTGATTACTATAGAATATGCTCCCGGTATTAAGGTAGACGATCGCATTAGTTTAGAGGCGATTGGAGTAGATATTCAGAAACTCAATCAACTCGGAATTTGCTGTTATTTGAAGCAGTTGTTAATAGACGGTTTTTTTCAAGCTGACCCCCATCCGGGAAATTTGGCTGTAACTGAAGATGGGAGCTTGATTTTTTACGATTTTGGGATGATGGCAGAAGTTAAGTCTTTGGCTAAAGACGAAATGGTCAAGACTTTTTTTGCTGTGTTGAAAAAGGATACTGATGGGGTACTCGATACTTTAATTGCGATCGGCTTAGTTGACCCGATGCCGGATATGATGCCGGTGCGCCGACTGATTACTTTTCTGTTGGATAAGTTTATTGATAAGCCGATCGACTTTCAAGCTTTTAATGAAATTAAGAACGAACTTTACATCATGTTCGAGCAGCAGCCGTTTCGCTTGCCTGCACAAATGATGTTTATTGTCAAGTCATTGACGACTCTCGATGGCATTGCCAGAACTCTCGATCCTCACTACAATTTCTTAGCATCAGCTCAGCCTTTTGTCAAGAGTATTGCAGTGAGCAAAGGTCGAGGGAGTGCGCTCGGAGAATTGGCAAGACAAGCGCGAAATTTTATTACATATAAGTTACAGCAGCCCAGTAAAGCGGAAGTTTTTTTCAAACGTTTAGAGCAGCGGATAGAAGATGGCGAACTGCAAATTAGAGTGCGAAATATCGAGAGCGAAAGAGCCTTGAAACGCATTAATTTAGCCCTGAAAACTCTAATTTTTGCTGGTCTGACTGGTTTGATGTTGCTGTCGGGTGCAGTGCTGCTGGTGGGGGGATACAAAACGGGGGCGATCGGAGTTTTTGCTCTCTCAGGATTCGGCGGTTTATTTATGTTGCGATCGCTGTTAGATTTGTTGCTTAAGGAACAACTCGATAAAATCGCTGAAAAATAAATATACTTGGGAATTGGTAATTGGGTTTGTAGTGAGGACTTTAGTCCTCATTTAAAAGACTAAATTTCTTATGCTTACTCTTGAGTCCAATCACCGATCAACTCTATTTGATTTTGCATTTCTGCCGCGGATTTAGCAGAAATTAGACTCAAAAGGCGACGCATTTGTTCTCCCACAGAATATTTTTGCTGTCCTAAAATAATTCCCGAATGAGAATCACCTCTTTCTAGCCAATTGGTATGAATTAGATAAAAATCCCTACTGTTGAAACTATAAATTACCCTTTGATTCTCAAAAGCCCAAATAAGTTGCTCTTCATCACTGCGAGATAACATTCCTGTTTCGGAAACTGTAATTACATCGACACCGCGACTTTGTAAAGCTTGCAATAGTTTTTTGCTGCGTGAATCTTCATCTAAGTAAAGACGAATTTGGCTCATGCTGTCTCCTGCATTTTTAGCTTGTTTAATGCGGCTAAACGCTCATATTCCGCTTGTTCAGCAGCTAAATCAGCTTCAATTTCTGCTCGATTTGCGTGATAGTAAGTCAGTGCAGCATAAACCTGCGCTAGGGTGAGATGATCCAGATCCGCTGCTATTTCCTCAGCACTATTACCTTGTTTGTATAAGGCTACAATTCGCTGCACTGATGTGGCAGTACCTGCTACGATCGGGATGCCACCGCGAAGGTGCGGATCGCGGATAATTAAAGTGCCAATATCAGTTAAAGTTGGCATAGGTGAATATGGGGTTAAAAATTAGAATTTGAGTATAGCATAAATTTATAATCATTAAATTTTGTCTGCTTAATTTATGAAATCGCTATAGATTACGGCTTAAATACCCCCTTTATTTCTTAGTCCCCCTCTGCTGGGACGAAAGTTTGTGCATATCGCGATTTCAAGATCCGAATCATCAAGGGGTAACGAACCCGGATTTGGTATAAGTCGATCGCGAAAACAGCTTTTGAAAGTGCCTAGATGTTCTACTATCGGGAAAAGTTCAGCGAGGCTGCACAACTGTTTGAAGATTGTGTGCGCCTAAATCCGGGCGAGTAGCTGCAATTTATCTCCATCGATGCTGACAACAATTATCAGAGTAAGACAGCCGACAGTTGTACCGATGTCACCTTGTCCAAAAATACCCATTAAACGACAGCGATTTTCAATCATCCAAATTTCTAGCATTTGCAGTTCCTCTTGACGACCATAAAACCGGGAAAGATCGATCGCTTCACCCAAATCTTGCTGAGCCGATTGCGATTGTTGGTAGCGACGTAAAACAGCTTGAATATTGCTCTTGGAGACTGGTTCGCCCAAGATTTGGGAGAGACTTCGCCACAAGTGCGAACCCACTTGTTTGATGTAGTCGTATTCGTAACCTAACTGCTGGGCAATTTCCGAATAGGAATGTTCGGCCCAAGTTTCCAGAAACACAGCAGATTGCAGATCGTTGAGTTTTTGTCCTTGGTTAGCAGCTTGTAAAAGTCGATCGATTATGGTAAGCGCTTCTTGTCCACTCATCGCTACTACCTTGACTTATTATTTTAGGTTTACAGGCTTCTAACCCGCTTACCAGGAGCATTTTAGGAAACATTATAAAAACTTTACAAAGATCACTCACTTTTTCTCACCGACAGGGCGATCGGACTTGGGTTATCAATTTAATAGCCAGCTTTTAAAAGCTGTACTTACTTGGGGTAAATTATGGCTATTAATCATAACGTTCCGTATTTCAGTCAAGAAGATAACGAGATTGATCCTTGGCGCACCTGCGGTGCTACAAGTTCAGCAATGTGTTTGAAGTATTTTAAGGTTCCAGATTTAGGTTCCTTCCCACAGTACGAAGATGATGTTAAAAAACGCTTTGATAGACTTGGCATAGATCACGGTGCTCCAGATGGAATTAGGATGTTGTTAGAAGGTTTAGGGTTAAGAGATGATTTGACACTGAACGGAAGTCTTTCAAACATTACTCGCTCTCTTGATTCTGGTAAAATATGTATATTGCATGGCTATTGGACGGCTTCGGGGCACATTTTGGTTATTCGTGGTTATAACAAAAACGGTAACTTTTTTGTCAACGATCCAACAGGAGAATGGTTCTACGATGGGTATCGTAAGAATTCATCATTTTCACCAGATAACAAAGGTGAAAATAAACTATACAGTCGCAGGTTAATATCTTCCGCTGCTAATGCTTTTAGCTTGGATCAAGCTTTTGAATTTTATGACACTTGGGATAGTAGCAACATCGAATCTACTGCAACAATGTGGCTACATAGAGTTTCTAAATAACGCCTCAAGTTGTTTGTAAGGGTGGCAGACTGTTTTTGATGAAAATCCATGATTAAGGAGAACTAAATAAATGTACGGTGTAGACACTTTGTTTCGCGTAACTAAGCCCAAGGATATTCAAGATGCGACTGATGTACTGGGCACAAAACCTCTGTTTTGGGGACGCTATTTTAGCGGGATTGATTTTCAGGGAGATGGTGAATATTTCCGTAAAGAAAATCCTCCATTAAAATTGGCGGGGATTCGAGTTTTGCCTATTGGTAGGTACACTACCCAAGTAGGACTTGGCAAGAACGAAGGGCTACGGGATGGTACTGATCAAGCAAAAGATGTTGTTTTTAGCTTTGGAGAGGACTACCTTAAATCAAAGGGAGGTGAATACTACATATTTCTAGACGTAGAATCTGATACTCCACTTTCGACAGACTATTACTTAGGTTGGTCAACAGCAGTGCGTAGATCAAGTAGTAAGATAAAGCTTCTTCCTTGCGTCTATCTAAATGCAGGGGATTCTACAACTTCTAAAGCTTTGAATTTAGCTATCCGTAATGGAGCTAAGTGTAATGGGTTATGGATTGCTAACTACGGAAATCGTTTTAGAGAACCCAGTTCGCCGAAACTCAAATTTGACTCAGCAGATGCTTCGCCAGCAACATCTATTCCTGGTGTACCAGTGCTACTTTGGCAGTATGGAGGTGAGATAGATGGGGATTTCGATCTAAATGTCTCCAATCCTCAAATTAGAGATCAAGATATACTCAGTCGTCTTATAGTGCCACCTGCTGGCTAAATATTAGAAGTGGACTGGGGACTGTAGATATTGTTGGCTAGGGTGGAGTTTTATCCATCCTAGCTTTAATCATTAAATAACAGGAGATGAGGGTGAAAGATGGGATTTTGGCTCAAGATTAACTCCCCGCTTTTTGTTCATTGGCTACGCGATCGCACTCAGCTTCGCCCGCAGCAATATCAGCATCTATCTGCTGTTTATTGGCGTAGTAGTAAGCTAATGCTGCATGAACTTGTGCTAAATTTAAGTGGGGAATTTATGCAATAATTTCTTCTGGTTTCATCCCCATTTTGTACCAAACGGCGATTCGTTGAACAGTTATTCTAGTCCCTGCGATGCGGGGGCGATTTCCACAGGTTTCTGGTGTGGAAATGATGAGAGTGCCAAGATCAGTTAAAGTTGGCCTAGGTGAATTTGGGGTTAAAAATTATAATTTAAGTATAGCATGAATTTATTAAATTTTTGAGCTATACTAAAATCAGCCTCCCCAACCCAGCAACAGTTATGGTACAACAAATACCCGCCGAAACTGTATCAGAAATCATCTACCCCGACTGCGACGGAGAACCAATGGCAGACAATACCAAACAATTTCGCTGGATTGTCACGATTAAAGAAAACTTGGAAATTTGGTTTGCTAATAATCCAGATGTCTTTGTGGCCGGTGATTTACTCTGGTATCCCGTTCAGGGAAATAATAAAATTCGCCAAGCACCCGATGCAATGGTAATCTTTGGTAGACCAAAAGGTGACAGAGGTTCTTATAGACAATGGGAAGAAGAAAACATAGCTCCACAAGTTGTTTTTTAAATTGTTTCACCGGGAAATCGGGCCGGAAAAATGATGGACAAACTTTTGTTTTATCAACGGTATGGAGTCCAAGAATATTACATTTATGACCCCGACGATATCGAATTGAGCGGTTTTGTTCGTAATCAAGATTGGTTAGAGAGCATTCCAGAGATGAATGGCTGGGTGAGTCCGCTGTTAGAAATCCGCTTTCAACTGACAGAAAATACCTTAGAAATTTATCGCTCTGATGGTCGAAAGTTTCTCACTTCTGTAGAATTGGATAAACTCAGAGAACAGGAATGTCAAGAGAAAGAACTTGCTCTTGCTCAAGCTGAACAGGAACGACAAGAGAAAGAACTTGCTCTTGCTCAACTTGAACAAGAAAGACAGCGTTATCAAGCTTTGCTAGAACAATTACACGGGCGAGGCATAGATTTCGGCTCTCAGTAATCTACAAAACGCATCCAATAAAGAAACCGGGTTTTTTACCGAATCTGCTGGTGACAACCAAGTATTTCGTAAAAAAACCCGGTTTCTGGCTACCCGCCAACTAAAGAAACCGGGTTTTTTACCGAATCTGCTGGTGACAACCAAGTATTTCGTAAAAAAACCCGGTTTCTGGCCGCCCGCCAACTCAAGAAACCGGGTTTTTTACCGAATCTGTGGGTTGGATGGGGGATTTTTCGACAAAAACCCGGTTTCTGGCTACCCGCCAACTAAAGAAACCGGGTTTTTTACCTAATCTGTGGGTTTTGATGCGGGATTTTCGACAAAAACCCGGTTTCTGGCCACCCGCAAACTAAAGAAACCGGGTTTTTTACCATTAAATTAGGTTAAACTCAACTCAAGCCAAAATATCAACACATCGATTATGGCAACCAAAAATCAAATTCTCGAACAACTCAAAATTTTAGAAGCACTCTATAACCGAGGCGAAGTCAGTGAAGTCCTAGAACTTTCACTCTCCAAAATCATCGCCCACGAAATTGCCATTGCTCAACAACAAGCCGCAGAACTAGAAACAGATTTACAACAATTTGAAACCCAGTATAAAATGCCATCCCTTGAGTTTTACCAAAAATTTAGGGCGGGAGAATTAGGAGATGATATCGATTTTGTCGAGTGGAGTTCTTTCTATCAAATGTCATGTTCTGTGCGAGAACGCTTGCAGATTCTTCTCTCTAACTCCCAAGCATGATATCAGCCCAGTATATCACAGAAATTAAAGCAAAATTGCTGGCAAGCCCTGCTGTCATCTCTGTTGCAATTGTTAAAGAACGAACCTTGCTTGAAAGCGGATATTTTCGCGCTCGGTTAACCCTCAGAAATGGGGATTTTTTAGAAGTTGTAGAATTTTTTACCGTGATCGATAATCGTTGTATCACGGAAAGTTATCGATATCAGTGTATGGATGAAACCCAGCAAATTTTACGGAAGCGCTGGGATAATGTCGAACATTTCCCGAACTTACCGAATTTCCCCCATCATGTTCATATTGGGGAAGAGTCAAATGTTGAACCTAGCTGTTTAATGAATATTCTTGAATTGATTGATTTAATAGAAAATGATTTGCACTCTTAATCAAAGACCAAGTTTCTGATCCCCCCTGCGTAAGTCCTAATAGCAAGAAGGGCTGGCAATATGCCAACCCCACAGTTGCTTGATATCATTTTGATATCGGACTTAAATTTTCAATACCCCCAGGGGAATTCGAATCCCCGTCGCATCCGTGAAAGGGATGTGTCCTAGGCCTCTAGACGATGGGGGCGCGTGGCTTGTTTGTTTCGCACCTTTAATACCATAACTAATTTTTTCCAATCTGTCAACTACTTTGGGAAAGTTTTTTTTCTATTCGTCCGAAAGCTCGTTGCAGTAAGCTTTGAGGATACGAGCGCAATTGTCGATCGCCCCCAAGTGAGCAATCTCGAAACCGTGGGTATTCTGCGTGGGGAAAGCTAAACAAGCGGCGCGGGCGACATGGCCGAATTTCATGGCGATCGAAGCGTCGCTACCAAAACCGCTAATAGTCGCCAACTGCACCTCCACGCCCGCACGAATAGCTGCGGCGCGCAATTCCCCGTTTAACCCTTCATCGTAAATCCCGTAGCCGTCCTGAACCAGCAACACCGGGCGATCGCTGTCTGCGATCGGATATTCTGGAGCCAGGGGGCAAATTTCCAAAGCAATCAGCGCGTCCAACGGCTGCCGCTGGGTGAAATACAAAGCGCCGATCGCCCCAACCTCCTCCTTCGCCGAAGCCACCAAATAAACATTCACCGCAGGCTCTTTCAAACATTCCGCCAAACCCAGCAAAATCGCGACTGAAGCCTTGTTATCGAGGGTGTAGCTTGCGATCCAATCTTTCAAGCGGATCGGCTGTTTGCGGTGCTTTCCGACCACCATCCGCGTTCCCGGCCGAATTCCGGCCTCGGCTAATTCCTCAGCGGTACACTTAGTTTCAATCCAGACATTTTCCCACTTGAGCGGAGTTTTTTCCTGCTGAGCTTGTTGAGGTGATTCGTGGGATACGTGGCGACTCCCGAAGCTGAGAATGCCGCTAATTGTTTGTTTGTCGCCCAACAAATCGACAACGCCTTCGCCGTAAACCCAGGGAAACGCGCCGCCCAATTTGCGAACTTTCACGCGCCCGTAGTCACCGATGGTTTTGACGATCGCGCCTATTTCGTCTTTGTGGGCGGTAATGGCGATCGACTTTTGCCGATTGCGCCCCGGAATTAGGGCGATCGCATTATCCGCCCTATCCAGCCAAGCATTCACACCCAGGGCGGCGAATTTTTCCATTAACCGCTGGTTAATTTCCGACTCCACACCGCTGGGCGAATGCAGCATGACTAATTCTGCGATCGTTTGGAATAGTCGATCGAACTCTAACATTTTTGATTCTCGCGTTTTCTAACGTTATTATGAAAATGAAAAAATCTCAGCTTTACCCTATGCTTTTTCAGAAAATTGTGCAACTAATACAAAGAAAAATTAGGGCAAAAAAATTAGGACTAAAGTTCAACAGAGTTGCTAACTTTAATTTGCCAGACAATCTCATTGTACAAGGAAAGCGCCAACCAGTCAACTTGCCTTCAGAAAAAGGCATGGATGGAGAATTTATTGAAGTGCTTTTAGATGACTGCTACGGATTAGAGCAATTATCTGAATCACTTATTAAAATTATAGATGTTGGAGCAAATGTCGGGTTGTTTTCGATGGCAGCCAGAAATAGATTTCCCCAAGCTGTCATTCACGCCTACGAACCCAATCCTAACCTGGAAAGCTACCTCAAACATCAATCTGAAATAGCCAAGTTTGAATATTTCATGGAAGCAGTAGGAGCCCAGGAGGGAAAAGTCAGGCTTGATATCCGGGAAGTATCTGGAAAAACTCGATCGACTGTCAGTGAAAGCGGCGACATTCCGATGGTATCGTTGAAAAGGGCGATCGAGCGAATTGGCGGCCACGTCGATTTAGCTAAAGTAGACTGCGAAGGTGCAGAATGGTTACTATTTGAAGATCGAGAAATTTGGCAATTCGTGCAAAACCTGGCTTTAGAATATCACTTATGGTCTGGACACAGCCACGCCGAAACTCGACAAGTTATTGAAAGTTTAGGATTTCAGATCAAAAAGCAAATACCAATAGATAAATGGTACGGTTTGATCTTAGCATCCCGTACTCAGCTAACCAGCATTTAAATTGCACCCATAGGTTCAAACATAGGTTGAAATTTCATTGATAAGCGCTATCATGCGTGGGAACCCAAAAACTTTGCTGCCCCTGAATTGAAAGCTGAATTACTTGATTTTTAGCGACGCTAATCATGGCATATTCTGCTAGATCAGCGCGATTTTCGGAGGGTTCACAAACCACTCCTCCATCGAAAGGCAATAGGGCTGTTGTGACTGCGAGTGCTAAATTTTTAAACATTTTTGCTGTAGTATAGGGAATTTTAAGTTTCAGAAACATGAGGACAAAAAAGAAATTACCAGATGGTAAAACTCCCCCAAATCCCAAGACAGACTTGACTTCGCAGGGAATAATTAAATAATTTTGTTCGACAATAAACGGGCTGTATTCTGCCTCGGATATGTAAAAAAAATCAAATATTTTCATCTCTAATTCCCGGAACATTTCTCGATCGATTCCCAGGAATGTAGGGATGTCTAAACCCAACGTCCGGATCGGTTCTGAAATCATTGGCATTTGAGCAACTAAGTCTTCGCTAATTAACGAAATAGCTGTATTTTCTGCTGTGTTCCAAGAATTCCATTGGGGTTTTGTTCCTGCTGCTGCTAGCAGCCTCCAGCATTTCATTTCCTCTTGAGGGGAAGTGCCGTCGATCAAGGGGAGGAAAGATTCTGGTAATGACTCTTTTAATTCCCCATAGGGATGAGTTGTGAACACACGCACCAAGGCACAGGATTTTGCTCCCGTTTGCGCCTCGCAAAAATGTTCGTAAATATACTTAGCAATCTTTTCGCTGGCTTCAGTCATACTAGCAGCATCTCTACCGAACTGGCGGAGCACTAAGCTGCATTTTGCCAAGTTTTTCGAGGTAAATTGGTTAAGATCGTACATCAAAAAACGCTCTCCGAGAACTCAAACACTCTTTTCTATTTATCATTACGGCTGTTGTCGCATCCGGAATCGTACTGAGAGTTCCAGACAAGTATTAGTTAATACGCAGGCATCTGGGCCAGCCAAATCCCACGGCTGGGTTGAACAATATATTCATAGGAATTACGCACAGACTCTACTTGTAGGGTGTGCCCATAAGTGCCTTACTACTGATGCTTCACCCCTAAATCTCGCTCAAAAGCTTGAGATTATTTGTTGGAGATGTCTAATTGTCTACTGAGTAGGTTGAGACTTCGCTTGCAGTGCATCCTTAGCCGACAATCCCTCACCTGGAACGCCAAAATACCACAAACTAGCAGCAGCTTCGGCGCGACTAACAGATTTCTTTGGTTGAAACAAAGTTGTAAAACCAAAAACCCGGCGAATATTTGCCAAATCTCCATTGTTAAAATCAGCTAAAATTGCCCGCGATGCTTGGGAGTCAATCTTAGACGCATCTTGAAAACCCCACTTTTCTTTCACCCCGTCAATGTTAGCTGTCGGCAAAACTTGACGAGTATCTAAAGGTACTTTCCAGAGAATCATTGTTTCGCGAGTTAAAGGTGCATCCGGGCGAAATTTAACATCTTTACTTTCTCCAGAAAGCGAACTCGGAATTAAACCTGCTTCTGCTAAACCTTGAATTGCTGGAAAATCTGGGTCTGTTTTTGGCACGTCAGAAAATGCCGGTTCACTAGACTCTACTGCTAATCTAATTTGTTTCGCTTGACGGCTGGCATAAATCTGATTGTTAGCAGCTACTAACCAGCGAGCATATTCGCGACGAGTGACAATTTTGTTGGGTGAGGGTAAAGTGTTGCCAGTTTCTAAGTTTGCACCGGATTTCGATCGCACTTTCAGCACTTCCAACTGCGTCAAATCTGCCACATACTGCCGCAATTGTTGAGGAATTTGGCCCTCTTGTTCGCTGACTTTTTCGGATTTTGGCGCAGGCGATGGCGTTGAATTAGTTTCACCTAAATTAGGTGCATTCGGTAGCGGTGAAGGAGATGCGCTAGACTCAGAATTATTAGGTTGAGGAGTAGCAGCAATTTCTCCACTTCCCTTGCCGTACTCAATCCCAAATTCTGTAGAACCCCCTACTTTCTGAGTAGGAGAAAGTGACACTGTTACCCGTAAATTATCTCGCGTTACCACTAAAGAACCTTGCCCATCGGTTGTTGGGCGACTGATTATTTCCCAGTTGCGACGCTGAAACTCATTCTGATAAAAGTTCTGAACGGAATTAACCGGATCGGTGCTCATCCAGCGCAGCCGCACATTTTTTTGCGACGGGGCGGTTGGCTCTGTAACTTCGAGCAACTGGGCATTAGGATAGAGTGGAATCTCTGTTGGGAAATCCCCTGGTAGCTTGGCGGTTGTGCTGGTGTCAACTGCTTTCGCTGGTGGCGGATTCGTGAAAGCCACGGGATTTTCTTTTAATTTGGGATCAGCGGCTAAAGATTCTTCGATCGCCTTGCTGTTGGGGCTGTTTGCACAAGCTGTCACAGAAACTAGCAGACAGATAGCCAGCCAAGTATTTACAGTAGCGAGTATATTGGTTTTACTGGTTTTAGCTGGCGATCGCCCCTCTGAGGAGTCTCGCCCTTGAGTAAATATAATATTCAGCATAAATCCCTCGTTTGCGGATATATTTCTAGGCTAGCGCAGATCGATCGGGCAAATATAATTTTTCCAAAAATGAACCTCCTGCATTTACTCCTAGTTACTGCAACATTACTGGTATCGCCTGTCAAGTTTGCCAGTCCCCTAAGAGCTCAACCAGCCCCCCTACCTGTCGCACTTCCTCAACCAGATTGGCAGCCATTCTGCTCGGCTGAGGGTTTTTTTGCGATCGGTATGCCAGGAAATATTAAAATTAATTCCGAAACTTTTTCAACTCAAATTACCACTTATACATACAGATCGAGCTTAACAAAACAAGAAACTTATTTACTTCAATACTTCGACCTAGATTTTCCCCTTACCAATACTAATATCAAAATCACTTTAAATAATGCCGTTGATTTCTTTGTCGTCGGGGCTAATGCAAGATTGCTGCAAGTGCGCGATCTTTCCCTGGGTAGCTATCCGGGAAAAGAATTTGAGTTTCAGTCGCTTTCCCCCAACGCACCTGTAGGTATCGGTCAGGTATTTTTAGTCGATCGGCGAATTTACGGGCTCGTCGCCATTACCCCAAAACCAGAAAATGCTCAAAGATTTCTAGAATCTTTTCGTCTTTATTAAACAAATAACATAACAAATAACAAATTACCAATTTGTACTCTATCTAACGACATAGATAAAAGTAGTTGAATATAGGCCGGAAGATAGAGACAGCAGTTACTCCCAGCGACCGATGAAAATTCATTGCAAAAATGACTAATGTAGCCCGGTCAGTAAGCAGAAAAAAACTTCTGTAGTTGTGCAAAAAAACTTACTTTATTAAGGAGAAAACAAATGGTTTAGGTCAACACAAGCGGGCTGTAGGATCATTTTCTAATGATCGAGATCGGGTTTCCGATGAATAAAGTTTCGGTAGTCGGGGAAAATCTAGATGGCGGTTTGGTAGGTTTGGGAGTTCCAGATGACAAAGCTAAAGTTTACAGCGATCGCATCTCGCGCGGAGAATATTTGGTATTCGTAGAAGGAACCGACGCCGAAATCGCCACAGCCGAAGCAATTTTCAGGGTGCGGGGCATTCAAGATTGGGGCATTTACGACGTGCCGGCACACACCCATCGCAGAGCTTCGGGCCGCCACAAACGCGCTGTGGGCATATTTTCCACCCGCCGCGAGACGGAACAAGCGCTCACAGAGCTCAGAAGTGCTGGTTTCGACATGGATCGGGTTTCTGTCATCGCCAAGGATGCTGACTCCCAAGGCGAAATCGCAGGGATTGATGTGGAAGACAGCGCGGATCACAAGGTTGATGAAGGTGTCACCAAGGGCGCCCTCACAGGCGGCGCTTTGGGCGGTTTGACTGGTTTGTTGGTGGGTCTAGGTTTGCTGGCAATTCCGGGAATCGGGCCGATTATGCTGGCTGGAGCTGAAGCTACGGCGATCGCCACTACACTTGCTGGTACAGCTTTGGGAGCGACTGCGGGTGGCTTGATCGGAGCTCTAGTCGGTTTGGGAATTCCCGAGGCAGAAGCTAAAGCATACAGCGATCGGGTAGCTCGCGGAGATTACCTGGTACTGCTCAACGGAACTGAGGCAGAGGTCGCCACAGCCGAAAGAATTTTCGGCCGCTCCGGCATTCAGAATTGGAGTATCTACGACTATCCCAGTGTGGATACCGCTCGCAGCGATTACGGTGTTCCGGGCGCTCCTGGTGTTGATACCACGCCTGACCAAAAAACTGGGATACAAGCCCCGTCCTTCTAGGACGGCTTTTTGCTAGAATACAGATAGTCGCCACAGGGCATTGGGAGACTCTAAACGGACGTGGAGCGACGGTAAGACTACCGCTTGCGGAGCGCGTTGCTATGAAGCGTCAAGGAATCCCCGCACCTTTAGGTCGGGGAGTATGTCAACTCAGCGTTTGCGACTCTAGATTGAAGCGCCAAATAATCTCAAAAGTCGGCAATTTCTCGGAAATTGCCGACTTTTGATTGGTTATGGAAACTCAAAAAACTGCACGTTCAAAAGTTTTATTTTGATTGGCGTTCTGGGCCCGGCAAACCCTGTTCCGTGCAAGCGGCTCGACAGTAAAATTAATTCGTCAAATTAATTTTTACACCCCAAATCCCCAGTGGCTTTTGTATCTGTATCACTCACTACTGCTCGATTCCCAACTACCCAGTATGATCAAATTTTATCAGAAAAATGGGTGGAAAACCCCGTGCTAGAAGCACGGCTTTTTGCTAGAATGTAGGTAGTCAACCTAGGGCATTGGGAGACTCTAAACGGACGTGGAGCGACGGTAAGACTACCGCTTGCGGAGCGCGTTGCTATGAAGCGTCAAGGAATCCTCGGACTTCAGGACGAGGAGGTATGTCAAGAATTACTTTACAGCAGATCTTGCTCGGTTAGTCCGCCAGCGACTATCTTTAAGTTATGGGGCCGCGAATTTCAGCAACTTATACAAGTGAAGTAGCCCAGTCCCACGCGCCGAGTACGGCCGTAGTGTGGTCGGCAACTATTAGAACAATATTGTCGCTCCCGGCCAAGATTGAGGGGTCTAAAACAGATTCCCCCAAGACGATAGCTGGTAATTGGTTGGATCGGGCAGCCGAATTGCCGTTGGCAAGACCTGCTACAGGAATACAGTTTTCCTGGGAATGCCTCAGCGAAGCATTTGAGAAGCCCAGGAACAGCTTTTATGTCCGGGAGTGCGTCTGGTGTCAGGTGTTCTGTTAATTAGAACCGCAAGCACTCATGGATCGACGAGACATTAACGGCCAGCACAGAAGCGCGGGAGCAGGGGAACGGCTCGCGGCGCATTTTTTCGAGAAATCGCAGCCCAGAGGCAGTGTCTTGCTTGCTTCGCCTGGGAGTCGCTCAGCACTCGGAGGGAAACAACCTTCCTGTTGGCTTTCACTGGAACACTACACAGTGGGGGGAGGTGACACTAGCTGAGCTGGCCGGGCGCCGCTGTTAGAGTCACTCGAAGCTAGAAGGCAGAAGGTAGAAGGCAGAATGGTTTAAGTTCCGATACCTTGTTTCTTTCTGGCACTAATAAATTCGATCGCCTGTATCGGCTTTTCGGGTCAGAATGCGGCACTGATGTCGTCAGCGATACCCCAAATACTCGATCGCTCTTGTCTGCGAGCGATCGACAAATTCTCGGTATTTTGGTAAATGGTTAGTAGTTAATAGTTCGCCGTTAGCAGTTAGTAAAAAATACAGCTAACAGCTAAAAACTAACATCGACCGACCACTAAATACTAGCAAAATAAGACTCCAATCGCAGGGTGCTGCGGTCAATAAACCAGTTTTGGGAATTCTTGCTGTTGCCGTCAGTATTTCTTGAGAAAACAGACGGGCAAACTCGAACTAAACAAGTTTGTAGACAGCATAAAACATCGAAAAATTAAGGAAACTAACGCAACTTTTTTATGAATTTCACTGAGCTTTTAAGTGCTGATGAACTTTTAACTAGACATAGAAACGGGGAACGAGATTTTCGAGGGGCTAACCTCATGGCAGCTCATTTAATGGAAGCTAATCTCAGTCGGACAAATTTGAGCAACGCTAATTTAAAAAAGGCGAACTTAATCAGAAGCAAACTGATTGCAGCCAACTTGAACGGAGCCGACTTGAGCGGAGCGAATTTATCTAAAGCTAAACTGATTGAAACTAACCTCGGCAGTTCTAGTTTAACTGGAACTATTGCCATCGCAGCGGATTTTAGCGGAGCCAATCTCAGCGGAGCAATATTTTCTCAGGCTGACTTGAGCAAAGCTATTCTGACTGGAGCGAGTTTAGTAGGAGCTTGTATGCTCAGTGGCTCGAAACTAACTGAGGCTAATTTGAGCGGGGCGACGCTGAGCCGAGCAATTATGAGCGGGGTTGATTTAACCAAAGCAAATCTGACTAGAGCGATTATGAGCGAGGTTGATTTGAGCGGAGCGAATATGAGTGGAGCAACTCTAATTCGGGCTTACATCAATCGCGGAAATCTCGGCGGTGTCAATTTGGTTGGAGCTTCTTTGAGCGAAGCAAGTCTGCGGGAGGCTTGTGTGTCGGCTGCTAATTTGAGCGGTGCTGACTTGAGCGGTGCTGACTTACAGGGAGCTAATTTAAATGGCTCTAACTTGAGCGGTGCTGATTTGCAAGGCGCTAATTTGAGTAAAGCTAATTTAAATGGTTTGATTCTGCACAACGCTGATTTGAGGGCTGCCAATTTGAACAAAGCTTCTTTGCGGGGAGCAAATTTGAGCGGTGCTAATTTGTCGGGAGCTAGCTTGCTGGAAGCAGATTTGCGGGGAGCAAATTTGAGCGGTGCTAATTTGTCGGGAGCGGGTTTGCTGCTGAGTTCTTTGGCGGGAGCAAATTTAACCGGGGCTAATTTGTCCGAGGCTAATTTGATTGGGGCTAGCTTGAATGTTGCTAATTTAAATGAAGCGGCTTTGAGCGGGGCAATTTTGCCGAATGGAGCTACTCACAGTCGCGATTGATGGGTTGATTAACGGAAAATAGTTTTGAGTTTTGAATTAAAGATTCTTTAACTTAAAACTCAAAACTTTTAACAATCAATTCAGGAGTCAGGAGTCATATCATGTTCGGTCAATTACCCGTAATAAAAATGTTTGTAGTCAGGAATGCAAGTCCTTTTGACATCCACCCCGGCCGTACCGCGGGATTCCCAAACATCACTATTTGGGTTTCTGCTTCTGTCCCTTACGGGTATTTCGCAACTGCCCTTTAGGGGTATCCCTATTGGGTATTATGTTCGCGACCCAGACTGAAACGGCAAGAGAAAGCCGCCAAAATATTCAAAGCTGCGTTTACATCTCGGTCGTGGTGAGAGCCGCATTGAGGGCAATCCCACTCGCGAATGTTAAGTGGCAACTTTTCAACAATGTGTCCGCAGTCAAAACATCGTTTAGAACTAGGAAACCAACGGTCAATCTTGAGCAACGTGCGACCATACCAGTCACACTTGTATTCAAGTTGCCTGACCAATTCACCCCAACTAGCATCACTGATTGAGAGGGCAAGTTTCCGGTTTTTAATCATGTTCGACCCAGCCAAATCCTCAACGGCGATGGTTTGGTTTTCACGCACCAATCGAGTTGTCAACTTGTGCAGAAAATCCTTTCGCGCATCGCTAATTTCTGCATGAACTTGAGCAACTTTAAGCCGAGCTTTTTCTCGATTTTTAGATCCTTTTTGCTTACGAATAAGGGCTTTTTGCGCTTGACGCAATTTACGGCGTTTAGCTTTAAACGCTTGAGGATTAGCAACTTTTTCACCATTACTCAAAGCAATCAAACTTGTGATCCCCAAATCCCAACCAATTTGATTAGGAGACTCAGGTAATGTTTCAATTTCAATATCCACCAACAAAGAAACTGTCCAACGTCCAGAAGGCGAGAGCTTCACTGTAATCGTGGATGGTTCAGCATTCTTTGGCAACTGTCTACTCCAACGAATTGCCAAGGGTTCAGGACTCAAGGCCAGAAATACTTGTCCATCTCTAAACCTAAATGCTGATGAAGTAAATTCAGCACTGCCACCGTTATGCTTTTTCTTGAAGTTTGGGTATTTAGCCCATCCTGCAAAAAAGTTGCTAAATGCTGTTTGGAGATGTCTCAAACCTTGCTGTGGCACACTACTAACCTCACCGAGAAATTGCAAGTCTTCTTGCTTTTTCCAGTCAGTCAGCATCCTAGAAGTTTCGGCGTACCCAACTCGTTCCTGTCGTTCATACCACGCCTCAGTCTTGGCGGCGAGGGCGCGGTTATAGACCAGACGAGTGCATCCCATCGTTCGCCTCGCGCAAGTTTTCCTGCTCAGGCGTTGGATAGAATCGGTACTTGAAAGCTTTCTGGTTAGAGTCGATGGCGGGGTGTCCCCCACCACATCTCCTACAAAACCGTGCTTGCGACTTTCATCGCACAAGGCTCCTGAGTGACTTAATCCTTGTTAAGGAATTACGAATTATGAATTAGGAATTACGAGTTGCTTTTTGGAGTAATTCGTAATTCGTAATTCCTAATTCGTAATTACTTCTTATCCCCCTTTTACCCTGTTAGTTGCTACCCAACAAAATAGGGGATATGCTTTTACCGCTGCACTTGCGGACTAGGACTAAGAACTTTGAATCCCGCACCTAGATGTGTATTCAGTTGTTATGGGAAACGTAGCCATACTAACCGTCCCTGAGTATTCTACCCATTTAGGTTAAACGAATCGCACACCTGTAATTTGATTAAATTATCCCTGTCCTTGATCGATCCGGGATGTTGTGGCGATCGCCTCCCAAACACCGTAACGCTATCTAGAAAAGGGAAACTCAGTCAACTCGATTAGGTTCGTAGAACTAGGTTAAATTTTACTAGATTCAGAGTTGAAAAAAGGCTATCTATTAGGCTTGTACTCAAGCTCTACAGGTTAAGAACATTCAGTGATTCAAAATTGCTTCAGGGTACGAGAATTATCAGGACTTACGCTCATAAACTGGGTTTCTATGAAAAATCGTCGCTTTATAACTAAATATCTACGCAGAAACCCGGTTGCTACGATCGAATTAATCCAAATCTGAACAGATGGGAATTCAATTGATTTTTGAGTTCTGCGTAAAAACTGGGTTTCCTCTTTTACTCTAGCCCGGTTGATAGAAGAGGGTTAACACTCATGCAGAAAAGCGCCTCCTGGGAGATGGAGACGCTATTGCACTCATCAAGAACTAGAGAACAAACTGATTAGCCAGCGATTGCAGGAGCTGTTAATGCAACGAGTTGGGCTTCCCCAGAAGCTAAATCAAGTGGGAAGTTGTGGGCATTGCGTTCATGCATCACTTCAATCCCTAGATTTGCCCGGTTAAGGACATCTGCCCAGGTCGGAATCGTGCGTCCTTGATTATCTAAAATCGAATTGTTGAAGTTCAACCCATTCAGATTAAACGACATGGTACTGATTCCTAATGCTGCAAACCAAATACCAACCACGGGCCACGCTGCCAGGAAGAAGTGCAGCGATCGGGAGTTGTTGAAGCTAGCGTATTGGAAAATCAAGCGTCCAAAGTAGCCATGAGCCGCCACAATGTTATAGGTTTCCTCTTCTTGCCCAAACTTGTAGCCATAGTTTTGGGACTCAGCTTCCGTGGTTTCTCGCACGAGTGAAGAAGTGACTAGAGAACCGTGCATCGCACTGAACAACGATCCACCAAATACCCCGATCACACCGAGCATATGAAAGGGGTGCATGAGGATGTTATGTTCTGCGGTGAAAACAATCATGAAATTGAATGTTCCAGAAACGCCCAGCATCAAGCCATCTGAAAAGCTGCCTTGTCCAATCGGATAAATCAGCAACACTGATGTAGCTGCTGCAACTGGAGCTGAATAGGCGACGCAGATCCAGGGACGCATTCCCAGCCGATAGCTCAATTCCCACTGCCGTCCCATGTAGGCATAGATCGCGATCAGAAAATGGAACACGATCAGTTGCCAAGGTCCCCCATTGTAGAGCCACTCATCGATCGAAGCTGCCTCCCAAATGGGATAAAAGTGCAGACCGATCGCATTAGATGTTGGTACAACAGAGGCTGTAATGAGGTTGTTGCCGTAAAGCAAAGAGCCAGAGACAGTTTCGCGGATACCATCGATATCGACTGGGGGAGCTGCAATCATCGCCATGATGTAAACAATGGCAGCAACTAAACCCGTTGGGATTAACAACACCCCAAACCAGCCAACATACAATCGATTCTCAACACTGGTGATCCAGTTACACAACTGTTCCCAGAGGTTGGTTGTATTTCTTCTCTCCAATAATGTCGTCATAATTCCAAATTCACAATTTGTGATGTGTATTAGAGATAGTGGTAGCGAACCACATAGGCTCGTTATATAATTAAACAACAGTTCAGTTATATATGTCAATAGGTATTCTATAAATTTCTCATGAATTGGGCAGGCACGCTACATATAGTGTGCACACACAAATATAAACGCTACTAATTGAGCCAACCTGGGCTCAAAAGTTGTTCAGGATTCAATTGAACCTGATACAGCGCTTTTCAGGTAAGTAGGTACGCAAAACCCGGTTTCTTAAAGAAACCGGGTTTCTGGGGTGTACTTCATAAGTCTGCAATTTGCTGTAAGTACGATCGCACCAATGGAGCGTGCGACGGGCGTGAAAACAGTTTTAGCCCACGGCTCCCCAAAACCTGACGGGGTGACAAGCAAGTTAAACAGCTTACAAGACTTGCGGTTTGAGTCGATCGACCTCAAAAAAGATGGGGTTGGGCAAGCGCTACTTTTTCAGGTTTCGACAACGAAGCATCAGGCAAGGAGTACGATCGCTCGAGGATGGGAATAGGGCTATGGGGAACCCTTCGGCTACGCTCAGGGCATCGCCTTTGCACGCTTATGCAAGCAACGCTTTAGGAGATCAAACCTCTAGTCTTGTTGGAGTAATCCTGTCTGCAGCACGTCATGTCTTTGATTAAAGAATCTTTAAGTTCAAGAAACGTCTATGAAACTGCCGTTTAGGATCACCTCTGCTGGCCGGGCGGGTTTAGCTAGGTGAACGCCAGAAACCCAGCGGCGATCGCCTGTTGCTGGTCAACTTCTCCAGCATAGGCAGCGATCGCGATCGCCGGAATCTGCCCAAGGGCGATCGTCTAGGAGTTGGCGAATTTTACGCATGAGAGCATAGCCGTCCATACTCTGGCATTTTGAGATCAGATCAATGCCGGCGCAGCCGGAACGATCGAGCTTTGGTTTTTAGCCGCCAAGCCAATGGAAACAAGAGATCGCTTTCATCAAAAAAGGTTGTTTGACAAGAACTTGGCAGCGCTGAAATAACACGAATTCCATTAGTGGCATCTGCCTGTGAGACAGTTCGACCCCACCATACCGCAAGCGGTTGGTGGTGGGTACTTCTCCTAATCTTCATCTTTCTTTGTGAAACCTACTTGCAAAATTTTAAACACCGTGCTATAGTTAAAAGGTTTGAGACTTAACATCAATAGAGGTAAAACCACGCAGAATGAAACAATTGGGAACCCATCTGGTCGCTGATGCTTGGCAGTCTCCAGGAGACCTGCTCAACGATCCTGAACGTATCCGCCGCGCTATTCTCGATGCGATCGAAGCTGGAGGAGCTACTCTCATCGATTTGTGCGTACACCAGTTTAGTCCTCAGGGAGTGACGGCTACTGCTACTTTGGCCGAGTCTCATATAGCAATCCATACTTGGCCTGAACACGGTTATTTTGCCGCAGACTTATTTTTCTGCGGAGCCGGCGACCCTCGTCGAGCCATGAAGGTGCTACAAACGGCTCTGGAAGCTAAACAGGTAAAACTCACGGAGTTCAAGCGCGGTTTCGAGCCCGGGGTGGGCATCTTAGGTACTGCTTCCCAAGAGCAGTATGTGTCTCGTTTAGTAGAAACGAGTGCTGTCCGAGGATGATGAGCCAATTAGCGTAACTTTGACTATTTTATGCTAGGTTTTGGTTAAAATCCCACGGTTCGAGCCGTGGGATTGTTTTTGAAATTTACTTTTTGATCAATAAAGGGCGGACAACTAAATAACCAGCGCCGAAAGCGGCAATGACAATCAGAAAAATGGCGATCGCTAACCACAATCCGCTTAAGTCTGACGCTTTTTTTGGTTGAGAACGCAAACGGTAAGGAGTTTCGGGTATTTCTGTAAATAGTTTTTCGGGAAGTTGCTCAGGAATCACCGAGCCCGTTGCTTCCGGTGCTGATGCTGGGAAAGGGAGTGCAACCGTTTGAGCTGCGGGGGTTACTTCCGGTATAGCATAGTTCATCTGCTCGGTTGTAGGCGCTGTGCGAGGCGCTTGGGCGCTGAAATTGTTGAAATTGACTGGGGGCATTTGAGGCATCCCTATCTGGCTGACACTATGAGCGGAGTTGACCGCTTGCTGTAGGTATATGGATGCTTGAACTACTGTTTCTACTTCTCGCCGCAGTTGTTGATTTTGTTGGACTAATTGCTGGTTGTGGGTTTTGAGAGAGTCGAGGATCGCTTGGGCGGATTGCAACTCGGCGGTGACTTCTCGGTAGAGGGAAATGGGTACCGATGGAGAGTAACTATTTGAGTTGGCGGAGGAGTTATTGTCAGGTAAGGTAGTATTTTGCATAATTTGTAGATAGGGAGGGTGAACTTTTTTAGTTTAGCCTGAGAGTATTTGCAATTTGATCGATCGCCACACAATTCGTCAAGATATTTGTTGCATAGGACTTACACACTGGGGGTAAAAAACCCGGTTTCTACGTCAATATCTGTCGCAGAGATGCACGAATTTTCTCAGAAACCGGGTTGTTTGCGTAAGTCCTATTACAGATATTGATAGTCAGTTTAATTAAATCTTAGAAGTTTTCAGTCGATCGCTATGAACAACCACCCAACAGAACAAAGTATGTCACAAAAGTCAAGTGCGGAGGAAATGAAATACGGCGAACGCCAGATTTTGGAAGGGGAGTTAATTACCTTCCCGAATCCGCGAGTCGGGCGGCGCTACTCGATTAACATTACCTTACCGGAGTTTACTTGCAAGTGTCCGTTTTCGGGCTATCCCGATTTTGCGACAATTCACGTTACTTACGTGCCCGATGAACGGGTGGTGGAATTGAAGGCACTGAAGTTGTATATTAACAGTTATCGCGATCGCTATATTTCTCACGAAGAATCGATCAATCAAATTTTAGATGATTTTGTCGCAGCTTGTTCGCCGCTGGAAGCGACGATTAAGGGCGATTTTTCGCCAAGAGGGAACTTGCACACCGTGATTGAGGTGTCGCATCAAAAGTAGCACGCAGAGGCTTTAGATATGCGTTCTCAGGGCTGTTAGATACCAGACTTTTTAAAGAAGTCTGGTATCTGAGTATTCTGTTTTTTTAAGTGGGGTTTACTTAACGAGATCATACCAAATCCGGTGGTATCGGAATGATTAAACCGCAGAGGACGCTCTTGACGCAGAGAAAGAGAAGAGAGAGATGAAGAATTCCGATGCTAACAGATTTGATCTAAATTGTTTGACATCTAATATTTCAATCAACACCAGTTCTTCGCTGCTAGAGTGCAGAATCATCTTCCCTTCATCTTCAGCATAAGCGACTGGGCGATGGCGTTCCGCCCTCGCCCGTGCTACGGAAATTTCGATCGGCATCGCATCTACATCTTGGCTATATCTAATCTTTTTCATATCTATCCCTCGGTGTAAGGTGCACAGTGTGCACCTACAATTAGTGTAAGGTGCGCAGGTGTAAGGTGCGCAATGCGCACCCTACAATTAGGTGTAAGGTGCGCAGGTGTAAGGTGCGCAATGCGCACCCTACAATTAGGTGTAAGGTGCGCAGGTGTAAGGTGCGCAATGCGCACCCTACAATTAGTGTAAGGTGCGCAGGTGTAAGGTGCGCAATGCGCACCCTACAATTAGTGTAAGGTGCGCAGGTGTAAGGTGCGCAATGCGCACCCTACAATTAGTGTAAGGTGCGCAGGTGTAAGGTGCGCAATGC
>Ga0316607_1000043_pt1 | contig 46164 bp, 32 predicted proteins | sample MIS2016062E_MG_FD_207674 | JGI IMG/M metagenome (GOLD analysis project Ga0316607, IMG submission 207674) | Microbial mat bacterial communities from Middle Island sinkhole, Lake Huron, Michigan, United States - MIS.2016.062E | ecosystem: Environmental > Aquatic > Freshwater > Lake > Sediment...
CAAAATGAAAGGGAAACCCTAATTCGCGCATCCGCATCAAAATCGAATCTTTCCCAACCCCCGATGGGCCCGAAATCACCACGAAAAGTGGGTATGGCGGCTGCCCCTTGAGAAGAGGATTTGGGAAACAATTGGGCTTTGTTTCTTGCATATTCATGGCAGCCATTATAACACACGCCTAGTTCAAGACAGAAGTTTTGTTATTTTCCAAAAAAGATTTTTCTAAAAAGGCACATCTCTCTTTTTCGCAAAATTCACCTATGTCACTTAAATCGGGTTGTGTTTTAAGTGACATAGAGCATAATACGACTATGTCGCAGTTAAGATCAATCGAAGAGGAGAAAGTGCTAAAGGGGTTTGGTAGCCGTCTCCGCACATTGCGCCTACTCCAAGGATATACCCAGGAAGAACTTGCTGCAAAAGCAGGTTTTAGCCGCTCCTATTACACTGAAATTGAGACAGGGAAGCGAAATATCTCTCTACTCAACTTACATAGGTTAGCCCAACATTTACAAATTAGTCTAAAAGAGCTTTTCGATTTTGAATAGGATAACCTAATTTATGTCTTTTGTTCATAATGGTAGAATCTATCGCTCAAAAAAACATCCTCTACTTGAATATATTTTCAATAAATACATATTGAGTGGTCCCATACAGCTTGGAGAAAATATCCCTTTTACGCTCTCTGATATTATAGAAGCATATAACGCATGTGGTATTCAGAGACCAGGAACTATCTCTAACACAATTCTGGATTTGACACGCAAAAACTCTGATATAGAGAGTCGTTTACCACCATCTCTTATTGAAAAAGGATATGATCTAAGAAAGAAAACTGGTTCAATTTCAAAGAATCTAAAATATGAGGGTGAATTTGTCTTTGTAGGCATAGGGAATGCTCTTTCATCGTGGCTTGTTTGGCCACCTATACCCGACAAAGAGCTTATTATTATAAATCGAGTACCTCAAAAAGTCATACCATTCTTGGGAAAGGATGAAGGTGCGCTCTTTTCGGTTATAGATTATTGTGATCTATTCTCATTAGCAATCTACCAGCATCCTAATACCGTAGTTCGTGTACAAAATCCAATGAAATGGCAGCCAAATGAGGTTGATGGGTTGTATTTCTCTGATTACGAAGCTAATGAAACGCTTTTTCCTGTTGAAGCTAAAGCTTTGAGTACTCATGATGATCTTAACCTTGAGCAAGTGTTTGGGGCTTATCAGACTCTAGCTACAAAATTAGGTGTTATTCAGGGACAACAGAGAACGCTTCGCTTAGTGCCACTTGGTGTACAAATGATTAAAAATGGTATCAACTTAGCTATTTTTGAAGAGCATGACGACTTTCTTAGATTAAACAAGTTCATTCGCATTCTCTTTGAGCCACCCATTCCTTCCTGGCACTAATTCCCAATTTATGGTAGAATGTCTGAAGTAAGTGACATATCAAAAAGGATTTTTATCTATGCCTTTCAGCTACCACCCCCCAACAGGACGAGATTGTCCCATTTGTGAGCAACTACTTGTGACAGATGACAACCAACCGATAATTCATGTTCAACAAGGCAAATCCTCATCTGCAAGCGATTTTCCCTTTCATAATTGGTTTTATTTTGTTCTGGGTTATACCCCAATGTTTCCTATTTATATTCTCCAGCGCGAAAATAGTGTGAGTACAGACCTCATTCTTGACCCTTTTGTAGGTACAGGTACAACTCAAATATGTTGTAAAATGCAGGGTATACCTTCGATAGGAGTAGATGGAAATGATTTTATGGCTTATTCTGCAAGAATAAAATTACATTGGAATATTAACTGTACTACCATCAAAGCGTATTATAAAGAAATTCTTGTAAAAATCAGAGATAAATATAGTCATTACCGATGGCAAGAAATAGATAATCATAAAATAACGCATAATCTAGCTCTCTTTAATTACGGAGAAACCCATGAAGAAGATTGGCTGATATATTCTCAAGAGAATAGACCAAAAATGCTTTTGCGAAAATATGTTTCTGATAAACCTTTTGTGCGACTGCATATTATAGATAGGGTCATAAGAGATACAGTTGAACCTGGCCCCATAAAAGATCTCTTTGATTTAGCTTTGACCTCAATTCTCTTACCTACTTCAAATGTCCGCTATGGGCCAGGGTTTGGGATCATTAAAGCGAAAGATGATGTGGATGTCTTCAAACTTTTCCAAGCAAAAATAGACCGAATGCTAAGAGATTTGGAAAGTATTGACCACAAACAAAGAATTGTGCCCACAAGAGTCTTACTCGGTGATAGCAGACAGTTAAGCACCTACTTTGATGATAATAGTGTCAGTCTAATCATTACTTCACCGCCCTACCCTGGAGATCATGAATATACAAAACATACTCGGCTTGAATTGATTTTCAGGGGTTTTGCAACCAACCTTTGTGAATTTAGAGTTATAAAAAAACGTTTGCTGCGAGCTTCGACGACAAACATTTATTGTGAAGATAATGATGGAGCTAAAATCCAGGATTTAAGGAGTATTCAGACCATTACAAATCTAATTCAAAGGCGTTTAGATGAAGATAGCGCAACAAGTGGATTTGAGGGACTTTACACTAAATTGGTGCGGGAGTATTTTGGGGGAATGTACAAGGTACTTGCTGAATGCTGGAAAGTCCTTCGACCTGGCGGAAAAATAGCCTTTTTGGTAAGTGATTCGCACGCATTCAAAATGGTACATATTCAAACAGCGGTTATTCTCCGAGAGATCGGAGAAAAAGTCGGTTTTGTTGATCCTCATATTATTCTATGGCAAATGAAAACTAGTTCCTCGCATAAATATTGTTTAAGAGAAAATATCCTAATCATGACAAAACCAGAATAAAGCTTTAGGGGCACTTAATCAATTAAATGCCCCTACTTGCTTCCAAAAGCTCTATTCTTCTGTTGTTAAAACTTCAGATCCATCAATTGCATCCGTGTGGCTTGGAGCCGCTGCGTAATGACGCTGGCAAACCGTTGCATCAATTCGTAGCCGAGGCGCGGGTCTTCAGTGAATTTACCACGTAAACAGCGGCCATCAAAGATCAAAGCGCGAGTAAGATCGAGAGCGCGAGCATCAAAAGCCCATTTATTGGGTGGGAAAAGCCAAGACCAACCTAAAACATCATTTTCCTTGAGGACTTGAAAGGTTATCGCGCCTCTGCCAGGCGCAAAAGTCTCAACTGTTACTTTCCCGTGGCGAATAATATAGAAATAGTGAGCATCTTCCCCTTCGTGAAAGATGAATTCGCCCGCCCGAAATTGTGTGTTGGAAGCGCAGCCACTAATCCATTCCAAATAGTTTTGTTCCATCCCCTGAAAAAGTGGGTGTTCAGTGAGGATTTCTTCAATGGTTTTCATCGTTTTCGTTATTCCTTTGCACTAAAAGGTTAGTTACCGCTTCAAGCAAAGCGGGCAACAAAGCGGCAGTTTGTGCTGATAAAGCTTCCCCATAGCCAAAATGCTGGCTGGCGATAGAAAAGAGAACTGCGGAGGGAAAAGTATCATAGAGCAGTTGTGAATATGCTAATAACGTTGAAGGTTTGAGATGATGCGTCAGGCTATAATTTGCTCCTTGATCTGGCTTAATGGCTTGAAAAACAAGCGCTTGTTCTTTTTTGCAAACTTCTGTAGACCAACAAGCATCAATGAAAACGACAAAATCAGCCTGACTGATTGGTAGCGCAAGCTCAGGCGTTAGTTGTTGCAAAGCCAAAACTTGCACAGCTGGAGCCTGCGAAGCGAGGGTTTGGGCGAGAGAATTAGCCGCATACCAGCCTAATCCATCATCGCCGCGCAGAGAATTGCCATAGCCAATTATCAGAATCATCGGTCAAAAAGGCTTTTAGCCCTCAGTTTTAACCTCATCTAGGATTTCACCATTAGGGGCTAACAATTGAATTTGCAGAGGATATTGCCCTAAAGCGTGAGTTGAGCAACTCAGACAAGGGTCAAAAGAACGAATCACTGCTTCTACTCGATTCAGCATTCCTTCCGTAATCGTTTGGCCAGTGATAAAATGTTTTGCAACCTGGAGAACCCCGCGATTCATTGCCAAATTATTATTCCCAGTGGCAATAATAAGATTAGCCCACTTCATTAAGCCATTTTCATCAATCTTAAAATGATGAATCAAGAAGCCGCGAGGGGCTTCAGAAACCCCAATGCCTTCCATATTATTTGCGCCCGCAAAAGCCCGCACATGCTTGTCCATAATATCGGGTTCATTGAGCAACCGCTCGATTTTCTCAAAGGCGTAAAGTATCTCGATCAAGCGAGCATAATGATAATAGAAGGAACTTAATACCGCTCCTCGATGAAGTTCTCTAAATTCAGCCCACTCTTGGTCAGCCGATGGCGTTCCGCAACGATCAATAATGTTTAGACGAGCAAGAGGCCCTACCCGATAGATTCCTTGAGGATAACCAAGCGGTTTATAATAGGTGCTTTTCAAATAAGACCACGGTTCCACCGCTTCGCCAACATATTCCTGATAGTCAGTTGGGTCAATTTTATCGGTAACGATGTGGCCCATTGAATCTACGACTCGAAGATGACCATCATAATGCTCTAATTCACCATCTTTATTCACTAAACCAATAAATAAGGAGGGAAAATTAGCGAAAGATTGTGTTTCTTCGCGGTAATTATTTAGGGAACGTTTGAACCAACTGAGCGTTCGTTCAATAAGGGTGTAGCCTTCAGGGATCATTTGGAGCATTTGGCTCCGATGCTCAGTCGTGAGCGGCGCACTAACGCCGCCAGGCACAATCCAAGCGGGATGAATCCGTTTTTGCCCCAGCAACTCAATCATCTGCTGGCCCATCTGTCGCAGCCGAATCCCATCTCGCGCCAAGCCAGGATTAGCCTGTAAAACCCCAAAAATGTTGCGCTTTTCGGGCGCACTATCCATACCGAGCAACAAATCTGGCGAAGCAAGATAGAAAAAGCTCACGGCATGAGATTGAATCAACTGGGCTAAGTTTATAATGGCTCGCAACTTCGCGGCTGGCGGGGGAATTTGCACCGCCATTAACGCATCACAAGCCTTAGCTGCTGCAACCAAATGACTTACAGGACAAATCCCACAGACACGTGCCATTAAAGAAGGCATTTCTTGGAAGGGGCGGCCTTCACAGAGCTTTTCAAAACCTCTAAATTGCGCGATATGCAGGTGTGCATCTTGCACTTGACCTTCATTATCGAGTTGAATCGTAATCTTGGCATGACCTTCAATGCGAGTCACAGGATCAATAAGAATGGTTTGGCCCATTTTGCAAACTCCTATCTGCCAAATCTGCTTTTTTCACCAATTTCGGGCAGCCGCCCTTCCAACAATTCGCTTAACACAAAGAGGATGGCCTCCGCAGGCGGCGGGCAGCCAGGGACAAAAACATCAACTTTGACAACTTCGTGAACGGGCCGCACATAGCTCAACAACGGCGGTACGATTTCGCTGGGAATCTGGGGAAAGAGATTTCCTTCTTCCAGATAAGCCCGTTCTAAGGTGGGATGCACGCCAAAAGGATTCCGCATTGAAGGTACATTCCCTGTTACAGCACAATCCCCTAGCGAAACAAGGATTTTAGTGTGCTGCCGAACGTGATAGATTTTTTCCCAAAGCTCTTTATTACCTACTGCACCCTCAACTAAAGTAATATCCACCATCTCTGGAAAGGTTTTGACATCAATTAAGGGACAATAAACGATGTCCGCCTTCTCGGCAAGGGTAATAATCTGCTCGTCAATATCTAAGAAAGACATGTGGCAGCCTGAACAGCCGTCTAACCAAAGAGTCGCCAGGGTTGGTTTGCTCATGATTTTTTGCTCCGCATCAGAGTGAGATAAGCTAAGAATTGCTGCCGTTTAGCCATTTCTGTCACCGATTTACCTTTCTCAAAGAGCGCTCCTGTTGGACAAATATGGACACATTTGCTGCAACTAGTGCAAGTTTCCGAAGTTCCCCATTCTTGGTTGAGATCGGTGATCACACGAGCATCAATTCCCCGCCCCATCACATCCCAAGTATGCGCTCCCTCGATTTCATCGCAAACGCGCACGCACCGCGTACACAAAATACACCGATTATGGTCGATTACAAACCGCAGATTCGAGGCATCCACTTTAAGATGGGGAAAAAGATAGGGGAAATGGACATGCGTCATGCCGATTTTCTGGGCGAGCGCTTGCAATTCACAATGTCCATTTGAAACGCAAACGGCACAATTATGATTGCGCTCTGAGAAAATAAGCTCCAGGATAAGGCGACGATAGGTCAGCAACCGTTCGGAATTGGTGATAACTTCCATACCTTCCTGAACATGCGTGACACAGGCAGGCAAAAGGCGATTTGAGCCTTTGATCTCGACCAAACACATCCGACAGGCTCCAATTGGCGTTAGACCATCTACATTGCAAAGGGTGGGAATGAAAATGTTATTTTCCCTGGCAACTTCCAAAATGGTCTCATCGGCGCGGGCCCCAACATCACGGCCATCAATTTTGAGAGTTTTGATCTGCGACTGAATCGTCATACGCTATTCCTCTCGTGCTTTTTAGGCTTGAAAGCTTTATATTCTACTCTACATAGATTGTAGGATCAGGAGCATCGGCAAAAAGCTGCGCGATTACTAAGGGAATCGTAGGTAGACAAGCGAAAGTTATCGTTTCGCCCTCAGCGAATTCCCGTTCCTCACTATAGACCTCATCTTTTAGATGCTGATAATAGCGCAAAATACGCTTTTCAGGCTCAATAACGGCATATTCTGCTACACCTGCGGCGGCATAGAGCTTTTGTTTCTCCCGCATTTCTTTGGCCGTATTGCCTGGCGAGAGAATTTCAATCACCAAATCAGGGGCCCCACGAACCCGCCCGCCCCGCAGAATTCCTAAATTAGGCTTGAGGATAACCAAAAAATCAGGTTGCACTGCAATTTTTGGGCCCAGAATGACCCCAATAGGCGCAGGAAAATAGACTCCTAGCTTCTCTCTTTTAATAGGAATACCAATTAGTTCAATCAAACCTTCCAGAATCCATTGATGGAAGCTACTTGGCGCAGTGGTCATCGTGAGATTTCCATTCAGAACTTCATAGCAATAGCTATCTTCAGGCAATTGTTCCCAATCGGCAACTGTCCAATCGCCTTGCAACGGTTGCTTCGCTATTAAAATAGGCCTTTGAGCTACGATCATTCAGGAACCTCACTTGATTCTTGCTCATCGACTCGAATATGCGCTAAATAATCTTCCCGAAAATAGCGTAAGGTACTCATAACGGGGTTAGTTGCGGATTGCCCCAACCCACAAAGACTCGTGTTCCGCACCAATTCACAAAGCTCTTCCAACAGGGTCAAATCATCAGGTTTAGCCATGCCATCGGCAATTTTGGTTAGAATTTGATAGATTTGCTTGGTTCCGACACGACATGGAACACATTTCCCGCAGGACTCGGTCATGCAGAATTCAATGAAAAACTTAGCGACATCTATGAGAGACGAGGTTTCGTCAATCACGATCATGCCGCCTGACCCCATAATTGAGCCAACTTGGGCCAGCGAATCATAATCTACAGACATATCCAAATAGCTGTTAGGAATACAGCCACCTGAAGGCCCACCTGTTTGGATAGCTTTCAAACTATGATCCCCAGGGATTCCACCGCCAATCTCAAAGATAATGTCGCGCAGCGAGATTCCCATCGGCACTTCGATGAGGCCTGTGTTATTGATTTGGCCCGCTAAAGCAAAGACTTTGGTTCCCTTGCTTTTCTCGGTGCCAATTTCAGCAAACCATGCGCCTCCTTTGCGAATAATCGGGGTGATATTAGCGAAAGTCTCGACATTGTTGATCAAGGTCGGCAGGCCCCATAAACCATATTCCGCAGGATAGGGCGGGCGCGGGCGCGGTGTGCCCCGTTTGCCTTCAATGGAAGCGATTAAAGCGGTTTCCTCCCCACAGACAAAAGCCCCTGCGCCGAGTCGAATATCTATGTGAAAGTTAAAGCGCGTGCCAAAAATCGCACTGCCTAAGAGGCCAAGGCGTTCTGCTTGCCGAATCGCAATTTTTAAGCGCTTAATAGCTAAGGGATATTCGGCTCTTACGTAGATAAACCCTTGATTCGCCCCAATCGCGTATGCTGCAATCGCCATACCTTCCAAAATCCGATGAGGATCGCTTTCTAAAACGCTTCGATCCATGAAAGCTCCAGGATCACCCTCATCGGCATTGCAAATAACATACTTTTGCCCCCCAAGCGCCTTGGCTACTGTTGTCCACTTTAAGCCTGTGGGAAAACCCGCACCGCCGCGCCCGCGCAGCCCACTTTGCACCACCTGCTCAATCACGGCGCTGGGATTCATTTCAGTCAAAGCGTGCAGAAGCGCAGTGTAACCTTCGTTCGCAATGTAATCCTCAATGCGCTCAGGGTCAATCTTGCCGCAATTTTCCAGGACAATTTTCTTTTGCCGCTGAAAAAAGGGAATGTTAGTCGCACAAAGGAGCCGCTTTACAGGCGTATCATTCAGGCTCTCGACCAGATCAAGCGCGTCAGCAGGCGTTGCACTTTGGTAGAGATATTCACCTCCGTTGACCGAAACCAACGGGCCCGCGGCACATAAGCCCATACAACCTACGCCTTTGACTTGACACCATTTTTCGAGGCCCCGCCGCGCAATTTCCTTGTCCAACGCCTCTTTGACTTGGTCACTTTGGGAGGAAAGACAACCCGCAGCGACACAAACATAGATGCGACTCTGAAATTGTTGTTCCGAAACTTGTTCGATAGTTGCAATTTCTTGCAATTCTTCAGGCATCATGAAGGCACCTCTTCCGTAGGTGCTGCCTGCGGTTTGAGCAAATGCGTAAGTTGTTTTAAGACTTCGGCATTATCAAGTTTGCCAACCACCCGCCCATCAAAAACGGCAGCAGGCGCTAACCCACACGAACCCAGGCAGCGAGCCGTCAGAAGCGAAAGTTGCCCATCGGCTGTCGTGCCCCCAGGTTTGAGCTTGAATTTGTCTTCAATGGCCGTGATGATGTTTGTGCCACCTTTAATATAGCAAGCCGTTCCCAAACAAACCACACACGAATGTTTGCCCTGGGGTTTGAGAGTAAAAAATTGGTAAAAAGTCGCTACACCATAGACTTGACTGAGCGGGACCCGCAGCGATAGAGCTACGTAGCGCAGGGAATCCTCGTCTAAACAACCAAAAGCCTCTTGCACAGTATGCAGAATTTCGATCAGAGCGTGGGATTGATAACCGTGCCGCCGCATGGAAGCCCCAATTAAACGCCACCGTCGGTCATCGGAGGGCGGGGCAATTTTGCCAGTATCTGGCTGCATCTACACAATCCTTTCTTTGGGAAAATGATTACAAAAAAGCCCAACCCCCAGCCACAACGTTGAACAGCACTGGGAGTTAGGGCAATCATTAACTTGACAGCAAGAACATGAGGCTTGCATGGGAAGCCTTTTTGGGCAATTTGCCACACTAGCTGCTAGAAAATGCTGTTTTCTTACTTTCGGCGTTTACTCTGAATCTCCCCAAAGCTCAGTGGAAGCTGTCAAAACAGGGTGAATCAACTTAGCACTAATTGCGGTATGGGCCGCTTCGCCTTCATCAAACGAACTCAAAACCCGCATATAGTTGGCGCGTTCAAAAGCCGCAGGTTCAGCCACTGCTTCTTGGTTCATACTTCCACACATTTGCTGGAGCGAAGTGTATTCATGAGCTTTCAACCAGGCTTCGACTTCGCGTAAAATCTCGCTCGCTCGCCCAATCCCATTGCGGAGCAATTCAGAAGTTGTCATAGCTACTTTTGCGCCCGCCATAACCGCTTTGACGACTCCCTGGCCATCGTGAATGCCGCTCGAAAGCGCAAAATCAGCTTTAACTTTGCCTGAGAGAAGGGCAATCCAGCGCAGCGGTAAGCGCATTTCGTAAGGAGCGCTCAAGGTGAGGCTGGGGACAATTTCAAGCGCTTCGAGGTCAAAATCAGGCTGATAGAAACGGTTGAACAGCACCAGCCCATCGGCTCCCGCTTCGGCCAGCCGAGTGACAAAATTCGGCAAAGCGCTGAAAAAAGGACTGATCTTGACGGCCAGCGGAATCGTGATTTGGGCCTTTACGTCCTGAACCAACTTGACATAGACCGCTTCGATTTCAGTGCTTTCCAACTGAAGGTCGGTGGGAACGTAGTACATATTGAGTTCAATCGCATCCGCCCCGACGGCCTCCATTTTCTTGGCATATTCGACCCACCCGCCTGAAGAAACCCCGTTCAAGCTGCCAATCACGGGAATCTTTACTTGGTTTTTGATCTGCTGAAGATGCGCCAGATACTTTTCGGTCCCCAGCTTGAAAGTTCCTGTTTTAGGCAAATAAGAAAGGGCCTCGGCAAAGGAATCTGTGCCTCGGTGGAGATAGTGATCAAGTTCACGGGTTTCATGAATGATTTGCTCTTCAAAGAGCGAATAGACCACAATGGCCGCAACTCCAGCCTCCTCCAGGTGCTGAACTAACTCTTCCTTTTTGGAAAGAGGCGAAGCGGAGGCGACCAAGGGGTTTTTTAGCTGGAGACCCATGTAAGTCGTCGTGAGATCTATCACTTAACTGCTGCTACTTTCTAGGTGTTCACCTTCAAAGTTCCTAGTCTGAAACCCAATTTATCTTCCCCTGCTCAGGCCACGGCCAGACCACCCCGCTGTGGCCTTCGGCAAGCTCAGGCCACGGCATGCTCAGGCCACGGCCAGACCACCCCGCTGTGGCCTTCGGCAAGCTCAGGCCACGGCATGCTCAGGCCACGGCCAGACCACCCCGCTGTGGCCTTCGGCAAGCTCAGGCAACGGCAAGCGCAAAAGGCTTATAAAGACAAGCCTGGGGCGAGCAGGTCGCTCGCCATACCCGCCCCAAGGCTCATCGTCTGAATTAGTTTGCGCTTTTCCCAAGCGAAATAGCTTGCGAACGCTTACCTTAAAACCTATTTTACAATCGGTTCAAAGGCTGCAACCATTTGTTGGTGCAAGCGCCAGCGACTATCAACATCTTCTTGCGCGTGTTTCATCAACACTTCGGCTCGTTCCTCATCGCTTTGCACGAGCATCTTATAGCGAGTCTCGTTGTAGGCGTATTTCTCAAAGGGAATCGTGGGGGGTTTCGAGTCGAGCGCCAGCGGATTTTTGCCCACCTTGACCAGATTCGGGTTGAAGCGATAGAGCGGCCAGAAGCCCGATTGTACCGCCAGTTTTTGCTGCTCATACCCTTTCCGCATGTCAATGCCGTGAGCAATACAGTGGCTATAGGCAATCAGTAACGAGGGGCCATCAAACGCCTCGGCTTCCAAAATGGCTTTCAACGTCTGCTGATAATCGGCTCCCATCGCCAGCCGCGCCACATAAACATAACCGTAAGACATGGCGATCATGCCCAAGTCTTTCTTGGAAATGTCTTTGCCCTGCGCCGCAAACTTGGCTACCGCAGCACGAGGCGTAGATTTGGAAGCCTGCCCGCCCGTGTTGGAATAGACTTCGGTATCCAAGACCAAAACATTGACGTTGCGCCCTGAAGCCAAAACGTGATCCAGCCCGCCGTAGCCAATGTCGTAGGCCCAACCGTCGCCGCCCATAATCCAGACGCTGCGCCGTACCAAAGAATCCGCAATACTGAGCAGATCGCGGGCGGGGGAACTATCTATGCCCGTAATTTTCGCTTTGAGTTGCGCTACTAGCTCCCGTTGCGTTTTGATCCCCGCTTCAGAGCTTTGGTCAGCCTTGAGCAGGCCTTCCACCAGTTCCGTGCCCAAATCGCTGGCAAATTGCTTGACAAGCTCCTGAGCATATTCCTGCTGTTTGTCGAGCGTCAAGCGCATGCCTAAGCCAAATTCGGCATTATCCTCAAAGAGCGAATTGGCCCAAGCGGGGCCGCGCCCATCCTTGTTGGCCGACCAAGGCGTGGTGGGCAAATTCCCGCCATAGATCGAGGTACAGCCTGTCGCGTTGGCCACGATCATCCGATCCCCAAACAACTGGGAAACCAGCTTGATGTACGGCGTTTCGCCGCAGCCCGAACACGCGCCTGAGAATTCAAACAACGGTTCCAAAAGCTGCGAGTTCTTGATGTTGGTCAAGCTCAGTTTAGTGCGATCAACCTCTGGCAAGGAGAGGAAAAATTCCCAGTTCGCATTCTCCGACTCGCGGATTGGCGGTTGGGAAGCCATGTTGATTGCTTTGCGCCCGACTTTGGTCTTGTCCTTCGCGGGGCAAACTTCGACGCACAATTCGCACCCTGTACAGTCTTCGGGCGAAACTTGAATCGTATACTTCGTGCCTGGAAACTCTTTGAATTTGGCATCGCGGCTCTTGAAGGTTGCAGGCGCATTCGCTAAAAGAGCGGGATCGTAGACTTTGGGGCGGATAACGGCGTGCGGACAGACATAAGCGCATTGATTGCACTGAATGCAGAGGTCTGGCTCCCAAACGGGGATTTCAAGCGCGATATTACGCTTTTCCCATTTCGTTGTCCCCGTGGGGAACGTACCATCTTTGGGCATGGCGCTGACGGGGAGGTCGCCCCCGTTGCCCGCAATCATCTTCCCTAGCACGTCGCGCACAAAAGCTGGAGCGTTGGCCGGGACCGCAGGCCGCATCACGAGCGTGCTTGTGACACTTTCGGGAACCTTAACCTCATGCAGATTGGCCAAGGTTTGGTCGACGGCTTGGTAGTTCTGCTGAATAACCGCTTCGCCGCGCTTGCCATAGGTCTTTTTGATTGCTTCTTTAATCTTTTCAATCGCTTGTTCGCGGGGCAAAACCCCACTAATCGCAAAGAAGCAAGTCTGCATAATGGTATTGATGCGCCCACCCATGCCCGTTTTGCGAGCTACTTCGTAAGCATCAATCACGTGGAAGTGTAATTTCTTCTGAATGATTGTGGCTTGCGTTTCGCGGGGCAATTGATCCCAAACTTGATCTTTGTCAAAGGTGCTGTTGAGCAAAAAGGTCGCGCCTGGAGCCGCACTCTTCAAAATGTCATAACGTTCGAGGAAGGGAAATTGATGACAGGCGATGAATTCGGCTTGACTCACGAGATAATGAGAGCTAATCGGGTTTGGCCCAAAGCGCAAATGCGAAACAGTGTAAGACCCTGACTTTTTAGAGTCATAGACGAAATAGCCCTGCGCGAAGTTATCGGTTTCTTCGCCGATGATCTTGATTGAGTTTTTGTTTGCACCCACCGTCCCATCTGCCCCAAGCCCCCAGAAAAGACAACGGATGGTCTTCGGGTCTTCGATAGCAAAGGTCGGGTCGTATTCCAGGCTGGTGTGGGTAACGTCGTCGTTGATGCCGATAGTAAAGTGATTCTTAGGCTTGTCTTTCTGCAATTCAGCAAAGACCGCTTTAGCCTGCGCGGGGGTAAAGTCTTTCGAGGAAAGCCCATAGCGGCCCCCGATTATCCGGGGCATGGTGCTGAAAGGAGCAGTTCCTTGAGCCAAGCCTTCAGATAAAGCAGTGATAATGTCTACGTAAAGCGGCTCGCCTGTGCCACCTGGCTCTTTTGTCCGATCCAAAACCGCAATGCGCTTGGTGCTGGCCGGCAAAACTTTGAGGAAATGGTCTACGGAGAAAGGTCGATAAAGCCGAACTTTAACTACGCCGATCTTCGCATTTTCTTTGTCAATGAGATACTGCGCCGTTTCCTGAACTGTCTCGGCCCCTGAACCCATTACAATGACTACGGACTCTGCGTCAGGCGCGCCCACATATTCAAAGAGGCCATACTGCCGCCCAGTGATCTTCGCAAAGCGGTCCATTACGGCTTGAACGATCCCTGGACAAGCATCGTAATACGGATTGACCGTCTCGCGGGCTTGGAAAAATTCGTCAGGATTTTGAGATGTTCCCCGAATGACGGGATGCTCAGGACTCATGGCTCGCGCTCGATGGGCCCGAATCAAATCTTCGTTAATCAGAGCGCGGAGGTCGTCGTCGTCCAACAACTCCATTTTGCTGACTTCGTGGGAAATCCGAAAGCCATCAAAAAAGTGGAGGAAAGGCACACGGGCTTCCAAAGTCGCCGCATGGGAAATGGCTGCAATATCGTGGGATTCTTGCACAGAGTTGGAAGCAAGTAAGGCAAACCCTGTCGCTCGCACCGCCATGACATCTGACTGGTCGCCAAAAATTGAAAGCGCGTGGGTGGCAATTGTGCGGGCTGTAACATGGAAGACCGAGGGAGTCAATTCTGCCGCAATCTTATACATGTTGGGAATCATGAGGAGCAACCCTTGCGAGGCTGTGAAGGTGGTCGTCAACGCCCCAGTTTGGATTGCCCCGTGGAGCGCTCCCGCTGCGCCTCCTTCCGACTGCATTTCGGCCACCAATGGAACCGTGCCCCATAAGTTCGGGCGATGCACCGCCGACCATGCATCGGCCAATTCGCCCATCGGCGTTGAGGGAGTGATCGGATAAATGGCAATAACTTCGCTTAATTTATGCGCTATCGTTGCTGCCGCTTCGTTCCCGTCAATCGTTATCGTTGTTCGAGTCACCGCTAATCCCCTTATAAAGGTTTTTGGATGGATTCCTGCCACTTGGCTCATTAACACAAATCTACGGAGGCCAGCCCATTTTACCTGCTCCAAGCTAGAAATATGCGCTACTTTGGTGTGAAAAGACCTGCCTTTTGTGCCTCCTGCTGCAACTTGCGAATGAGCTAGGTTAGCAAACCTGAAACTTTGAAAAGACAACGCTTATTATATCACAGAAAAAGAGAAAGGCAAAAAAACGGGCATTCTGCTCTGGCGGTTTTTTAGCCTAGAAAAGGCCTAGAAGACCTCGTTAAATTTGGCAAGAGGCTAAGTTGCCCAGGGGCCCGCCAGAACTCCAGTCAGGGGCTAGAATAGCCTAAAAGTACACTTCCCTTTGATAGTTTGCTGTGTTATAGTAGAATTATAAACCTTTCTTGGTCTGGAATGTTACTAAGGCCTTTATAATAGACAAAAGCTGTGAGGCTACCCAGCCTGGGGCCTACCCCAAAGCTGTTACCTTCGCTAAAGCGAACAAGGTAGCCAAAGTGTATTTATTGGATACGAGCCTAGTTGGAGCTACAATGATGTTGACACCACTAGATATTGAGCAGGTTTTGGCACTTTATGACCTCGGAACCTTGTATAGTATTAGTCAGGCTTGCCGAGGCTATGTCAATGAAACTGCCTTCATTCAAACCATTCACGGACGCTTCGTTTTACGGCGCAATCATCGCCGCTTGAGCGAAGACCGCCACCGCGCCCGCCATGCGTTGATCGGCCACTTGGAACGCAAGGGTTTTCCCGCCCCCGCAATAATTGCAGACCGCAATGATGAAACCTTAGTAAACGTTGAGAATCGGTTTTACGAAGTCATGGTTTGTGTCAATGGGAGCGATTACGATCCCAAGCATCCGCGCCAATTGGAAAATATTGGCCTAACCTTGGCCCAGTATCACAAAGCAATGCAGAGCTTTCCTTCCTTTGGCTGGGAAGCCCAACATCGCTATAATCCCCAGGATGTTTTAGCGCTTACGGAGCGCCTCCTGGAGCGCGATATGATGGGTGAACTCACTGAACTTGCTTGGTATGATGCTCGTGCAGTGCAGTTGCGAAACACCTTACCAGCCGCAGCTTATGAGAAGTTGCCCCACATCGTCATTCATGGGGATATTCACCGTGACAACTTCATCTTTCAGAATGATCATGTTGCGGCCTTGCTGGATTATGATCAAGCTGCTTGGGATGCGCGCATTGTTGACCTGGCCGATGCACTGGTAGCTTTCGCTTCAACTAAGGAAAATTCCCCGCAATTTTGGGGTGGCGTTTTCCAAGGGCCGCTCGATGAGCGTTTGGCTGGGCAACTAATTGAGGCTTATGGGCAAGTTTTACCGCTTACCCCAGCCGAACTTACGGCCCTGCCCACGGTAATTGAATTGCTTTGGCTCCAAGGCGAGTTAGCGCGGGTCTTCTCCACCCCCGAAGGCGCTCCCGATTATCATCAAGCCGTCTTGGAACAGGGCATGTGGCTTTCAAGCTGGATTTCAGAGCGCCGTGAACGCCTGATTGGCCAGTGGAGTAGACTAAACCAAGAGTTTGTTCCCCAAACAAACTTGCGACTTGTAGCTTAAAAAAGCTTTTACAGAGCCTCCTGCACAAAAGAAACAAATACTGCTGCCTAAGCCCTCAAGGTTCCAGAGCCTTGGGGGTCTTAATTTCGCCCCCAACCCAAACTCCAGATACTTCTGTCCTAAAGGGCTATTGCATGCAACGGCTGGTAGTGCTAAAATCAGGAGGAGTGAAGCTTATGGTCAGGAATCCCCAGCGGTTGCTGAACTTGCTGAAGCATAGCCGTGGCCCCACAATTTCAGGTAGACTTTTTAGGCTTCTTTTTGGATCGTAGCTTCCAAGATCGAAGGGCAAACGCGTTCCAAATCTCGGCGGGCCCCCAATTCGCTAAAAATCTGGCGGGCTTGGGCGACTAAAGCTGCGGCTTGCTCATCTTTCCCCAGCGCATAAGCCAGTTCGGCTTGCCAAAAGATGATTTTCCCCAATTCGTAAGGTACTTTGAGTCTCTCCAAAACGATGTGGCTGAGTTCTAAATGCTGTTTGGCAGTCAAAAAATTCTTTTGGACGAGCGCAATTTGGGCCACAACCCGTTGTGAAACAGCTTCTTCCATCACCATGCCCAATTCGCCTGCAATCGCTAAGGAACGGGCAATAAAACCCACTGCTTGGTCCGAGTCGCCCAAGAAAAGAACTGCCTCCGCAGCTAAACGGAGAACTTCGGGCAGATAAATCCGCGCTTTAATGCGCTCTAGCTTGGTGATACTTTCCTGCAAAAGGTCAAAAGCAGCTTGCGGCTTATTGCCTAAGAGCAGAATCTCGCCCTGCCGAAATTCTGTAATCGCTACGTCTAACAGCGAACCAATACTGCGAAATTGGTCACCACTATAGCGATAGAGTTCTTCGGCCAAGGTTAATTCGCCTCGATTCGCCATAATCACGGCCAAACTGGTATTCGCCTGAGCCATTCCTAAGACATCCCCAATACTTTCGCTGATTTGAGAGCTTTTCATGTGACAAGTTGTCGCTTGTCGCCAGCGCCCAACACGATAATAGACTTCGCCTAAATTGTTAAGCGCATTACTCAGCAAGGTTGCATCATTGATTTTCTCAAAAAGGCCGCGTGCTTCTTCTAAAGCTGGGATACTCAAGCCAAATTCGCCTTGTTCGCGCCAACAATTGCCCATTAAGAGCAAAGCATGAGCTTGATCGGCGGTATTTTCGGCCACGGAAAGGCCCAATCTAGCCCAGCGCAGGGATTTGGTATGTTCGCCTCGGCGCTGATAGATGCTGGCCCCCAACAGATAGCAGCCCACTAGCTCGCCGCTGGCCACTTCCGTATTTGCCAGGGCCATCCCCCGCTCCAGCCAACTGAAAGCGGCATCATATTCTGAACGATGTTCTTGCACTTTGGCTAACAGTTTGTGCAGTCGGATGCGTTTAATCAATAATTGCTGATCAAAGGCTTTCTCAGCCTCGCTTTCAACCAGAGATAAGGCATTGATGTACGCTGTCTGCGCTTTTTCATATTCCCCAAGCAGTAAATGAATGTTGCCACTGCGTTCATAGACTTCTGTCAGCCGAAAAACCAAAGGCGTATGGGGTAGCAGAGTAGCAGAAACAGCTTTGGTTTTGGCTTTAGCGACGGGTTCTGGGTGGGGTCTGGGCTTGGCGAAGGTGAACGCCGGAGGCGGAGCTTGGGGCAGGTGAACGCAGGAGGCGAAGCCTGAGACGGAGCCTGAGCCGGAGCCTGAGCTTGGCGCAGGCCCCGCAGGCAACGCAGGCTGCCTAAGGCTGGGCGCAATTTCGAGCGCCGTGGCAAAGAGCGCCAGCGCTTCGCGGTTGGCATACCGCTCTTGCGCCTGGATCGCCGCCGCTAGATGATAGTGAAAAGCAGAATCCCACATTTCAGCTAAAAGATAGTGGCGGGCTAAAAGCCCTAAGTGTTCATCGAGCGTGTCGCCGACCAATTCCTCGATGCGCTCGGCCACTCGGCGATGCAAATCGCGCCGCCGTGCATAGAGGATGGTCTCGTAAGCTACCTCCCGCAAGAGGGCATGGCGGAAATGATAGATTAGGTCAGGAAGTTGCGTGGGGCCTGGGGCGAAGCCTGAGCCGGAGGCGGAGCTTGGGGCCGGCCCCGCCGGCCCCGCCGGCCCCGCCGGCCCCGTCGGCTGGGGAATAATCAATTCGGCCACGGTCAAACTTTGTAAACCCTCAGCCAGGAGGTCAACTTTTTGATAGACCCCTTCCAAGACTTGCGGGTGAAAGCGTTGGCCAATGACCGAAGCGGTTTGAACTAGCTCATAGCGCGGCTCATCTAATTGGTCAAGGCGCGCCATAATCAGGCCTTCAATGCTATTGGGGACGGCCACCTGGTCAATGGGGCGCGTTAGTTGCCATTGGGCTTGCTTATCCCGCAGCAGCGTGCCTGAAGCAATCAAAGAACGGACGAGTTCTTCGATAAAAAAGGGGTTGCCCTGCGTCCGTTCCAAGAGCGTCCGCAGTTCGGAAGGTGGCTGGTCATCCAAGAGCGCGGCCAGTAACGCGGCACTGTTTTCCCTGGATAATTCGTCAAGAGTCAGGCGCGTCGTGGTCGGCAAATTAGCCCATAATTCGGGAATCGGGGGACTGGGGCGGTAATTCAGCAGCAAGAGGAAGGGCCCTTTGGCTAAGACTTTGGCCAAGCGAGCAAGCAATTCAAGCGAAGAGGCATCAGCCCATTGCAAATCTTCAATCACGAGGAGCAAGGGTTGTTTTGTAGCGGCCCCCAAGAGCAAAGCCACGACCAATTCTTGCACCCGTTCGTGGCGCTGCTCTGGGGTTAGGGCCTGCGTCAATGTGGTCTCTGGAAGGGTGATGCCAAAAACATCGCTGAGGACGGGCGTGAAACGACTCAATTGGGGGGCAAGTTGATCTACTCGCATTTGAAGGCGGTTAAAGAAACTGCCTTTGTCGCCTGTAAATTGTTCAAAGCTTTGGGGGCGGGTTTGATTGTTGACCGCGAAGCCTAACAAATGATACAAAAGCGTGCGGAGGGTGATATAAGGAGTATTTTGGTCGTAGTAATAGCGATCAACCCGATGGATTAAAAACTGGGCTTCACTTTCGGTGGGCGGAAGCTTGCCGGTTGCAGACGGTGACTGAGTTTGCCGAAGTCCCGAAGCTGTTGCAGACGGTGACTGAGCTTGCCGAAGTCCCGAAGCAAGGCGTAAAATAAAGATGAGGTCATCGGTCAAGCGAGTTTTGCCGATGCCTGCTTCCCCAACCAACGCTAAGACGCGGCCTGCGCCTTTCAAAGCTTCGAGGGCTTCGGCCTCCAAAAGCGCCAACTCAAGGCTGCGGCCAATAAGTGGGGGGCGGCCCAAACTTGTTTCCGCACCTGGGACGGGCTTCCGTTTGCTTTCAAGGGTATAGAGCGCTTGGGTGGGGATCAGCGGCGCAGTTATGCCTTTGAGTTGCACTGGGTTTTGCTCCACCAGCGCGACTTGTTGCTCGACAGCCGCTCTTGTGGCTGGCGAAAGCCAAACCGCGCCCGCTGGGGCCACCGACATCAGGCGCGCCGCCAAATTGACAGGTTGCCCCATCACCGTATACTCATAGCGCTGGGCCCCCCCAACGCGCCCCGCAAAAACGCTCCCTGTATTGATGCCACTTTGCTGCTTGAGAAAAGGCTTTGCGGGAAGCTCGGTTTGCCCCGCCGCTTCAAAGATGGCCTCGATCTCCGTATTGGCTTCGGCCAGCGCAACTTCAAGCTCCAGAGCGCACCGCACCGCCCGTAAAGGGTCATCTTCATGGGTCACTGGGGCCCCAAACAAAACCATCAGTTTGTCGCCCTGCGTACACATATCTACTTTGTTGACTACACCGTCGTAACGGTGAACCACCTCTTGGGCCCGCCGAAAATAGGCATTCAAAATCGCTACCGCTTGGGCTGGATCATCCGTTGGGGCTTTAATCAACTTATTGAAATCGCGGACATTGGCGAAAAGCACGCTGACAGGGCGAAATTCACCAACCTCCACCGTGGAAGCATCTAAAAAGCGGCGAGGTAAACCACGTAAAAGATAAGGGCGCAGGGCTGTGATCTGATTAGCCATTTTCTCTAGGGTTTGAAGGTCATCTCCAGAAGGATAGATAATAGTTTTTGAGAGCGAAAGGGGCAAATTAAGCGGCTCTAGGGCCGTGATTTGATGAAAACCGACTTTACGAGGGGTTAAGTAGCTGGGCTTGATCAACGCAGCAGTCGCTTCAGAGATCACTACTTCCCCTGGCGCAGCAATCTCTTGGGCAAAAGCTACGCGATTGAATTCAGAACCAGTGATAAAAAGTTCAATATGGTTACAATCGCCAACTTCGGCAGCAAAAACCCAGCCGCTATGCACCCCCACGCGCAAAGCTAACCGAAAAGTACCGGCCCGCGTTTCGACAGCCGCAAAGGACTGCATTTGGGCTTGGAGGGCCAAAGCGGCGCTGGTAGCAGCAGCAGCATGGTTGTCGCCCAACAATTCGGCATCAAAAAAAGCCGTGAGCGCGTCCCCGCCAAATTTCAGCAGTTCGCCATGATGCTGAACCACCTCCGTAACCAAGATTGCAAACAAATGGTTGACCACCGCACTTACTTCTTCGGCCCCTTGTCTTCCCAGGAAGCTCAATTTTTCTGAAAAAGTCGTAAAGCCGCTCAGGTCGGCAAAGAGCAAACTGCCTTGCCAAAAAGCGCCCTGCACGCGCCCCGGCATGGGGGCAGCCATTTGACTTTGTACCAACCGCTTGGGCAAATAAGCCGCACAAGCTACTAACGTGCGGCGTAATTCAGTCGCAAGGTTAGCGCGCACTGTGGGCGGCAGATCGCCACTTTGGGCGAAATGGGCCGCGAGTTCAGGCGTGAGAAAATCGGCGAGGGATGTGGGTAAAGGGAGAGAGACCATTAACCCTTCCAAGAAAAAGCAAAAGGGAGCTTTCCTATCGAGCGTGCTTCCATTATAGCATTTTTAAGGCTCTTCCGCTGGCCGCGAACTCTGCTGCAAAGCCGCACTTAGCTGGGGTAAAGCTAATAATAACATTTTGACATTCGGCCCCGCAAACTGGAGCGCATAACAATGGGTTTCGGCAACCAGCCGCTTGCGGGGAAGCTCGGGGTCAAAAAGATTTTCGATGCCACAACAACTCCCTGGCCCAAGCAGCTTTTGTTGGTCTGGCAACGGAAGGGAAACGCTACCCTGGAGCAACAAGTAGAGATATTCGCCTTCCTGATCTTCGTGCAACAGAATTTGGCCGGGCGTGAAAGCGCGGAGAGTGCAGAGATCGGGCAAATATTTCAATTCCTCTTCTGGCACATCTTGAAGACCAGGCAAAAGGTGCAAAAAATCCATTTGTTCCTGTTGCTGCCGCAATTTGCGTTCCGCAAGTTGCTGGGCCAACATCGTTGTGCGCGTTAGAGTTTTCCGTCCCATGCCATCTATTGTAACATAGAGTTTGCGTTTCAAACCTGCTTAGTTAGAGTACAATAGGCCAAAAGTTTCTTAGCCCAGCAGAAAGTATTGAAAAATGGCAGAGAATACCCTTCGCTTGGTTCTAAAAATCGGGACAAGCGTTTTGACTGCGGGAAGTGATCGGCTCAATCGGCCCTTTTTGGTAGACTTAGCGCGGCAAGTGGCAACTTTGCGCGCCCAAGGATCCCAAGTTTTGCTCGTCTCATCGGGCGCAATTGCAGCGGGTTGGGAACGGTTGGGCTTTCCGCCGCGCCAGCGCGGGCAAAAAAAGACAGCCCTTACCTTTCGGCAAGTTTTAGCGGCGGTGGGCCAAAGTCGGTTGATGCACCTTTATGAGCAACTTTTTGATATTTATAATCTTAATGTTGCCCAAGCCTTGCTGACCCGCGATGATCTTCATGATCGCCAACGCTATTTGAATGCCCGTAATACGCTTTTGCATTGTTTAGAAAATGGGATCGTGCCAATTATCAACGAAAATGATGCTATCACCACCTATGAAAGCCGAGTTGGAGACAATGATAATCTTTCAGCCCGTGTCGCTAATGTGGTTGATGCGCGTTTGTTGCTTATTCTTACTGATATTGAAGGTTTGTATACGACTGATCCCCGGACAGATCCTGCTGCCGTTTTGATTCCCGTTGTCCCGCAGATTGATGAGCAAATTTGGGCCAAGGCGGGTGGGAGCGGGACGCAGCGTGGTACGGGAGGAATGCGAACAAAAATCCAAGCTGCCGATTTGGCGACGCGCTCTGGGGTGGCCGTCGTGATTGCCAAAGGGAGTGAACCCGATGTCATTTTGCGCGTGGCGGCGGGCGAAGCCCTTGGTACACGGTTTTTGCCTACTGTTTCCTCGCTCGAATCGCGGAAAAGGTGGCTTTTAGCTGAGACAGTCCTCCATAGCCACATTGTTATTGATGCTGGAGCAACAAAAGCTCTTTTGCATCAAGGAAAAAGCCTCTTACCTGCGGGGATCATTGCGGTAGAAGGAGATTTTGACCGTGCCGAAACTGTACGAATCTATGATTCGGTGGGCCAAGAGATAGCGCGTGGTTTAACGCAATACCGTGCTTCAGAGGTGGCCCTGATAAAAGGCTTACATTCCGCCCAGATCGCTGAGGTTTTAGGCTATACATACGGCTCAGAAGTCGTCCATCGAGATGATATGGTGATTTTGTAACAGCTAAGTAAGCGTTCAAATAGTTTGCTATGTTGAGGGGCCTTCATTACGGAGGCCTCTTCACTTTTTTCTTCCTTTATTGAGATTTTCCCTGTCGCAAAAAAGAAAATAGGTTATAATGGATTCTATTCAATCTGATATGAAACCTGCTTTATTTTCCCTCGGAATCAACAGCTTTAGCTGTTGGGGCACGGCTAAAGCCGTGGACTCAGCAAGGGGGGATTTCATCATCACGCATGGACTGATAAGGGCATACTGACTTCTAATTTACTCATGAGGAATTTAATGGTTACAGAAATTGCTTCGGCGCTTCCCGTTATTGAAGCTCACGGCTTAGAAAAGCTTTTTAGAGAAAATTTGGCGGTAGCAAATGTCAATTTCGCTGTCTACCCTGGTGAAATAGTTGGTTTTCTGGGGCCCAATGGCGCAGGGAAAACGACGACCATGAAGATGCTTGTCGGTTTATTGCGCCCTTCAGCGGGGCAGGCCCGCATTGCGGGTTTTGACATTCAAAGCCAACCTTTGGAGGCCAAAGCCCGGATTGGCTATGTTCCTGACCAGCCTTATTTGCCAGAAAAGCTCACGGCCAGTGAGTTTTTAGAATTTATTGCCGGTCTTTATCAATTAGATTGGCGTATAGCCAAGCAACGGAGCGAGGAATTACTGCGAATCTTTGGTTTGGCCGAGCGCAAAAATGAATTACTTGGTGGTTATTCTCATGGGATGCGGCAAAAAGCAGCTTTGGCGGGCGCTTTATTACACAATCCGCAAGCTTTCTTCTTGGATGAGCCAACAGTTGGGCTTGATCCGCGAAGTGCGCGGTTGATCAAAGATATTTTGCGCGATGTCGCTGGACGGGGAACTGCAGTTCTCATGTCTACACACATTTTGGAAATCGCTGAAAGAATGTGTGATCGGGTCTTGATCCTTAATAAAGGCAAGATTATCGCGGCGGGAACGCTGCAAGAACTTAGGGCAGGCACGGATAAGAGTCTTGAAGACATTTTCCTCACGCTTACGGGGGGTGCTGAAGAAACAGAATTAGCGGAGGCTCTGCGATGAAAAGCTTAACGACGATCTGGGTCTTGCTTAGAGCGCAATTGCACATTGCTAAAAATACTTTTGGGCACAGCAAGCTGCGAAGTAAGATAAGTACAATCCTTTTAATCTTGGCCACTGGGTTTCTGATGACTTGGCTCTATGAAAAAAGTGCCGATCTAGTACGGTTTGTGCAAAGCCCAGTTTTTACTGAGGCTTTAAGCAAAGCGGCGGCCCAAAAACCTGGTTTGACTCCCAATATAATGGCTTCTTTGCTGGCTTTACCGAGTTTCTTACTTTTATTCGCCTGGGCAATGCTGACTTTCTCAAGCTTTAATAGTATTTTGAGTAATCTCTATCTTTCTGGCGATTTAGATCTGCTCTTAGTTGCACCGATTCCAATGAGAGCAGTCTTTATCCTGAAGTTTTTTAGCGGCTTATTTGCCCAATATGTTTTCCTCTTCTTTCTGTTTGCACCAATTTTGCTTGGTTTCGGTGCAGGGATGGGTTACGACGAAATTTATCAAGTTGTAGCATGTTTTACCCTATTGCTTTTGCCTTTATTGCCCGCAGGCTTGAGTTCCATCTTGGTTATGGCTGTGGTGCGCGTCATTCCCGCTAAATTAGCGCGGGAAGTGGTGAGTGCTTTAGGGGGTTTGTTGGCTATGGGGTTCTATTTTTTGAGTTTAATGCCTGAACTTGCACCTAAGTTTGTAGGAAAGCAGAATCTCGAGTCGTTATTGCAATTTGATAAACCGTTTCTTCCACCAGTCTGGGCAGGAAAAGCTCTCATTGCCGCAGGTCAACATGATTTCTTTACGCTTTGCATCTACGGTAGCTCATTTGCCCTGCTCTCGCTCTCTGTTTTTGGTGGTTGTCTTGTCTTTGCTGAACATTTATATTATATCGGTTGGAGCAATATAGCTTTTCAAGGAGGTAAAAGCAAAGAAAAACCAAAAGATCTTCCTAAGCAAAGCGCATTTAATTTAGCGGATAACTTCACTTTCTTCTTTAACAAGCAGCTTTTCCCCTTTTTGCCGACCCAATCTTTAGCGATTCTCGGCAAAGATTGGCGGATTTTTCCCCGCGACTTACGGAATTTGCAACAAGCGGTCTTTCCCTTATTTCTCGCAGGAATCTGGACCATTCGCTTAATTCTGGATAGCCCTGAGCTTAGAAGCGAATTGGAAGACCCGAAAACGGTTGAAATCTTAGCGCTCCTGCGCGAAATAGGAAGTTTAGGAACCGCCATTTTTGTTTGTTCGGCTTTGGCAAACGCTATTGCTGGGCCTGGCATTAGCCGGGAACAGCAAGCTTTTTGGCTCCTCAAGACCGCGCCAATTAGCTCCCTCCGCATTTTGCTGGGCAAACTTATGCTCATCTTTCTCCCCTATCCCCTTGTTGGCACACCATGGCTCATCATCCTAATGCTTTTGCAGCATGCCCCTTTCCTTAGTTTCGTGCGAATCTGGGGGATCTTGTTGCTTTTAGGGCTGGGGACCTCAGCTGTTTCACTCAGTTTAGGAGCTATTTTTCCCCGTTTGAATTGGGATAATCCTCAAAGACAAACGACTTTTCAAGCAAGCTGCCTCTCTTTGCTCCTTTCACCGCTCCTTATCTTCTTTCTTTTGACTCTTATTTTAGCCATCCCCTACGCTGCTGCGAAATTAAATTCCGATCTCGGCATCATTCTTGCGCTGAATCTGGGGGGTTGGGGTTTGGCCTTAGCTTCTACCGCTTTAGTCGTTTGGCTTAGTTTGCGCTTAGGGGCTTGGGGGCTAGACCGGCTGGAATTGTGAGGTTAGCGAAGGTGTTATCTTTATTCCAATGACGAAATGTTTGCCAAATAAAGGATTTTTTCATGGCTTCATTCACGCTTTCCGCCGATGATCCTGCGTTGCAAGCCTATTATGCCCGTTTGGAAAACTATCGCAACCAGGGAACCTCGAACGAAACAGGTCTGCGCCAAGCCTTTGCGAGCTTGCTGGAAGAAGTTGCGGCTAACGTCGCTTGGCCATTGATTTTAGAGCGCAATTTTAGCAGTCGCCCACGCCCCGATGGGGTTTTACTCGATAATCTGCGGATTCCACGAGGTTCTTGGGAAGCTAAAGCCCCCAAAGAAGTTCGGCAAGCTCACTTGCCACTTGAGATCGAGATAACTAAGAAGATCGCTAAAGGCTACGATCTGTTCAATACGATCTTTGAAAATAGTGAGTTTGGAATTCTTTATCAAGATCACAAGATCGTGTTAGAAGTAGATTTGCGCCAAAAAGAGCAGTTAGCCACCTTGCTTTCGCGCTTTTTCAATTACATGGGTGCAGACATTGAGAAGTTTCAGGCCGCCGTCTGCGAGTTTCAGAAGCGCATTCCCCAGTTGGCGCAAGGTTTAATCCAACGAATTGAGGAAGAATTCACGCAGAATCTGGATTTTGGGCAAGCGTTTCAGAAGTTTCACACGCTTTGCCAACAAGCTTTGCACAAAGAAACCAGCCGCGAAGTTGTCGTGGAGATGCTCGTGCAACATCTGTTGACTGAAAGACTGTTTCATACCGTCTTTGATAACCCTGAATTTGTGCGCCGCAATGTCATCGCCGCTGAAATCGAGAAAGTTATTGAAGTTTTGACAAGCCGAACCTTTAAGCGCAACGATTTCCTCGGTGAACTCGATAATATTTATCTTACTCTGGAGGAGAATGCGAAACGAATTGAAAACCTTAGCGCTAAACAACCTTTTCTCAATCTGGTTTACGAGCGTTTCTTTCAAGGTTTTTCAGTTAAGCAAGCGGATACCCACGGCATCATCTATACACCGCAAGCGATTGTTGATTTTATGTGGAACAGCGTTGAAGTAATTTTGCAGCAAGAGTTTAATATCACGCTGTCTGCGCCTACGGTGCAAATTCTTGACCCTTGTGTCGGCACGGGCAATTTTATTCTCACTTTGCTCAACCGCCTTTCACGCCAAGACCTCCAGCGCAAATATGAAAACGAAATCTTTTGCAACGAAATCTTACTTTTACCTTACTATATTGCCTCTTTGAACATTGAACATTGCTATTTTGAATTGATGAAACAGTACCGTAGTTATCCTGGAATCTGTTTGGTTGATACTTTAAACCTGGCCGAAAGCCCCCAACTCGCTTTTTTCAATGAGGAAAACAGCAAGCGGGTGGCGCGGCAAAAAGCTGCGCCGCTAAGGGTGATTATTGGCAACCCGCCCTACAATGTGGGGCAAAAGAATGAGAACGACAACAATAAAAATTGCAAACATATTGTAATTGATCAGCGGATCCGCGAAACTTATGCTAAATCTTCACGGGCCACGAATAAAAATGCGCTCAGTGATGCCTATGTTAAATTCTTTCGCTGGGCTGTAGATTGTTTAGATGGTCAGGATGGCCTTATTTGCTTTGTGTCAAATAACAGTTTTCTTAAAGGGATCGCTTTTGATGGTTTTCGGCAACATCTGATGCAGGATTTTACGACAATCTATCATCTTAATCTGGGCGGTAACGCTCGTAAAGGTGGCGGCGGAAGTGTGTTTGGGATCATGGTCGGTGTAGGAATTACGATTTTAGTACGAAAGAGGGCAAAGCTCATCGAAGCTCCAGCAAAAGCGACGCTCCTTTACCACGCGCTTGCTGACCAAATAAAAGGTGCAGAAAAATTAGCTTTGCTAACCAAATGCCAGAGTATAGAGGGCTTTGAGTGGCAAATCTTGCAACCTGATGCGAAAAACAATTGGCTTACAGAGGGCTTGCTTCCTGATTTTGAGGCTTTTTTACCTTTGGGAACGAAGGAATCAAAAACAACAACTCGATCAGAAGCTCTTTTTAAGCTCTATAGTAATGGAGTAAAAACCAATCGAGATACATGGGCCTACAATTTTCATCAAATTGCACTGATAGCAAACCTTCAGCTTTTCATTCAGCATTATAATCACGAAGTCGGACGTTGGCAACAACGCAGCAATAAAGATGCCCAAGTTGATGACTTCATTATCAATGATGAAACGAAAATCAAGTGGAGTGAAAGTTTTAAGCGTTACCTTGAACGGGGTAGATCAATTATTTTTGATGCTAAAGAAGTCAGATCATCGCTCTATCGACCTTTTTGCAGGCAATATCTTTACTTTAATCACCTTATGGTCGAGCGCGTTTACCAGTTTCCAAGCATCTTCCCCACCCCAGCCAGTGAAAAAGAGAATCTGGTAATTTGCTTGACGGGCATAGGCGCAGAAAGGCCTTTCACTTGCCTCATAACTAACCTCATTCCAAATTTAGTCGTAACTGCGGGTTTTGGGGCTAGTTCGCAATGTTTTCCCTTCTATACCTATGCCGAAGATGGCAATAACCGCCAGGAAAACATCACTGATTGGGCGGTTAAGCAGTTTGAAGCGCAGTATGGCCCAGACCTGCTGGTTTCGGGGTTTCGGCAAGCTCAACCCCCCCTCAACCGCGGGGAGGGCGGGCCGTTGCCTGAGCTTGCCGAAGGCAACGGCTCAACTAAAAAAGCGATTTTCTTCTATGTTTATGCGCTTTTGCAGCATCCGCTTTACCGCGAACGCTATCAGGAAAATCTCAAGCGGGAATTGCCGCGGCTGCCGCTGGTCGGAGATCGTCAAACCTTCTTGACGCTGGTTGAAATTGGGCAAAAGCTGGCTGATCTGCATTTGAACTATGAAATGGTGGCAGAATATCCTTTGGAATGGGTTGAAAATAAGCAAGTTCCCTGGACATGGCGGGTTGAGAAAATGAGGCTGACGAAAGCGAAAGATGCAATCATCGTCAATCGCTGTCTGATGCTGCACGGTATTCCCGCAAAGGCTTTTGAATATCAATTGGGCAATCGTTCAGCTTTGGAATGGGTTATAGATCAATATCAAATCACGACAGATAAGCGCAGTGGCATTCCAAATGACCCAAATCTAGCAGATGAGCCAGAATATATCGTGCGTTTGATTGGAAAAGTGCTTACGGTAAGCGTTGAAACAGTGAAGTTAATGGCGCAGTTGCAAGAAATCGCTTTTTGAAGCAACAATCCTGGAATTCAACTTTTTCACACTTTTTCAAGTGAATCCTTCGCCAGACCATTGCGTAAAGGTAAAGGAATTGCAATTCCCTCTTGTTGATAGCGTTTATGCAGCCGTTTGATAAACTCATGCTTCAGCAGAAATTGATCTGAAAACTCCTCAGCCCGCAGGGTTACCGTGAACTTAATTTGCGCCTCCCCAAACGCAGTATATTGGATGACTGGTTCAAAATCGGCGACTCCGCCGGCCACAGTTTGCTCTACTTCGCGGGCAACTTCTGTCGTAATCTGCTCAAGAATTTCCAAATCGCAATCATAATTTACACTAAGCTCAACCGAAATGGCTAATTGCTTATCGGGATCGTGGTAATTGATTAAGATCGCTGAGTTCAAAGCAGCATTAGGCACAATGACCATATTGTTAGCGAGTTGCCGGATTTGAGTATTGCGCCAATTTATATCAACGATGTAGCCTTCTTGGCCTGTGGCTAGTTTGATATAGTTTCCGGGCCGAATTTGTTTGGCAACGAGGATTTGAATCCCTGAAAAAAGGTTAGAAAGTGAATCCTGGAGAGCCAAAGAGACGGCCAAACCCCCAACGCCCAGCGCCGCAAGGATCGGCGTGATTTCAATTCCGATTGATTGGAGGAGAATCAAGATTCCAAGGACGTAGATAACGATTCGGATGATATTGCCAAAAAGAGAAACTTGCGGAATGAGTGACCGATGACCATATATATCTACAAATCCAGTGGCGATGTTGGCCAGCGCTGCCGTTACTGAAAGGAGAAAAACCGCGAGGAGAATTTGCTGAAGGAGGAGCAAAAGCCCTGGAGTGAGCGGAGTTTTGGGAATAGCGATTGAAAAGCCCCAGAGAACAAACCACAAAACCGTTTTCCCGCGCAGAACACCGAGAATTAAATCGCCACCTCGCCAAGACTTGCGTTTTAGTAGTTTATGAAACCAGCCAAGAACGACTTTTTCGATAATAAAACCTGCTAAAATGATAATAATAATCGTTACAAGCGGAGTAGCCAAACGGATAAAGTCAAATTGTTGCGTATTCGACATCTAAAAAAGTTTCCTTACTTGGTAGTAAAAGCCAAATCCTGAGTTTATTGAGAAGTTGCACATTTTCTACTTTTCTGCTATTATTCCAAAGGTTAGCATTTCAAATAGTTTTAGTAGCAAAGCGAGGCACAATTTTATGCAGATCTTAGTTACTGGCGGCGCAGGCTTTCTGGGCCTGCACCTGGCGAATAAGCTTGCGAACCAAGGGCATCAAGTCATTCTCCTGGATATTGCCACTTTTCGGACAGAAGAGTATCCTGCGGGGGTGAAGTTTCATACGGGCGATGTGCGAAATGCAACGCTGCTCAACCAATTATTGGAAGGTTGTGATGGGATTGTCCATGCGGCGGCGGCTCTACCTTTGTGGAAACCCCAGGAAATTATTTCGACAAACGTTGATGGCACAAATGTAGCTTTGGAAGCTGCCCGCGAGCGCAAAGTTAAACGTTTTGTCTATATTTCCTCGACGGCAGTCTACGGTGTGCCCGAAAAGCATCCGATTGAAGAGACTGATCCCCTCGTTGGCGTGGGGCCTTATGGCCACAGTAAGATTGATGCTGAGAAAATCTGTGAAAAATATCGGGGGATGGGGCAGCAAGTCACAATTCTGCGGCCTAAAACCTTTATTGGCACAGCACGCTTAGGGGTTTTTCAGATTTTGTATGATTGGGTGCATAATGGCAACCGAATTCCGATGATTGGCTCAGGCGACAATCGCTATCAACTGCTGGAAGTTGAGGATTTGGTGGATGCCACGCTTTTGGCGCTTACGGGGCCCGCCGAAGCAGCTAATGACACTTTCAATATCGGCGCAAGCCGCTTCCAAACGGTCAAAGAAGATGTTACGGCTCTTTGTGCGTATGCCAAAAGTGGCGCACGGGTTTTGCCCACCCCCGCGGGCCCAATCAAGTTGGCTTTGCGCGTCTTTGAGGCTTTGCATCTTTCTCCGCTTTATCCCTGGGTTTATGCCACAGCAGATAAAGATTCGTTTGTGACTACAGAGAAAATCGAAAAAGCTCTGGGCTGGAAAGCACAATTTAGCAATGCCGAAGCTCTGATTCGTTCCTATCAATGGTATTTGGAACATTATCGAGAGATTGACGAAGGCGTGAGCGGTGTAACTCATCGAGTAGCTTGGGATCAAGGGATTTTACGCTTTTTTCGCCGTTTTCTGCGCTAACTAAACTTCAAGCATCGCGGTGGGTTTCGATGTGAATCTTGATTCGCTGGTCGCCGGCCAAAGAGCTTAACAGCGTCGTGACCAGCGAAATCACTAAACTGCCGCCCATGGCGGCCCAAAAATCATTCACATGAAAGTTGATGTCCAAATAGATTGCAAGAACGGAAGTTAGTTCAAGCAGCAGGGCATTGATTACCAAGCTAAAAAGCCCCAAAGTTAAGAGCAGAATGGGCAAGGAAAGGAGCAAAAGAAGTGGGCGAAGCAACGAATTGAGCAGGCCCAAAACTAGCGCCACGATTCCAAGTTGCCAGCCAGGGCCTTCAAATGTGATCCCTGGAATCACTTTAATGGCAACGAAAATTGCCAAAGAGCTAATCAGCCAGCGCAAAATCAGATGGCCTATTTCAGCTGTCGATTCTTTTTGAGTTTGAAGAAAATCTTTCATTGGCCTTCATAAGAGCATAATGTTTGGCTTGTTTCCAAAAAATAACCACGAATCTGAGAGTCACGCCCTCTTTTTTCAGCAGACTGAGCAAGCGGCCCAGGCTGAGGGCAAAAGCGCCTATTTTCGGCTGCATCGCTCCCGTTTTGCGGCGATTCTCGCGGCCTTGAAAGGCACACCGCCTGGCACAAAAGTGTTGGAAATTGGGGTTACGCCAGGGCAATGTACGCGCTTGTTGGTCAAAGCGGGCTACCAAGTCAGTGGGCTTGATCTGAATCCCGCTTCGCGGCAGGAACTTTGGACGCAGCTTGGAATAGATGTGCGGCAAGCTAACCTGGAGCGAGAATCATTGCCCTTTCCTTCCGCAACCTTTGAGTGGGTCATCTTTTCCGAAGTGCTGGAGCATCTGGTTTTTTCGCCGCTGCCCGTGTTGCGGGAGTTTCAGCGCGTTCTGCGGCCTGGCGGGAAAATCCTGCTTACTACGCCCAATGAATTGTATTTTAAGAGTCGCCTCCAGGCTTTGGGAAGATTGCTCTGCTGGCAAAGTCTGCTGTCAGCTGCTGAATTTCAGCACCAAATGCGGCTGGAAGGCGAAGCCCGTTACACGACTCACAGTCGGCTTTATACCCTGGCCGAACTTTGCTGGACAATAGAACAGGCGGGTTTTAAGATTCAGCAGAAAGAGTACGTGGCCGCTTGGGAACGGGTCGGGCTGGGCGAGAAAGGGCGGTGGAAAAGCCAACCTTTGCGAGTTTTGGCCAAAAGTTTGCTGGCGACTTTAACCAAAATGCTCCCCCAGACCCGCTCAATGCTGCTAGTGGTGGGGGAAAAGATTAGCTAAGTTGTACGGGTAGACTTTGCTAAGACCTGACCGTTTTTGAAAGACGGTCAGGTCTTTGTTCGGCCTTTCAAAGCCTCAACTTTTGCGGAGTTCCGCAAATTTCTCCTTATTGTAGCGCAAAAGAGGCTGCCGAGCAGCCCGCACTTCGTCTACGCGCCGCACAGGTGCATTAACGGGAGCTTGGCGCAAAAGTTCGGGTTGCGTCGCCGCTTCCTCCGCAATTTGGCGCATCGTCGCAATGAAAGTGTCTAACTCGCGCTTACTTTCGGTTTCAGTCGGTTCAATCATTATCGCTTCAGGCACAATAAGGGGAAAATAGATTGTTGGCGGATGAAAACCATAGTCAATCAGACGCTTAACAATATCCAAAGTGTGAATTTCGGGCGCTGCGGCCAATTGGCCCTTGAGAACAGCCTCGTGCATACAGATTCTTTCTACGGCAGGAGGGTAGACTTCAGCTAATTGCACCCGAATATAGTTTGCATTCAAGACTGCAAGATCAGAAACTGTGCGTAAACCTGCGGACCCTAACGTCCGAATGTAGGCCCAAGCTCTTACTAAGACCGCAAAATTACCGTGAAAAGCCTTTACGCGCCCAATACTCTTCTTTGGAATGAAAAACTCATAACTTTCAGCCGTTTTCTGCACGATTGGGCCAGGTAAAAAGGGCGCAAGCGCTGCCGTGCATCCCACCGAACCGCTCCCTGGCCCGCCACCACCGTGCGGCGTAGCGAAAGTTTTATGCAGATTGTAGTGCATAAAATCAAAGCCTAATGCGGCAGGTTTGACAATGCCCAAGATTGCATTAAAGTTTGCACCATCACAGTACATTAAGCCGCCAGCTTCATGCACCAAACGACAAACCTCTTCGATTCGCTCTTCAAAAAGCCCCAATGTATTGGGGTTGGTCAACATCATGCCCGCGACTCGCGGCGAAAGTTTGCTTTTAAGATCGGCTAAATCTACATTTCCTCGGTCATCGCCTTTAACTTCGACGACTTTGTAGCCTGCCATTGAAGCTGTCGCAGGATTTGTGCCATGCGCGGCATTAGGAACGAGGATTTCAGTGCGGGCTGAATCGCCCCGATCAAGGTGATAAGCGCGGAAAAGGAGAATTCCGACCAACTCGCCTTGAGCGCCAGCAGCGGGTTGTAAGGAGACTGCATCAAAACCGCTCAATTCAGCAAGATCATTCTGGAGTTCATAGATCAGGCGCAAGGCCCCTTGAGCTAAAGCCTCATTTTGCAGAGGATGAGCTGCTACAAACCCAGGTAAACGAGCAGCTTCCTCATGCAGTTTGGGATTATACTTCATTGTACACGAGCCGAGCGGATACATTCCTGTGTCAATGCAAAAATTACGCTGACTAAGGCGCGTAAAATGGCGCACGACCTCGGTTTCGCTCAATTCGGGCAGCGAAGCTAATCCATCTTGGCGCAGGAGGTCGTTGGGCAAAGCCGTCAAGGGCACATCAAGGTCGGGCAGATTCGCGCCATATTTGCCAGGCGCTGAAAGCTCAAAAATCGGCGGTTCATAAGTATTCATCAATGATTTTCTTTCTGAAATAGCGGAATCGTGCAATTCGCCAATCTGCGCCTTTATTATAGCACAGCTAGACCAGTCCAAATTTGGGGGACAAGCATGCGACCCTCGCAAGCCCAGCTTGCGAGGGTCGCAGAGATTCTCAGCGCAAAGTTAGACTTCAGCTACTAACATGGGGCGCAGACCATTCTGGCTATAGCTTTCGCCACGAGCGAGGGCCCGAGGTTCCTGCTCATCAAGAAATCGGTCCGCCGCCGCTACAAAGCCTTGAAACAAAGGATGAGGGCGATTGGGGCGCGATAAAAATTCAGGGTGAAATTGGCTGGCCACAAACCAGGGGTGATTACGAAGTTCAATAATTTCGACTAAGCGCCCATCTGGGGACTGACCGCTAATCACCAAACCTGCTGCTTCCAAAACTTCACGGTAGCGATTGTTAAATTCAAACCGATGGCGATGCCGCTCTTTGACTTGGGGCAGCCCGTAGGCTATGGCAGCTTTCGTGCCTGGCAAAAGATCACAGGGATAAACTCCCAACCTCATTGTGCCGCCTTTTTCGGTAATTTCACGCTGGTCGGGGAGCAAGTCAATCACGGGTTCGGGAGTCGCTGGAGCGAATTCGGTGCTATTAGCCAAGTTGCTTTGGAGAACCTCGCGGGCAAACCCAATCGTGGCACATTGCATCCCCAAACACAAGCCTAAATAGGGGATTTTATTCCAGCGGGCATAATTGGCAGCCGTAATTTTGCCTTCAATGCCTCGATCCCCGAAACCACCAGGAACCACAATGCCATAAACACCGGCCAACAAGTGTTCTGGGCCTTCTTGTTCCAACAGTTCAGCTGAAACCCAACGAATTTCCACCTCGCGCTCGTGATGCAAACCTGCGTGGCGCAGCGATTCGGCGACGCTAATGTAGGCATCGCGCAATTCAACATATTTGCCCACCAGCGCAATCGGCAAGGAGCGGCGTTCCCGCCGAATAATGGCTACCAAATTGTGCCATTCGGTCAGATCTGGCTTAATTGTTGGTAAACCCAACCGTTCAACTAAATAGTCGCCTAGCCCCGCGGTTTCCAAAGCTAACGGCACTTCATAAATAGTCTCTACCGTTTGGACAGGAATCACTGCTCGGACTTCAACATCTGAGAAAAAAGCAATTTTCTCCAAAACTTCTTCGGGAATCGGGAAATCCGCTCGGCATAAAATCACGTGGGCATTGATTCCAACCCCGCGCAGGGCCATTACCGAGTGTTGCGTGGGTTTGGTTTTCAACTCATCGGTGGCCCCAATATGGGGTAAAAGCGTAACATGAATATAAACGACATTTTCACGGCCCACATCTTTTCGCATTTGCCGAATGGCCTCCAGAAAAGGCAACCCTTCAATATCGCCAACCGTGCCGCCAATTTCGACAATCACCACGTCGGCTTGAGTCTGCGTCGCAACCGCGACAATCCGCGTTTTGATCTCATCGGTAATATGGGGAATAACCTGAATTGTGCCCCCTAAGTAATCCCCACGCCGCTCTTTTTGAATGACTGCTGAGTAGATCTGGCCTGTCGTGACATTACTCAAACGCGACAAATTTTCATCAATGAAGCGTTCGTAATGCCCTAAGTCAAGGTCGGTTTCGGCTCCATCTTCGGTCACAAAAACCTCACCATGTTGGTAAGGCGACATCGTGCCAGGGTCAACGTTGAGGTAGGGGTCAAGCTTCAACACCGAGACTTTTAGCCCCCGACTCTTCAGCAAACACCCAATGGAAGCGACGCTGATCCCTTTGCCCACCGAAGAAACGACTCCACCCGTCACAAAGATATATTTTGCCATACTTATACCTCTTCTTAATCCAACAAAACAAAAAAGCCAACAGGGTTTTGAAGCCAACAAAAGCCGGAAATAGAGAGCCTTCAAGGGAGGTTTAGCAGCCAACGTTCGCCAAAAAAGGCTTTTTTCTGTGGTAAAGAAAGGGAGTGGCCCACACCTGTGGCCAGGCAAGGACCCACTCCAAAAGAAAGCTTCGGTATTAGCGAGGTTGAAACTTTCAAAGATTGCTCCATTGAGCAATGCTTCTCGCTCGGTGTTTCTTTGAACAAAACTACACAAGGTCGTATTTTAATAGACAGACGAAGAGAAATGTTGCGGCCCACTAACGTCATCAGCCTTCGATTAACTAATAGCACTAGCTCTCTTTCTGGACTCCAGCGGTTTAGAAATCTAGCTTGCTAAAAAAACGAAGGAGTCCGCTTCCTTCGCATAGAATGAGCTGAACTTTCCACCGAATAAAATGGAGGCTCCGGCAGGAGCAAAATTTGCTCCTGCTGAAAGCCTCCTCTTGTGTCCCGCCAGGGTCCGTTGCTGAACCGTGTGTAGTTGCAAAAAGCACCGTCGTTAAGTTTGGTTTAGCTCAGTTATTACTCGGCTGCATGACCAAAACGCGCATTTCTTCGCCTTCCCCAGGCAGGCTCGAAGCCGTGACGGAAACTTTCTCTTTGGAAACAAGATCTTTTAAGCCCATTTCATGGATAAAACCCTCAAGCGGCAGAAGTTGGCGGGCAAAAGAACTTTGGGGCGGAGCATAGTGCATGGGAATGACCAGCCGAGGTTCAAGCTGGCTAATCACACTGACGGCTTCAGTGGGGCCGATGGTTTCTTCGCCGCCCACAGGGACAAAAAGCACATCCACATTGCCGATTTCTTCCAATTGACTTTGGCTTAAATCATGGCCTAAATCACCTAGATGGCAATAGGAAATGTCATCAAGCCGAATCACATAAATCGTATTAAACCCGCGCTCCAAGCCTTTGTTTTTATCGTGGTAGCTCCGCACCCCCGTGAGCAAAATGCCGCGGACTTCATACTCGCCTGGGCCATCAATCACAAAGGGTTGGGTTTGCACCGGGCGCACAGCAGCGGCATTACTGTGTCCTGGATGCCCATGGCTCAGGGTAACAATATGGGCCGTCGGCTTGCCAAGCTCCAGGCCCAGCGTGGGGTGATAGGGATCGCAAAGCACAATCCCCTCCTTCCCCCGCAACCGAAAGCAGGCATGCCCCAAATAGGAAATTTCAGCCAAAAGTAACGCTCCTTGAAAAGATTGAACTAAACGAAATTTGGGTTGGGATCAAGCTTCCGGCAATTCAGCATCTGGGTCGAGTTCCTCGGCCCTCGCGCTGGCCAGAGTTGCGGCCAGCGCTTTTGGCCCCTCAAGGACTTGGCTGCGAATGAGGCGCATAATTTCTTCACGCACATCAGTTTTTTCGCGCAGGAGTTGCTTGGCATTTTCGCGCCCTTGGCCCAGTTTCTCTTCGCCCAGATAAAAGTAGGCCCCACTTTTCCGCACAATGCCAAATTTTACCCCCATGTCCAAAATATCGCCTTCGCGGGAAATGCCCTCATTGGCCAAAATTTCAAATTCGGCTTGCAAAAAGGGCGGCGCAACTTTGTTCTTGACGACCTTGACCCGGGCCCGAATCCCAATCGGGTCTTCGCCTTGCTTCAGGGTTTCGATGCGCCGAATATCCAGGCGCACCGAAGCATAAAACTTTAGTGCTTGGCCGCCAGTAGTCGTTTCGGGGGAACCAAACATCACGCCGATTTTCATGCGAAGTTGATTCAGAAAAACTACGGACGTACTACTTTTATTGATCGGGCCCGAAAGTTTGCGGAGGGCCTGGCTCATCAAACGGGCTTGCAGACCAGGCAAGGAATCACCCATATCGCCTTCGATCTCAGCGCGAGGCACAAGCGCTGCAACTGAGTCAATCACGATAACATCTACCGCACTGGAATGCACCAACATATCGCAGATTTCTAAGGCTTGTTCCCCTGTATCGGGCTGCGAGATGAGTAAAGCATCAATGTTGACCCCGCAACGAGCCGCATAGATCGGGTCAAAAGCGTGTTCGGCATCTATAAAAGCCGCGATCCCACCTGTTTTTTGAGCTTCAGCGATGATATGTTGCGCTAACGTAGTTTTGCCACTACTTTCGGGGCCATAGATTTCAGTGACTCGCCCCCGTGGAACCCCACCTACGCCCAGCGCAATGTCCAGCGCCACCGAGCCAGTCGGAATATACCCAATGGCCAACCGTGAGTTTGCCTCGCCCATCCGCATAATTGAGCCTTTGCCAAACTTGCGGTCAATCTGGCTCATTGCTGCCGCCAGAGCCTTCTCCTTTTCAGGAGCGCTACTCATAGGTTCTACTCCTTTAGGTTCTACTTTAGGTTCTACTTTGGGTTTTCCTTTAGGTTCTAAGGGATGTTTTGTCATTTTTACCTATTCAACTGATTGTGCTATTCCCAAGTGGAGGGCCTAGTTTGGCTCTAGGTTAAGCTTACTTTGCACTTTCTCAAAGCTGCTGAAGTGCAAAGAATTCTACCTTTGCTTCAACAAGTTCAGCAACCGTGCAAAATTCGCGGCCAGCAAATTCAAGCTTACTTCTCCCGCTCTGAATTTAAGGTTAAAAATTGGTTAGTTTTTCAAGGCTCTGCTGATTTGCCTGCGCCGAAATTTGAGGAGGCCTTTTGCTCGTTCAAAGCATACCACAGAACGCCAGAAGGGGCAAGGAATAGCAGAAAACCCCTCTTCTAGCCCGCTTGGTTCCTAAGTTCTCTTTTTTACATAACTTTACCTTGCACTCTGACATATTTGTATTGTTGCTGTTTTCTGCTATCATAGAGGCCGGCCCAAGCGCCGGCAGAAACAATTGACGGCAAAGGGGAAGCGGCTGAAACAGGATTTTCGTTGGAAACTTTTTTGAATCCTAGAAAGAAGGAAGACAAAATGCGCGTAAAGTTCACTTTACTCAGACGGCGGCCACGGCTTTATTGGCTTTTCGTAACACTTGGTTTGCTTTTAACCACAAACCTAACTTTGGCTTGGCAAACTACGCCCCCAACCCTCCCGGCCGACCAAGGGAACATCAGTTGGCCCTTTGTGACCGTCGATTCAGCTGGCTTTGTCCATGCGGTTTGGTTGAATCCCAGCGGAAATGCGGCAACCGTGCGCTACATTCGGGGGGAATTGGATGCCGGTGGGAACACGGTTACTTGGGGGACGGCCCAACAGATTGGGAAGGAGGGGGGGTGCAAAGCAACCCTCTTTGCCCGCATTGCGGTTGATGACCTGGGAACAGTCCATCTCATTTTTGGCGACACCGGCGGCACAATGTGGTATTATCGTAACCCCACCCGTGGTGCTGAGGCCACTTCCTGGAGCGCTGAAACCATCGCGGTGGTCAACCCTGGCGAAACCTACAATCCGAACATTGCGGTTGATGGCAATGGCACACCTGTTGTAGTTTGGGGTGAAGGCATCGGCGATGGCAATGGCCGCATCGTTTTGGCTTACCGCACCGGCCCCAATGCTTGGATTCCCCGCGTTGAGATCACTGATAAGAACTACCTTGCACGCAACCCCAACCTCACGATCCTTGGGGCCGGCGCAACGGCTAAAATCCATGTAACCTACGATTACCAAAAGACGGAGAATAAAAGTAAGTTCGCGGTTGGCTACACAAGCGGAACCTTTGGGGGAACATTTAGCTACGGGAACTTCTCAAGCAGTTTAGGCTATGCGGTTCCAGATAGCCACATCGAGCGTTCCACCATCGCCGTAGACCCCGCCACAGGCCGCCTCTTTGCCTCCTTTGTTTTGCCAAAGAGTACAACCTTTACTGACGGCTACGATCTAGTTTTCGCCACCAGCGCCGATGGGGGCGCGACTTGGGCAGCCAACAAAAACGTAATTGGCACTCTCTGGGCAGCCAACCCTTCCATTTCAGCGGCCAACGATTATGCCTATCTCACCACGGAGCAGCGCCATTGGGATATTAAGAACAATAAGTATGATAAACAGCTAATCTACTTTGAGATTCGGGACCCCAATGGGCAGGTCGCTTCGCCTCCAGGGCAATTGCAGATCAGCGCTAGTGAAAAAAGCACGGGGCCTTCGATCTCCGTTGGGGCACGGGCCAAGGTTGCCCTTTGGACTTATGAAAGCACGCAGGCCATCCGTTACAACGTCGACCCAGGAGGGCGCAGCGGCGGAGTCGTAATCCCGACGGCTACCGCCACCGCCACCCTCACGCCTACTGCGACCCTCACCCCTGGGCCCACCGCGACCCCTGGACCTATGTCGCCCAGAGCTTATGCGCCGCTCATTGTGCGCTATCGGGACCCTTTGCTTCCAACCTTTACCCCAACGCTTACGCCGACCCTGAGACCTTCGCCCACCCTTACGCCAACAGCTACCCTTACACCAACCTTCACACCGACGGTCACGCCCACCATGACCTTCACGCCCACCATGACTTTCACACCTTCCCGAACGCCGACCTTAACTCCGTCCCCTTCTCAAACCCCTACGCCAACCTGTGACCCCTATGACGTTTACCAATGCAAAGGAAGCCCAACGCCAAAACCCTAAGAGAGAAAGCTGATGTTTGGGCCAAGAGCTATCGAAACCAAATATAAAGGTTATCGCTTTCGGAGTCGGCTTGAGGCTCGTTGGGCGGTCTTCTTTGATACCTTGGGCGTGAAGTGGGAATATGAGAAGGAGGGGTTTGATCTAGGCGAAGTTGGTTATTATTTGCCCGACTTTTGGCTACCTGAGTTCAACTGTTGGATTGAGGTCAAGGGCGAAAAGCCAACCGCTGAAGAGGTAATTAAGCTAATGTTCCTGATCTATTCGCAGGCTAATAAGCAGAAGGTTTATGCTGCGATTTTAGGGGGGATCCCAGATGCTAATAAAGTAGCTGATACCTGTGAGGGTTTAGGCTTACCTTATAGAGAGATCAAACATACTGCGCTGGCGCTGGCGAAGGGCAACCACGAGCGCATGAATAAAGCCTACCACGCGGCCCGTGCGGCCCGTTGGGAGCATGGCGAAACCCCCGTTGTGCAAAGCACCGTTCCAAACGAGGCTAACGATGCTGCTACCTACTTCTGTCGCGGGAGTGCCTACGAAAAAAAAGGCGAGCTTGACCTTGCCATTCAGGATTACACCCAAGCGCTTAACCTCAACCCGAAACTTGCTGTAGCCTACTTCTGTCGCGGGAGCGCCTACGAAAAAAAAGGCGAGCTTGACCTTGCCATTCAGGATTACACCCAAGCGCTTAACCTCAACCCAAAATTTGCCCTTGCCTCCAACAAGCGCGGGGATGCCTACAAGCAAAAAGCCATCGCAGACTATAGGCAAGCCTTGGAATTGACCGAAGACCCAGCTAAACGCCAGGAATTAGAGCAGCAATTGAAAGATTTGGGAGCGCAACCCTAGCTTTCGCAAGGTCTAAAGCTAGTTGAACTTACCCGAAGACCTTTGCGGTTGCCAAAACTGCAAAGGTCTCCCATGTTGCAATAGCGTAAACCCTTGAAAGCCCGCGCCGCGAAGGGCTGGAAACAAGTGTTATAATAGACGGATAGCTATAGGCTTCTGTAAGGAGAAAGCTGATGTCTGTTCCAAAAGCTATCGAAACCGAATATAAATATTATCGCTTTCGTAGTCGGCTTGAGGCTCGTTGGGCGGTCTTCTTTGATACCTTGGGCGTGAAATGGGAATATGAGAAGGAGGGTTTTGATTTAGGCAAAGTGGGTAAGTATTTGCCCGACTTTTGGCTACCTGAGTTCAACTGTTGGATTGAGGTCAAGGGCGAAAAGCCAACCGCTGAAGAGGTAATTAAGCTAATGTTCCTGATCTATTCGCAGGCTAATAATCAGAAGGTTTATGCTGCGATTTTAGGGGGGATCCCAGATGCTAATAAAGTAGCTGATACCTGTGAGGGTTTAGGCTTACCTTATAGAGAGATCAAACATACTGCGCTTGCGCTGGCGAAGGGCAACAACGAGCTAATGAATAAAGCCTACCGCGCGGCCCGCGCGGCCCGTTGGGAGCATGGCGAAACCCCAGTTGTGCAAATCGTTCCAAACGATGCTAACGACGCTGTTGTCTACCTCGCTAACGACGCTGTTGCCTACCTCAGTAGCGGGGATGCCTACGAAAAGAAAGGCGAATTTGATCTTGCCATTCAGGATTACACCACAGCGCTTGAACTCAATCCAAAATCTGCCTTTGCCTACATCAATCGCGGGCGTGCCTACTATGAGAAAGGCGAATTTAACCTTGCCATTCAAGATTACACCAAAGCGATTAAACTAGCCCCGAAATATGCTGTAGCCTACCACAATCGCGGGGAGGCCTATAGACAGAAAGGCGACTTTGATCTTGCCATTCAGGATTACACCACAGCGATTAAACTCGATCCGAAAGATGCTGATGCCTACTACGGGCGCTGGTCTGCCTACTTTGATAAAGGTTACGATGATCTTGCCATCAAGGATTACACCACAGCGCTTGAACTCGATCCGAAATCTGCCTTTGCCTACCACAATCGCGGGCGTGCTTACTATGATAAGGGCGACTTTGACCTTGCCATTCAGGATTACACCCAAGCGATTAAACTAGCCCCGAATGATGCTGTAGCCTACTACAATCGTGGGGATGCCTACAGAAAGAAAGACGACCTTGACCTTGCCATTCAGGATTACACCAAAGCGCTTGAACTCGACCCAAAAGATGACCTTACCTACATCAATCGTGGGTATGCCTACGAGAGGAATAACTACCTTGATCTTGCCTTCAAGGATTACACCCAAGCGATTAAACTAGACCCGAAATCTGCTGAGGCCTACCGCCTTCGCGGGGTTGCCTACTATGAGAGAGGCGACTTTGACCTTGCCATTCAGGATTTCACCCAAGCGATTAAACTCAACCCGAAATCTGCTGAGGCCTACCGCCGTCGCGGGTTTGCCTACCGTAGGAAAGGCAACGAATACCTTGCCACTCAGGATTTCAACACAGCGAGTGAACTTGAACTTGAATCTGACATTCCCTTCTAAGGTCTAAAGCTAGTTGAACTTACCCGAAGACCTTTGCAGTTTTGGCAACCGCAAAGGTCTTTGCTTTCGTTCCCTTCGGCAACTTCGGCAAGCTCAGTTACCGCGCAGGGAACGGGCCGCTCGCTGGTTGAGCTTGTCGAAACCAGCGTTCCCTGCGGCACTTCGGCAAGCTCAGTTACCGCTCAGGGAACGGGGCCGCTGCTTGCTCTTCAAAAAGGTTCAATGGGAACGGTCCGCAAGGCCATTGCTTCCAGCCAAAGGTTGAAGGTCAGCCAGCCGACGTAGCTGGCCATTGTCAGGCAGATAAAGCGCGAAGTTCGCCCGCGTTGCCAAAAGAGTTGGAACCCAAGCGCTCCCGTAAGGGCAATCCCCCACGCCGAAAACATCAGCCAGCGCGTGGTAATGGAATTGAGGGTTATGAAGGGAAGGCTGGCTTGTAAACTACTGACCAGGAAGGTCAGCCAGACGAGCGGGGGAACGAGCGAGGTTCGCCACTTCTTGCTGCTAAGGGCGAAAGTGCCAGGGATTGCCAAAGCGATGGGGAAAAAGCCAAAGTGGGTGATCAAGCCGAATTCCCAAAGGGCGTGGAGGCTTTCGCGGCGCGGAATGGGGGGCCGTTTCGTGACTTCATTCAGCCCGTGGGTCGCTGCGCCAAAAAGCTGTTCTTGGATTACGCTCCAGAAGGCGCTGTAATAACCCAGGATGGCGAAGGTAGCCGCTAAGGTTCCAGCCCCAAGGAGCCAAAGGGTACTTTGCCGTTCTTCAGGACGAGTCATTCGCCACCAAAGTAAGGGAACGATAAGAAGGCCCACCTGGGCTGTGTTAATGAACAAACCAATATGCCCTAAAAAGACTTGGGTAAAGAGAAAGACCAGCAGCAGCCAGGTTTGTAAATTGGGATAACGGGGCCACCGGGCGACCAGAAAAGCAATTAGAAGCAGGGAAAACCATTGCGCCGCGACCTGGGTATGAAAAGCAAACCAGGTCGTCATAAACCCGCCCGCCGTAAAGGTATAGATCGCCGCCGTAAGGAGGCCTAACCGCGCCTTCTTCGTGGCCCGCATGGGAATCAAATAGAGCAGAAGAGGGATTGTAGCTTCATACAGAGCCGTTCCTCCTTCAAGAATCGGGCGAAGGTCTAGCCCTAACAGCATGAAGGGTGCAAGGATAAAGTAAGGGCCGTTGGGGAAGGGAAAGGGTAAACCCCGGTGTTGGGCCAAAATGTGAACGTGGCCTAAGATCGTGGCCCAAGAGCGATTGACGTGCAATTGAAGGTCGCCTGGCATCGAGAAGGGATAAAGTCTGCCCCCATATTTGAGCGCAAAACTTACGACGATTAAGAGGGAAAGCCAGCGCAGAACTTCCCTCCCTTGTTTTTCTTCAGCGGGAAAAGCATCCAACCGTCGAAGCAAGCGCGGCAAAAGCCAGGCCGAAAGGGCAGCTCCTAACAGACTCAAAAGGCTTACTTCCCAGATCCAAGAATTTCCCCAGCCTAAGCGGGGAGCTTCCAGCAAGGTGAGAAGGGGAAAACCTAAAGCAAGCGGGAGAAGCATCCAGAAAGCGGTTTTAGGGGAAAAGGTCAGGAGGCGCAAAGCTAACCAAAGAGGAAGCAGACTGAGCGACCAAGCTAAGAGGAGGGAAAGGTCAGGAATGACCAAGCCTGGAGAAGTAAGGCTTGAGATCGTAAAATCATCGCCCAGCGCAACCCCTAAAGCTTCGCGTCGGTCTGCGGGAATCTGCCAAGGAGGCGTGCTAAAGTTAAGGTGCAAAGTCCCTTTAGGGAGCGCTTGGGAAGGGATAAGCAGCCGATAGCGGGAAGGTTGTTGGCGCAGCGCGAGCGGGATCGTTAGCCCGTCGCTGAGTTGAAGCTTGAGCAAAGGTGGCGCGTCATTGGGATACCAATGCCCACGATGCGAAACAACGTTGAAAGCAATGGCAACCTCCCTTTGCCCAACTCCTGGAAGCTCCAGGCTACTTTCCCCCCGCGACCAGCGCCAATAACGATAACGGTCTTCGCTCCACAACCATTCCTTTTCCCCTTCATGAAAACCTTGCAAAAAGGGTAGATCGGTAAAGGGGCCATAATCTTTGCCAGCCAGAAAGGTATAAGAGAAAGCGGTTTGGGCAAGCAGAAGGAAGAGAAGACTACAAGTAAGAAGGAGGAGCGCTAAAGGCCAGGCTGCGTGGGGGGGAGTAAGTTTCTTCATCTTCCTTTGCCTCGGACATTTCTTTGCTGTTCTAGCGCATAAGTAATTCCGCTCTGTAAATCAGAGCGAATAACTAAGCTGCTTAAATCCATCCCCAAAGCGACAAGCGTTTGCGCTACTTCAGGCCGAATCCCCGTGATCACGATGCGGGAGCCAAGCAGTTTGACCGCCTGAGCCGCTTGCAGAAGAACCTTTGCAACTTGCGTATCTACCACGGGGACACCAGTAATATCCAAAATTGCTGTGTCTGCCCGATGCTTCCCTATCCCTTCCAAAAGGGTTTCTACCATCTGAAGGGCTCGCCCACTATCCACCATCCCAACCAAAGGTATCGCCACCACACCCTTACTGATTGGAATAAGCGGGGTTGAAATTTCTCGCAAAACCGCTTGTTGAGTATGAATAACTTGCTCTTGCAGAGCTTGCCGTTCGGCCTCTTGGCGCACCCTTTCACTCAGATCAACGATGATGGAAGCTACCGCTAAGGGGTTCCCTTTATCATCACGGATGAAGAAGCTACTCACATGAGCAGGGAAGGTACTACCATCTCTCCGCCGCACCGCAACCGAATCCTGCCAAAAGCCCGTGGTAAGGAGTTGTTGAGAAATCTGTTTGACCGTTGCTTCTGGGAATAAAGCTAACTGGTCTCGACTCATTTCCATCAAATCCGCATCTTTCCCCCACCCAGTCATCTGGCGGTAGGCCAGATTAGCGTAGCTAATGGTCCTTTCAGCATTAAAATCAACAACCGAGACCCCGTTTGGGGCATTTTCGGCGAGGATATAGAAGGTGTGAAAGTGTCTCTCTTTTTCTCTTAGTTCATGCTCTAAATTCTTATACTCCGTAACATCAATGACTGAGACGACAAAGCCCTTAACGATCTTTTCAGAATCAAAATGTGGTGTATACTGGGCCCGTACATGCCGTGTTTTGCCATCCTGATAGGTAATAACCGTTTCAAAAGAGATCGTTTGGCCCCTAAGCACAAGGTTGACATTCTTTTCAATGATCTGATAGAGTTCTAGGCCAAGAATCTCCTGCATACTATGCCCATACATGATTGTACGGGAAAACTGATGCCAGGCTTCGTAGGTCTTATTGACAAATTGATACTGTTGATCCA
>Ga0316607_1000045_pt1 | contig 45298 bp, 37 predicted proteins | sample MIS2016062E_MG_FD_207674 | JGI IMG/M metagenome (GOLD analysis project Ga0316607, IMG submission 207674) | Microbial mat bacterial communities from Middle Island sinkhole, Lake Huron, Michigan, United States - MIS.2016.062E | ecosystem: Environmental > Aquatic > Freshwater > Lake > Sediment...
CGAGACATTTTCAACGGCTTTATACACCTGCCCACCAACATCTGCGGTGTTGGCTTCTGGCGTGGAGCCGCTCGTTGCTAGGTAGGTTATCGTAGTCGCATCGGCGGCGGTCAGCGTCACGATGCCGTCCTCGATGTCAGTTCCGATTGCTGAGTTGTAGCCCGTCCCGCCTGTGAGTCTCACGCTCACTTTGTCCCCAGCCGTGAAGGTGGAAGCGTCTGCAAGCTCAAGGGTGCAATGCGTAGCCGAACGCTCACGAGTCACCGTAGCGAAGATGCTGGTTTCGTCTGCTGGGGAGTAGTCAACTCCAAGAGCCGTTGTCTGAGAACTCTTGATGTAGCAGTTGTAGAGGTGCAATGCGCATCCGGGAGCCAAGACGGGTTGAGCCGCGATAGCCGCCCCGCGCAAAACCACAGTGTGTGCGTCCTGGTTGTTGTCTTGACCAGCCGTGACATAGCCGCCGATGTATTTTGCGGAGATGTCAATGGACGCTCCGCTTTGGTTTCCGTTCGTAAAATCAACCGCAACGGGATTGGTGATTCGGTTGCATTCAAGTTTGATGGTCGGCGCAGCCGAAATATCCGAGATGTTCAGAGTTCCGAGAGTTTCGATTCTGGAGTTTGAGACATTCTTTGTGTCTAACCGCGTTACCGAGTTTGCACTAAACTTTGAAACGGTTGCTGCCTCAATGCTAGAGGCAGCAATGCCAAGCAAGTTGCCAGCCGAATCAACTTTTCCAGAGTGAGATTGTGCATAAACATCTCCCACGCTTTCACAAGCGTAATTGACCGAAGCTGCTCCGAAGTTCTCGTTGCCAACATTACCAAAGTCGCCGCCGATGAGCTTCACTACACAAATTGCATCTACGCCGAGCGAGATGTTGCCGCAAGTGTTTCCGCACTTAGCTGTAATAATAGAGATTGCGGTTTGGGCAGAGATAGTTCCTATCGAATTTTGAGAGTCTATAACAACGCTGCCTAACATAGCGTCTGAATCGCTGATGTTCCCCACAGAGTAGGCAACAAGGTTCAACCCCTCTAGGTTATCAATGTTACCAATAACACCGCTCGCATTGATCATAAGAAAAGGATAAGTATTAGTGTCACCGTTCACTTCCGTAATGTTGTGACAGTTGATCGTAGCATCAATCACCCATGTAGGCGAAGTGATGTCGTAACAGCTAACATCTGAGATTGAAAGTCCTAAACTCGATGTCCCTGTGATGTTGGCACAAGTGAGCTTAGTTGCTAGAACTTCTCCTGTTCCTGAAAGATTTCCCCTCAAGGCGATTTTACCGCCTGTGAGCGTGAAAGCTCCGTTAGCAACTAAGGAGTCTGCGGAGAAACTGGCTCCCCCTAGTTTTTCATTAGTATAGGCAGGAGCGGTAACGGTGAACGCCCCGCAATCCCCATAAACATCTCCGTTGTGGGTTAGCGCGTAACTGCCCGCCACTGTGAAGCTAGTCCCCGCGCCGAAGTGCCAATCAACGACTTTCGCCGAGTAGTCTTTAGCTGCGGTGAGCGTCCAAGTGTAGTCGCCACCACCAATAAACAGGTTGTCTCCTGTGACTGCTGCGTTCATAGCAGCCTCCATCGTAACGAACGGGTAGTTCGCATCGTATTTGTCAGCGGCATTTCCCGAACGAGTGTCGGTCGCATTAGGAGCCGTAGGGTTGACAAACAATGTTTTCTCGAAGTTGACATTGATTACAGTCGAGGTCGGGATATTAACGAGCGTAGGTGCGCCCGAAGCATCAATGGCGAGCAGCTTTGCGGTTCCTATCGTTTCGCTTGCTTTCCATGTTATCGGTTGGTCTTGATTGGTTCCACGCTGTTGAGCCGTGATGTCATACTGTGCCTTAGGCATAAAGTTCTCCTTTGTTTAATTTTAGAATCTCGATATTTTAACCGTCATTTCATTCAAGCTAGGTATTTCTGCCCCAAGGTCAAGCCGAACTTGGTTGGAGTCCAATATACGGACACCTACAAGCGAGTCTAAAGACTTCGTGGTTTTACGCCAAACTTGAACAAAAATATCTTCGCTGTCTAATCCGTGGGTTATATCAAACACGGAATTAACCTCGTCCCCAAAATCTGCTGAAAACTTAGGCATCCCGCCGCCGTCTATAAGGGCAGTCCAACTGGTCAGGTTTGCTCCTAAGCGGTAAGTGGTTGCGGTGGCGATTACATAAACCGTCATGCCTTCTTCTCTTCTGGTAGCTGAAATAGCATCTCTATCTACAAGGGAAGCAACGGTTCGATGCCCGCCTTTACCCATTTCCGCTTTATGCGTAGGGTAAGTATCTGCGGGGTCGGTAGTCGAAATAAAGTCGGTTACTCTTACAGACATAAAATTATCCTACATTGATGGTTAAACTTCCGCCTAAAGTATTCGTTGTGCGGTGGCAGTAATAATTCGTGGTAACGCCGTAGGTGTTGGTGACTGAGACGGTAGTGGCAGGTTCCATCGAAACCTCAAAATTTGTTTGGGGGTCAATAAAAGAAGTTCTCAAACCCATCGCGGTCGGGTAGCAAAGCCACTTGTAATTTCCAGCGGCAAAAGAGTAGCTTCCCGAAGCGGCAGCTTTTAAAGGCGCACTGGTTAATGCCTCAATTTGATTTTCGGTCAAAGAAGCATTTGCGGAAGTCCCATAATAAACCCGCCATTGCCACGAAACAGAAAAGCTGCGGGTAATATCTGCTCCCTCTGTTTGAGAAAACTTTAGCTGCCACTGGTGAGAAGCAGCTACGGTTTTGACAACTTGCGGCAAATTACAATCAGTTGTTCCCGTATCATTAAGTCCCGAAGCCCTACTGATGTTATCTGTCAAATCTTTAAGCTCTCCCGAAGCAGCAACAATGTTGCTAGGCGAAGTTGTCGTCCAGTTGAAGGTAACGGCTGCGCCTCCGTCATAGGTGGCTCCTACTTCTAAAGGAAAAAGCCCTGAGTCTTCAAAAGAGAAAGCCGAAATAGTCGGGGAGACATACGGATACAAAAGCATCGTCAAAACATCTTGAACTGTCGTCCCAAGCGGAAAGGTCGTCCCTGCATCTACGCCCCCTAGACTAACAGGCACTTGAACCGCGTTTTCATACTCGTTGCTTCCCCCGCCGCCCACAGGGAGCCAAGAAGCGTCTAGCTTTCCTGTTCCCAAGGCTCTCGGTATCTTTCCCGAAGCGGCGGCTTCTTGGGAAAGAGTAGTAATGAGTTCAAGAACAGTCGCTCGATAAAGCTGATTTCCTGAGTAAACTACAAGTAAGTCGGTCAACTGAATAGGTGTAAGACTATCCAGTTTAAGAACTTCCAGAAGATTCGTTTGACTCGTTTTCATAAATTTAGGTCTAAATTATTCATTGATACCTACGATTTCTTGAGTGCCTGTAACAGAAACAACTTGGAGAAGGGAAGCTCCTGACACATATCTTAGCGTGATGCTCGTATTTTCGCCTAGCGAGCGCAAGCGGTGGGTAGCTGCGGGAATGTTCTGCCCGCCAGAATAAAAGGAAATACCGCTGTTAGCGAGTATTTCCCACTCACAGTTACAGAAGACTAGCACCACTTGCTTCATGCTACTGTTTGCTGCAATAATTTTTACAGTTTTTACAAAGTAACAAGTGAGGCTTATCGGCGTAAAGCTTACGGGATTTATCGCGGCCAAAGCATCTGCTCGTGTAAGATGCAGCTTGGCGGCACTTGCTGTTCCTGACAAAAAGTAGTAAGTGTCGTAGCTGAGTCCTACGGGAAGCTCTGGATTAACTTCTTCTGTAAACTTAATACGAATCCCTGCGTAGTTGGGGATATTCGGAACAAGCGAAAACTCCGTAGAAGAGCCTTCGGTAAAGATACAACTTGGGGCGGCTGAATAACCGTTAAAAGCAACAACTTGCTGGTTATACCCTGTCAGAGTGTAACTATTATATTCTAGTGCAAGATAGCTAATCTCAATAGAAGTTTGCGTAGGAATAATGGAAGCATCTCCCCAAACAGGGACATTTCCTGTTCCGTTTGAAATAAGTAAAGAACCTACGGTATTTGAGGGAGGGAGTGCCGTAGCTTGTCCTGACGCACTATACACAAGGATGCTACCTGCGAGTCCAGCGGCAATCTTAGTTAAACCCACACGGTTTAAACCAATCGTGGCGACTCCTGCACTATCGAGCGTAATGTCTCCCGAAATAGCGGTTACGGTAGCAAGGTCGGAGCTATTACCTAACCAAAGGCTTCCCGCGCTTAAAGGAGTTCCCGTTGCAGATCGGGCATCGGTTAAACGGGAGTCGTCTCCCGCTACGGCTTCGGTAGCTCCTGCCCCTATAATGGGCGCAAAAGTCAAAGGTTTGTTGGCGACTTCTTCCCACAAAAGCGCACTAAAAGCGGCGGTAGTTGGAGAGGTCGCTTTTAGAACATTTCCGCTCGTGAGGTCAGCTACGGTATGCTCGCTCCCTAAACCTGCGGAAGTGGCAAGAACATGGGAAGCGGGTGTCCTCGCATTAGTCAAACGGGGGTCATTCCCTGCAACGGCTTCGTTCGCCGAGCTTCCGATAATAGGCGCAAAAGTCGCTGGCTTGCTATCTATGTCTATCCAAACAAGTCTTTGAAAATTTGCGGAAGTTGAAGAAGACGCTCTAAGGACAGAACCTACGGAGGCTCCCGAAATAGTATGATCGCCCCCTAAAGCGGTTCCTGTGGCGAGAACATGGCTTAAAGGATTACGAGAGTCGGTTAAGCGGGGGTCGTTTCCTGCTACCGCTTCATTGGCTCCTGCACCAATCGTAGGGGCAAAAGAAGAAGGTAGGCTTCCTATATCACTCCAAAGAATCGCGCCCCAGCTTTCGCTTTCTGCGGTCAAATTGCTGCAAACAAGGAATTTCCTAGTTTGGGAGGCAGTTGGAGGAACATGGTGGTATCCGTCACTTGTCGGGTGAGAATAAGGAACCGTCAGGGCGGCATTAAGCTTGGTTTTATCTGCGGCAGACATTAACCCTGCGGTTGAGGGCGTAGCGAGCGCAATAGGGTCGCTACCCGCGCTTAAATGGCTGCTGGCGTGCGCTAGGGGAGTCCTAGCATCAGAAAGGCGTGGGTCATCGCTTTTAGGTGGCAAAAGGCTGCTGGCGACTCCGTGGGCGGCTAAGGAGGGGGTTCCGTGCGTGTGGTCGGCTCTCGCAAACTCTGTTGAAACTCCAACGGAAGACGATAGCCCATAAGAAGTAGCTGCACTAACCGAAGAGGCTAAAACGATGTTAAGGGCTGTCCACGCTTCTGCAATTCTACCTGTTCTAGCAATTTGAGCATCTAGGGAAAAAATGCCGCCAATAATGTAGTAGGTATTGGATACTGAGTTAAAGGTTCTGCCCTCATAAGGCTGGAGCGTTATGGCTTGGTTGCCCTCAATCAAATCGCCGCCTCTCGCTGCGACAATAACGGGAAAATTGCTTAGATTGATAACCGTCACTGTCCTCAAACGGCTAGAGGCAACGGGAAGAGTAATAGTAGCTGCGCCGCTAACTAATACCGTCAAGTCGTCTGGCAGAATAGTGTAATCAGTCGAAACAATCAAAGGATGTCCCGCAATAACGGCATAGGACAAGTATTCGTCAATAATTGTCATCGCCCGATTGATAACCGTGGGCGAGTTTAAGTCTCCTTGGGAAAGTAAAGGCAGACTAAAGTGCGGGGTGAAATAGTTGGTGATCGCATACTTTTTAGTTATTACCGAATCTCCACCATACGGGGCGGTCAAAGTAAGCCAAGGAGTTTCGGCTACGGCAACGGAAGTTCCCGCCGTTGTAAATAGAACAGGGTTGGCTCCTGTCAGCGCATTGGCGTAAGTCGTGTGTAGCGTTATTTTATCTGCGGCAAAAGCATAAGCAAAATACTGGACTTCTAACCCTAGTCCTGCGGGGGCGGCGGTTCCTTTAAGAACGACTTCTCTGCCCGAAGTTATTCCGTGGGCGGCAGAATAAACGAGTTGGGAGTCTGCGGGAACGGCTGTTACCGAAACGGCGGGAGGATTTGCCGTAATAGAGGCAACTTGGTAAGAGGGGTCGTGTTCTTCTACGGTGAACAAACTTCCTGCAAAAAGAGTCGTCCACTGGACATTACTGCTGCCATAGACATAGCTACTGCCACTTGTTACCCTAACGGTTCCAGATTTTATTTGAGCCATATAAACTTTTACTCCTAGCTGATAAAAATGTCCATTTCAAATAATTTAGGTCTAAATTTTAAGGAACAAACTGCTCTCCCTTATACGGGATTCTTGGAATCGCTCGTAGGGTTGTCCAAAATTTAGGTAGTTCGGCAGGAAGCCCGTTTGCTTGGTAGTTACCTAGATAGTAGCTATAATATAGACCTGCATACCAAGTTATAGTGACGACGGCTCCGCTTGGAACTTCGCCACTGATATAGATATACACGGGAATACCTTCCCACCCATACGCGTTCGCAGTCCAACGAAAGCCGTCTCCATAATAGTTCCTATCGAGATTTTCCAAATAAGGGTAGATATACCCTGACGAGCTACGAGGACGCTCATCTATACTCCCTAAAGTCGTTGTTATATGTCCGTGAGGGCGACCTCCTTCACCAAAATAGTTGAAGTCGGCATCTCCCATATTAGCTGGATTACGAATAGGAAAAGGTTCTCCGCAGTAAAAAGTATCTATGGCGATACCTTCCAGCCAAGTTTCATCGCAACCTGCTGGCTCAGGAACCGTAAAGTTATACTGATATTTTAAACCATACTGGGGATATACTCCTGAAAAGCTTCCGCGATATATTGGTTCCAAAACAGGCACAAGCGCAAAAGTATTACCGGCTTCTCCCGTAGGAAACCAAACATAGGCTCCGTCAACAACCTCATAAGTTTGAACCGACGGCTTTTCATCACTAAAACCTACATAATCTACCCGGATAAGTCGGCTATCTACGGGAGAAAGCTGCCCGTCAAAGATAACACCTTCCCAACGCTCTCGCCAAAATTCAAACAGAGTAGAATTACAAAAGGGCATAAATTACCAGCGGATGTATCCCACTCTCCCATATAAAGGATTCGATGACCGTGCGGTTGCGACTAAGTAGAAGGCTCCTCCTTCAAGATACGGCGTGCCTATACTTCCTCCGTTACTCCAATAATGTCCGTCTCCTCCCGAAGCGTATAAGTGAGTTATTTTAAACTTAAACAACGAATTAACGATAAGATAATAAACTGCATTTAGTTGGGGACGAGTGATCCCGAAACTAATTTGACATTGAACGCCTTTAATCAAATCTTCTCTAGCCGACTGCGGAATCAACGGGCTAACTAGCTCGAAATAAAGCTCGCCCGTTTTGCTAATTCTAAAAGGGGCGGTGGCATAGTCAGCTTTTCCTATCCAGAAGTTGCCGTAAGCATCTACGCCTAGCCCTGTATTGGGGTCGCCATCTAAGTTACCTTCTGGCGCAAGTCCTATCTTAATCGTGCCGCCGACAATATCTTGGCGCACTTTCATGTTATAGAACTCGGCATTACCATTACCGTCAATAATGAAGCCTTGGCGAGCTAATGGGTCGGCTAACGGGTCGTAATTTCTGGAACGAATAGCTCCGTCCCCTAAAGCGTCTCCGATAATCAAATCCTTCGTCAAAGCGATGTCGGCGTTTATTTTGTTGATGTCCAGCGTGCCGCCTTGAATCACTTCTGCGTTCAAAGTGTTTGTCCTAATCAAATCAGAAGTAACGGAGCCTGCAATGATTTGAGAACCGTCAATCTTTGTGCGCCCATAAGTGGCATTAAGGTTCAATCCTCCCGCAAAAGTGGCGAGAACGATTTTGTCTGCCCCATAAGCTACGGCGGGGTCAGGGGTAACTCCCAAAGCACTCCCGTCAGGTAAAGTGTTGTCATAATAAACGAAGACAAGAGAGGCACTTGTCGTTTCTCCCGAAAGGATATTTTTGACAACAGGATTTCCGTCATTATCTACATAGGACACGCTACCTGCTGTCCAACCTAAAGTGTCTGTGGGTATCCCATTACTGTCTTTCTGGCACTCAAATTGTAGCCCTGAAACATCCAAGCCCCTCAAACCGAAAGTGGCAGAGTTGGCGGCAATCGTATTGGCGGCAATCGTCCCGCCGTCTATCTTGGTTAAGTCGGCTCCGTGTCTCCAATCAGCGAGCGTAGTTGTTCCCGCAATCACAATCTTGGAAGCAGAAAGACTTTCTACTTTGGCATCCGTTACAGCTAAGTCATCAATCTTAGCCGTCGTCACCGCCAAGTCTGCAATCTTGGCAGCATCTACGGCAAGGTCGGCAATTTTTGCATTGTTGATAGCCGCGTCTTGAATGTAGGCACTTCCGATAACAGCATTAGCGAGAGCGTTCCATGCCAAGTCATAATAGCCGTCAACATTCGTAGCTACCATGAACTCGTCATCGCCCAAAACAGGATAAGCGTTATCCGTGTGATAAAGCCCGTCAGATAAGCTCCACCAGATATATTTATCCGAAGTCGAAGCAGCAGGGATGTCATATTTGACTCCCGCATAATAAACCGAGTGGTCATTCCATGAAATAGAAGAAGGGTCGGGCGAGCGATTTGTCCAGCTGTCTCCGTCCAAGACAATCGCTCTCGTGAACATCTTGGAAGCGTTAATTGCAAAGTCGCTCAAATCCTTATTCTCGATTTTGCCCGTCACGATAGCCCCGCTCGCTACGGGCGCAGACTCGTTGGCAGAAAAGTCCTTTGCGATGAGCCAAAAATAGTGAGTCGAGTCCGTGAGGGCGGGCATCGTAAAGTAGCCGCTAGAAGTGTCTGCTTTTAAGACGGCTTGCGTAAAGTCGTCAGCGGAGGCTTCCCAAACTTCGACTGACCGAAAATCATTGGCGGTAGGATTTGTCCAACTCAAGAAGATTTGATTGAAAGAAGTCGCCGAAGTCAATCCCGTTATGCTATCAGGGGATTCGGCATCGGGAGTCGCTATGATGTCCAAATAGGGACAGTAAGGGCTAGTTACGCCCGAAGTGTTGGTCGCTCTCACTTGAACTCGATAAGTGAGTCCTGGGGTTCCTTCAAAGGTATAAGTGGGCGTTTGAACTACGGTGTTTATCCAAGAAATGCCCCCGTTGTCAGAAACGGAAACTTCATAAACGGATAAATCGGATTCTGTGTTCGCATCCCATGTGGCGGTAATGGCGGCGTAGGGAGGCACGCCAACAAGGGACACCAACAAAGAATTTAGAGCTAAATTCTTGGGGTAAGCGGGTGGGAAGGGGTTTAAGCGAAAAGAAGCATACAGGCTCACTTCATCCGAAATAATGAGATCGGTTTTTCCAAAAACATCAAACTCGGCAAAGCGGATGTAGTAAACGGCTTCGTCCGTTATCGGGATTAAAGCGGGGTTGTTGGCTCCCTCATAAGCGGGAAGAAGAAGCTGCGTGTCAAAACCGCTAGAAGAACTAATCCAAACCAAATAACCTTTGAAGTCTATGTTAGGCGTTTGGGCGCATTTAAAAACGATGTTTCCTGCAAAGGAAGAAAGCTCCACAAACTGCGGCAAAGCAGGGGGTGGGTTGGCAACGGTAATCGTGGCAGGGTTTAACCAAGCCCCAAAAATATCTACGGCATACACTTCAAAGATGAAAGACCTACGAGGCCCCGAAGGGTCTGAAAAATTGTCTGTGAAAGAATAAGTGTATTCCGAAACATCGCAAGCGACAGTTCTAACTACAACCCCGCTAGTAGAGTCTCGAACAAGGATAATGAAGTGCGAAAAGTAGGGGTCTTTCTTTCCCATTGAAAGGGGGTTCACTGTCAAGTCTTCTCCAAAAGAGGGAGAATAAAGCATCCAAGTAAAACGGACATCTCTTGTTAAAAACTCTGTATCATTCCCTTGCCCGTAGATTTCTAAGTGAGTCACCGAAGGGGCGAGGGCGGGATTTTGGTTGGCTACGGTAGTCGTCAAATAAATGCTTTTAGACCGCTTACCAAAACGGGTGACGGCTTGAACTTCCACCGTGTATTCACCGGGCTGCGTGACTTCATAAATAGCCGAGTTGTCCTGATACTCTCCCAAGACTCGGCGGTTATCTCCTGTTCGTTTGACATAAACCAGATAGCCCGAAACGAGCGGATTATCTACCCTGTCCCATGTAATATCTAACAAAAGCTTTGTAGGGGCGAATAAAGAGGTTTCAATGCGTTGAACAACGGCTAAATTAGTGGGCGGCTCAGGGGCTAGGAGTTGATTTGGCAACACCGAGATAGGGGAAGGGTCAAATACGATGTTTTGCTCAATTTCCGCAAATTTATTGAGGTCATATTGCATCCCTGTGACTTCAAACTCGTGAGCGGCAATTTCTTCTACCGTGAGCGTTCTAAACAACTGTGCTGAAATTTCGCTGCTTTCTACTGTCCATATCATTCCGACATCGGCATTAGAAGGCAACGCTTCCGCAAAGGCTAGGATGTAAGTTCCCTCTTGGGAAGGAGTCAAAACTGTTCGCGTGACGATCTGTGCTGTCCTACGGAGTTCCGCTTGAGTTGAATCGGTCAAAGGGACATCATAAGGGACAAACGCCTGTGGGCATTGAACATGAAGAGTGTAAGTGGCTCCTGCCACTAAAGGCAAAGGGCGGTCTAAAGTGATACTTAGGCGATCACTGGCAATACCCATTATACGCCCGCCGTTAATCACTCCCGCACGGAAAGAGTCACTAACCTTGAACAAGTCACCAGGTCTCAAAAACATCCCTTCCATACCAGCACGGAAGGTAATCAAGTCAGACTCTTTTCGTTCAGTGTATAGAATCCACTTTCCTAAACGGTGTGCTTGTCCCCTAGAGGTGCAACCGAAAGCGGCTACTTCGACCTCTCGCACCCCAAAACGGTTAATACCGTCAACATCTTCTACATATTCGATTTCACGAGCGTAGCCTGTGATGGGGTTGTTCCACGCAACGAGGGCGCAAGTGTGCCTAGCGCGTTTGGCTGACCCTGTGTAGCTAAACCGTCCGTCTTTAACATTGGCGGCGTGGAAGTGGACAAGGGGCTGTTTTGGGCGATCTTGGGATGGAATTAAGGTATTGTTTCCCCAATAAAGCATCGCCCTAAAAATGGAAGCCATATCCGTTGCAACTTTGTAAGCTTCCTCTCTCGTTTGAAGATAAAGGTTACAAGTGAATCGGGGTTCAAAGTTTCCACCGTAGCCGCTAGGAACTAATTCGTCGCAGTATTGCCCTATTGTGTAGAGCGTCCACTTGTCTAAAGTGTCTGCGGGAAAATAATCGCCTAGCCCGTAGCGGGAGTTAGTTACGAGGTCATAAAAACACCAAGCGGGGTTGTCTGACCACACTACTTTAAAAGAGCCGTCCCAAATGCCTGTATAAGCACGAGAGCTAGGGTCATAATTGGTAGGAACTTTAATTTTCAAAAGCTTGCAGTCAAACGCCCTCGATGGAATAGAAGCGAATTGCTCGGCGTTGATTTGAATACCAACCATTGCGGTATTGGGATATTTAAACTTTGCGTTTATCCGCTCGGTTACATAGTCCCAATAAGTTTCATTCTGCAAAGAGCTTGAAGTTGAGTCAGGCGTAATACGCGTCAGCCTAAACTCTATCAAGCTGATACCGCCAATAATGCCTCCTTTAGGGATGGCAAAGGTTTGGGAGTGCATATAGGCCGAAGAAGTCTTGCCCGACACGGTAGAAGTAAACGCAGGAAGCCAAACTTGTTGGTTAATCCTATAGTCAACTTGCCAAGAAACTTCTGACCCAAATAAATCGCCCGTCGTTTTGTCTTGGCGAACTAACGAAGCGACTCTAATTCCAAACTCCACTTCATCTACTTCGGGGTTGATACACGCATAGTAGAGTGGGACGGCTCCTCCTGCGGGAGTCCTTAAACGAGAGCCTAAATTAGTGGTGGATTCAGTTCCTACAACTCCTGCAAAAGCGGATTGATCTTGGGTTCCTGTGCGGTAATCAATAAGCACATCTGCGTAGTTCCAAACTCCGTCTGACCCCATCAGAGGAACGCCGTCAACATAGACACCTTTAGCGACATTTGTTCCTGACTGGACTGTGCCGTAAGTATCTACAAGCCCCTCAATCTCCCCTTCGCACAAAGCATCAATTACTCGTGCGTAAGACCTTGACCGCAAACTTTCGGGGTCTTCGTGGACTTCCCTAGCCGAAGACATACCGCCATCATTGCCACCGCTTTTACCGCCCCCGCCGCCTCCTCCTCCGTTGTGGACTCTTAGCCCACCCGCAATGAAGGTGTGGTTTTTCTTAATTAAAAGGTTATAGACAGTATGCCGACCTTCTATAAGGGTATAGTGCTGAAAGGCTTGTAAATACCCTTTCGCATTAACGACAGAAAGTTTAGAGCTAAATCCTTGGGCTTCGGTAAAGGAGTTGTTGTGCGATAGCATCCAGTGGATAGGAGTCACGAGGACTTTGCCACCGTTAAACTCAAACTGCCCCAAAACTTCGTTTTCGTGGACTAAAACTTCATCCACGAAGTCTATATGTTTGTTCTCTTTTTCATCGAAGCTAAAAACTTTATCTCCTTTCTTCAAAGAAGAAATAGGCACATCTCCCATTGGGGTTTCAATGAGAGTATCAAAACTGAAACAGCCTTTACCTCCTCCACCTCCTCCACCGCCGTTATGGACTCTCAAACCACCTGCGATGTAGGTATGGTTCTTCTTTACGATGAGGTTATAGACGGTTACACCTTCTTCAACATTAGGCGTGTATGAGTGGAACGAGCGTAAGCCACCTTCGACATCCATTACGCAGCGGTGAACATCAAAGGCTTGGGCTTCTTTGAAGGAGTTGCGGTCAGACAAAAACCAGTGGATAGGTGTGACTAAGACTTTACCGCCCCAAAATCTGAACAAACCTAAAGCTTGGTTAGGGTGGACAAGAACTTGCTCAATTTCATCCTCTTCTATTTTGCCAAACTCGTTGAAGCTGTAAATGGCGTCACCTGCTTGTAGCTGGCAGATAGGGCGGTAGCCTTTGAGCGTATAGACTGGCGTGTTTTCGTGGAAACAACCACCGCCCGCCCCTATTAAGTCGTTTAGCTGTGGTGCGAGACTTTCGTTATACTCTTCCATAATTTAGGTCTAAATTAAACAGGGATGGCCGTTGAACGAACTCCTGCTGCGATAACTTGGCTACCAATACGGAGCCGCCCATACCCAATAGGAATAGGGTTGCCCTGATTGGCGGTATTCACGGCTCCTCCGAAAAGATAAGAAGGCGCAAGCTCGGCTTTCTCCGATTCACCACTACCCATATCGTTGTTACCTCCGTTTGAACTTTTTGGTGAGCCTGACACAAGCTCAAAAAGTCCACCAAGCAGCAAAGCTGCACCAAACATGAAAACAGCTTTCATAGCAAAAACAGTTCCCATTGTGGCAAAGAAGGAGGCAAAACCTACGATGGCACCTGGAGCGGCTACGCCAAAAGTGACTACGGAAGCTACAATGACGAGAAAAAGCCCGATAATCATTTTAAACATTCCACCGTTACCGCCGCCCGCTCCTGCGGGAACAGGAACAATGTCTATTTCTCTCAAAGTTTTGCGGCTAACAACTAGATCGGAGTCGTCCGTATGGTCACGCCCGTTAATTAGCACGCGGTATTCAACTCCATCTTTTTCGCACTCGTAAAAGTATTGGAACAACTTCTTGCTATTGGCTTCTATGCCACGCATAGCCTCTCCCACGGAGTTGACATAAAGTTGCCAGTGTTCTCCTATTTCTTTCCCCAATTTTCCATGCAAGCGAATATCTACTCTCATTGTTTTGTCTCCTTCCCTGATATTACCTTATTTCTTAAAATTGCAACGGTATGTTTTTCCCAATAGCCGCCATAAACATCGGTCGTAGAGGCTCTGTGAATGACTTGGTGAATTATTTGTCCCCCGCCAATATAGACAGCGACATGATTGGGAAGCTCGACTCTGCCTAGCTGCATTACTACAATGTCATACTTCTTCAAAGGATGCCCTGTGACGATCTCAAACCCGTTGGTTTCACAGTAGGCTTTCATCTGGTCTGTGCCTAACTGAATGGTTGATAAATCTCGGCGTAAGTCTCCGATATTGACACCTGTTTCTTGCTTCAAATAGTCTCTAACAAGGTTTACGCAGTCAAACACGAGAGGCACAAAAAGCCGCCCTTCTACGGGCGCACAATGCCCTGTGGGGGTGTAGTAAGCAAAAGCGTCATCAGGAATCGAATAGACCAAGATAGGAATAAGGGTTTCCTCGGCAACTCTTTTATCGGCTTCTGAAAATTCTACCGAAGTCGTGGGGTGACTGTGATAGACAGCATGAATCTTGTAGTGCGTTTTAATCCCTAAAAACTCTGCGGCATCCATCTGAAAGTATGCCTCTGGAAATTGAGAAACATTATGGCAAGGTCTTACTTCAAAGCGGTCGCCTTGTGCTAAGATATAGCCGCAACATTCTCTAGGAGCTTCTGCAAGGGCATAGCATTTAACCAAAGATTGATAATCGGTGTTCATAGTTTAACCGTTAGCTTTGCGGATGGCAGGAAAGCCACCAAAAGGGTATTCTGCATTTTGGCCGTAGCGAAGTTTGCACCCTGTGAGTCTTTTGGAACAAACTTCCTGTTTCCAGATACCTGCTCTAGGTGGGCGCATCAACTCCCCTACAATGTTGTCTATCAAAGCGAGATAGTAAAATCTGCGCCCTCTAACATACCGCCAAACGAAGTCGTTGGTGTTATACTGTGCTAACTCGTTCCATTCCCCGCGATTAGTTCCCGTCATAGCAGCATCTGTGTCATCGGCTACTAGGTAGTCACCAGCAAAAGAACATTCTGCGGAACGATACTTCCAGCCACACTGATTTGTCATAAACTGGCGGCGAGGGAGCATCACCCCGTCAACATCCAAAGGGGAAGAAAGCTCAAATTCGACAACTTCTTTTGTTTCAGAAACTTTCCGCTCGACATAAAAAACATCGTCGGGAAGTTGCGCCAAGTCGTTCTCTCTATCTCCACCGTCTAAGAAACGGGCAAAGGTTCTGCGCCTGATGAACTTGGTTCCAATCATGTCTTGATAAGCGAGACACAAAGCAGAAATGCCTCCATCCAAATTAGCAACTTTAACTTTGGGGCGGGGCATCTCACCTTTACCGTTAAAGACAAATCCTTCAACTTCTACGGGAAGCGGTTGGTAAATGTCGCCCTTAAAAGTAATTGGCTGCAAATTATTGTTGGTTCCTGCGTGGAAATAGACGACATCGCCATCTATATCCGAAGCGTCTAAAATATAAAGTTCGACAAGCGTATCAGGAGATAGCTTGACGATTTCCTTTTGAATTGTTTCAGTATCTACACTCATGCGCCTGGTTCAAATGATTGTTTAAAGTCCACTGTGATTGTTCTAATGTTGGGGGCATCATACCTAATACTATGTTTTCCTGCCACAAATTTTTTAAGAGAGTCATCATAAGGCTCAGGAGCCATCCACCAAAACCATTTATACCCTTCTAGGTCTTTCAAAAAGTTGCTGACATCATGTGCTCTTCGTGAAGAGATGTTCATAAAGTTGCAATGAAAAGTGAGCGGGTTGTTATTGATTCCGTCCTTGCTGCGCTGTTCATAGCCGTCCCCAAACTGCACTTTGCGGATTTTAGGTTCAGCTTCCATTTCAGAGCTTTGAGATGGGCGATAAAAGAATGTTTGGGAAATGTCCGTGGTATAAAGCTCGATTCCACTACCGTCATCTGCAAAGGAGACAAGGTTAGACCCGTCATAAGCTCCTTGCTGGGTCGTGTGGAGCGTGTAGGCGGTATCTGAGAGCATCCTTGGGTAGTAGTAGGTAGAAAGTGACGCTCCCGAAGGTAACGCAGTAGCCGTCATTTTAACTCGCGCCAAGGAGTAAAGCAAATTGGCGGTAGCAACAGTCCCGCCCGAAGTGTTGTGGTCGAAGGTTACGGCTACTTTCATAAATAATTTAGGTCTAAATTTTGAGGCTTATCTACCTGAAACGGCGGTTCCCATAGCTCCTTTACGGAACATACCTCCAAGGCGTTGCTCATTTTGAAGTATTTCCAAGACCGAGTGTTTAATCTGCCTTGCCATCTCTGAACTGTTGTCATTGTTGTCTCCTGACTTCTTCTCCGAAGAAGTTCCATCTTTGTTAATCGTGATGCTGATATTGTTATTCTGCTGCGAAGATGCGGATCCTGCTGCGGCAGGGGCGGGGATGAGAGGCATGACATTACCGCCCTCGGCATAATGGGGCATCTCTACGGCTCCCCCGTTGGCGTATTGGGGCATATAACCCACTCTGCCACCCATCGCATACTTAGGAAGGTAGTCTGCTTTGCCGCCTAAAGCCATCTGGTGAAGTCTGCCGCTATTGAGGCGTTCAAGCATGTCTATGCCATATTTATCAACGGCGGACTTCCTGACAACAAACTCGCCGCCCATGAGCATTGCGGGAATGTCGTCTTCTTTGCCTGAACCACCATAAACGCCGCCCCCTGTGGCAAAGTGAAGGGGCTGATTACTACCGATACCAAAAGCACTAACTTTGCCGCCCGTAGCTCCCCCAAAGAGAGAACCGAAAAACTTAAATATACCGTCAAAGATAGACCCTCCTCCCCCTCCTCCCCCTGCGCCGCCTGCGCCACCTTTACCGCCTCCTGCGCCGCCAAACATACTGCCAAAGATAGACTCCACGGCTTTGTTAACTAAGATTCTAACTGCCGCGCTAATGAACTCTGAGGCAAACGCTCGCATGGCTTCGCCCGCCGATTTAGTTCCCATGATGAAGTCAGAAATGGCGGAACCTAAACTGTTTTTAAAAGCTTCGCTAATTTCCTTCAACGACTGCATCATCGGGTCATTCTGAATCCTTATTTCTTTCAACTGAGATATTTTGTCTTGGAAAGCTGCCGCATTATGCGCGGCTTTAGTGAACCCCTCAGAGGTAACATCAAGCCCGCGCCCTGCTTCAATCGCTTTGTCTCTCAACTGCTCTAAAACAGTGATTTGCTGAGAAATCATCGAAGAGTCGTTCGTGCTAAAGAAAGCCGTCATAAACTTGTTGCCCAAGTCTCCTTCGTCTCCAATTTGCTTAATTGCGCCCATTGCTTGCCTCTTGAGCATACCTGCAAGGGCGGTCTGGCGATGCTCACTACTTGTAACACTGAGAATGGATGCCCAAGGGTCAAATTCTTTATGGGTTCCACCTGCGCCACCCGTTCTACCTAATCTAGTCTTTACGCCTTCTGCGATAACTGCGCCTGTGCCTTTATCTTTAGGAGGGAGAAGAGGAGGGATGACAAGTTGAGTCTCTAATCCCGTCGGAACAGTAACACCTAAGTTATTTAGAGAAAGCGTAACGCCTCTAATATCATTTGATACTGTTTTCACCCATAAAGCGATCTTTTCGCTTAAACCTAAGCCTTCAATCTCGGACTGTTTTCCTTTAACGGTAGCCGTCATAGTCTTCAGAGGTGTTATAAGAGCCGAAAGATTTTTATCTAATAGCTCGGTTAGAACACTCTCCCAAATTTCCTCAAATTGCCCAATAGCGTCGTCATGCCCCGCCTGTTTGAGTTTAACCGCTGCTTTCATTTTACTCAAAAATTCTTCGGGATTCTTTAAGTCTAAGGAGTTAACCCCTAGATTAACAAGGTCGTTATTACCTTTGCTAATTTCGGTCGCTATATTGGTGAGCGTATTTGCTAACTTGGTCTTAAAGGTTTCGACGATCTCCTCTGTCTGATCTAAGACCTTAATATTATGAGCTACTAGATCATTTATATTAGTGTGGTCTGCTTTGGAAGCTGCTTCCGTAATAATATCAATACGACTGTATAGATCCACCATCGCAGAATCAATTCCTTTAAAATACTCGGAGGCTGCTGTTAAGGATTCTACTGTCTCTTGATACTTAACCGTAGGAAGCTTACGCCCGCTAGGGGTAGAACCTTCGGAATCGCTAGGGAGGATATTTGCATCCAGCCTACTGGGTTTTCTAAAGGGGTCAAAGAGGACAGGTTTCCGTTTAGAATACTGCTCTGCAAATTGCTTTTCAAAAGAGGTTCCAAAGCGTTGATATGTCTCGGTTAAGGCTTTAAGCGCGGATTTACCCAGTTGCTCTCCGTCAATCTCTACTGGTTGGTCAAATTCCGCGCCATGAAGCTGTGCGGCTATCTTTTGTATATGGTTAGTAACAATCGCCTTATTTGACATGGATAGGCTTTCATATTCAGCAAAAGTAAGCTCGATGTTCTTGGTAGCCTTTTTTAGAGATTCTTCTGCTTTATCTTTATCCGTCTTGCTACTAACCGCATTTAAAACTTTATTAGCTTCCGCTAAGTCCGCAAAATTTTTATAGAACTGATTCTTCTCAAAAAATTTTTGAGTTTCAAAGTCTTCTTCCTCTGGATTGTAGGGGATTTCGCCGTTAGCTCTGGCATCCATATATTTTTTTACCGCTTCATTTGGGCTTACTGCTTTGAGCGAGACAGGATTAGCCGTTTTAGAACCTAGATTTTTAATATCTTCTTTCCCTTGAACCCAACCAGCTATCTTTTTGATTGCTTTTTCGAGTAACCACATAACTCCCATGACTGCGGCGATAGCTAGGGCAAGCTCTCCGAAACCAACAGCAACTCCTGCGGCTAGACCACCTAAACGAGCTAACCCTCCTCCGACAAATCCACCGACGGCACTAGCTACACTACCCCCACTAGGAAGTCCTGCGGCGGTGGAAGCACTCTTGACACGCTCGCCTAGCGTGGGGGATAAGCCGCTATCTTTAAAAGAGACGATGTTTCCTGATGTTTGCTTAAAGTTACGAAGTCTCTCCATAAAGCCATCAGGAACTTGCCAAGCACGCATTACATTTTGCCATCCTGGAACAAACTTGTTGTTAAACCAACCCTTCATATCTGTCCCAAGCGCACCCAATCTAGCAACATAATTACCGGGCATATCGGCAGGAGCTTTACCTAAAATCCCTGCGGTAGTCGCTTTTCCTACTTCAAAAGGACGGGCGACTGCTCTACTCCAACTATACCAGCTACCTCGTTTGTTGTCGCCGTCACTCCCACTAGCTGCGATGGCTGCGTCACCTGCAAGACTCGCTGAACCGCGAATACCTGTGCGAAGACCTGCACCCACCATAGAGGCAAGAAGAATAGGCAAAGACGGCGCGGCTATCATACCTGCGGCAGCTAGTTTAGGGCTTATAGCAAAAAGAATCTTAAAAACGCCAAGAACACCCTCCAAGACACTAAGAAGTGTTTTGAACATATTAACGAGGGCAGGAAGCACTTTTACGACCTCACTAACTACGGTAGGGAGTTTATCACTTAACCAGTTCAAAGAGGCAGTAAACGCGGCTATAGCTCTTCCTAAAAGCCCTTTAGCAGAAGAGTCTGCGTCGGTAGAGTTTATCCCAAAGGCTTTCTCTATGTGAGGTAGGATATTCTGTGCCAGCACACGAACCGCCGCAACGAGCGTATCAAAAAGATTTTTTACTGCCTTAGCTAAGTCTTCTGCATAGGTCTGTTCAAAAGTGCCGTCTTCTTCAAAAAAAGGAGACAAGACATCTTCTAGCAACTGGACAAAAGGGTTCAAGGCGTATTCATAAAGCGATTGCCCGACCTCGGCAAAAAAAGTATTCCCTAAAATGCGGGGCATCAACACTGTAAATTGCTCCATGATGTTTTCAAACAACCTTGTCGGCTGGTTGGTCATCTTGGCTACCGCTTCGGGAGATATAATCGCCCCAAAAAACTTCTGTAAAGTCTCTAGGGTCTTTTCGGGGCTGGCTTTCATTGCTGCCCGCGAAGTTCCTGTAACATTGGCAATCGTATTCACGGAGACATCAAAGCGTTTGCCCAAAGAAACAAAGTTGCCGCCCAAAGCTTCACGCAAAGAGAAGATGGCATCCGTAGCCGTTTTATCAGGACGGAAAGTAACCATTTGCTCAATAAGCTGCCGAAATTGCTGAAAGGAGCTATCTTTCTCTCCTAACGCCCCTGCCGAAGATTCTTCAATAAATTTAGACCTAAATTGTGGGAGAACGGATGCCGAGCGATACATATTCAAGAGGTCGTCGGTGGGCAGAAAGGACTTACCTGCAATGGTAGCTATTTCATCTACGATATTTTTTGCGTGCTTAGGATCGCCTAAGGCAGAGGCTACGGTAGTCTCCATCCCCGCAAACTTCTCATTGACACGAAGAAAGCTGAGAAACATATCTTTAAGCCCCATTGCGACTTGTTGCACAACGGACACAAGGGAGTAAAACGCTCTCGTAACAACATCCAAGGCTGACTGGAAAAGACCAAAAGCTACAAACTGCGCTCCCCAGCCTATCTCCATATTAGCGTTCGCTCTCTGTGCGGCTTCTCGGCGAACCTCTTGATGGTCAAGACTAGCTTGGGAGGCGGTTAGTGCGCCTATCTTGGTTTGCACACCTAAGCGCGCTTTCGATATCTGTTTCTGCGCCCGGGCAGAGTTAGCTTGATTCTCTAACTGATTTATACGGCTAAGAGCTTCATTTGCGTGAACCAAATCCTGCTGTATCTGGTCGCTTTTACTTAGAAGAGGGGAAGAAGCATTTTTTGCGAAGGCAGACTTCATAATATGTGAAATGGCTCCAAGTTTGTCAGCTAATCGCTCTTGGGAGGCTGCAACATTTGTTTTGGGCAGATAAGACTCTAACTTTCGTTGCGCCCTTGTTAGGGCATCCACATCCTTTTGACTTATTCCCGCCGTCTTCTTTAGTTTATTTATAGCATCAGAGGCTCGTATGTAGTTATCAGTGACTCTACCTTTATCTGTCTCTTTCCTGTTATCGTTTTCTAAGGTATTTGTGATACCTTTTAGTCTTTCGCTTACGCCTTGTGACATCGCCTTCGCTGACGCTTTACTAAGTCTCTGCACACTTGCCGCCGCTTTTCGAGTGGCAGCACTATCTTCTTTGCCTTGAGTGTCTATAATGTTTTGAAGTTCGGCGGCTTGCTTATCCAAAAGTTTAGCCCGTTTCATGGGGTCAGTGATTTTAGCTATCTTTTTTGCGTAGCTCGCCTCCACGGAAGCTAAGTTTTCATTAAACTGGTTCGTCCATGTTTTCGGTAAGTCTGCTTGAAGCTGCTTGCGTGCTTTATCTATGGCAGCTTTATCCTTGCTACTTGCGCCTAAAGCGTTCTTCGCTTTATTAAGCTCAGACAGCGCATTAGCGTAGTTTGTTAGTTTTGTGTCAGCATCGGGGGCTTGTCTGTTTGCAATATCCAGACGAGTTTTTATATCGGAAACTTGGGAGGTAACTCCGTCACTTATGGCTTTTGCCGCCGCTTGTTTAGCTGCACGAATGTCCTTGGCAACTTTACGAGTAGTCGCTCCTTCTTCTCCGCTATAAGAATCTCTAAGACCTTGAAGGGCTTCGGCTTTTTTATTAAGCAAGGCTCCCCGTTTAAGCGGGTCAATAACCTTAGATAACTTAGCGTCAAAAGACTCCGCTGTGGTTGATACTTTAGCTCTAAATTGGTGTTCTCCCATACGAGGAAGAGTGGCATCTAGGGCTTTGTGCGCCTTCTCTATCGCGGCTACATCTTTGCTACTTATTCCAGCCGCCTTCTTCAACTTGTTTAAGCTGGTAGCCGCTTTTAGATAGTTGGCTTCGTGGAGGTTGCTATCTTTCGTTTTTAAATTTTCGTTCTTTAGTGTGGACAGTATTCCTTGTAGTTGGTTACTGACACCTGAGCTAATTTCTTTGCTTGCGGCTCTGCGTAATGAACGAATATGCCCTTCTGCGCGAGCATTGGCACTACTACCTTCGGCTCCGTGCTTACGAACGACATCTTCAAGGGCGGACGCTTTTTTCAAAATATGCTGCCCTCTTTTGAAGGGGTCAACCATCTGAGCCAGACTATTGTCATACGCTTGCGCTGCTTGAGCAAGGCGGCTGCGTAAGACACTCGAACCCGACATATGCTGCTTATAGCTTATATTACCTAATTGGTCTTTGGATACGGTAGTAGTGACTCCGTTTTGCTCCGAAGTGGTAGTCTTGAGCGTCGGTTTAAGCTTACCTGACGGTTTTTCTAGGTATCCCGCCGTGCTACGCCCGACATCAGATATGGGAGCGTTTTTAGGTAAGTCGGAAATAACCGCTTTTACGCGCTTCGCTGCTTTTTCAAGCTGCGAAGTATCTCCTATAAAGTCTAGTTCTACTGTCTGCTTTTTAGCCATACTGAAAAATTTAGTTCTAAATTATTTTGCTTAGTCTTTGGTGGGCGTATCGGGTTTCCAATATTCGGTCATTATTCTACCTACGGCGGTAATCTTTTCAATATAAAACTGCCATTCACTCTGTGGGACAAAGTAAGCAGTAAGATACATAGGGAGAACAGCAAAATCAAAACCAACAATAACTCCGCTCATACCAGCAAACCTCAGTTGTGAGGTAAGCTGGATGGCGAGATTCCATGCCATTTCGTTCTCTGGCATAAGCTCAGGTTTTGGGCAGGTGGTGTTGCAAGGCGGCTCCACCCGCTCAAAATCCCTATGGAAGCGACTACAGTCTTCGCAGGACAAATTAGCCTTGTTAAAATGCCAATCTGCGAAGTCTGTTAGTTTTTTATTTCTTCGGCGTGTCCCGCGTTGAAATAGCGAATGTCCGTAGAAGCTTCTTGGATGAAGGTATCCACATCATACGCCTCTCGCATAAGCGTGACACAGTTATCGTGAGAGAACGCAATTTCAAAGTCTCTGCGCTCCTCGGCGATCGCTTTGAGGTCTATGTTGGTCATAGTTGCTAGAGAACGGAAAGTAACGCCCTTCCAGTCTTTCACAACTGCCTTACAAAACTCTTCAGTAAGCTTTTCCGAGTCCGTTGTCTGAACACGGGTTTTGGCCTTCTCGTCGTATTTGAACACGGTGCTTCGCTTGACGATTTTTTGAAGCTCTGGACGAGAGAGATAGGTCAGCTTGAAAGTAATCCCGTCTCGATATTCTACCCAAGTCTCGGGTTTGTCATTTGCTTTAATCAAAGATGCTAATTCAATGTTTTCCATATATGTCTCCTTATTTCTGTTTGTTTGCTGTGAACAAAACACCCTCCCTAGCACTCGCCAAGGAGGGTGTGTTTGATCCAATCTTTATTAGATACCGATCAAAGCGGCGTTGCCGTCAATGATGGTAACACGGATGTCGTAGTTCGCCGTGTTCTTGAACGAAGTGAACTCAAAGTCAGAGGTAATCACGCCTTGACCGCTAACGGTAGGCGTAGGTGAGCCAGTGAATTTGTTCTCAGGAAGTTCAATAATCAGCGTCTTGCCCGAAGAAGTGAAGCTGAAAACCAATGAGAAGGTGGTTTCATTCTTGAACAGGGTGTATTCCGTGGCATCTCTAAAATAGGTAGAGATTTTGCCTGAAACTTCGCGCCTAGCTTCTGGAAGCTCTTCCCGATAGCGGGAGCAGAGGGTATAAACATCTTCCGCAATATTGTTCTTCAAGCTAATGTCACCCTCAGTAACGGGACGGCACGCAAGCGTATCGCCAATCACCAACGCAACATCATAGCACATCACGGAAGTATCCGTGATCGAATCTCCAGCCGCAGCGTGGGGAGTCGTAGTTTGCACCGCTTCTTTGAACAACAAGCCCCAAGTGGACTCGACCATCTTTTCCTTCTGGATTTTAATATCCAGTGTATTGATGCGTCCACCAAGCAGCGTGAGGTAGAAGTTCTCGTCACCGCCCAAAACACCCTTCTCGACGGCGATACCGCCCGCTGGCATATCTGCGCCCGCTGTGAGAACATGTTTGTTAAGGGAAAGCGTTGAAGCCCCGATATAAACCCACTTCGTAGATTGCAAAGTAGCAGTTCCCGAGGTTGCCACCAGCGAAGGAGTCGCATTGATAGAAATAGCTGTGCCGTCATCTGTGAAGGCAATAGCTGTTCCTGCAAGAGCGTTTGCATACGAAGAAGCGGGTTTAATGTCGTCTGCATCAATAACGATGGCGTAATACACCGTGTTCAATGCTAACCCCGCAGGGGCAGTGGTTCCCGTAAGAAAGAAGGCGCGTCCTGTGGTCAACAAGTGCGCTGGAGGGCAGTTGATAATTCCTGTGAGATTATCGGCAGTAGCTGCTATGGCTGCTTCCGTGTTCGTCAAAGTTCCCCCATGCAAACAAGCATACGCTTTGCCGTTTGACACACGAACATCACCAATAGCAACGACACCTGCTTCCAAAGGAGTTGAAACAACCGCAGCCGAAGCTGATGTAGCTGCCAAAGCGTGCCGCAGCCAATTACCCCAACGAGAGATGCCGAAGTCAGTGGTCAAATCGCCGCCAGCCGCAATGTTGCCGCCGCGAACATTAGGAACACTACGATCCCTACGAATCTCGTCTGACATGACGGTGTTAATCTTTTCGGTGAATTTCTCACTCGAAAACGAAATGTCTTGATACCCTGTCGTGGGTTCTGTTCCCCATGTAACCTCTTCTTTAAACGAGATTACGCTTTTTGCGCCTTTGGCGATCATATTAACTCCTTTGTTAAGTTCTTTATTTTTTACACCGTTTTAGAAGGGGGTGCAATCCTTTTTGTTTAATAATTTAGGTCTAAATTATTAGCAAAAGTCGTTATGGTAGCTCACTTCCAGCAGAATAGACAAAATAGCCTCTGGTTCTGCGATGCCGCCGTCAATGTTGTAGTCCCTTATAAACGCCCAATTTACTTTGTCATTCAAGGTGGGATACTGTTGTAGGAAAATTTTAAATTCATCGAGGATAGTCAAAATCTTAGTTGCTGAGGAAGCTTCTCCAACCCCGCCACAAAACTTCGTCACAAAAATAATGGCGAAAAAATCGGACACCAAGGTTCGTCTTGACATCTCGACTTCTTCATGCCCCGAGTAAAAGACGACATACGCTTTTGGGTAGTCTAGGTCTTCTGACCTGCCCGCTTCGGCATTATAAAGTTCGCCGACATTAAAAAAGCTGTTAGTGTAGTTGCGAACGATTCCATCTGGAAGGGTGTAGGTCTTCGTTGAAACAAAGTCGTCCCTAACCATCCTGACCAATTCATTCCTGATAGCGAGTGTCATATTCATATAAACGCCTTGTTAATGTCTAATCTACTGAGGGAATAAGCTATCCGTTTCTTTAAAGCTGTCGCCTCTTTCTGCACGGGGTGCTTTGCTCTCATGGGACTTTGCTTAACGCGCATAACATGAACAAAAGAATAACGGCGCAACTTCCTTTTCGGTGTTACCTTGACGAGATTTTTGAAAGTTAGCGACTCTGCTATTTTCGGGGTAATTACAACGCCCCCTTTACTTCCATACTCAAGTGCTCCAATAACGGCTCTAGCCTGTTCGTGCAATGTGGAATACTTATTCTTAACGGAAAAACCAAATCTTCCTGCTGCTGTGCCAAACAGGTGCGCTTTCCACCCTTCGGCTACATGGTCGGGGACGATACGCAGCCAATAGTCGGACTCCAGCCGCTTCTGGTGTTTGTTTTCTTCTCTTGGATAATTTGTTTGGAGCCTAGCCTCAGTCTCATACCCCCAAACACGAAACATGTCTTTCAGAATCCCTTGAAGCCTTTTGGGGAAATTATTCATCGAAGCCATCAGCTTCGTTACATCTCGTTCTTGAATCCTAACCTTAATATCCCCGCGATTGCCCATAAAATTTAAGCAACGGAGATACTGATAGCAGCGTTGCCTACTCCTGATAAGTTGCTTGCGGTAATCGTAGCTGCTGTAACTCCTGCTACAGTAGGTGTTCCGCTCAAAATGCCCGTATTTAGGTCAAAAACCAAGCCTACGGGAAGGGGCGAGAATGTATAAGCGGTGGGGCTATTGGAAGCGGTCACTTGGAAAGGGGTCATGGCGGCGTTTAAAGCTAGGTTTAAGCTCGCCAAGGTCGTTAAGACGGGGATTGAGTGGCTGGGGGCAATAACGGGCGTAGAAAGGGATGCAGAAAGCTCGTTAGAATATGAAACCCTATCATTGTAGGTCTTCAAAGTAGCTAAGAAGTAGTAAGTCGTCCCTGCAATGAGTCCTGTCACTTTAACCGTTTTAGTGTCGGTATTCGTAATCGCTGTCACCAAAGTAGCTGTTGAAGAAACTTGGGGTGTTCCTTCAAGTCCGTCTATGTTCCATTCCTCTCGGATGGGTGAAGTTGAAGACCACAAAGAAACGGCGTAAACTTCGGCAGATACTAAGTAAGCCCAAGTGAGCGTTACCGAAGTGGCATCAATAGCTGTAATAAACAAACTGATAGGCACAATAGGCGCAATCTTAATGGGTAAGGCTTCTGCCGCAGAGGTATTCCCTCGGCGAATGATTCGACCGACGACAATTTGCCCCGAAGGGCTACTGTCCGTGGTTGAAAGTTGATTCAAAAGTTGCTGGTAGCGTTTTTGGAGGAAGCTGACCATCTCCATATTTTTACCAAAGGGCGACCCTCTTTCATGCCCGTAACCGCCAGCGGGGTGCGTGGCTCCTTTTAGGTCTGTCGTATTGACATAAACAGAAGCTCGATTCAAACAAACGCTAATCCATGCCAGCGTAATCACCAATTCCACCTCACGCATAGGAAGCGTGGCATAAGTGTAGTTGGGGTTATGTTGCGTCATGGCATCTTGCAAGAACGCGTCCAAAGTCTCATTTGCGATGCGCTCGCTGTCTTGAACTCTGGCTTGAGAGATTAACCTCGTCCGCAATTCTTGCAAGGATGCCATATACGCAAAGGGTTTAGTTTAGGCTGAGAATAACTGCTTTTTTAGCATCAACCAAAAAATGGGCGACTTGGGCGGGAACGGTGTAGGTCGCTTGCGCCTTCATCTCATCTATTTTGAGCAAGCGGCGAATGTCATGGAAGCCGACTCTCGGTGAGCGGATGGATTCCAGCATAGTGATTCGCATATTGCCCTCCACTCTAGGAAGAACCGAATCAGGAGTCACGGTGTCGTCAATGATGGACGCTTCTGGAAGGGCGGCGGTTTCCTCAGGTAGCTGGGGGTCAAGAGCCGTAGTAGGCTCGTCTTCCGCAATGATAACTTTAGCTTTCGATTTATTAACTTTCATATTTTTACTTTCTGTGTTTTTGGGGTTTAAGTTCCGCAAAAAGTTTAGCTCTAAATAGTTTAGGGCTAAACTTCTGCGAAGGGTTGAATTTAGACGGCTTCCATCGAGTAGGTGAACACCGTAGTATTTGCCGCGTCAGGCGTAACAGTCAGGTTGATTGACTTGTTCACATCGTCTGCGACCAGTGTGGCTGCCCAAGTAGCATCATTTTCACCGCTAACAGCATCTACCGCGCCCACAAGAGCAACGGCTCCTGCCGCAGAACGACGAACGGCTACTTGAAGCATATAACTGGCGGCTTCATCAGCCGTAGTATCAACGGCTTTAACGAGGCACTTCACGAAGTAAGTGACTCCCACAGGAACTGCCAACTTAGCAATAACGGTAGCACCTGCGCCACCTGCTAAGGACTTAACGCCACTGAGCATTTTCTTAGGCTCTTCCATTTGAATAGGATTTGTTTGATTCATAAAATCTCCTTTTGTTTTGGGTTATAGCGAATAGGGCAGGAAAGTTTAAAAGCTTCCCTGCCCTAGTTAGCTAACCGTTTATTAGGCAGTTTCGACAATAACAGCGTGCGAGGACTCGATCAAGCCTGCACCGAAGATACCGTAGTAGGCGAGGGAATGTTCCCGACCGAAATCGGTAACGCCATCGTCACGGAGTTCGACAGGGAGGGTTTCACCAATACCGAGGCAATAGTCGCCCACGACAACCGCACGGTGGACATCCACACCCGCAGGAGCCGCTGCGCCCGCAACATTGTTACCTGTATCTACGGAGTCAGCAAAAATGTCGTTCGTGCCAGCGTCAATGACTTGGCATTGCGTGGTTTCCACGAAACGGACATTTTCAATGCGACCAACTTCACCGCGAAGGATGTTCTCAGGCGAAGCGTAGAGGTTCGCATTAACCCAAGCGGAGTCTTCCCGCAAGTTACGAGCTTGGTGAGGGGTAATAAACCCGATGTAAGCGTCGCCGCCAAACTTCGGCACTTTGAGGGTAGCCAAAAGTTCTTGAACATCACGGACAGCGTTGACATCGAAGGTGCTGCCCGCAGTAAGATCAGCACGAGTTCCTGCTGCGCCACCTTTCTGCGAAAACACCGAGTTGGTGCAGGTCATCAGAGCATCACGGCACATCGAATCATACTCCGTGGCATAGTGCCGACCGAGCAAGAGAGCCGTGTCGTTCATAATGTTGAGGAAGGTTGTTTTGAGCAAGAACTCACTGACTGCGACGGCGTAGCCATGTTCGCTGACTTCGATAAATACACTGGAAGTTCCCAACGCCTTTTTCGTCATCGCAACGCCTTCCGTCAAAGCACTCGACCCTGAAAGGGCAGCATACTTCAAGAAAGAAAGCTTTTTACCGGGTTTGCCTCCAAGCTCCGTTTTGATTTTACCTACGCTCGCAAAGCGAAGGATGGGCTGGGCTTGGAACAAAAGTTCTTTTGACCACACATCCAACACCGCATTAGACAGGGGGACTAAATCTCCCGCTCCTGCCACAACTGTTAATTTATTCGCCATATACTGTTACTCCTTATTTAATTTTTATTCGACTTTTGCCCCACGAGGGGACACCTTTTTAACTCTTAGCTGTTACTACGCGGAAACTGCCGCAGCAGACTCAGCTAGGAGCCTTGTCCTTTCCTTCGCGTATTCTGCATTAGTCATCTGTTTGACTCCTCCTTGCAAATTACTCGGTTGACTCAATGCCGTGGAAGGGACTGGCGGCACGCTTACACTTGGGGCGTTTGGAATTACAGTATTAGTGGAAGATGGTTGAACCGTAGCCTTAACACGCTGGAACGCGGCAATAGCTGTTTGAATAGACGCATCTATTTCAGCAGGGCTATTTCCATGCACCAACTCAGTAATCAGGACATTTTCGCCTCCTGCTTTCTGGATGGCTTCGGTTCGATAGGAACTGAGCCGTGATGTGGAAAGCTCTGCGCTCAGAGACTTCACGGTGTTGCTCAATTCCGAAAGTTGATTGGTATATTCGCCTTCAAGGGCGGCTTTAGTGCTTTTAGCTACCTCCGTAACAAGCTTGTCAACATCAACGGTCTTATCCGCTGTGATAGACGCTTTAAGAGCCTCATTGGTTTCGTTGGCTTTTTTAACAAGGTCAAGAGCTTTAAGCTCCTGATCTTTCGCCTCTTTAAACGCAAGCTCCATCTCTTCTTTAGCCGCCTTCATACGGGCAGCTTCTTGTTCGGCTTGGGAAAGCTTGTCGTGAATCTTTGTTCGTTCTTCAAGCCTAGCTTTCTCAATCGCTTCTTTAATCTGTGTCTCGTCCATAAATGAAATATCCTAAAAGGATTCCTTGTAATGTAGTTTTTGTTTTTTGTTTATGCCTGACGCACCCGCGCCAAGCTTTAGCACTAAATAATTTAGGTCTAAATTAGTTACGGCAACGATTGACCACGAGCAATCGAAGGGGAAGGATTCGCGCCGCCTTTTTCATCATAGAAAACAGGGGTGGGCGATTGAATCCCCGTCTGAGGGTCAATGGCGTTCATCTTCGTAAAGTATTCCACTTTATCAATGGCTTTCGCTCCCTGAGAGAAGGTGGCATTGTGTTCAGTTGCTTGTGCGTTATCCATAAAACTCCTTGTTAAGTTATTTATTCCTTACCTGTCTATTCTGTTTCTGGCAAGTTCTTTTTTGCACTTTTTTGAGAGAGGGCCGCTTCTACCTGTTTGTTTATGTCGGCGGCTAGTTCTGTATGAGAGTTTAGAAGCTGCTCGGAGCCGATAAAGGTCGCCCCGATATTGGGCGCAACTCCCTGTGTAGATTTCTGGTTTTCATACGCCATCAAAAGCTCTCGACTTGCGTCAGCGGCAAGCTCCAAAGTGAGCCGCCCCATATCACTGACCCCCGAAAGTTGCCTAATAGCTTCGGCTCGACTCCAAACGCCCATTTCAACTTTCTTAACCGCCAAGTCGGTTTCGGCTTGGACATCTCTTGGAAGCAGAGACTTAAAGACAAGCTCCGTAGTGCCATCAAAATCTTGTTCGCTTTCAGGAAGCACAGGAAAAACTTCAAGTAGTTTAGCTGCTTTAAGAATCAGGGTGTTTGCTTGTTGCAACGCTGCCCCATAAACCCGATGCTTTCTCGTGGTCTTCGTAATAAGCGGCAAGAACATTAGCTGCATGGCGATTCCCGAAGTGTTCGTGAAGTGGTAATCGCTAGGGTCTAACGCCACTCTTGGTATTTCTCCCAATTCCGAAATTTCTTTTTTCAAGGACTCACGCAAGTTGTAGATAGCCGCAAGGTCGGTATTTAGAGCTAAATTTTCGACTTTGCCATCTACGGGAAGGTTTGACCAAAGCCTACCTGCTCCTTTTTCCAGCGAAGAAACTTTTGCTCCAAAAATACAGGTAGTCGGTTCAGCATGGTAATCAATAATCTGGACGGTCTTGTTTGTAATAGAGTTTAAAATTGTGTTTACGCTTCCAAGCTCTTGCAAATCAGAAGACCCGAAAGGGGTATCTATGCTCACTTGGTTTGGAATATGGATAACATTCACTTCACCAAATTGATTCGGTTGTTCCCCTTGACTGTCCCGATCTAGCCAAACTTCATAAGTTTCTGGCGTGATATACAAAGTATAGAGACTATACGGGGAGCCGTCGGGCTTCTTTCCGTTCTGCGGATACTGGATCATCACGCTGGTCAGTTTGGATTGCCCAGCTACCGACTCCCAAACAGGGAAACAATAGTTCGGTTGAATAGGAGCTATAACAATCTTAGGAGGGTTACTTTTATCTTGGGTAGAAACAGACACCATTAGAAAAGCGTCCCCGTAAAGTCCCCCACTTTGCCCCAAAAGTTCTAAGAGAACGAGGTGCTTATTAGCGGCCCAAACTCGATTGAGATACGCGGCTACAGTTTCGTACCCTTTAGGACAACGAACTTCCCATCCTGCGCCTACGAGCCAATCTGTTCCTGTGGTAATCGTTTTCTTGCAGTAGTTGAAGATAACACTCAAATCTCCGTCTTCACGGATTCGGTTTTCGTTCTCTTGCGTATAGAAGCGTTTGAGCAACCGATAGCGGTTTAGGCGGGAAGCTGCGTCCTCTGTGGCAGCAGCTAGTTGACCGCTGACATCTAAGGGCGCAATTCCGTTCAAAGCTCGTTGGATTTCACTCGCCCCCGTATCCTCTTGAACGGGGCTAGATGCTACGGAAGAGAGATAGCGAGGGTAGCCGTAAGTGTCGGTCATTCCTTGAAAATCCGTCCTGCGAAAAGTTGCAATAGGTATGCTCATACTTATCTCCTATAAAAGATATTATCGTGCATGTCAATGCTGTTGGCGTAGCCCGAAGTGTTGCATCCCCATAGAGCTAGAGCCGAAGCGTCTGGAAAATCATCATGGCAATCTTTTTCTGGTGGGTGGCAAACTACCATATTCCCGTTCCGATAGGTCTTGGTCAAGTCCAACATCTGACCAACAAACTTGCGATATTCTTTTGTCTGCCTCGATGCCTCTCCGCACGGAAAAGTCACCCGATGCCCACAAAGGTCGCTGTAATAGCTTTTATACAAATCTGATTTTGACTTTGCTTGGAAGGTGAAGCCTTCCACAAGAACGCCGCGAGGTTTGTAAAAAGCATCTAAGCGATCATTCATGGGTGTCCCGCAACTGTTCGCATCGTTGACTATTTTAGCGAGTTGCGGGAACTTAGAAAGATACTCCACGATAGACCAGAATTGAGCTTCGTAGTTGTCGCCCATAAGCTCCATAAAGCCTACGATGTGCTTTTTGAAAGTCTGGTATTCTATTTGAACGCCGTGACGGTTATAGGTTCCTCGCTCCTGTGGATGATTCCAATTAACAGCGGCAAGACAAACGACGGTGCTGTCGTGCGATTTGCCCCAATCAATTCCAGCCACTAAGGAGTAACCTCCCAAAGCGTTTCGATGCCCGTCAGGATACAGGTAGGAGAAGGCTCCTGCTTTACAGGCGGTGGAAACATTAAACAACTGCTCTTGAGTAACAAACATCCCTCGTTCAAAGATCCAAATACAATTATGCACGACAAACGCTGTTGTTGAGAAGCTCTGATCCTTATCCACTGTGATGTCACAGACCTCGCCGATATAGGGGCGGCGACTTATTCTCTTTATGCGACGAAACAAATAACCTTTTGAAAGATAGCTGGAAGCTCGTTTCGTATTATGCTTATCAAAAATATCTTGAGAGGCTAACCCATAAACATAAAGACAGTATAACCGACTCTCTTTTATTTGTCGTCCGTTTATGACAGAGCGTGCGTTAACTCCTTCATGAAAAGAAGATGCTATCTTAAACCCGCTAAGGATAACCCCTATCTGCTCAAGCAAAGCTCGACTCGCTGACCCCGCCGAAGCTACCCAACGCTTTTTACCAGAACGAGAGTAGCAACCGTCTCCTTCAAAGTAAGCGCGAATAAACGCCCGAAGAAAATCTTTTGGGGCATTTAAAAACCAAGAAGGAAGTTTTTTGTTTTTTGCTAAATGTCCAAATTGAAGGGTTAGCCAGCGATTTAAATGGGCGCAATTTACTGTGACTGACAACGAAGTAGGGAGGTAGCGTAAGCGAGCTTCTACTCCGAAAAAGGAACGAAGGAGTTGCCGTATTCGCTGGGCTTCTTGTTTCTCTTTTTTATTTAGAAAAAAGCTAACATTCGATTTATTCTGCTGATTTGAACATCCTTCTGCGATATACCAGCCTAAGAGTTCTCCCAAATCGGCACTTAGCAGAAGCGTTGACGGAAGACAAAAGCCTCCCTTAGTCTTTCGGGATTGAACTTCGACAATGCTAACCTTCTCTGAAAGTTCAAAACATGGGTATAAAAGGATGTCGTCTTTTCTAAGCGCGTCAGCACGAACCCAGCCACGCCCTGTCAGAGATTCATGGTCGTGAGTAAGTTCTACGGAGTCGCTATGCCCTAAAAGGTCTATTTTATAGATAGGTTGTCTCCACTTTTTCTTAGCCCCGTAAGTAACAGGTCTAAAATTACCTGTGTGTCCTAGCACAAAGTCCGTCGTCGTGATCTCCCTTAACTTTTTAGAACTTCCGTCCAATGTAGTAATCCGCGAGTCGGGCAACAAACAGCCGTAGGAAGTCAAGAACTCGTCTGAGTCTTCGCCTAAGCGTATCTTTTCCTTGGCGATATAATCTCGGTAGAGAGAGTTGTAATTTTGACAAATGGAATAGGGATAAACAAAAGAGTTTTGCTTGCCTGTCACGAGTTGCGACCTTTGGGCAATTTTTAAAGCGGAATAAAACTCACACTTTTTACCTGTGGCGGTTCCGATCATAACAAAACAGCCTTTGGTGGACGCAATCATCGGGCGCAAACTTTTACGAATTTTCAAGTCACTAATATCCTGCGCTTCTTCTGCTACAAGTAAGTCGTGGGTCGCTCCTTCAATCTTGGACTGCTCGGATGCAGACTCGCAAAGAATCCTAGAATTATTGGAGAGCTTAACGGAGTTACCGTTACTGACTTCTTGGGTGAGCTTGATTTCTTTTAACACCTGCTTGGCTGAGTCTGTTGCAAAAATTGTTTTGATACGGTCAAACATAATTTGCGCTTGCGCTCGCCGAGGGGCGTAGATACCCACTTTAAATCCAAAACGAAAGCCGCGATAGACTCCGTTATCATCGGTGATGTTTAGATGCCAAGAGTCGGGATACTTCTTCGCCAAGTAAGGGAGCATCACACAAAGGGCGGCGATGATAGCTCCGAGTGCTTCGGTGTTATGCGTAACAGTGAAGTCTCCTAACATGAAGCGACGGTTTTTACCCGAGAGGGTGAAGCCGTAGTACTTACCTACACCTTTCGGGACAATTTTAATTCCGTAGCTTAACGGGTTTTCTCTAACAGCTTGCTTCTTGGCTTTTTTGCGTCTTACGACAACGGGAATCGTTGAAATGTCTCCGTAGATATAACAGCGGTAAGCTTCGCCTTCTACGCCTGTCTGACACTTCGTTTTTCGGGGATAGTGATATGCCCTAAAGCCTAAAGACCTAGCCAAAAAAACAATGTCATCGGCTAACCGTTTTGAAGTTTGGCAAATCTCATAAGTCGTCTGAGTATGTTTGTTCAGTGAGCCGTCTGAGTCAATCAAACCCGCTAAGAGTTCGAGCCTGACTTTTCTTGAATTGGTAAAATAAGCTCGTGGAATATGCTTGTTCGTCTTTAACCGAAGAGCTTTTAGGCGAAGGTTTAAGTCAGTTCCAACAATGTTGTAACCGTAACAGGTAGGTTCTTCATAAACCGAAACATCGCCACCTAGTTTAATTGCATATTTGTAAATGCGAAGCAAAACTTCGGGGTCTTTATTATAGATAGCAGGGGAGCGGCTATTTCCGTCTCCTAACCATAAACCGAGCCAGTAAGGGTCTATCGGGACTTCTTTCTCTGGAAAATCAAAAGTGCCTCGATAACCTAAAAGGTGACTCGTTTTTATACGAGAGTCTTTTAAGACATCTTTTACGCAGATGTCCTCTACTCTACTTGGGGCATCTCGCTTTGTTGCTAAGAGAGACAAAATATGAGACTCGTTGACGGTATAACTGTCTCCATATTTAGTCCTTGGGCGAATCTCATACATCTTTTCAGAACCAGACGCTAGAGAAGTCACGGTTCTCGGAGTCCCATCATCTCCCATAACGCGATCGCCCATTTTAATCTTTTCTACGGAGCGCACCGTAGTATCTGCCATCATCACTTGGGTTCCTTCGGCTAAACACTTTCCGAACTGGCGTGAGATGAGGGAACAGACAACTTCGCCTTCATGTTCTAAGACCGCTTCGGCGATGCGATAGCATACCTTGACTTGGGGAGGGTATAGCTTCTTTTGGGCAATCGTTTGGGCAAGCGTGACAATGCTCAAAACGAGCTTCTTTAGGTCTAGCTGCTTGGCAGGGTCGTTAATGGAGGCATTTAGGACTCGTTTAGACGATACCTGTGGTTTTTGGACAAGTTGACTCATAAAAAGGATTAAAGCGGCTTAAAGCGGCGTTTAAGCGGCTTTAAAACGACAATGTTCGTGTAGGTTTAAGTGATAGAAGCAAAAGAAAGAGCTAAAATAATTTAGCTCTAAATTATCCTTTAGATAGACTCGCCGCCCATCGGAATCACAACGGCGTTCTTAAAGAAGCCTGTGATGGCAAGGCGAGCGGATTCGACACCTAAATCGAAGTCGGGCTTTAGCTGTTCGGAAGCCTCCAGCGGTTTAGGGGAAGGTAGCGTGCCATTTTCGGCTCCACTACCTCGCGTGATATAATCGGGGGTTACAGTTGCAATTTTCATTAGGGTTTCTCCTTTGCTTGTTGAATGTTCTTTTTACCTTGGGCAGTCATAGCTGTCTTACCGTGTAAAGTTTTGCGGGTCACAATGGCGGCTTCTTTGCCGCTAGGAGTCAGGGAGGCTGCGGGGTGCAGCTTCGCCGCTTGTTCGGCTTCTTTTTGTTTGGCTTCTTCTAAGCTTTCACGAACGACTTTTTCCGTCTCAAAATAAAGACGGGTGTATTCTTTAAAAGCATCCTCTGGCGAAGTGCTAGGTTGTAGGGTGTTGCTCATGTATTTTCTTTTCCAGCGAAACGATAACCGACTCTTGGGAAGAAAGCAAACTCTTTTGAAAGTCGTTAAGCAAATCAGTATCAGTAGGAGGGAGTTCGATCCCGTTGTAAGTTCGATTCTGCTTCTCCGTGTCTAGCTCTGCGGAAGATATAACGGAGGCTTCTACTTCAACCGCTTCTTCTACGGCGTTCTTCGTGTCATCTTGAAGGGCTACCAAACTTCCAAAAATTTTTCCAATAATGGAGTTGTCATCGGTTTCTAGTTCCAAAATGTTTTCGGTGGACTCGCTCATTTTGTCATGGAGGCTCGTTAGCTGGGCGAACGCCAAGTTCAAAGACTCGCTGAGTTCGGGGCTTGGGGGCGCACCTGTCAAAGTCTCCATCATCATAGACAAATGCGCTCGGCGCATATTAGCCGACAAAAGTTCCTTCATGTAGTGAAGGAGGTCGTCCGTGGTGTCTATCTTATGGGAGTTTAAGAAAGGGAGGAAGGCGCACTCATACCCTGCCTTAAACTGAGGGCAAGCCGAAGAGAAAGAACAAAGGTTGCATTGCAAGCAAGGCATCTTTGGGGAATAGAATTTTCGCATCGCCCGAATTTTTTTCATGTATTCGGGGTCAGGGGGATTAAGCCTGTTATGAATCCCTGTCGAAGTCCCTGCCTTGTTCAAGGCGGGATTATAATCAGCAGAACGGGGGTCGTTTAAGGCAAGCCGCTTTTCGGGCTTAACGGGAATCGCCCCTTGTTTGCGGGCGTGGTGAATGACTAGCTTATTACGCTTCTTAGGGGAAGCTCCGCTAGGCTGGAATGGGCGTTTTGTAATTTTCAGTTTCATACCGCCGAAGCTATACGCCTAAATAGCCTCGGCGGTCAAGTCGAATTTTGTCTAGTAAGGAGCCTCGTCTTCATCGTCATCTTGAGGATAGCGAGCCTTTTCTGTGGCCAAGTAATCAGAAGACTCTTTGGAGATATAGTCAACCAGAGCCTCTAACAACCAGTTATAAACCTCATCAGTTGTATGAGTGGAGACGGTTGACGGGTTATTTCTCCTAGGAAATTTAGGGGCGGCTTCTTGAATACTAACTTCCCCGACTAACTCTTGGAGGCTAGTTCCTGTGTTGGTTCGGATAAAATAGAAGGTCGAGAGCATCAAAGCGTCCTTGTCGCCTTGAGCGAACATAATATCTTGTTCATCTTTTGGCATGTTGCACCGCTCGGCTAAGTATCGGGAAATTGCCTCAAAATAACAGGCGGAGCTTCCTCTGTCGCTTAACCAGTCTATTACTTCTTGTTCGGTAGGTGCTGTATTCATTTTTTATTTCTCCTTGTTTATTTAACGACAACTAAGATTTCCTCTACTTTGGTGATGTTTGAGCTAATCGTGAAATGACTTTTTGCTTTTTCTTTAAGCCACTGCAATGAATCTTTTTTATGCTTCACTGAGTCTAAATTAACTAAGCAAAAGTCGAAGCCTTTCTTCATCTGGTTCCCTGCTTGAGCGGCTACAGAAAGTGCGTTGTGGATTTGTAGCTTTTCTTTGTCGGGAATAACCGCCTCACAGTCCGTAAGCACAAGAAGCTCGGCGTAAGTCAAGTCATCCGTAGCCTCTAAAATATCCTTAGCTGCTGCGATCATAGCTAGACCTAAAAATGTGGAGCATCCGTTAAAGGCAGTATATGTTATTTGCTTTCTAAGGAGTTCGTATTCCCCTTTTTTCTTGGCATAAGCCATCTCTGAAACACGACTGTCAAAGGTGCGAAGATAAACAAGCGTCTCTACCTCTTCGCAACGGTGCAAAAGCGCCTTAATTAAGATTCTAGCAAACTGTGATCTGTTTAGGAGGTTAAGCCACGAAAGACTACCACCCGCTGCAAGAGGGCTTCCCATTGACGCAGAAGTATCAAGCAAAATGTAAAGAAGCTTCTGTTTTTGTTCGGGTTTCATCTGCTGTTCAACAACCAAACTTTTAGAGGCAAACTTGTGCTCTACAAGTTCTTTAGGCAGCGCCAACTGGCTCGAAAGCATCTTGGGCAAATCGCTGGCAGAAGATATAAAGTTCTGCTCGGAGTCCTCTGCAACTTCTATAGTCTTTTCTAAAAGGATGGTCGGGGCTTTCCCTAAAGCGTGAGCAAGCTCTTTCCCTAGATCAAAGATGGCCCATTGCTGCTTTGTTAGTTCCTTAACAAAATTTTCCATCGCGGTGAAAGACGCATTAGCTGCCATGCGTAAGCGGCCAAACGCTGATGCACCCGATCCTGAGAGCTGCTTCATGTCGGATTCCTCTTCGGAAAGAACAACTTCTTCTAAAAGTCCGTAATCGGGAGAGTTCGCATAGCTCTCTAGTTGAAGAAGCATCTCGTCAAGCAGCCTGTTATTCTGATCTAACCAAACATCTTTATCTAAGGCAGCAGTAGGTTTGTTTGGACAGTCTGGATGAGTAAGCTTCGCGCTATCCTCGAACAAAACTAACTTATCAACTGACTTGGCGAGAATTGCAGAAAACTGTGTCCCGAAAGAACAGGCAGCTAAAAGCTTGCAGTCGGCACATAGGTTTTCTCTCCGCTTACAAGAAAGCTCTAAGAGCAAAAGGAGATAAACGCTTAAACCTTTTAATGGGTCGTCATAAAAGGCAACGGCAGCGGCCATAAAGGTTTTACCGCAAGCGGTTCGCAACGCACTAGCCCGTTTCAAATAAGCCCAACGGACTAAAGAGCTTTTAACGCTCGCCCATTTTTCTTTAAGGGCAAGGGCGGCGACTTTGGTTTCAATCTCTTGGTCGTTAGGAATCTGGCTTAGACTACCTCGGGCAACCATCAAAGCATATAGGTCTTCTATCCAGTCCATATCAGCCGACTTGCCGTAGCTGGCGGCTAAGTCTTCTAAGCTTTTTCGGGTGTCAGGTAACAGTTTGAAGTTAATCAATCTCATTTTGGTTTTTCCTTTTTTGTTTTATTAGTTTAGGTCTAAATTATTTAGCTGGCGGGAATCGCAGGAACGGCAGGAGATACTGCTCCACACATCGCTAAGATATCGATTAAGCGATTAAGCATGTGGCCTCGCTTGTTCATCCCATTAGGCGTAACGGCATTAAAGCTGAGAATCTCATCTCTAAGTTCTTGCGAAACTTCCATAAGAAGTTGCTTTGCCGAGCTACTAAGAGAGCTATCGCATCGCCTATAAATAGATAGCACTTCTTGTTCAAAGGCAGAAAGCTTAGTGTTCTCCTCTCTCTCTGTAATATAAGAACCTACGAGAGTCGAATAAGTTGTTCCTGCGAGCATATCTAGTTTAGATCGCTGCGTGGTCGAGTAAGGCAACATTTTGCTAAAGACTACCAGATGCTCTGGTGATGCAATCGAGGCTCCTTCTAAGAAGGCGATGGCTTTGATCCCTTTTACAATCTGGCAAAGCCGTCTGTCTGAAATATAAGTGTCGGGGTCTTTACTCGCAAACATCTCCGACATTTCAACGAGGAGGGTTAAAGTTTCCTCCTCTATGGGAAGAGCTGCAACTTTCTCTTGCAAGATAACCAAGTCAGCATACGCCATCGTGTGCTTTCGTGCGCTCGTCTGGTCGGTCTGGCGAATTAACATACTGATCTTATCTGTTCGCCCCAAGGGACTCATTTCGTCCCAAAAAAGCCAGCGGTCATGGAAAGCATCTAGCTGGGCGTTTTGGGTGGTGATAAAGTTGGTGGTTCCAATCGCGGTCTGTAAGGGGCAGATATACTTAATTCCCCCGTTAATGACTTCACGCTCGTTCAATATACCCAACAAAGTAGGCAGGAGCATATCGGCGGCGCGATACACTTCATCCAAGAAAACGAAGTGGGCAGTAGGGAGCATCCCTTTTGTGTTGTTCTCCCAAATAGCTTCTTCTTGGTATTTTTTAAGATTTAGGGGGCCGAAAAGTTCTTCTGCTTGGGTGCTTTTAGATAGTTGCTTCTTATAAAAACATGCCCCTCGAAAGGAGGCAAAAACTTCACTAGCAAGAAAGGACTTAGCTAGTCCGTGCTTGCCTGAGAGCATGACATGTTCTTTGATAAGCAAGGCGAGCTTAACTTTGTGCAAGGCAGAACTGTGGCCTATAACACGACGCTCCATGCTGTCAAAAAGCTCGCAGTAATCGTCTCGGAGTTCCTCGGTAGTATCTGCAATGGTCACTTTTCTTTTCTTAGGCATAAATAATTTAGAGCTAAATTTTTAATAAAAAAGGCGAGGTTGGTTGTCCCTCGCCTTACACTTCAAATGGGGTTCAGTTTATTTCTTCGCCGCTTTGTAAGGGGCGAAGGTATCCGTGTCGCTGTCATACTTGAAGGTCTTGTCTGTCACCAAGCACTTGCCTAGCGCATCAGACACGCCCTTGACTTTGACTTCATCGAGTTCAAGACCGCAGCAGAAGCCGCTGCCATCTTTGATATAAGGAACGCCCCACTCGATAAGCTCGCCGTCATCGTTTTTCAAGAGCTTTTCGAGTTTCGCGTAAGCTGACTTAACCGCTTTGCTTGAGGAGGCGTCAAACTCGATTGCTTCATCTGCAACTTCGTTGTAGGCGTTGAGTCTTTCGAGTTTATCCTCCTCAGAAACTTCTTCCACAGAATCATCATCATCGTCCTCGACTGTTGCAGCGGCCTTCTTTGACTTCTTGGCTTTTTCAGGAACTTCGTCCTCTGCTGGTGTAGTCAAGTAGGTAGCAACTTCTGCTATGGTTTCTTCCGCATCTTTCGAGGGTGTCAGCCCGATGGACAAAGCGAGCATCTTGATTGCCCGTGGGGTCACTGTGTCATCAGCTACCACTTTCTGCGCCGTGGTGAGCAAGCCACGCAAGTCCTCTTCTTCGAGACTGTCCGTTGGAATACGAACGGCGTTGGCAAGGGTAGTAAGCTCTTCCATCGTCATGTCGTCAATTTTGGCCTCAGCAAGGCTAACTTCGTCTGCTCCTTGGGTAGAGGCAGAACCTCCAGAAGATTCAAGAACTTCCAGCAGGGCTTCCTTGAGTGCATCAATCGCGTTTTCTAATTTCGTCAGGTCTTTCATTTTGCAATTTCCTTTTCTGTTTTGGTTTAATACAACACGCTTACCTGCGTCAAAGCTGCCACTCGGTAGCTCAACTTAGTATTTGTGCGGTAAAATCATTTTAGTTAAATAATAAATCCGTGCAAGGATTACCTCTAACTATTTATCGCCGAATAACTTAGGCACGCTGCCAAAAGATTTATTCGCTAAAATCTGTTTGCGGGCATCCAAATAAGCTCTGGCGGCTCCGTCTGCGCTCTTAAAAGTTCCTAAATAGTGGAGTTTGTTCCTAAACTTGAGCAAAGCATACCAATGTAAAGTAGAGCGGTTGAAATAAACGCCCTTTCTTTTGCGCCCTTTGAACACTTTTCTGGTCGCGCCGTCGAAAGAGCGGTCGTAAGGGCGCAGATTAACTAGGCGCATGTCGAAGCGGTCGCCGTTTTCAAAGAATACTTCGTCCCAAGGCTTCTTAGCTAATTTTGTTGCAATATACTTGTGCATCAGCCACCGCTTTCCTTTAACACTCCCGCGTATCAGGCGCATGGAAGGGAGCCATCGCCAGCCTATCTTGTTTAACAAATTCCTCCATTTTCTATCCACCAAGACGGGCTTGGGTGCATTAGTCGGCAGAATCGTAGGAGCCGAATACTTTTTAATCTTCATCGTCGTCTTCCGTTACAACAACTACTTTCTTAGCTACGCTGCGCCCAATGTTACCGCAATCAGCGGAAGAAAGCTTAACGCGCCCGTCTTCTTCTTTCAGCGGTTTTTCAGCTACCTGGTTGAACATAGCACTACACACGATGTAAATATCGTCGCTGATAAACTCAAAGCACTCCGTGGGGCGCACCGAGTCTTTTGCTGCGAATGTAATTTCAACTGCCGAAACATCATACGCTTCCAAGATAGCAACGATTTTGTCGAGGTAAGCTGCGCTTATCCAGCAAGGGTCTGCTTGTCCGTCTTCTAATGAGAATAGATTAACTTTGCCATCTATTCTCTTCATCTTGGTCAAGAAAGCTACAGGCTTCTTGACTACAATCCGTTCGCCGCCCGAATGATTATACTTCTCATAACGCTCTTCCCCAAAGTAAGGAGACACCACATTATGCAAAGCTCGCAAGCTACTCCCGAGTAACGGGGTGGGGAACTTATACACCGTGTGCGGCTTGGTTAGAATACCCCACTCGTCCCTAATACAGCGGATGCCGCCGCCGAGCTTCGGCGTAACTTCGGTCTGGACGAGCAAACAAGAGTCTGTCCAAACTAAAGTGTGCTCGCCGAACACAAATAAGTAATCGCTCACCGCCCACTGGCAGTAGCGCGTTTGTTTTTCGAGGGAGTGGATATGCCCCGAAGCAACAAGCTCCAGCAGCTTAGTAACTTCGCTAGGAATTTTAGGAGCTTTTGGCTCCTGAGATAATTTAGGTCTAAATAATTTCATCGCGCTACCTCCGTTGATTTCCACGAATTATCGTCGCCAGGGTTTTCTGAGTATTCTTTCATATCCGAAGCCTTAAACTCTCCGATTTCTCTATCCTCGTCCATGCTTAGCAAAGCCGCGTAGATAAAATCGTCGCCGCTTTGAGAGATACCGATGACTAACCTAGCGGGCCCGTCTTTTATATTGCGAACCCATTTCCCTGCTAATTCTTTCGCAGTCATCTTCCGAGTAGGAGAGACATAAGGCTGATAATAGGGCATCCGATAAAAAGGAGCCGACTTATCTGTTTTAGAGGCTGTCCTAAACCCCTCTACGGTCGTGCATAAACAGTCGCCCGTTTCACACTGACCAAGGAACACTTGCAAAACCCAATCCTCCGCAGGGGCAGTAGGGGATAAAGCGCAAAGAATCAAATCGCCGAACTTATATTCTGGTGTTTCCATAATCAGCAAGCCTCCCAAGTGAATAGTGAACTGAATGACTTAACCCGAGGGTTCTCGCGCTTAATAGAAGGTGCAAAAGGGCAAGCGAGCTTGGGAATGATATAGTCGGCCATGGCTTGAATAAGCCTAGGTCTTATGCCATCCAGTTGCGCCGCAATAAACTTCTTGCGGGCTTCTGCTTGTTCCAAATGCGAAAGCTCTTCATCATCTACATCTACCACGATTCGCTTTTTGTCCTTATTAGGTGCGTCTTCCTCCTTAGCAACTACCGAAGGGGCAGCTACCGAAGGAAGTAAAGGCGCGGGGTTATAATGCTTCGCTTCTGGAAGCCCACAATGTTTGCATACTTTTGCCATATTGATACTCCTTTTTAGGTTTTTACCAAGTTTTACCGAAATTCTTCTGTTGCACGAAATTCTTCTGTTGCACGAAATTCTTCTATTCCAAAATTCTGCGTTGGGTCAACGCGGTCTAGCTCCAAGCAGCCGCCCGTATCGGCTTCGTAAATAATCCATGTGCGACCGTCTGGTGCAGTCACCTGCTTGACTCGATTGATAAACGCCGAAGAGTCGAGGACTTCAACTTTCCATCCAGCAGGAGGGACACCACCTTCGGGAAGGCGGGCAAGCTGGGCAAGGAGAATAGGGACAACAATGCCAATCAACAAGCAGCCCAAAATAAGGTAAACTTTGTAGTGCTCACAAAAATAGTCCGCTAATAACGCTACCTTCAAACTCAATAGTTCTTTCATAACTGTGATTTCCTTTATTAATATTCCTTTTTTCAAAACTAACGGCAGCCCTTGAAGAAGGAACGATACAAAACTTCAAGGGGCTGCCGCCCCCGCCGCTGCCACTCGGCAGTCGTAGGAAATGGTTTAAACTGAACGCTCGCTCTTTTTGGCTTGCTGTTTCAAATAAATCTCACGCTTAATCACTTTAGCCGCCGCGTCATAGGCAGTCAAAGCCGATTTAAGCTCCACCAAAGTTACGGGTGGGTGGCTATACTGACCCATCTCGATTAAAAGTAAGTAGTTAGAGGCAGTATTCACGGCAACTGCCTGCTGCTTCTTGGTCATCTGCTGATAAGTTCTCATCGTTGGCTCCTTTTTAGTTGTTACGATACTATGATTGTCAACGCACTCATTATAGCAACACCAACTTGGTAGCACAAGTTAATAATGATGCCAAGTAAAAAGAATTTTAAACCAGCGAAAATATGGAATTTAGGTCTAAATTATCAAAAGGGTGTGCCTATCAGGGGCGGTTTAATGGAGCTAGGAGGGGGCTAGGAGCTACCTAACAGTCTTGGGAGTCACTTGGTGGGCTTAGCCAAGTTTTAAGGGCTTGCACCAACACGGCAACACAAGTTAGTAGGTTGCACTACCATGTCAGAACAAGTTAATACTTTCGGGAGTGCAAAGGGAGAAGTCGCTTACCGTTGTTCCAGTGGTAATACAAGTTAATACCTTCATGGATGCAAAGTGAAACGATCGCTTACCTCTGTTTCGGTGGCAATACAAGTTAATAATAAATTGCTCGAAACTGGAAAGTCGCTTGCCCACTGTCAGGACAAGTTAATACTAAAAGGGAGCAAACTGGAATGTCGCTTGCCACGGCATATAGCCTGTCTGGACAAAAAGAAGATAGCCCATATTGTCATGGGCTATCTTTGTTAAGGTTTATCTGATTAGATGAACCAAAGTTCCGCTTCCTCTACGCACTTGAGAAGTGCGTGGTTGCGGGCGTTGGCCGTCTCTGCGGCTACGCACGCCGCTTTGTGCGCCCATGTGGCGCAGTTCAAATAGACCGTCAAAACCCATGTTTGATTGTCCACTACACTATCCCCTAACAAGAGAACAGGATTGGCCCCTATCGCGCTTGACAAGGGAAACTCGTATGCCGAATAAGCTGACTCTAATCGTTCGATGGCGGGCGGATTAGTGGCGAAAGAAGTCAATCCCTTGACCTCGCTCCACAGCATACTCACGCTATACGGTTTTCCCTGTTCCAAAACCATTTTCTGCAATGGTTGACGATAAGCGGGTTTTCCCTTTTTCGGTTTTCTTCCGTCACCGCCATCCCTTGCCAACAACCAATCGCCGCCCATGCCAAGAAGCATAGGCTCGTTTTGATATTCCAAACCGTCTGGCAAGGTGAATGTCGCCACTTTTTTTGTCGTTCTTTTCATTTTCTCTATTCCTTTTTTGAGGGGATATTCGCGTTTTGCCTTTTCCCTCGACACCTTCACACTATCACCGCCCAAAACAGATTGCAACATATTTTTTTAATTATTTTACGATTGTTTGTAAAGCGTTGCAATTCAACGCATTACATATGCAATTTTTTTCTGTTTTTTCTGTTTTTTGGGAAAAGATTTTCCGTTTTTTGGGCATTTTTTTGGGCATTTTTTGGGCATCTTCCTGGTCTTTTTTTGGGTCTTTTTTGGGTCAAAAAAATTCAGTAGCCAAGTCCACTATACGGGTGAGCGCACAATTTAATCCAAACGATTATTAACTTGTCCTGACAGATTCGGTAGGAACGCCTATGTATTTAGCTAAACCTGCGAGCTAAATGGCGCATACCTTTTTAGCTAAACCAGCGAGCGACTCCAATCTTACCACCCCTACTAAGTCTAAACTAAACACCCACTTCCTACTAGGCCAGCCCTACTGGCTCATCTAAGCCCCTTCTTAGCTAAACCTGCGCCCGCCCTAG
>Ga0316607_1000047_pt1 | contig 44334 bp, 37 predicted proteins | sample MIS2016062E_MG_FD_207674 | JGI IMG/M metagenome (GOLD analysis project Ga0316607, IMG submission 207674) | Microbial mat bacterial communities from Middle Island sinkhole, Lake Huron, Michigan, United States - MIS.2016.062E | ecosystem: Environmental > Aquatic > Freshwater > Lake > Sediment...
GAAGCTTTAAGTTCAATCTTTTCGCGCAGCCGATGAACACAGACATCAACTAAATTGGCTTCGCCCAAATGCTCATAGCCCCAAACTTCCCTAAAGAGCGTTTCGCGGTCAAAAACTTGGCCCGCATTGGCGGATAGAAAGAAAAGTAACCCAAACTCAATGGGCGTGAGGCAGACCTCTTGCTCTCGCACCGTAACGATGTGGTGGGGCTGATCCAGCATTAAGTTTTTCAACTGTACTACGGTGGGGGCCATCTGTCGCCGATAACCTTCCACGCGGCGCAAAATGGCCCCAATGCGGGCATTTAAGATTTCGTTGCGAAACGGCTTGGTAATGTAATCGTCGGCCCCAAGATCAAAGCCATGCACGATGTCTTCGGGGCCACTGCGGGCCGTCAAAATCACAATTGGCACATCGCTGCATTCCCGAATCCGCCGACACGCTTGAAACCCATCAATGAAAGGCATGGTTACATCAAGCAAAATCAGATCAAAAGGCTGTTTTTCAAAAGCCTTCATCGCTTCTAGCCCATCTTTGACCAAGACCGTTTCATAGAGATAGCGCGAATCGTGCAAAGTCTTGGCGATGAGTTGCAAGATGCTAGGGTCATCATCGGCCACGAGAATCCGACGGGGGATCGGCTTTTCTTTTTCTTCTTTGGCGGGGCGTTTGAAAAAGGCCATAAGGGACAACCTTGGCTAAAGGCTCATTAAACCGCTTCGTTGAGACAACGTCGAAAATCAGTGCGTTCACGCGGCACTAAAATCGGGAGGCCGCGCCCAAAAACCACTTCAGAGTTGATGATACAGCGCCCAATATGCTCTTGTGAAGGAACTTCATACATTACAGATAAAAGCACTTCCTCAACAATCGTGCGTAAAGCACGAGCGCCTGTCTTGACGAGCATTGCGCGTTCAGCAATGGCCTCTAAACCATCATTCGTAATCTCAAGCTCAACATGATCAAGGGCCAACATGCGCTTATATTGCTTGATCAAGGCATTGCGCGGTTCAGTTAAGATCGTAAGCATGGCTTCTTTGTCCAAAGGCGCTAAAGTCGCAACTACGGGCAAACGGCCAATAAATTCAGGAATAAAGCCATAGTGAAGCAAGTCGTCGGGCGTTACTTGGGCAAAGAAAGCCTTGCGTTCTTCTTCGCGGCTAATAACGCCGGCTTTCTGGCCCGCGTCCCGAAACCCAATCAGGCCTTTAGGGCCCACACGCTGCCCGATGATCTTTTCTAAACCCTCAAAAGCTCCGCCGCAAATAAAGAGAACATTGGCAGTATCGAAAGCAATATACTCTTGTTGCGGATGTTTGCGGCCTGGCAAGGGCGGCACATGCGCGATGCCCCCTTCCAGGATTTTGAGCAAGGCTTGTTGCACGCCTTCGCCCGAAACGTCGCGGGTGATCGAGGGATTATCCGTTTTACGCGTAATCTTATCTATTTCATCAATATAGATAATCCCCGTCTGGGCGCGTTCAAGATCGCCATCCGCCGCTTGAATGAGGCGCAAAAGGATATTTTCGACATCTTCGCCCACATAGCCCGCTTCAGTTAAGGCAGTAGCATCGGCAATCGCAAAGGGGACATCTAAAATGCGAGCTAAGGTCTGGGCGAGGAGCGTTTTCCCGCTGCCTGTGGGGCCAATTAAGAGGATGTTGCTTTTGCCGATTTCAACTTCTTCGTCAGCATTCGCTTTGGCTCGCAGCCGAATCCGCTTATAGTGATTGTAGACCGCCACCGAAAGGGCAATTTTGGCGCGGTCTTGGCCCACCACGTAATGGTCAAGTTTTTCGCGTAAGCGCCGAGGTGGTGGGAGACGGGAAGGACTCGGTGGGGCTGAATGACGCGGGGCAGACACTTGCTGGACGGTTTCCTCGGCGATAATCGCACTGCAAAGAGCCACACATTCATCGCAGATAAAGACGGTTCCTGGGCCAGCGATTAGGCGGCGCACCTCTTCCTGTCCCCGCCCACAAAACGAACAAATGTAGGCTCCGCGACTGTTACTGTTACTTCGAGAGCGAGTCATCGTAACCTGTACTTTCTATGTGCTTAAACCTACGAATGACTACTTCGCCCACCCATTTAAGGTGGAGCTGCTTGGGGCAAGCCCCTGGCTGGGTAGTCCCCCAGCCAGAATGGTTTAACAGAGCATTGAGATCCCGCTTCAAACAGGCGAGGCAACTGGGCCCCAGCTTATTTTGCTCTTCCGACGGAGCCTTTTCCCCTTTTGGCCTTAGAAACTAGGTTTAGAAGTCTGCGCCAAATCTTCTTTATTCAAAATCTCATCAATAATGCCATATTCTTTGGCCTGAACGGGAGTCATAAAGAGGTCGCGGTCAAAGTCTTTGGCAATCCGCTCCATCGGTTGGCCAGTGTCGCGGGACAATAAATCCCGAATCAATTGTTGCTCGCGCAACAGTTCGCGGGCCATAATCTCAACATCGGGGGCATAACCGCGAGCGCCCCCACCCGCAGGGTGCATGTGAATGGTGGAGTGAGGCAAACTATAGCGTTTGCCTCGCGCTCCGCCCGCCAAAATGGGGGTCGCCATGCTGCCCGCCATCCCTACACAATAGGTAGCTACATCAGGGCGAATGGCCCGCATCGTGTCATAGATCGCCAGCCCCGCCGTAATGGAACCGCCAGGGCTATGAATGTAAAGGTTAATGTCCCTTTCAGGGTCTTCGTGTTCCAAAAAGAGCAGCTGGGCCACGATCAAATTGGCAATTTGGTCTTCAATCGGTGTGCCAAGCAGAATAATCCGCTCTTTAAGAAGGCGCGAAAAGATGTCAAAGGCCCGTTCCCCACGGTTGGTATTTTCAACAACCATCGGGACAAGAGCCTGCGAATGATGGGGTGAAATCCACTCCATAACCATAAAATGCTTGATCCCTTTCTGCCATTGCAAGTTTTGCTGACCTACTTGGCACAAGACAAAGGTTTGCAGTTACTCTCAGTTTAGCACAATAGCCCATTAGCTGGCAAGATCACCGCAAAAGGGCCAACAGCTAATTTAGCTTTCGGGCGCGGCCTCAGCTTCGGGCGCAGCCTCAACTTCGGGCACGGCCTCAGCTTCGGGCGCTCCTTCGCCTTCTGCTTCAGGGCTGGTGGCAATTGCGACTAGGCATTGCCGGACTTTGCGTTGAAAGACCGCATCGGCCATTCCTTGCAAAAATTGTTGGGGCAAATTTTGCAGCGCGGCGGACATATCCTGGTCTTGATAGTAGGTCTTGAGCCAACTTTCGGCTTCGGCCTTGATGTCCGCTTCACTAACGACAATCCCCTCCTGATTAGCAACTTCGACCATTGCCAATTGCAATTGCGCTTGATGTTCAGCTTCAGGCATAACTTGTTGGCGAGCAGCATCACGGCTAATGCCTTGTTCCTTCAAAACTTGCTCTAAAGTTGTGCCATAACGCTTGAATTCTTCGCCTTGATTCTCCAGAATTCGATCCGCAACGTTCTCAAGCATCGCATCAGGGATGTCATATTCGGTCTGAGCAATGATCTGATCAATCAAAGTATCAAAGAGCTTGTGTTCGGCTTCAAAACGGAGCTTTTCTCCCAAAGCCTGCTCTATCCGCTGGTGGAATTCTTCAGCGGTTTCCGTCGTATTTTCTAAGCCAGGCAATTCTTCCCAGCTTGGCAAAATGCGCTCGCGGATGTTGGAAATAGTAACTTTGAACGTGATATTTTTTCCGCGCAGGTCGACATTTGGATGATCATCAGGGATACAAGCAGTGATAACGCGCTCTTCGCCCAGATTGATCCCCAATAAACCTTGATAGAGTTCAACTAAAATGCGGTTTTCTTCCAGCACGATCTCTGATTCAGGCTCATCCTCGTCTACGGAAGGCTCATCAAGGGGTTCATCTTCCAGAAAACTTCGCAGTTTAGCCGTAATTTGGTCGCCCGTTTGCGCGGGGCGTGGGGCATCCAATTCGCGCAGCGAAACGTGCTTCTCGCGTAGCCCCGCCAACGCTTGCTCCAGCATTTCAGGGGTCAGCGTTTCGATTTCCAACGGCAACCGCATTGTGTGATAATTAGGCAACTTGACGGTAGGCGAAATGGGCACGTTCACGCGGAAACTAAAAGGCTCCGCTGGGTCAATAGAAATCAAAGTAGGCGTGCCTACGGGGGTGATCTTTTCCTGCTCCATCGCTTCCTGAAGCCCACGACTGACCAAGTCCTGCGAAGCTTCTTCCAGGATCATCTCCCGCCCAAAATAGTTTTCGATGATGAACCGAGGCGCTTTCCCTTTGCGAAACCCTGGCACATTGTATTTCTGCGAGATGCGCTGGGCCGCCCGATTCAAGCCCTTTTCAACCCGTTCGTGGTCAAGTTCAACATCCACCTGCAACAAACTTTTGGGAAGTTTCGCCGTCTGAACTTTCAACAACCTTTTGCTCCATTCTAAGAGGCCGCCAGCAAAGAGTTTCTTTTCCCCATTCCAATGGGGTCTCTTGGCTGAACATTGAGTTAGGATGATAATTCTGCCTGCCTAAAGGCACTATTTTAGCGTACCTTCGCCAAGCTCAGAGACAGCCAGGCTGGGTCGCCCGACAAGCTTCTCTCCATTATAGCTTAAAACCATTTAGAAGCCAAGTGTGCTTTCTCCCATGCCGAAATCAAACCTGCTTTGGCTTGGCCAGGCCTCGCGCGCTGGGGCCCGAAATGAGTTTTTTAGCTTGCTTCTGCTAGTCTCTCAGGAGAAATATGCTATAATCGCGCTATTCTTTTAGGGTATTTTATTTTGGAAAAGGAAGGCAGGAAACAAATGGATAATCGGCAGCAGTGCCTACTGCTACGCCCACTCTTAATCCGCAACCTGCAAGTAAAGGTAAAATTGCCTTTATTTCAGAAGCTTTCATCTATTTGATGAATCATGATGGGACAAATTTTGCTTTTATTGCTCAAATTGATCACCTAATTCACTTGATAAAGAAAGATTGATGGTTCAGGGGAATTAGTCCTTAAAAGTGTAAATGATTTAGATCTGGCATGGTCACCAGATAGAAGCAAAATTGTTTTCGCTTCTGATGGAGAAGAGTCTAGTGGGGCGGGCCGCGCCCAGGGCGCGGCCCGCCCCAGAGCCAAAACTTAACTTTACAAACAAAGGATCAAGATGTTCAAACAACCTTTAGGGCAAGGGTTGCTGGGAGGTTTCCTGGCAACCCTCTTTTTTGCGTTAGTTTTAGCGCAACCGTGGGCCACCCAAATAGATTTTGGGGGTCTTTGGGATGCACCCTACTTACGCAACTTCCACAATGCAGAGTATAGCAAAGGTCAGCAAGTAAGTTTTCGCTGGTCGCGGCCTGAAGCAGCTTTGATTTTACCAGGTGCAGGGAAGGTTTCAGCGCTGGGGTTGCGGGTGCATGGAGATTACGTGGGGCAGAAGGTGCAACTTGATTTGGGAAAGGGTCCAATTTCGCTTACCCTTCGCACTGGTTGGCAAGACCTTGCGCTTCTTCCTGTTCCCGATTCCTGGAGTGGCGATCTGACCATTTCGCTGCTGGCCCCAAAGCAGACAAGTTTAGTAGATCGGCGGGAGCGAGGGTTGGTTTTAGATTGGGTAAAGGTGCAAGGAGAAAGGAATGCGCCGCCCCTTGGCCAAGCCCTTCTGCTCGGCCTAAGTACCACTTTGGTCATCCTGTTGGCAAGCTGGGCCTGGCGGCGGGAGAGAGTAGGGAACGTAGTGGGAGCTACCTTTGCCCCAAGTTGCGCCATCCTTCTCCTGCTAGATAACGGAGCCTGGCGGCTCATGCTCACCGATTATACAGGCAGACTGGTTTTAGTTCTGGCGCTGGGGGGAATGATAGGGTTGGGAAGCGAATTTCTCTTGCGGCGCTTGCCTAAAGGTCTACTTCCCTCGCCTTTGCAAAGCCAAAGGCCTCTGGCGACGGCAGTTCTCTTAGCTTTTCTTCTGCGCTTTGGGGGAATGGCTTACCCTTTGAACTTTATTAGCGACATCCGCTTTCATCTGGCCAGAGCTTCAATGGTACGGGATGGAAAGTTTCTCATGCTTTTTCTCCCCAACCCTTCCCTAACACCAACTCAGTGGCAAGCCGATATTCCGATTCCCTACTCGCCCCTCTATTACGTGCTAACTGCACCGTTTACCTTCTTGAAAGGTGATGCTGACAACTTAGGCATGATGTCCTTTAGCAGCTTCGCCGATGCTTTAGCCGTTCTGTTGACGGGGATCTTTGTAAGGTTAGGCGGTGGAAGTTGGCGGGGCGCAAGCCAAGCAGCGTTCCTGGCCGCAACTTTGCCCTTTGGTCTGTTGGTGGCGGTCTCGTGGGGTTTGTTCCCGACTTTGTTGGGGCAAAGCTTGGCCCTTGCGGCAATTGTAGCTTGGCTGGCTTGCGTTTCCAACCTTCACGAGCGTCGAGTGCAAATCTTGCTGACCTTTAGCCTTACTTTGACTTTCCTCGCCTACCCTACGGCGCTCCTTTTCTTAGGGACAACCTGGGCGATCTTGTTGCTTTTGCTCCTTTGCCAACGTGATCCTGCAACCAAACCAACCTTTCTGATCGGTTTAACAGCTTTGGGAATGGCAACCCTTCTCTACTATGGTTGGCATATTCCCGCAATGTTCCAGAAAACGCTTCCCGTGCTGGCCGAACGCTTGACTGTTCACCAGCCAAAAGGTACTTCTTTTGACCTTTACCAACAGCTTTTGAAACCAATCTGGCGGCCCCTTCAGCTAAAGTATGGCTTAGAAGTTTTAGGGTTGGCGACGGGTGGAGCATTTCTGCTGGCGGCGAAGCAAGGGCATGAGCGCCGAAGGTATGCTCGTCTGCTCCTCATTGCTTGGTTTCTTACCTACCTTCCAATGGCTTTGGCAAGTAAGTATGTTGTTACCTTCATTCTCAAAGACGTTCTCTACCTTCTACCAGCTTTAGCGCTTTTAAGCGGTCTGCTTTTGGGGGAATTTGAACGGTATCGGTGGGGCAAAATAAGCGCCAAGCTCATCATGGGCCTGATCTTTTGGGAAGGATTTGTGTTAGAATTGCACGAGATCGTCTATGCTTTTGGGCAATTGAAGTGATTGCCCATTTAGAAGGAACAGCGCAATGAAGATACCGAATTGGCTGAAATTAGTGGTAGGAACTATCCTTTCGCTTTCAGGGGCAATGGAATATGTCGTGAGACTTTTAAATTTCACTGACTATGGAGAGAAATATGGCTGGGTAGTGATGATAATAGGGGCTATACTATGTGTAATATGTATTTTGGGTTACCAAATAGTCGAAAGCGGTAAAAAACCAAAGTTAAACCTGAATCCTGATTCTAAATATCGGAAACGATATTTAGAATATCTTGTTGATCAGTATAAGTTTATCGATCTAAGAGGACTTCCTACGACTAGCTATCCTCTTGGATTGGAGCAAATCTTTGTGCAATTGGAAGTGTCTAATACCCCGTACCATGATATTTCAGCAAATCCAATCCATAAGACACCAACAGAACTCCGACAAAGGAGCAACGACATTTGGACATTTCTAACAACACCATCAGAACCATTCTTTGGGAGGGGAAAAAAGCGACATGATAATTTCGTCATTCTTGGTGCGCCTGGAAGCGGGAAAACCACCTTAATAAAAGAAGTGACTCTTGCATTAGCTCAAGAAAGGGTACAGAATCAACAACAAAAACAAACTGTAGCAAAATGGCTACCTATATTCCTCTTCTTGCGCTCGTGTGCCGATGAAATTAAGGATAATCCCAAAATCTCTCTGGTTCAAATCATTCAGGAGAGTGTCAAAAACCTACCTGGAGACCAGCCTGAAAACTTTTTTCTCAAGTCTTTGGAACAGGGAGATTGCCTCGTGATGCTTGATGGCTTAGATGAAATCCCTGATAAAGAGAAACGTAAAGCTGTTGTGGATTGGGTTGATCAGCAAATGTCTACGTATGGGAACAGTCACTTTATAATTACCTCTCGTAAACATGGCTACAGTGATAATCCCCTCAACAGGGTAAAAGTTTTGGAGATTTTAGAGTTTACCAGCGAGCAAGTTCGCACTTTCATCCAAAATTGGTATTTGGCCAATGAACGAAGAGACGCAGGCAAAGATGACCAAAGTGTACGGCAGGAAGCCCAACAGAAAGCTGGAGACTTATTCCAGCGGTTAATCAAAAAACCAGCCTTAGACGAAATGGCCCGTAATCCTCTTCTTTTGACTATGATTGCCACGGTGCATCGCTTTCAAAAAGAACTTCCTGAGAGGCGTGTCGATCTCTACTCTGACATTTGTAGGGTTTTCTTGAGTAAGCGTGATGAAAGCCGTAATTTGTCAGCTATCCTGCCCGCAGAAGAGAGTCAACAGGTTTTGCAACACTTAGCGTATCATATGATGGAGCATCAACAAAGTCAAATTGCGCTCGGTGATGCTCTAGTTATCATTCGTCAACCATTAAGCAAGGTTAGTAAACCTGTTGAACCAAAGGAATTCTTGGATTGGATTGAGAAACGGAGCGCTTTACTTTTGGAACTTAGCAGTGGAGTTTATCATTTCGCTCATCTTACATTTCAAGAGTTCTTAGCATCCGTGCAGATGAAGGAACATAACCTCATTCAAAACGATTTAGTCAATCGAGTGAATAGTGCTTGGTGGCGCGAAACCCTCTTTTTGTATGCAACTCAAGGCGATGCCGACACTGTTGTTGAGGCATGTTTCAATCCTCAAGGGAAATTCTCTTCCAAAGTTGCGATGAGGCTGGCATTGGATTGTAGGAGCGAGACGGATGAAAGTGAAACGGGAAGTATGTAATCGGGTTGACAAAGCTCTCGCCGAATATATTGAATCCCACAGTCCAGAGGAATATCGCATGGCCGCTGAGACTCTTCTTGATCAGTGGTTAAAGGAAATGGATTATATTGGGAACAATACTTATGCCAAGAGTTCACTAGTTACCCATGTTGAATATCGGCTTTTTGTGCTGGTTGAGCATAAGGTGTTTTATGACGGCGTTCCTCAGAAGCTAATCAGAAAGCCAATTTTGGGGTTAGATCCATTTTCTGCTGCTGCTTTCTGTGCATGGCTCACGCAACGCGATAGAGACAGAAAGTGGCATTATCGACTGCCTCGAATTGAAGAATCCGATCAAATTCGTCTTGTAGAAGGCAAATGTTATTGGGCCATTTCAGGCAAAGATTATTGCCCTATTTGGATTGAAAAGCCAGTAATTCCAGAGGTAATCCATGAAAGAATCGCCAGCGAGCTAAAAGAATTCCCTGATCTTGCTAAGATCTATGATTTTGCCCAGGCGTGCGCTTTGAATTTTAATCAAGCTATCGAATTCATAGGTGCGTATGGATTCGGAATTATAGGTAGTGAAGAATTAGGCAATTTTCGTGCTATTGCTCTTGACGATGCTCGCAGAATGGCTTTTTCTAGTAATCACATCCTCACTTTTGTCGGCCTTATCACTAATAATCAGGTAAAGGACTCGGATTCTGCTCGTAAATATACCAAAAACCTCATTCTTGAAATTATCAAAGGTGTTGCCCTTGTCTTTATTGCCCTTTCAATCTATCTTTTCTCTCTTCTAAATCAAAATTTTGGTGGTGCTTTTGGTGCTGTTATTGCCCTATACTGTATTTTCAAGCTTTTTCATGACCTATCTCACAAGTTTAGAATATCCCAATCTTTCAGAAAATCACTTGCAATAGCTTACAAATACTCTCTTAACCTTGACACAGCACTGAAAGTCTATGCGGCTGCTGTGATTTTGGAAGAGCGTTCTAAAGGCAATCTCCCTGCTCACGAAGGAATCTGTTTTGTGAAGGAGCGCAAACCACAGCATGATGCTTATTCAAAAACGCATTGAAGCTTTAAGGTCTGGGAATGGAAGAAATGAAAAGCCCTTTGCGGCCTGCGAGACCGTAAAGGGTAGATTAAGTACTTGCCTAAGCAAGCTTTCCTATTCAGCTTCTTGGTTAACGTAGGGCAGAAAGATCGTAAAGGTGGTTCCCTCTTTAAGCTGACTTTGAGCAATCACGCGCCCGCCATGCTGGTGAATGGCCTTTTGGACAATCGTCAACCCCAAACCGCTGCCAGGCAGGCCACTCAAGCGAACCTCTTTAGTGCGAAAAAACGGCTCAAAGATATGGGGCATATCATCGGGAGCAATGCCTGGGCCATTATCCGTGACGGTCAGGCAACCCCAAGTTAAGGTAGGGTCGAGTGGGGGAAGAAGGTCTGGAAGCGCAGGAGGGACAAAGAGGCGGAGTCTTATTTCGCCCCCGCGCCCCGTATACTTCAGCCCATTGCTAAGAAGGTTGCCCACGGCCTGCTGCAAAACCTCGCTATCCCCTAAAACCACGAAGGGCTGTTCTGCGCCCTGATAGGTAACGGTAACTTCCGCCAGTTTAGCTTGGTCTTGGAGGGAGCGGATTACCCATTGCACTAACATATCTAAGTTAATGGTGTTCTGGTGTTGAGGTTCGGAGGAATCCAAACGGCGCAGGTCAAGGAGGGTGTCAACAAGGTCTAACATATTCTTGCCCTGGCGCTGAATCGATTCAATGGGCAGCCGCTGGTCGGGCGTGAGGGGGTCAAAGATACTCTCATCGAGCAGCAAATCAGCGTAGGCGATAATCCCGCTTAGGGGGGAGCGCAGATCATGCGTCGCAATCGCCAACATATCCGATTTGCGCTGGGATAATTCCCCTAGCTCTCGATTCAAGGATTGCAATTGATCATTTTGCAGAACTAACTTCTCGTGCAGGAGAAGCAACTCGTTGTGCTGTTGACAGACCTGTTGCTGTTGCAAACTAGCTTGACTCACATCGCTCAACAGCAAAATGAAGCCTGGGGGTTGCAGGAGGAGGCACAAGTTGAGGTAGCGACTTTTGGCCCCCTGGCGCTCTAAGTTGACCTGCTCCAGCAAGAGATGCTCCAACTGCCCAGCCCGAATAGCCTCGATTTGGGCTTCGTTACCCACCAAAGGGAGGCAGACTTTGAAGAGGGATTGCCCCTTCTGCAAAGCTTCGGGAGGCAGATCAAGTAAGGGGGCCGCTGACTTACTGGCCCCTTCAATCTTTAGATCGGCATCACAGAGGATATACCCCATAATGAGCAGGGAAAGCTCTTCGGGAGGGGGGAAGAAAGGCACTAGGGTTTTATCAGTGGAATACTTCAGCACGCAACAACTCCTTAGCCAAAGTTTGGAAGAGGTTTTCAACCTGCTCCCCCGTATTAGCGCTGGTGAAGATGAGCGGAATCTTGGCTTCTTGGGCGATCTGTTGCGCCAAAGTTCGGTGAGGATGGGTGGGGGAAAGAAGGTCGACTTTGTTCGCCGCCAGGGTTAGAAGAATGGTGGGGTTGATCTGCCGCAGAAGCTGAATGTAATCCGGCCAATGGCGAATACTACTTTCACGGGTTAGGTCGCAAACCACAATCGCGCCGCCGGCCCCCCCTAAGTAGGTCCGCTTGACCGCTGTGCTATCTTGGCCCCCTTCAGTATCCCACAGAATCAAGGTTAGCTCTTGACCTTCCACGAGCATAACTTTGCGCTGGAGGCGGACCCCAATGGTCGTCATATAGCTTTCGGAAAAGCGGTTGTAGACAAAGCGACTGAAGAGACTCGTCTTCCCAACTGCAAAGTCCCCGACGAGACAAACCTTACGCTGAATCAACTTATACCTCCAACAGCGGTTTTAGGAAGGGCAAAATTGTGCTGGCGCTCAAGGGATTGCCATCGAAAGCCCGTAAGTCCCGCCCACAGGCATTATGGAGGGTACTCACTTGTTCCAGGAGTAAGCTTTGGAAGCCCGCAGGTTCTGTACCTTGAAGCACCACCGCCAGCGAGGCGATACTTCCCTCGACCATCATGATCCGCAAATCGCCATACCTAATTTCTTCGAGCGTCCCTTCGGTCCCAGGGGCAAAAGATTCTTGCACGTAGGAACGGATCGCCGAGAGCATTCCCCCAATCAAATCAGCATCGCTTAATGTTCCCACCGCCGAGAGATGATGAATCAATAAGCCAGATTCTTGATGAATTAAGAAGATTTCGTGAACTTGAAAGGGTAGGAGATCGCGTAAGGCCGCATCTTCCGCGTCAATTCCCCGCATCCGTTGCATAAGTTTCCGCACAGGTTGGGGATAAAGACTGCGCCGCATCGCGGCATCTACCCCTCGCGCCAAATCCCGAATCGCTTGGGCTACGGCCCGGCGCACGCTCTTCCCAATCACGGGGTAAAGGGCTTCAGCTACATCATCCTGCGATTCGCGGACCCGGGCCGCGATGATTTCGGCAATCACGGGTTTAAAGCTCGCAATCATCTCTTCACTATCGTCGCTATCCAGTTGGCGCTGAAGTTGGCTGACTTGCGCTTCAAGTTTGGCGATTCGTTGCCGTTCAGCAATTAAGACTAATTCGCGGAGCTTCTCCATTTCTGCCGAACTCAAAGGGAAGGTTTCAAGTGCGGCTGGCCTTTCAGGCTCTCCTAGAGAAGCTAACCCTTCGGCCTGCGGCGAACTTTGAGGTTTCAACGGCGGGCAAGAGGCATCCAGCCCTGAAAAATCTAGGGCCTCGGTCAACAGAGCTACCGTAAGATCGGGGGTTGGCGTGACCTGGGGCGGCGCGACGAGATTCAAAGGGATTTCTTGCGCCAAAAGCCACGCCAATAACGTATTATTATCTCGCTCAAGTGTTTGATAAGCCATTTGAAGTTGGGTTGTTAGATGAAGGAACCGTGGGATGAATCCGTCCGCGTTTGAGCCGCATCCCCAAATCAACTAAAAGATCAGCGAGCTGCTCTTGATCTAGTTTCTGATTGTCTAGGGTATCAATCATTTTTCGCAACGAGGTTTGGAGGACTTCAAGCTGCTGATCTAAGTACCGGCGCTGGTCGCGCAAGCGTTCATCAAGAGTCCGTTGCGTTTCCTCCAAGCGCGTTTGCAGTTGGCGATGGTTTTCGTAGGCTCTTTCTTCCCCTTCGGTCTGATTTTGGTTTACCCGTTCAACGAGGCGCTGCTGGGAAAGAAGATTCTCTTCCAACCGCCGTTCGATGGCCCGAAAACGGCGATCATACTCTTGATTATAGCCCCCAAAAAGGAGATTGCGGACTTGGTCAATATCCGTCGACTCTCCAGCCCCAGGGAGCGCATAATCTTTCTCGGCTTGTTCAGATTCAGTGGTCATAATAGAAAATGCGGCAAGGATAAGGACTCACTTTAGCAAGGGTGAGGAAAATACCGCAAAACTCCTTTTCTAATATCGAGAGGGTAATGCCAACCTTAAAAGGCATTCGTTTGGAACCTAGGTTGGCTTGCATTGTAACACAAACATGCACGGCGTTCAAATGCCTTGGGCAAAAGCCTTTAAAAACCCCAAAGCCCCAAAACGCTTTTGGGAGCGCTCTGGGGCCTTGGGGCCGAAAAAGGAGGCTTTTTTAGGGCAACAAAAATTCTAAGAAGGCGTAGGGCCCAATTCCTCGCCGGCCACCCAACCTTCGCGGCCATCGTTGGCCTGCACGCGCCACCACGTGAAGCCATCGGCGGGGCGCGGGCCTTCCCAAAGCGTTACTTGGGTTCCAATCGCAAAAGTGTCCAAAACTTTCGAGCCAAGCCCTGGGGCCTCGCGCCGATTGAGTTCCTGGCCACCTTCCTGCCGCACCCAGCGCGTGCGGGCCTGGGCCAATTCTTGCTCCAGTTGCCCAATTTGACTCCGCAATTGCTCCAGTTCTCCTCGTGCATTTTGAGTTGCCTCGACTTGCTGGCGCAAAGCCGCGACTTCGGTAACTCGCGCTCCTAATGCTTGCTGAATCGCGCCTATATTCTCCCGAATCTGCTGAATTTCAGAGCTTACATCGGCCATCTTGAGTCTTCCTTTCTAGTTGCCTTAACCACGGAAATTTGCGATTTGCTGCTGTAATTCAGCGATTCGAGCTTGGGCCTGTGCGATTTCAGCCTGGACATTCTCTGCTTCAGCAAGTTTAGCCCGTAAGTCCTCGGCTTCTGCGTTTTTGGCCGTCAATTGATCGCCGAGGGTCGTGATTGTCTGCTGAATCTGAGCCTTTTGTTCCTCAGATAGCCCCGTTGAATCTCCTGCCGCTGCCGTTGGGCTTTGAGCAACCTGTCCCTGGAGCGCCTCAATCTTTTCCTTGATCTGCTGGAATGCTTCAAATACCATACTCTCGATTCCTTTCATTAGCGTGAAAGAGGGTTTTGGCTACGCCTGCCTTGCATACTACGCTGGCGCAAAAGATTTTGTTGCCCCATTATCTGGATTCAAGCGGCGTTGAATGAAAAACAACCCGCGAAATTTCTTCTTGACTTACGCCTTGGCGCTGGAGCATCGTTACAAAGCCACGCTCTAAATCAGGGATATAGACCCGTAAGAAGCGGCAAGTTGCTGTAAGCGGTGCGAGATGATAAACACCTAACATCGCAGGCAAAACCACTGAATCGCCATGCTGGAGGGTCAGACTTTCATTGCCCCAAGCCAATTGCAATTCCCCTTCAATCAGGGTTAAGATCATCAAACTGGCCGGGTTGGTAAACAAACCACGCTTTTGGGAAAGCACCCAAAGCTCCAGCGCAAAATGTTCGCAAGCCACGAGCAACATTCGTTGCTGATCTGGCTCCAGCGCCAAAGGCGTTGTTTTCGGGTTAAACGGAGACTTATAATTCAAAACCGCTAAGGCTTTGCCCAAATGTAATTTTCTAAGCTGGCCTGTAGCAGGATCTCTGCGCCCATAATCATAAACTCGATAAGTAAGGTCTGATTTTTGCTGAACTTCGAAGATCAAAAGGCCCTCATTGATCGCATGAAGCGTTCCTGGGGGGGTGAAAATCAGATCGCCCGTTTGGACCGCCACCGACTGGACAAGGTTTTCCAAGCTGTGTTGATTCACCGCGGCCAAAAAACTGTAAGGCTCCATTGGCTCTTTCAGCCCCGAAATAATGGTCGCATTGGGGGCCGCATCGAGCAGATACCAGGCTTCCGTTTTGCCGTGAAAGCCCGTCGCCGCTTCGTACTGGTGGGCGTAAGTATCATCGGGATGCACCTGGAGCGACAGCTTTTCATTCGCATCAATGAATTTGATCAGCAGGGGAAAATCCGCGCCATAGCGCTCAAAAGCTCGCGTGCCGATCAATTGGGCTCCATAATGGCGCGTGGCTTCAGCCAAAGTCTGCCCCGCCAAAGCTCCGTTGCGAATCCGATTGGTGTCAAAAACTTCCCACGTTTCGCCGATGTGGGTGGGGTAAGGTTGCGGGCTTTGAAGCCAAGTCGCAATCCGTTGCCCGCCCCACATCCGATAAACTAATTCGCGCTCAAGCAATAGAGGATAAAACTCTGCCATACCATCTTTCCATTTTTCAAGATTTTGCTCAAGGTCAAGCCCAAAATCAGAAAAGATCTCAGGCCTATTCTTGAAAACGCGCTCGGCGGCCTTTTTTAACACTTTGTAGCAAGTCGTTTGATTTCCAATGGTAAACCTGCAACCATCAAATAGACTTCCGTAGCTTGGGCCGCAATTTGTTGATTAAAAGTGCCCAGCCAATCTCGAAAAGTCCGACTAAGCTGGTCGACGGGCACAATTCCTAAGCCAACTTCATTGGAAACCAGAATCAAAGTGCTTTGGTGAGTTTGAAACCAAGCGAAAAGCGCATTTAATTCAGCAAAAGCCTTTTCTTCGGTCTCGTATTTCAGCAATAAATTGGTGACCCACAAATTAACGCAATCCAAAATGATAATTGGCGGAGGTGAAAGCTGCTGCAACGCTTGGGCAATCGCGCAAGGTTCTTCCAAAGTTTGCCAAGCAACGGGGCGGTCTGCCTGATGTTTGGCGATTCGCGCCGCCATTTCAGCATCTCGCGCTTCGGCGGTAGCAATAAAAAGGACATCTTGGTGATAGGAAGCAGCTAATTTTTCAGCAAAACTACTTTTGCCGCTCCTTGCTCCACCGAGAATGAGAATAAGTGCGGGTTGATTCATAAAAAAGAGGCTCCTCTTCAAATTTGATATAGAATTCTAACTTTACCCATGATACCATCTTTTGCCCCGCTTGAGGGGCCAAGTTGTTGACTAAAGCCCTTTGAATTTTAGGAATTCAGAGGGCCTCTTTCCTTCTCTCAAATAACCTTTATCTCTCTTTGATTAAATTTGTAGAAACGTACATCCTGGTCACTGAGCCGAATAACTTTTCCCATTCTTTGAGCTTTTGTCCGAAAAAAGGGCTGACTGAACAAATCACGCAGCTTTTGGGGTATTTCAGCAACGCGAGAGTCAGCTAGAACAAAGCAAACAACACAAAAGCGAGCATCTATTGCCACTTTCTTCCAGAAATCGCTTTCATTGATCGTAACAAAAGTTGATTGCTTATGTTGACAGATGATTTCGGGAATAGCATCATCTTTTATCACAGTTTGAGTCCGTAAGTCTGTAATGAAACAAACTCTTCCTCTATACCACTGTGCGATTTCGTACTCAACATTCCTTCCCGTAAGTTGTTCATCCAAGACAATCATTTAGCTACTTCCAGTGTTGGGAGGGAATTAAGAAAATGTGTTGTTACCAACCGAAATGCCTCAGAAATAGCTTCAACTGAAACCCGTCCTCGATAACCTTTGACAAGAGATTCAAGATTTTCGCCCATTGCTAAACGTTCCAATGTTCCTGTAATTTCAATCCGTGTGTATTTGAAGGTAGGGCGACCTCCACAAACCCCTTCGGCTCGCACGACATACTCCCCAAGGGGGTAATAGCGATAAGTTTCACCGCCAACAATCTCTACGATACATGTGGCCATAAAAGAAATACTCCCTTCTTTGCCTTAAAAACCATGTACCAGTTGCCAAACTTTTTCCCAATCAAGGTGCTGGCGCACCGTTTCAGCGAGATAAGTGTAGCTTTCTTCCCGATCAAAAGTTGTTGACTTACTTTCCCAAACCTTTCCTCTTAGATTAGCAACATTTTGAAGTAGCTGATGACGTAATTCATCGTTTTCAAAAAGGCCGTGGAAGTAAGTTCCCGCAATCCAACCGTTTGGAGCTATAGCTCCGTCGCTTTCGTTGACAGAAGTTTCGCCTCGGCGCGTGACTTGAAGGAGCGGTTGGCCCGCGCCAACAAAATTCGTGTAGCCTGAATGAATTTCGTAGCCCGCCACAGGCAGATTTTGGGCATTCGCAAACAAGCCTTGCTTTGCAAAGACTTTTCCCTGCGAGCGCAACGTTTGCTTTTCTGCTACAAAAGTTGTACTAACAGGTAATAAGCCCAAACCTTGCACTTCTTTTTCGGCTGATTCTACCTCATTGGGATCAAAAATCATTTTACCTAAGATCTGATAGCCGCCGCAAATCCCCAGAATCGGTCTGCCTTCTTGGGCTAAAGCAATGATTCGGCTGGCTAAACCACGCTCGCGCAGAAATCTCAAATCAGCAATCGTCGTTTTTGTGCCAGGTAAAATGATTAAATCGGCAGAATCAAGCTCTTTAGCAGATTCCACAAAACTGACAAAAACATTTGATTCAGCCCGCAGCGCATCAAAATCGTCAAAATTGCTCAGATGAGGTAAACGAATCACCGCAAGCTCTAAATTGGCTTTATTTAGGTTTGGTTGGGGTTGCAAATCATCTAAAGCAACTGAATCCTCATCAGGCAAGCGCAGATTACGGATAAAAGGAATAACACCTAAGACAGGAATCTTTCCTTTTTCCTCTAAAATGTTGATTCCTTCAGTAAAAAGATTGCGATCTCCCCGAAACTTATTGACTAAAAAGCCCCGCACGCGCTCTTTTTCTTCCAAAAGCATTAAGGTTCCCAAAAGCTGCGCGAAAATCCCGCCCCGATCTATATCGCCGACCAAAAGCACAGGCGAATCGGCATAATTGGCTACGGCCATATTGACAATGTCGTTTTGGCGCAAATTCAATTCGACAGGACTGCCTGCACCTTCAATCACCACTAAATCATACGTTTCGCGCAGCGAATCTAAGGCATTAGTAACAATTCCCCAAAGTTCATTGCGCTTTTGATAGTAAGCGTGAGCAGGTAAACGAGCCCAAGGCTTGCCCATAACGATAATTTGGGCAAAAGAATCGGCTTCAGGCTTGATTAGCACAGGATTCATCGCCGCTGTAACCTCGATTCCCGCTGCCGCCGCTTGCATCGCTTGCGCCCGCCCAACTTCAAAGCCGTCGTGCGTAGCATAAGAATTGAGCGCCATATTTTGGGCTTTGAAAGGCGCAACTCGCAAGCCCGCCGCTTTGAAAAGCCGACAAAATGCTGCTACAAGCAGACTTTTTCCTACGGAAGACATTGTACCTTGAAGCATTAAAGTTGGGCTTCGCATTTTTCCCTCTTTTTAGGCGCAAAAAGACCTTTTGAATTCCCAAAAGCAACAAATTCAGCAATTTTGAAAACAGAAAGACCTTTGCGGCTTTCAAAACTGCAAAGGTCTTTGCGAAGAGTTAATTTCAATAGCCCTAGGCTGTGCGGTGTGATTTGCAAACCGATTGTTGAGAAAACTAAACTCGTAACGCTATTTCAATAGCTCAGGCCTGTGCGGTGCAAATTTACAATTCTTATCTTAGCACTAAAACCGCGAAAGCGCAAATTTCTCTAGCCGCTAGACCTTTGCTCAAACGGTTTGATAAATAGCCTCAAACTGCTGGGCGGCCCGTTCCCACGAAAAGGCGCTGCGAGCGCGAGACCTTCCTCCTTCCCCCAAATGCTGGGCCAAACTTTGATTTTCTAGCGCCAAGGCCAGCTGCTCGGCGAGCGCCGAAGCATTCCCCAAAGGGGCATAAAGGCCAAGATCGCCAAGAATTTCGCGGCTCACGGGGGTCTCAAAGGTCACGACGGGAAGCCCCATCGCCATATAATTGCTGATTTTCCCGCTCCCTTCAGTCATACTCATTTTGGGGGCAACCGCCACATCCCCTAAAGCAAGGTAAGCATGAGCATCACGGTAGAAGATGCGCCCAGGTAAGGTTACTTTATCGCTAATTCCCAATGACGCAGCATACTTCTGATAACTGACGGGGTCAGGATAGCCCATAATCAAAAAGTGAACTGCGGGAAGACGAGAAGTAAGGATTTGGGCCGCTTGCAGAAGGATATTTGTCCCCTGATAAGGGGCAAGTAGCCCAAGATAGACCACAATCTTGCGCCCTTCGGGGATGCCTAATGCGGCCCGTAACTTCTGGCGTTGGGCTTCCCAAGCTGCTGAACCGTCAAAGGGGCGAAAACGGTCTGTATCTACACAATCAAGAATCGTGTGCAAACGGTGGGGCTTTACCGTTCCCGCTTGGCGCAGAAGGTAGGCTGCATTATGCGTCGAAGTTATCAAAGCATCGGCTTGCTGATTGACCTTCTGCTCTAAAGTAACCAAAGGAAGGTAGAAGGGGCTATGCGGTTTGAGAAAACTGTGATCCAACATCTCGCTGGTCATACTTCCCTGATAGTCAAAGATCAAAGGGATTCGCAGGAGCCGCTTGAGAACTGCGCCGATTAAGGCCCCTTCATGCAGATGCGCGTGAATGATGGTCGGCTGCCAAGCTAAAGCTACGCGCAAGGTCCGCCATGAAAGGGCTAAATCCAAATAGATTTTGTGACGGGAGGAGCCGACCATTGTGCGTTTAAGCCAGGGCAAATCCCAAGAACGGCGAATCTCAAGGCCTGGCAGATCATCACCGTTGTGATAAGTCGTAAGCACAAGTTGATGCCCCAACCTTTGAAGGGCCCGCATCTCTTCCCAAATGCGGACATGACAACCATAGTCAGCAAAAAAACTTGTGGGCGCAATCATCAAAATCTTTTGCAACATGAACCTTCCTCATTAAAATAGGGAAAGGGCAAGATCGAAAGCCAATCTTGCCCTCCCCCCCTAAATAGCGAAAGGTAGAACTTAGAATGAACGCTTCTTGCCTTGAGCTTTCAAGCGGGGCCACACCTTTGGCCATCCCCAGCGGATTAGGAAGCCTAAAGGCAACCAAACGGGAATCCAGACGACGATGAGGATTATTAGATTGATCAACCCTTGCCCAAACCCTAGTAAATCCCGCAAAGCTCCCCGAACAATTTGCAAAGGTTCCCAGGTTTCAGAGGGAATGACGGGGGTGATTGGGACGGGGGAAAGGTTGACATCAATTTTAGAGAGCGCGGCGCTTTGCTCTAAGAACTTCTTGCGTCCCAGCTTCTGCTCAATTTGCCCCTGAATATCCGTCAAAGCTTTGCTTACTTCCAAAGCATCGCTGACCTTATCAGTCTTATCAAGCAAGGTTTGTAAGCGGGAACGGGTTGATTCCAAGTTTTTCAACTGCGCTTCCAAATCCACAAATTCCTCCGTCACATCTTCCCCAGAGACATTCCGAGAATAGACCTTCTTCGCTAACTTCTGTAATTCTTCTAAGACAACGTCAAACTTATCGGCGGGAACGCGGAAGGAGATCATCGTGGTCGCCGTTGCTTCGTCACTCCCATTATTTGAAGATTGCACGATGTACCCTCCCATTTGGTTGACCAAGTTGCGGATATTGACCTCCGCAGTGTGAACATTCTCAACTTGAAGGGAGAGGCTGGCGTTTTTGATAATCAGACGGGCCATAGGTTGCGCTAAGAAAACCTTCGCATTGGCAGGCAACTGGCGAGATTGATTATCCTTGATAAATCCGATTAGCTCTTGTTTTGCTATGCCTTTGGTCAATCCTTGGTTTGATGTATCAACAGCTTGTGGAACAAAAGCTTCTTCCCTTGCTCCTTTGGCTCCACAAGCTCCCAGAGCCAAAGTAAGGCAAAGAAGCAAAGCTAATGGTGTGCGATTCATAGTGGTCTTCCTTTCCATTAAATTCATTCTTCCCCACGAGCGCGGCGACGGGCCCGTTCCTTAGCTTCCCGTAATCGCGCTAAGGGGTCAAGGTCGGTTGTCGAAGGGGCTGCTTTAGGCTCAGTTACCTTTGGCTGGGGTGTAGGAACAGAAGGTTGGGGAGAAGTAACTACATCCTCAGCTTTGGGAGCAAGCTTAGGCTTCTTTGAGGGAGAAGTAGCCCGTTGCTTCGCTTGCGCTAACCGAGCCAAGGTCGGGTCTGGAGCAGCGGGAACGGTGGCCAGGCGGTGCGGGAGATGAGCCTGAAACCAAGCTTGGGCCTCAGCAAAATCACGTTGGCGAAAGAGTAACCGTCTGATGGCAATGTCAAAGGGAAAGAGAAGTAAGGCCAAAATAAGGAGCGGGAGACCGATCTCCTGGGCCTGCGTAACTGCGGCCAAGTTATGAGCAAAGGCCTCAGCAGGTTTGGTCAACACACGACCTTTTGTTAAACGGGCCAGTTCGGCAAGTAAAGCAGGGTTGCTCTGATTTTGGCGGTACTCTGAAGAGTAGGGGACAACCAACCCCGCCAGATCTTGAATTACAACCTTCCCCTTCTGCTGCCCTTGCAATTGCACTAAGTAGCTCCCTGGGGCTGGGCTGGGGATCCTTGTCCGGTATTCGCCAGGCGCGACTTGCGTCAGAGAAACTTCTTGCAAGGTCTTAGCATCTCCCTGGCGATTATCTATAAGGGAAGCATTGAGTTGCAAATTGTCAAGGGGCTTTCCCGCAGCATCTAGCACCGTGGCGGCGATGACGGTCTGTGAACCTTCCACCTGAAGGTCAGAAGTAATCCCTTTTTCCCCTTGGGTGGGCAAAACCCACCCTACCATCTGCGCGACGAAACGGGGGAATCCAGCCCACCGTACCCAATCTTTAGCCCACTTCCCTTTAGCATCGCTTGTCCAAGCAATACTACGCCCCAAACCATAGTTCCATTGCGCTAACAAAGGCGAAGTATCATCCGTTGCCAAGACCTTCTGAGCAGTTTCTTTGAGCGTACTTCCATTGTAACCGTAGAGGGAAGGGAAACCTGCTTCAAACCCATTGAGAATTGGGCTACTTGAGGCCAGCAGAGGTGTGAAGGGGTTTTCAATGATATAGTTTCCTGCGGCCATAAGCGTCTCGCGGAGAAAAATCTCTGGTACTTCACGCATATCTTCGGCGGGATAATAACGGCCCCCGCCTGTCTCAGCAAGACTTTCAAGTTGCTTCGCTGAACCGCTCCCCGCAGCGACCACCGAAAGCGTAATCCCTTCATCGCGCAACTTCTGAGCAAGGTCAAGGTTATCGCCCCCACCGCCCCAACCGTCGGTGAGCAGAAGCGCGTGTTTGACCCGTGCATCGGTTTTAAGCAAAGCTTCTTCGGCCCCTAAAAGCCCTGCGCGGATGTTGGTATTGCCCTGCGGCTTGACATTGGAAATCGCATCCTCTACCTCGTTGGCTTTAGCTCCCCGCTTGGCGGGTAGCACCCAATGGGCACTACTATCAAAGGCAACAACCCCCAACGTATCCCGTTCCCCCAAGAGCGCAGAAGCTTGAATCACAGCTTCCTTCGCAAGGTCAATTTTGACAACCCCCGCGAGGCTTGAAGTTCCTACCGTCGAGCCTGCACAATGACAAGCATCCATACTTCCCGATTTGTCAATGACAAAAACTAGCGCAAGGTTAGGCCGTTCTTGCCGATTGCGGACATCCATGTAGATAGGAAGAGCATCTTCAATCGGCGTGTGGCCATACCCTCCGACCCCAAAGCTATCTCCTCCGCCAATCATGATGAAACCTTTGCCTAAATCCCGCACGTAAGCGGGAAGAGTTGTCAAAAATTTGGAGGGAAGGTCACGGGCAGGAACGTTCACTAAGATCACAGCTTCGTAGGCACTTAGGCCCGTAAGGTCGGTGGGAGCATTGGCGGCGGGAGAAACTTCTGCTAGAATGTTGGTGGCCTTGAGAGCTTCCTGCAAATTACGGGCTTCTTCTGGTTTTCCCTCTAGCAACAAGACTCGCGGTGGCCCTTCTACTTGCACCAAAGCAGCCGCTTCGTTGTTTTGAACCCGATTATCATTTTGGGGTTCAATTTGGGCCCGATAACGCTGAAAACCTTGACCTTCAGCCTTGACCTTCACCCGAAAGGTCTTACTTCCACTTTCGAGCGCTACTTCTTGATCTGAAACAAGCTCTTGGTCGGCAAAAACTTTCAGCCGGGCCTTCTGAGGGAGCGTACTTTCTACCGTCGCCAAAAGCTCTATCTCTTGCCCATCTCGCGCCCGATTGGGAGCTTTCAAACTGGCAAGTAAAGCTTCAGTCTTCGCATCTTTGCTGGTCAGATCAACTATCTCAAGCGGTACATTTCGTGCTGCCGCGAGCCGCGCAGCTTCCAGCGCGTGCCCACTATTTTCCCCCCCGTCGCTCAGTAAGATCAAGCGCTTTTGAGCATCGGCGGGAAAAAGGGCCAACCCAAGTTGCAAGGCCGCTTGAAGGTTGGTACGGGAAGCGATAGGGACAGAAGTAAGTTGCCCTAACCCTTTATTTGGGCTGGGAATCCGCTCGACCAGCGCATTTTCCCCAAAGATCACAAGCGCTGCTTGATCATCTTCCGGCATTCCCTTCAGAGCTTCTTGAATGAAGGTCTCGGCTTGGCTGCGCGTGGAAGCGGGAATGGAATCACTACTATCAAGGAGGAAAACCGTGGTGAGCTTCTCGACTTTGGCCACAAGTTGGGTTCCCGCCAAGCTGAAAATTAAGGCTAAGAGTAAGAAGGTCCGGAGGCCTAAGCTACTCCAGAAACGCCCAGGGGGGACGCGCCGAGGTAGAGCTAGGGTGAAGGCCCAGAGCAGAAAGAGCAATAGCAACAGCCAGAGCGCAGCGGGATAGATGAAAGAAAGTTGCAGCATATCTTTTCCTCACAAAAAGAGGGAAGTCGATAGCGTTCCCTGAGCTTGCCTAAAGGAATGATTTGAAGGAGGCTTACTTCAAACCTTCTTGTTCATTTCATAGATCAAGCGGAGACCTTCCAGGGTCAAGAAAGGTTCTACCTTCGTAATCGCTTTCGTTTCGCGGGCAATAACATCCGCCAACCCGCCCGTAGCGATGACCGTGCAGGTCTGCCCCAATTCCTGCTGAATACGCATTACTAAACCCTCAACTAAACCCGTATAGCCCAAAATTAAGCCCGATTGCATGTAATGAACCGTATTTTTGCCGATAACCTGCGCGGGGCGCACCAATTCAACCTGATAAAGCTTGGCCGCCGTGCGAAAAAGAGCTTCCGCGCTAATTCCAATTCCAGGCGCAATTGCGCCCCCAACGTAAATTCCTTCAGCAGTAAGGACATCAAAAGCGGTAGCCGTGCCAAAAGCAATCGCAATCACAGCGCCATTAGCTTGTTTATGCGCGGCTACGCTATTTGCAATGCGATCTGAACCGAGTTCTTGTGGGGTTTCGACGGCATAATGAAGGCCCGTTTGGATATTGGCACTAACGATAATTGGCTCAACCGCAAGATAACGCTGAATCAATTCATAAAATTGACTAATGAGCGGCGGAACGACACAGGAAATCACACAGCCATTGATTGCTTTGCGATCTAAACCAGCCATCATAAACAGATTATTGATCAAAACCGCATATTCATCGGCCAACCTGAAGCGACTTGTCTCTAAACGCCAATGATTCACCAATTGCGCGGCCTGATAAACCCCAAGTTTGATATTTGTATTGCCTATATCTATGACCAGGAGCATCTTATTTTCTCAATCTGCTACTTAAATTGTACCACCTTAGCAGGGAAAGAGCCAATTTACCAACCCGAAAACCCCCAAAAGAGCGAGGAGGAAAAAGCTGAAGCAAAGGAGCATCACTCGTTCCCAATTCAGAAACCGCCAGTCCGAAGGGATAAGGTTTTCAAACCCATAGATTGAAACGCGATAAAGTTCAGCTTCGCTGGGTTCTTCTGTGGTTCCCAGGTCGAAGAAGATGTCCGTTACGGGGAGGAAGAAGATTGTTACTTCGCTGAGGGCAACTTGCACTTCATCATCGGTCTCAGCTTGAGCTTGCTGAATCAACCGCCGCAACTGGCGAATGCGGGACCATTCAGGACGAAAGGGCCCCTTGGCTTGCTCACAATAGATCGGCTGAAGGTCACAATTTTTCCGCAACCAAGCTTCATTGACCAGCGGAGAAAGCTCGTCGTGAACTTCAAAGTTATCTACGATTCGCTGCCAATAAAAAGCCTTGTGTTGCACTAGTCGCCCGATTCCTTGACACCGTTCGCAAGGATGCCCCCCCCTTCCTTCGCAAGCGGGACAAGAAACATAGAGCAGGTCGTTTTGGTCTAGTTGCTCGAACGGCCCTTCATGCTCCAGGGCGGGGGCAGCATCCTTGGCCCCCTTCAACTTTGGGAAAACCTCCTGGGCTTTGGCCCATAGCCATTCAGGAAGGGAAGAAGCATAAGTCGAATCCGCCAATTCTTCAGGCGTAACATAGACCCGTTGTTGCCCTTCGCATTCGGGGCAAATTACTTTCCCCTTCCCATTGCAACTGGGACAAGTACAAATATAGGCTGAACCAGGAAGATACTCTTGGTTGCCAGGGTTGTCCTCAAAGGTTTCAAGGGGGGGAAGTTCGACATCCCAAGGCGTAAGTTCTGGCTCTAAGGGAAAAAGCTCCTTCTTATGATCTGGCTCCTCAAGCAGCTGCGGTGCTTCTCGGATTTCATAGACCACCCGGAGGCGATAGAAGTAGAGATGGTAACTACGGAGCATGTGCAATTTAGCCAAACGCCCTAAAAGCTGTTTGCGCCAGAAGCTCTGCTTTGCCCACTGGTTCAGCAATTTGGCAACCACTCCAGGTTGATACAACCGCTTGGCTTGCTCTTCCGCTTGGACAATGGGGGCCCGAATCAAGTCCGGCCCTAAGACGCTTTCAATGATACTTTGCTCGTTCTCATCCTCTGTTGCAGGAGGCGGATCAAGCGGAAGCGAAGCAGCCGGTTCGACCCACGAATGGCTCCCTTCCCCAAGCAGCTGCGGGGGGCGAAACTTTTGTTGCGTAACCGCTTGGTGGCGCAGCAAAATGCGCTCTAATTCGTTGACCGCCGCTTGGGCCGTGGGGAAGCGTTTAGCGGGGTCAGTAGAGAGCAGAACTTGAAAGACGCGATCAACTTCTTTGGGTAAATTGCGGAGGCCCCGTTGACGCAGGGGCAGCGGGGGGCCAAAGTTATTTTGAGGCGGGCCAGGGATTTCGTCCCAGGGCAAAGCGCCACAAAGCATGACGTAGAGAACGACTCCCAGGCTATAGATGTCGGAAAGGGGCGTAACCTCGGTAGCCGAACGGGTATGTTCGGGCGACCAGTAACCTGGGGTTCCCATAATAGTGTAGACCGAAGTCATCGATTGACTTGGCTCGCGGGCAATGCCAAAATCGGTCAGGAGGGCCCGCCCAGTCGCTCTTTCAAAGAGAATGTTGCCAGGCGAAACATCACGGTGAACAATATCGAAGCTATGAGCATAATCCAAGGCCGAGGCAATTTGTTTGAAGGTGTTGAGGGCCTCGTCAAGCGCTAATTGGCCCTCATTCTGGATGACTTGTTGTAAGGAACCACCATTGACATATTCCAAAATTGTGCAATAAAAAGGATCATAAAAGCCATGATCATAGACTTGCACAATATTGGGGTGTTGTAAACGACTGGTAAGATTGGCTTCGCGGGTAAAGCGCTGAATCGTATCCCGATCTTGGGCCAATAAAATTTTGATGGCTACCTGGCGTTGCTCCAAATAGGCGTGGCGGGCCAGCCAAACCTGGCTGGTTCCGCCTTGCCCCGTTTCAGATTCTAGTTCATAATTTCCAATTCGCCGTGGTATGTTGACCATTGGTTAGCCTGTTCCCCGATCTAAGGCTTATTCAGCGTAGCCGTGGGGGTGCGTCTTATGCCAGGCCCACGCAGTGCCAACAATGGTCGCCAGATCAGGGGAACGCGGTTGCCAACCAAGGTCACGGCGGATAGCTTCCGTGGAAGCCAAAAGCACAGCTGGGTCGCCAGGCCGCCTGGGGCCCGCAACCGCTGGAATCGGATGCTTCGTGATTTGGCGAGCCATTTCAAGAACTTCCAAGACTGTAAAGCCCAACCCATTCCCCAGATTATACTTCTGACTCCCAAGCTCATCCACGGCTTGAAGGGCCAGAATATGCGCTTGGGCCAGATCAACAATGTGAATGTAATCCCGAATGCAAGTACCATCATGCGTGGGGTAATCATGGCCAAAAACCGTGATTTGGTCGCGTTGACCTAAAGCAACTTGAAGAACGAGCGGAATAAGGTGGGTTTCGGGGCTGTGATCTTCGCCCAACGTTGGGGTTGCACCCGCCGCATTGAAGTAGCGCAGGCAAATGGAGCGCAGACCGTAGAGTTTTTCAAACCAATGCAAGAGCCGCTCAATGAAAAACTTTGATTCACCGTAAGGTGAACCAGGTTTAATGAGTTCTTGTTCATCAATCGGAATTCGCGCTGGGGCATCAAACAAATTGGCGGTGGAAGAGAAGATAAACCGCTTTACTCCATGCGAAACAGCCGCTTCCAAAAGGTTTGCTGTATTAACCAAGTTCCCACACAGATATTTCAGCGGATTCTGGATGCTTTCACCGACTAACGTATAGGAGGCGAAATTTATAATCCCTTCAAATTCTCGATGATTCGTGAAAAGCTGGGCTAAAGCTGCCTTATCAGCAAGATCGCCCAGGACAAATGTTGCGTCAGGATGGACAGCTTGGCGATGTCCTTGATAGAGATTATCAAAAACAACAACTTCGTGCCCTGCTTGCACTAATTCTGCTGTCGTAACACTTCCAATATAGCCTGCTCCGCCCGTAACTAAGATTTTCAAATCGAACTCCTATCTGTGTCTAATTGTTTCGAGCGTTTCCCAAAAGGTCGGATAACTAATGGCTACCGCATCCGCCTCGGTAATCGTTGTTTCCCCTCGCGCCACAAGCGCCGCAATCGCCCAGGCCATCGCCAGCCGGTGATCTCCGTGGCTGGGCAATTGGGTTCCTTGAAGCGAGCTTTGGGGAGAAAGCCCCACAATTCGCATCCCGTCGTTCGTCGGTTTGGCCCGTACTCCTAGCGCATTGAGCCCTGAAACTACCGTCGCAATCCGATCCGTCTCTTTGACCCGTAACTCCTGAGCATCACGGATAAGGGTCTCACCTTCAGCGCAAGCAGCAGCAACGGCCAAAATTGGAATCTCGTCGATCAGGCGAGGAATCAAAGCTCCGCTGATCTCGGTCCCGTGTAAGGTCGCCGAACGAATCGTTACATCGCCAACGGGTTCACTCCCTTCCGAATGTTCATTGGTGATGGTTATGGCCGCGCCCATTTCGCGCAAAACATCAAGCGCACCCGTGCGCGTGGGGTTAAGGCAAACCCCTGTGGTTGTCAATTCAGCATCAGGATGGATGGCCGCTGCAACCCACCAGAAAGCCGCCGAGGAAGGGTCACCAGGCACACGTAAGGAAAGGGATTGCAGGCCATTGGGCACAGGGCGGAGCGTGACCTCCTCTAAGGTTTGAGTAAGGTCGGCCCCCATGGCCAACAACATCCGCTCCGTGTGGTCGCGGGAGTCAATGCGCCCCGTCAGGGTTAAAGGTTCGCTCCCGCCCAAACCCGCCAGCAACAAGGCCGATTTGACCTGGGCACTGGCAATCGGGAGCGCATAAGTACCCCCCCGCAAGGTCCAGCCCCGCACGGCCAACGGAGCCCGGTCACCTTGCGAGCGACCATCAATGCGGCCCCCCAGAAGCCTAAGCGGTTCCACCACGCGACGCAGGGGACGGGAACGCAGGGAAGCATCGCCCGTCAAGACCGCGAAGAGCGGCAAGCCCGCCAGCAAGCCGGCCAGCAAGCGCAATGTTGTGCCGCTATTCCCACAATCAAGGACATCGCCTGGCTCTTGCAGATGCGCCAATCCGCGACTTGTGACCCAGACCTCGTCGCCAGAGGTTTGAATTTCTACGCCCAATTCGCGCACGGCGGCGATGCTCCGCAGACAATCGGCCCCTTGCAGAAAATGACTAATTCGCGCTTGGCCTTCCGCCAGCGCGTTGAGCAAAATTGCCCGATGCGAGATTGATTTGTCGCCTGGCACAGCGATTGAACCGCGCAGCTGGCGGGCGGCAGTTAAGGTGCTTTGGTGCATTACTAACTCAGCTATTCTTCTGTTCTGCGTTGTTTTCGGGGTTTGTAACCAGTTTATAGCCAAAGCCGCGCTGGGTTAGCAAGTAGCGCGGTTTATTTTTGTTTGGGCCTGGCTCAATTCGATGCCGTAACCGATAAACTAGTGCGTCAATTGCATTAAAATCAAAAACATCATAGTCCCAAACTAATTTAGCAATTTCAGCTTTGCTGACAACTTGGCCTTTGCGCTGATAGAGCAAATCTAAAAGCTGAAATTCCTTGAGCGTAAGCGGAGGATTAAGCGGTTGCCCGCAGATAAAAACCGTTTTGGTTGGTGAATCGATGCGTAACTCTTCGCGGATCGCCCGCAAAACCTCAGCAGCCAATGGCCCGCGCAATGTTTCCTGCGGATCTTGAAAGGTGATCAAGGCATCAGCGATTGTTACTTTGTCTTGATGATGCAGTTCACGCATCCCTTGGATAATTTCGCCATTAAGCAATGTGCCATTTGTGCTTTTGAGGTCTCGAATCGCAAAGCCTGAATCATCGCGCAAAAATTGGGCATGGCGGCGTGAAACTTGGGGATGATCAATGATCAAGTCATTTTCTCGATCCCGCCCAACCGTGATCAAATCCTTATTCCACTCAAGTTCGCGGTAGATTCCGTTCTCGCGTTTGAAAGTCAATTTTGGAGCAGCAAGAGCCTCCATGTTGGCAAGCCTCCCATAGCCCTAGTCACGGCGTTCAGTGATCATAAAATGGTAAGCCTCCTGCTTTGAAAGCCAGGGAGCAATGTGGTACAATCAGCACGTCATAGGTAAATTATACCATTAGGCTAAGAAAAAAACCACTTTCGCAGCCTGATGGCAGCCAGAAAGGGAACTTTGCGGTGAAAGAGCTTGGCGGTGAGCAGTTTGGGCGCTATCTGCTTCAAGATAAAATTGGCCAGGGCGGGATGGCTTGGGTCTATCGAGCGACGGATACCCTTCTCCAGCGCCCTGTGGCCCTCAAGATTCTCGTGCCGCAACTGCACGCCGACTCGGAGTTTGTGCAGCGGTTTGAGCGCGAAGCGGTGTTGGTGGCCAACTTGCACCATCCTGCAATTGTGAGGATTTACGATATTGGCAAGCAAGACCAATTTCGCTATATCGCAATGGAGCTAATTGACGGTTGCACCCTCGCGGAGCTTGCTCACCAACACGGCCCTTTGGGGTTGGGCTACGTGATCACGATTTTAGAGCCGATTGCCCAGGCTTTAGCCTATGCCCATAGCCAAAAAGCGATTCACCGCGACATCAAGCCGCAAAACATAATGCTTGATTCGCAAGGCCGCGTCTTGCTGACCGATTTTGGCATTGCCCAACGAATCCTCGGCCCAGAGACTGAAAAATTGACCCAGACGGGAACTTTCATTGGCACACCCGAATACCTTGCTCCCGAACAAGCTGAAACCCGGCCCCTTGATGGCCGGTGCGACCTTTACGCTTTAGGGATTGTAGCTTATGAATTGCTGACGGGGCGGGTCCCCTTCACGGGTACGGTTATGCAACTGATTGTTGCCCACATCCAAACCATTCCTGCGCCCCCAAGCCTGCTTAAACGCGACCTTCCATTGGGGCTGGATGCTATTTTACTGAAAGCTTTGGCCAAAAACCCGCAAGATCGGTTTACCAATGTCCCAGAGTTTGTCGCGGCGCTGCGCGAAGTTGCACGGCTAAATGGCATACCTTTAGCTTCGATTGAAGACCTTGCAGCCCTTGTGGTGCTAAAAAGTAGACCTTCAGACCAAGTTACCTTGAACTTAAACTCAAGTGACCCAACGGTGACGGTCAAAGCCTTTGCCCCAAGGCCCTTTCCTGCGCCAGCTTTTTCTGAGCCAGCTTTTGAGCCAGCTAAAGTAAAGTTTCCCTCCCAAAAGAAACCAAAGCGTTCCCTTTTCAGGTGGGTAATAATCTTAACCGCAATCAGCCTGTTCCTCTTATTTCTTTTACTGCGAGGCTATTTGGCTAAAGGGTCACTCCCGTTCCCGCTCCCACCTTTGGCAATAAGTAGCCCAACCGCAACCGAAGCTAACCAACCTGCTGCGTTGCCTGAAACTTCACCTTCCCCCATGAATGCTGTTCCTCCCGCCGAAGAGGAAGCAACTGCTACCCTTGCCATTGAAGCGACTGAAGTTCCTCTTCCCTCACCCATCCCAAGCGCAGAGCCAACAATTGAACCGCCACCTTCTCCCGTACCTTTGGCCACCCCTTTATCTGTACCTTCGCCGCCCAAAGAAGCAACTGCCCTTCCCAAATTGCCTCCCCCTGCGCTAGGAGCTTCCCCACTTCCGCCGACCTTACCGCAACCTTCCCCTACTTCCCCGCCTGCTGCGCCAAGCTATCCTGAACCAAGCTCTTATCCCTAAAGCCCAAAGTTGTTATAACCAACGCTGCTGCCGAAAATAGAAAACCAGCCCCGCACTGATACAAACCATCAGAGCAAGGGCAAAAGGATAACCAATTTGCCATTGCAGTTCAGGCATAAATTGAAAATTCATGCCGTAAATGCCTGCAATCAGGGAGTTTGACATTAAGATAATCGAAGCTATCGTCAGTAATTTAACAATTTGATTGAGTTTGTTGGATTGTAAAGAAAGATAACTATCCAAAGCACTAGAGAGCAGATCTCGATAGGTATCCGTACTCTCTGTGATTCGTACAATATGATCGTAAACATCCTGAAGGTAAACCACATCTTTGGATTTGAAGATGGTCAATTGGCGACGCAGGAGAACATTCAAAACGTCGCGTTCGGGAGCCAAAATCCGCCTTAAACCTAAGATTTCCTTCTTGAGCGCAAAAATCTGTTGAATCGCATCATCATCATGGTTTCTGAAGATTTCATCTTCGAGATCTTCTACCTGTTCAGCAATTTTATCAATCATTGGGAAATAATCATCCACCACTGCATCCAAAAGCGAGTGGACTAACGCGCCAACTGAATGATGCACAGGGCTGTTTGGCAATTGCCAACGTTCCAAAGTCTCTTGAATCTGGTGAATCTGGCCCTGATGAATCGTTACGAGATAATTTGCTCCAATGAAAAGGTGAAAAGGTAACGCGATAATTTTTTGATTTTGTGAATCATAGAAGGTGCTATAGAAAACGATAGAATAATAATCGCGGTGAACATCAACTTTCGGACGTTCGCCCGTGCGGATAGCATCTTCAAGCGCAAGCGGGTGAAAATCAAAAACCCCTTTTAAGAAGGCCAAGTCATCATCCGTTGGGTCGCCGATGTCAAGCCACGTTATACTTTCCTTTTCGGCTAAAATACATTCAAGGGCCAGCGAATCTTGGTCGGTTTGGAAAGCAGAATTCTGAAAGATGGTGAAGGAGCGCATATTCTCGCCAAGCTAAAGTTAGGAAAAACGAATCCCTCAGATTATAACACCAAAAACCCTTGCAGCTTTGAAGCCTGCAAGGGTCTGTGAAAGAACGTAAAGGCCTTATTTTTCTAGCCAAAACGCCCTGAAATATAATCTTCCGTGCGCTTATCTTGCGGATTCGTAAAGATTTGATCCGTCGGGCCCGCTTCAATCAATTCTCCCGCTCTAGTTTCGGCATTCATGAGCAAAAAAGCGGTTTCATCAGAGACGCGAGCCGCTTGTTGCATACTATGCGTTACGATGATGATTGTAAATTCTTGACGCAATTCAAACATCGTTTCTTCGATTTTCAGCGTTGAAATCGGGTCCAGAGCCGAGGCTGGCTCATCCATTAAAATCACTTCGGGCTTAGGGGCAATCGTGCGAGCGATACAAAGCCGTTGCTGTTGGCCGCCTGAAAGCCCCAGCCCCGAATGATTTAGCCGATCTTTGACTTCATTCCACAGCGCCGCTTGGTGCAAAACCTCTTCCACCCGCTCGGCAATCCGCTTTTTATCTTTCCAACCAGCCACGCGCAACCCGTAAGCCACATTGTCAAAAATAGACAGCGTAAAAGGATTGGGGCGTTGAAAGACCATCCCAACGCGCCGCCGCAAAAGCAAGGGGTCGGTGAAAGGCCCATAAATATCCTGCCCATCGAGGAAAATGCGGCCCGCCGCTCGTGCTGTGGGATTCTGGTCGTGCATCCGGTTTATGGCTCGCAGAAAAGTTGATTTTCCGCAACCAGAAGGGCCAATAAGCGCCGTTATCGAGCGTTCTTTGATTGCCAAGCTTAGATCATTGAGAGCTTGAAACTTACCATAGTAAAAATCAAAGTGAAGCGCTTGAATCTTATTGCTCAAAGCCCCAACCGCTTCATTTTGATAGTTTGAAAACCGCGTTATCAGCGATGAGAAGATATTGGCCTGAATTTGTACTTCTTGAGTCATCATTTTCCTAACCAACACGCCCGCTAATATAATCTTGGGTTCGCAGATCTTGCGGAGCCGTGAAGATTTGCAAGGTTTCGCCCTCTTCAACCATTAGCCCCCTGGGTCGCGCCACACTCGTGTCAACCATAAAAACCAACGTCCGATCTGAAATGCGGGCGGCCTGTTGCATATTATGCGTTACAATTACGACTGTATATTGTTGCTTGAGTTCTAACAGCAAGTCTTCGATTTTCAAAGTCGAAATGGGATCAAGGGCGGCACAGGGTTCATCGAGCAGGATGACTTCTGGCTCCAGGGCAATCGTGCGCGCAATACAGAGTCGTTGTTGTTGTCCGCCCGAAAGAGCTAAACTCGATTCGCGCAATTTATCCTTGACTTCATCCCACAGCGCGGCGCGGCGCAAGCTGGCTTCCACCCGCTCCGCAAGCTCCTTTTTTGGGCGGCCTTCCAATTTCAGCCCAATCGCAACATTTTGCTCAATCGAGAGCATCCGCAAGGGATTAGGCTGCTGAAAAACCATTCCAATGCGTCTTCTGACAGCCTGGGGTTCCATTTCACGCCCATAAAGATTCTGCTCACCGAGCAAAACCTTCCCTTCCACCCGTGCGCCAGGGATATTTTCGTGCAACCGATTGATACACCGAATCACGGTAGACTTGCCGCAGCCAGAAGGCCCAATCATTGCGGTAATCGCACGCGAGGCAAAAGTAGTGTTTACGGGAGCAACGGCTTGAAAAGAACCATAAAAAGGCTTGAGGTCTTGCAAATGAATACTATTTGCTTCGTTTTTTGCCATGATCTTTTACTCTTTTGGCTACTTTAACCGACTCCGAGTTGCCCAGCGCGCTAAGAGATTAACGCTCAAAACTAAGCCCGTGAGAACTAAAGCTGTGCCCCAAGCCAGATCGTTGAGTTCAGGAAAAGGCATTTCAGTATATTTGTAGGTCAAAAGGGGCAGCGCAGCCAGCGGCTCTAAGAGGCTATAACCGAGATTATTGTTGCCCAAAACGGTCAAAAGCAACGGAGCCGTTTCGCCCGTCGCACGGGCAAAAGCCAACAAAGCCCCCGTTACAATGCCACTGGTCGCGGCGGGCAGGACAACCGTAAACGTCGTTTTCCACTTAGGTGTACCCAACGCAATAGCCGCTTCGCGCACCGTATGTGGCACAAGTTTCAAAATCTCTTCGGTTGTCCGCGTAATGACGGGAATCATCAAGACCGCCAACGCCACGCTTCCTGCTAAACCTGAGAACTGTTTGGTCCTTTGAACAATCAAAATGTAAGCCACAACGCCAACTACGATTGAGGGCGCAGCACTGAGAACATCGGTGGCGAAACGCACAGTAGTAGCTACGCTGTTCGCTGGGTATTCAGCCAAGAAAACGCCAGCCAAAATCCCAATCGGGAGCGCAAAGAGCAGCGAGGCCCCAACAATTAGGATAGAGCCAACAATCCCGTGCAACACGCCGCCTGCGCTTTGAACGTCGCCCGTCAAACTCATTTGGGGAGCTTTGTAGGCTTCGGTGAAAAAAGCCAAACTGAGCGAACTTGCACCACGGAAGATAACATAGCCAAGGATGAGGAAAAGGGGAATTAAGGCGAGGATTGTCGCCCCAACCATTAGGCCGCGCATAAATTGGTCGACAATCTTGCGTTGCTTATAGTTTGAAGCTTGCGTAATCATGCCCGAATCGTTCCTACAGGCCCGCGAGAAACTTGCCAAACCAAGAGGCGAGCCAAGATATTGAGAATAAGCGTAATTCCAAAGAGAACAAGGGCAATTAGAATCAGCGTTGACTCGTGAAGGCTATCGTTTGCATTCGGTAATTCGCTGGCAATTAACGCAGCAGCAGTGATTCCAGGCGCAAACAAAGAGTTTTCAATCGTGCTTTTTGCACTTCCAATGACCATCAAAGCGGCCATGGTTTCGCCCAACGCCCGGCCCAAACCCAACATAATTCCGCCCACGATGCCCGCCCGTGAATAGGGCAAAACGCCGTACCAGATCATCTCCCAGCGCGTGGCCCCAACGGCCAATAAGGCTTCGCGTTGGTGATTGGGCACAACTGCTAGAATTTCGCGCGCAATGGCCGCGATTGTGGGCAAAATCATGATCGCCAGAATAATTCCTGCAACCATTACGCCGCGCCCTGCCGCAACTGGGCCCGCAAAAAGGGGCAGCCATTGCCCCACCGTGCTGGCTAAGGGCTTCGCAATTCCGCTTTTGAAGAAGGGAATGAAGACAAAAACGCCCCACATTCCATAGATAACGCTTGGAATCGCTGCGAGTAATTCGATTAAGAAAGATAGTGGGTTGCGTAAGTGGAGAGGACACAGTTCAGAAAGAAAAACTGCGATGAGAATGCCTAACGGGCCGGCCAGAGTCACTGCGATAAGAGAAGATACAAGCGTACCATAGATTGCAGGCATTGCGCCAAAGTTGTGTTTGACAGGATTCCAGCCCGTTTGGAAGAGAAAACCAAAGCCAAACCTATCGCGGGCTTCAGCCGACCCAGACCAAACAACATAACCAATGGCAAAAACTAACGTAATAACGACTAGGCCGAAAAACAAGGTGAGCCAGCCAAAAAGCAAATCCCCGTGTTGGGTTCGACGTTGCCAGACTTCGTAGAAGCTGGAATTTTCTTCTTTTTGTGACATGTAGTACTCTTTGGGGACTTAGAAAGCCAAAACTTGGGGCAGGAGGTACTCCAGCGAGTACCCCCTAAAACACTTGAGAGAAGGCTTTTTATTTGGGCAATTTAAAGGCTGGCTTACCTGCAACCTCAATTTGTGTCAATTTTTCAAGCGCTTTTTCGCGCACCGTTTCAGGCAAAGGTGCATAACCAAGCGCTTCAGCATCTTTTGTGCCTTCAGTCAGCGACCAATAGAGGAAATCAGTCAGGGCCGTAGCTTTAGTCTTATCCGTCTGCTCTTTGGTGACCAAAATCCAGGTAAAACCCGCGATTGGATAGACTTTTTCACCTTCAGGGGGATTGATGATATTGACGCGCAAATCGGCGGGCATGGTCTTCAAAAAGCCCTCAGCCGCCGCGCTGGTGCTGGCCAAATTTGGCTCAACATATTCCCCTGCCGCATTTTTGATGGCCGGAGTCGGCAGTTTGTTAGCGGTAGCATAAATCAACTCGACGTAACCAATCGCGCCCTCCGTCTGTTTGATCGCCTGCGCTACGCCAGGATTCTTCTCGCCGCCAATGCCCACGGGCCACTCTACACTATCGCCCGTTCCCACTTTAGTTTGCCAATCTTTGCTCACACTACTGAGATAATTAGTGAAAATGCTGGTTGTACCTGAGCCATCAGAGCGATGCACAACCGTAATTGCTTCATCTGGTAATTCTACACCAGGGTTTTCTTTGGCAATTGCTGAAGCATTCCATTTTGTGATCTTGCCAAGAAAGATGTTAGCAAGCGTTTCGCCCGAAAACTGGATTTTCTCCAGGTCAGGGAGGTTATAGGTAACGACAACAGCCCCTAAAACCGTAGGAATGTGAAAGACATCTTTCCCAAAAGTTTCAAGTTCTTCATCGCTGGCATATTTGTCGGTTCCGCCAAAATCAGTTGAGCCGCCAAAGAAATTTTTGCGGCCTTGGCCAGAGCCAACCGGTTGATAGTTTATTGCCACATCGGGCGCAACTCCTTTGTAGCTCTCAATCCATTTTTGATAGATGGGGTCGGGGAAACTGGCTCCCGAAGCGGTTAATTTGGCTTTTACTGCACGAGGTTTGAAGGAATTAGTAGTTTTCGGCGCGGATTTTGGTTCAGCGGTCTCAGCTTCAACCGTAGGCTGGTCTTTTTTTGTCATATCTGTCGGGGCTGGCCCGCTTCCACAAGCGGGAGCAAGGAAAACTAACAATGCTAGGAAACAGAAGAAAACGATCTGGCGGTTTTTGGTTAGCGACATAGCTGCTTTTGCACCTTTCTGTAAATTGGCTTACCACAAAACGCAGCTTTCCTTACTCAAAGAAGCAAGAGCTATTTTGTGGCTAAGTTGGTCTATCACTCTCACAGCAGCATACTTGGCTTCTGTTAAGTAGTTTGGAAACTAAGATTAAGCTTACGTTAAAAAAGCGCTTAACAGCACGATTTCAAAGGGAATGATTTTTTGGGGCAAAAGAAAGACCTTCAAGAACGGCGATCTAACTCCCCCCGTTGCCAACGAATGTTGCCCCGTAAAAGCAGGTTTGAAGAGCGAAGTTTATAAGCTAAATCGCAAGCCAAGTTGTGCATCACAATGTAGCCAATTCGGGGGTTTGATTCCCAAAGTTCAACAATTTCACCCTCTTTTATCACCAATAACACACATGGATCAGTACTCGTGACCGTCGCGGACCGCGTTGCTCCATCTAATAAGACCATTTCACCAAAGCTTTGGCCTGCATAAAGAATGTTGATTGTTGCAGGACTTAGGTGGCCATCGCTTCCTCGCGTATTAAGCGAGACACGCACGCAACCTTCATGGATAATAAACAATTCATCGCCGTCATCACCCTCATTAAAGATCACCTGTTCAGCATTGATTCGCCAAACCTTACAGAGGCTGGCCACCTGCAGCAATTCAGGGTCGCTCAAGCCACTGAAAATTTGAACCCGGCGTAGATTGTCCATCACTTTCAATCTACCGCTCATGGCAGCAACTCTCCATATAAATATAAAATAGCTTACGCAAATTTACCTGAGTCAGTATAGCATAAGGTAGCCCCCTTTTCGCAAACTATGACCTATATCAGGGTTAATTCATTTAGCAAATCAATTTGTAAGGTTTGGTTCGGGAGGCCGTTTGTACAAATCATGCAAAAAGAACGACTCTGCAAGGGGAAAAGCAGCCTCGTTTTAGGCCCCAAGAAGGCCTAGCTTTCTTGGGGCCCAGCGCGCAGTTTTGGGGTTTTTAGCCCTTTCTAATGCCTTTTAGCGGATTTCAAATTTTGCACCAGCTTCTCTAAGCAAGGCAAACTGGGCTTTCAACCCAGGTTTTCTGCCGTTCAATGCGTTTGCACATATTTCATTCTTGTGCTACAATGCGGCCCCGAGGGCTGTATAGGTGGGTGCTTCTCATAGCCCACATAATCTAAGAAAGGTATCAATGCGAACGCTGATCTTTACAGGTAAAGGTGGCGTAGGTAAGACAAGCGTTGCAGCGTCAACGGCCCTTCGCGCTGCCGATAGAGGCTTGCGAACGCTTGTAATGAGTACTGACCCTGCTCATAGCCTGGCCGATTCACTCGATGTCGAACAACCTTTGGGCCCTGAGCCAGTCCAGATCACGGCGAATCTCGATGCGCTCGAAGTAAGCATTTATCACGAGATCGAGAGTAATTGGGGAATTGTGCGCGAACACTTCTCGCAACTGATGGCCGAACAGGGAATCGAAGGCATTTTGGCCGACGAAATGAGCATTTTGCCAGGCATGGAAGAGGCTTTTCCCCTTATTCGGGTTAAAAAACACAAAGAGGATCAGAAATATGATCTCTTAGTGATAGATTGTGCGCCGACAGGTGAAACGCTCCGCCTCTTGTCGGCCCCAGAATCGTTTAAGTGGGCCATCAGTATGATGCGGAATGCTGAAAATATGGTTGTCCGGCCCCTTATTCGCCCAATGAGCAAAGTTACGCCTGCGTTGGGCAAAATGGTTGCTTCAGTTGAGGTCTACGAGGCCGTCGACGATATGTTTAATCAAATGGCCGGCTTAACGCAACTTCTTACCGACCCAAAAGAGACTTCGGTGCGGTTGGTCATGAATCCTGAGAAAATGGTCATCAAAGAGAGCCAACGCGCTTTAACCTATCTCTCTATGTATGGTTTGACCGTAGATACCGTCATCGTTAATAAAATTTTGCCCGTAGACCAAGATAGTGGCTATCTTAATCACTGGAAAACCATTCAGCAGCGTTATCTCCAAGAAGTGGAAAATTCCTTTTCGCCCTTACCCATTTACCACATTCCCTATTACCCCGAAGAAGTTGTTGGTTTAGAGCGTTTGCGCCTGATGGGAGGCGATATTTACGGTGATGAAAATCCAGCAGCAGTGGTTTATCAGGAAGCGCCCCTGGAGATTAGAAAACACGATAACGAATGTTATAGTGTACGAATTAAGTTGCCTTTTGCCAATGTAGAACAATTAGATTTGTTCCAAAATGGCGAAGAACTTGTCATTCAAATCGGTGACTTCCGCCGTATTATGACCCTTCCAACAAGCCTTACAGGCTTGGAGGCCGGGCAAGCTGAGATGGAAGACGATTGGTTGATCGTGCCTTTCACCCGCTAAGAAGGTGTAAGCTGTTTGCGCTTTTTGGTGGGTCGTGCTATACTAGCGCCGTCTACAATCTTAGTCCTTTTGAAGGTTTTAGCTCTATTTGCTTGACCAAAGTTGAACCCGCCGTAAGTCGTCATGCTTGAATGCGTGCAGTGAGGCGGGTTTTGCACAAGAATTTAATACCTTAGAGCATAATCTACGGCAATTGCTTTTTTGTCCAAGCTGTGGTATCATCAGCTCAGTGTTGTTTTTTCAAAATCTAAGTCTCGATTATAAATTCAAATGCAGCCAAAGCAACTTTCCTTGTAAGCGAGAATTAAAGAATTGCTCATTCAAGGGTGGCTCTGGCGAAATAGAAAATAAGCTTGTAGCTAATTCGCTTTCCTAAAGGTGCGGATTAGGCCGAAGCAGGCTTTTTAAGAAATTTAACTTCTTCATAAAGCAGGGCACAAATTGATTTTGTGCAATTCCTCTTTATTGTTCTGTACTTCTTAACAATTCTTTCAGCGAAAGGAGGTGAACGCAATGGCAGTCTCACGGGGCTGGTTCTCTGAATCCGCAGCCCAAGTCGCATCGGTAGGCGATGTCATGTTCGAAGGACACTGGAGATGGATTAGTAATCTCCTCCAGGCAACGTCTGATGCGGTACTTAACATCAACCGCAACGCCTATCCGGGCATTGGTGGTCGTGCAGGCAGTGGCGAGGGTCGAGTATTGTCCGAAGGCGGGTTCCGCCACAAGACGGTGCGCTCACGCTTCACACGCTAAAATCGTCGCTAGTCAACAGCCATCAGCCAGACACAGGAGCAGGTCAAGAGATTCTCTGTAGCTTAACTCCTGAGTCAGGTTGATGGCTAGTTATGCTTTAATGCCATGTTAGATCTTTTCTACCTCAGCCATACGGCGGTTCCAAGCCATCTAGCCGAACTTGAGAGCCTAGGGTTAATTGAACCCCAGGAGCAAGTTCTGATGGCCCTCGATGGCATTGTCCTTGATCAGACCGGGCGCAGAGTCAGTGGCCCCACACTCCATGACTATTGTCTTCTAACGAGTTCGCGGGTTTTGTTGTGGGCCAGGGATTATGGCCGCCACCTCTGTTACGCTTTTCCACTAACAGAGTTGTGTTTGGTAGAAGGAATTGGGCTTGACCCAATTCACGCGAGTCTGCGGTTGGCTTTTGCTGCTCCAGGAGAAGAAAAACAACACTTTACGTTTACCTTACTTCCGCTTGTTGATCTCCCCGCAGCGGTTTCTTTGTTGCGCCTGGCGGCAAATGCGGCACAGGAATTAGTGACTCAACAGGTAAGTGGCGAAGAAGCAAGTCAAGAAATTATCGCTCTCTTAGCAGATCATGTCTTTGGCCCAATTGCCAATGAAGAGCAAGCTTCTCCTTATCGTTGGTCCGGCCAAGAGGCCAATACAGCCCAGCAAGTTATTCCTCCAATTTTTCAGCATAGCCCAAATGATTTGCCGCCAGAACAGATTTATAAAGCGGGACGGTTGGGGCGCGTGGCTTGGGATGTCTTGAATCGCACAATTCGGGAGACCGAATCGCCCTTTAATCTAAAGGCCAGTGACCTCCGTGAAGTAACCAATACTTTACGCGCCCTGAATGATCTTCTAACGACTTTGGGCAGTAATTCAACCGCCCGTGAAATTGCTTTAGCCTACCTGGGCCGCCGTTCCAGCGGTGAAGGCGGTGATTTACGGGGGGGCGGGGGCGCAGGTTCCAGCGAAGAACGCCAAGCTAAAACAACCAATCCTTCTCCCAAAGCAGAGTTTCATGAAATACCTCTGCGGCACCGCGAAACTCCTCGTTCGGTTCCCCGTTCACCCACTAAAGCAAAGGTTTCTTCTCTACAGCACCGCGAAAATGATGAATAGTTCGAGATAAAGGGGGCAAACCATGATTTCTAAACCAAAGACTAATAAAGAAAAGGCCCTGCTTTTGAAACCCCACCCTTACATTGGCTTAAACATTGAGACTTCGAGTGTAGCAGAAGTTTCCTATCGTGGTTTGTTAGAAGAAAACGAAGTCATGCTGGCAATGTTTGATGGCACCTTGCTTGATGAACGGGGCCAGAGAGTTGGCGGGTTGGCAATGAGCGACTTTGTCATCCTTACTAACCAGCGCTTAGTTACCTGGGCCCGAGGCCTTTGGGTTGATACCATTGATGGTTTTAGCTGGCAAAATGTTGAGGTCGCGGAAGCCAACAATTGGGATCCAATTCATGGCTTTGTCCGCTTTTCGCTCCAGATTCCAGGCAGTTCGGCCCAGCGCAAACGCCGCATTAACGTGCGCGGTTCGGCTGAAGTCTTAGTTAAAGAACCTTCATTTCAGGTGGTAATCAACACATTAGACTACATGCCAGCTGAAGAAGCTCCTCTTTTGGCTGAGATGATGGGCTGGATGCATGAACAAGCGAAAAATGAAGCGAGTGTTGAAGAGTTAATTAGAGCTTTTGCAAACCGCTTTCCCCGAAATGAAACATTTGAAGCGCGGCCCATGCTCCATTCTGAGGTAAAAGCAGCCCCCCAAAAACGCCATTGGTGGGCTTTTTGGGAAACGGACGCTCAAAACCAAAAAACAGAATCTGTTGGTCAAGCTAGGAATATTGTTGCAGCTTATGAAAAGCAGCGGAAGGGCATCGAGTCACCTTTTGAACAACAAAGGCCGACTCGCTCAACTCCCCTTTTGCCTCCCCTTCAATCCCCTGGAGGCGTTCTCCAGCCACTTGCTACAATTTCGAGTCCCCTCGGCGACCAATTCGGAATCTATGGTTTTAGTCGAGGTTTAAGATTGTTGCTTGAAGTTCCCCGGCGCGTTGGGGGTTCAATCTACCGGGCCGGCGAAGTTATGAGTGGTACAACCGAATTGATCGGGAATATGCAAGACCCCAAAGTACGCCGGAATGCCCTTACGGGCATGAGTATGGCACTAGATACCCAAGTTCAACGTTCAACGGGGCCGCTTGCACCCTTGATGGCTCCTCTTACCCCGCTTATGCGGGCCTTTATCCAGTTTGGCCAACACACTTTGCCCCCCCTTGATGAGGAAGCCAGCACCGCAGCTTCTAATAATTCTCGCCGCATTCAGGTTCGGACAACAGCTGGTTTGCAACGCGGGGGAATAATAAAGCAAGTTGATCCAACCCTGCCGAATGCTCAAGCCCCCCAAAATGCCAAAACTTCTGGGGCGAGCCGCCGCATCCGCCTCCAACCAACTTCTCCCCAAGCTGCTAACCCAAACCGCAGCCAGCCAAAAGTTGTTCTCCCTACAATTCAAGCGCAGCAGCCAATGCACACAGTTCTCCCCAGCCGCCGAACAGAAACACCACCATCACCTTCCTCCCAGATGTTTCAATCATCAGCTACGAGTCTCCCCACGGCTTCTCCTCCGTCTAACGCCGAGACTAAACCGTCTAAAGGGCCCATCATTCGGGCCAGAGCAAACATTCGGCGTTCTACGGCGGGCCAAGCGGACACACCAGACATACCAGAAGTAGAGGAAAAACCTGAGAATTTGTTAAAACCTGCTCTGCCAGAAAAGTTGCTGGAAGAAAATCAGCCTAAGTGCGAGGTTTTGGTAGGAACTTCTCCTGCTGAGAGTCAACCAGCCCGCGTCCCAGTTCGCCGCATTTCGATCAACCAGTTAAACGAGAAGTAGCTATTATCTTGAATAGCAAACTCAAGGAAGATTAGTATAAATCTTAGCTTCCAAAGTGTTTGCAGCTGTCTTTGGTTAGAAGATTCTATGAAGTCTTAGGGCATTTGAGAACTAAAAACCCATCTAAAAACCCATGACACGAGTTATTATCTATTCAGGTAAGGGAGGTACAGGCAAAACGACGGTCTCAGCGGCTACGGCAACCCTTTTAGCCCACAAAGGTCGACGCACGCTTGTGGTCTCTAGCGACCCCGCCCACTCGTTGGCCGATGTGCTTGGAAAGTCGCTCTCGCGGGAACAACCTACAACTTTGACCCCCACCTTGTCGGGCTTGGAAATTGACACCGTCTATGAGTGGCGGCGCAATTTGGGGGGGTTTCAGCAGTTTATTTCGAGTACTTATAGTAGTCGGGGCGTTGACCGTTCGACAGCCGCCGAACTGGCTAATCAGCCAGGTTTGGATGAAATCCTTGCTCTCCAGCGCATTATGACCGAAGCTGAAAGTGGGCGGTGGGATGCTATCGTGTTGGACACTGCGCCGACAGGCAACACTTTACGGCTCTTGGCTTATCCTGAAATGATCATCGGGGGCGATACAGGGCGCAAGCTTTTTGATGTTTATCGGGGATTTGCTAATGTCGCTCGACCTTTTCGGCGCGATATGCCCAAGGATAAGTTTTTTGAGGAAATTGGGGTTTTGCTGGAGCAGATGCAAAAACTTTCCAATTTTCTCCTGAGTACCGATGTCTCTATTCGCTTGGTTCTCAACCCCGAAAAGTTGCCTTTGCTTGAAACTCGCCGCGCCTATACCTTCTTGAGTCTCTATGGTTTACTGCTTGACGCAGTAATGATTAACAAAATTCTGCCCCAGCGCCTTGAATTAGGGGCTTTTTTCGATTATTGGGTTGATCTGCAAAAAGGCTATATTGCGGAGATCGAAACTAGTTTTACCCCAACTCCTCTCTTTAAGACCTTTTTGCAAGATAGTGAACCTATTGGGTTAGCCCGTTTGTTAGAAGTCG